>Ga0307378_10011560_pt1 | contig 11361 bp, 10 predicted proteins | sample UN1MG_FD_202238 | JGI IMG/M metagenome (GOLD analysis project Ga0307378, IMG submission 202238) | Soil microbial communities from Risofladan, Vaasa, Finland - UN-1 | ecosystem: Environmental > Terrestrial > Soil > Coastal area > Acid sulfate soil | place: Finland: Risofladan, Vaasa | collected...
TCTGGCCTCCGTTCGTCGCTGCCGAACCGGAGTTGGCCGGCCGCAGTGTGGTCCTCGCCAACGCGAATGACATCTACGCGATGGGCGGTCGGCCGATCGCGCTGCTCGACACACTGATCGCCCCGGGGGTCTCGGAGGCGGAGGCTGTCATGCGCGGGATCTCGGCAGGGGCCGCCCGTTACGGTGTGCCGATCCTGGGCGGTCACCTGACGCTCGAAGCCGACGCGACAACGGTGGCGGCGTTCATCGTCGGCCGGGCGCATCGCCTCCTGTCGGGCCGTTCAGCGAGCCCCGGGGACGTGCTCCTCCTGCTGACCGCGCGGGCGGGGCAGTTCCACGCTCGCTTCCCGTTCTGGGACTGCTCGTTCGACCGGAGCGACGCCGACCTGCGAGGCGACCTGGAACTGCTGCCGGAGATCGCCGAGGCCGGTCTCTGCGATGCGGCTCGTGACGTCTCCATGCCTGGTCTGCTGGGATCCGCGCTGCAGTTCCTCGAGGGGTCCGGCGTCGGCGCTGAGATCGACCTTCAGGCGGTCCCGTACCCGGCGGAGGCGCGCGGCCGCGAGGAACTGTTCCTTGGGTCGTTCCCGAGCTACTCGTTCCTGCTGGCGGTCGACCAGGGCCAGGTCGAGGAGGTCATCGCGCGGGCCACCGCGCGGGACCGCGTCTGTACCTCCATCGGCCGAGTGACCAGCGAACGGCGCGTCGAGCTGATCGATGGCTCCGCGCGCTCGACCTTGTGGGACTTCACGGTCGAACCCTTCTCCGGGTTCGGACCCCGCGCTTCGTAGGCGTTCGCTAGACGCTCGCGCCGCCGTCGCCGGTGGAATCGGACGGCAGGACTTTGGCCGGCTCGTCGCTCCACGTCGGGCGCATCAGCTGATGCTGGATCCCGGCGAAGGTGGCAGGCTTCCCCACCTTCTGCCAGCCGAGGTGCTCGAAGAAGCGGACGATGGGTAGCTGGATGTGGCCAAGGAAGACGCGGACCCCGCGCTCCCGGACGAGATCCTCGGCGGTTCTCACGAGTGCGCGGCCAACCAGCAAGCGCGACGCCCGGTAGGCCGCTACGACGGTCAGGCGGCCGCCAAGCCAGGCGTCGTCTTCACCCGGACAGCAGCGCACGACGCCGACGATCTCACCGATCGGCTCACAGATCGCGACGATGTGCAGCGTTCGTGGATCGGCGTCGATGGGCTCGACGTCGCTGCGATCGAACAGGCCCTGCTCATCGACAAAGGTCCTGCTACGAATCACGTAGTACTCGGCCAGTTCCGCCTCGGAGGCGGCCGGCCGACAGACGAGCCAGCGCTCGGGCGTGGCTCGTCCGGTCTGGAGTTGCGGCAGGGTCTGAACGTTCGGCTCCTCGATTGTCGGTTGGTATTGGCGGTCGCTGAGCCGAACGCGTCATCGGCGGACCCGAAGGATCCGAGGTGCCTGAGTGCCGCTGCGCTCTAGGTGCCTAAGGCCCGGAGCAACCTCGCTCGAGCCCCGGCACGATGCGATCACTAATAGAGCAGGAAAGTTTCCCCCAAGGCGATCCGGATGGCCGGCAGGAAGAACGTCCAGACCGCGGTGAAGACGAGGATCCAGCCGAGCCAGCGAGCCGCGAGCTTTCCGTACACCGTCGCCCAGATGGCGACGAAGGCGATGGTCCAGACGACCATGATCGACTGGAACAGGTAATCGCCGTGGAAGAAGTTCTCGATGAAGAACAACGATCCGACGGAGATCGGCAGGCAGATGTTGGCGATCGGCTTCAGATCGAGTCCGCTGATCTCGCTGGCCCCCAGCGCGGTGAAGAACAGGGCGTACAGGGTCGCCAACGCGGCCACGGCGACGCCGTTACCGCCGACGATGAAGATCATGAAACCGACGTTGACGAACATCACGACGCCCGCGATCAGGCTGATCACGCCGACCGTCTTGACCGGGTGTGCGCCGCCCTCGGCCGGTTCTGCGCCTATGCCGAGAAAGAAGAACCCGTTGGCCCAGGCCGCGATGCCGCCGGCAACGAGTAACAGGGTCAGTGGCAGAGGACCCTCGAGTGGAAAATTACCCACGGTTGACCTCCCTCTTCCGAATACACGATGGATGATCCGGATCCACGCGGACTAGCCTGGAACGTGCAGGGCTACAGAACGGAAAGTTGGCGGCCGACCCGGACGGACCGCCCCGCGGCGAAGGCGGACAGTCCACTGCAGGCGCCGCATCGGGCGCAGCCTGCCTTGGTATCCGCCTGGTTCATGCCACGACGCTCGAGCATCTCGCTGACGGCCTCGTAGATGCTCGTCATCGTCTGGGGCGACGGCGCCGGCACATCCTGCATTTCCGTGCCGAGGACCGGTCGCAGCGGGACGATGAATGGGAAGACGCCGATGTCGATGAGTTTCTGCGAACCGGCGATGATCGATTCTTCACTTTCTCCGAGGCCGACGATGATGTAGCTGCTCACCTGCCCTTCCCCGAAGAGCTCGACGGCTCGTCGGAATGCTGCGAAGTAGTGATCGACGCTCGTCCGGGCCTTGCCGGGCAGGACCCGCTCGCGCACGGCTTGATCGAACGCCTCGAGGTGGATCCCGATCGAGTCGGCACCTGCCTCTTTGACCTCAGCCAGGACCTCGAGGTCCTCAGGCGGCTCGAATTGGACCTCGATCGGGATGTCGACGACTGCCTTGACCCCACGGACACAGCGGGCCATGTAGCGGGCACCTTTGTCCTGCTCGTTGAGCGTGCCCATCGTCATCACGAAGTGCTTGACGCCGTCGAGGCGTACCGCTGCGGCCGCGACTTCGGCCAGCTGCTCAGGCGTCTTGACCGGGACGGTCGTTTTGTTCCTGAGGCTGATCCCGATCCCGCAGAACCGACACCGGTCGGCGTCGCTGTTCCAGCGGATGCACGTCTGGACGATCGTGGTCGCCAGGACGTCCGTGCCGTGCAGCACGGCGATCTGGTTGTAGGGAACGCCGTCAGCCGTCGAGAGATCGTAGAAGTGGGGTCTCGACGGGAATGAGACCGGGGCCATCGTCTCCCCGTTATGGGTGATGACGAAGCCGCCCCCGTGCTCCCGAACGGCATACGGAGAAGAACCGACGAAATCGGCCATCGTGGGAACCATCACGACCTGCCCATCGACGACGAAGGGCTTGTCGTCGGTCGGTCCGGCCCCGCCGCGGCGCCCAGCGGAGTCGAAGGGCACCTCCAAACGCGCACCGCGCGTCTGTAGATCGACCACGAGCTGCTCGGTGGTGGTCGCCTCGTCCACTCGCTCTCCTCTCGTCGCGCTGATCAGGTCGCCGACGCCCGGACGACCCGCGGCTGGTCCCCGAACGAGGATCGCGCAATCGCCGCGCGATCCTCGGCTCTGGTCAGCCTACAGGGTCCAGGTGTTGAGAACGAGTGCTCCATCCTTCCAGTTGTCGAGCAAAGAGTCGAGCACGTCGAGTGGATGGAAGGGCTTGATCCCGGGGATCATGTCCTCTTCGCGGTGGCCGTACAGCATGCCCATCGCAAACCGACAGGCGTAGATCTTCGACCCTTCGTTCATGATGGTCTTGAGCTGGTTGTTCATGGCCATGGCACCCGGGAAGCCCTCGGCGCCGACGGTCGGGAAGCCGCGTGAGCCGGAGCCGAGCAGCACGCCCGGTCCGTACAGAACGACTTCCAGGGAGAAACCTTTGCGAGCGATACGGGTCGAGGTGAGGAGATTGACGAGACCCACCGATCCCTCGTACGGAACCGTGTGCATCATCACCAGGGCCCGTGTACCCGGGGCCGGCTTGTAGTCGGGGAAGAGCTTCTCGCTGAGGTCGTAGAGGACATCACCCTCTTGGGGGATCGGGATCGTGACGCGATCGGCCATTTGGACCCACCTCCTGGTTCGACTTCGCTGCCGCGACCCGACGGGCCGCGGTCCAGCATTCTGCCCGATATGTTCGCTCTGTCGACCCTAGCCTGGCCTCACTTCCTGCCAGAGCTGTCGTACAGATCGGCGGCGTTCTGATAGAGAAGCCGATGCTTCAACTCTTCGCTGATTTCGGCGTTCTCGAACCGGTAGTACTCGCTCCAGAAGTCGCTCCACGGCGTGTCCGAGGCGAACATCAGGCGATCCCAGCCCTCGCCGCGCTCCTGTAGCTCGTGGAGCATCCAGCGAGAACCGAACCCCGGCGTCCAGGTGAAGTCGCCGTACACCTTGAAGTCCTCGCGGACGAGGTCGAAGAACTGCGGCACGTACTTGATCGCTCCGGAAACCCCGCCACCCATGTGGACGACGTAGATCTTGATCCGCTTGCCGTACTCGCGGATGAACGTGATCAGGTTGCTGATGTCAGACGTGCCGCCCGGGCTCGTGTGCATATGAAAGACGAGATTGTTGGCCTCGCAGGCGTCGATGATCTCTTCCCAGTGTGCCTTCGTTTCAGCGTCCCAATCTGCCACGCTGTAGGTCCCACCAAGGAGGCAGGTCGTCTTCAGCGCCTTGATGCCCTTGTCGCCGGCATGCTGGAGTGCCTCACGAACGCGTTCCTGATCCTTGAGCAAAGGCGAAACCCAGATCGCTCCCACGAGGCGGTCGTTGTGCTCGACCGAGTCGATCACCAGCGGGTTCAGCGAGAAGGGTTGGGACGAGTCCGGGATCCCGTAGTTGGAGATCACCATCTGGCGCTCGATGCCGTGATCATCCATGTGCTTGAGGATGGCCGCCGTGTCCTTGTACTCGATGACCGTCGGATTCACGGGCGGCAGCCCGTAATACGGATAGGGCGCCATCTCGCCGATGTGACTGTGTGCGTCGAATACCTGCCGTTGAACCTTCATCGGAGGACCTCGTGCTACGAGTGACAATACAGCCATCGGGCACCGGACACTACGCATTCGAGGAGCTCGAAGCAGTGCGGATCCGGGTTCGATGCTAGCAGCGGCGGAAAAGCCGCGTCAACGTCGGGCGATCATCTCCCAGCCTGCCCGCGGGCCGTCAGGTCCGTCTGGCGTGAACCAGCCGGGCCATCCGGCACGGATCGAGAATCGGCGGCCATGGTCGGGGCGGTCATCTCCGGTACGATGCCCGCAGTGAGCGGCAAGAGAAGCTCCACGAAGGCGACCCAGCCACCCAGCGTTCGACGTCGGGTGCGGGCGTCGATCTCGCGGATCCGGCTCGGGCCCTGCAATGTCTGTGGCGCACGCCGGCTCAGGGCTTCCATGGTCCAGGACCGCGGCCGCAAGGCAGTGGCCGCGGAAGAACCCGCAGCATGGTTCCGGGTCCTGGTCTGTAGGGCCTGCGGGCATGTGGCCAATCCGGACAACATCTACGACTACCGGTCCTTCGAGCGCGTCGATCTGTTGCCGGACCGAGCCCGGATCGGGACGCCGGATCGAGAAGGACGTGAGTTCCACATGGCCAAGATGGCGATCGACATCCTGGCTCGGGAGGACCTCGACGTGCTCGTCTATGGCGCCGGTCGGAGCTACGACAACCAGCACATCGCGGCCTTGCCTGGCGCCCGGCAGGTGGCTATCGCCGACATCATGAAACTCCGTGATGACGCCGAGTTCATCGATGCGAACCTGCCGGCACCTCGGCAGTTCCCGGTTGTCATCGCCTCAGAGGTGGTCGAGCATTTCCTGAAGCCCCGAGCCGACTTCGCGCATCTGCTCAGCTATGTCGAGCCCGGGGGGCTGCTCGTCTGTTCGACCAACCTGTATGACGGCGGCCGTCTGAAGAAACAGCACTACCTGTTCCTGAACGGACACACCTCGTACTACACGCCCGAGTCCGCGCGTCGCCTGGCCGCCGCCAACGGCTTCTTGCTGGATATCCGCACGCCCCTCGTCGCAACCGGCTACGGCGGGCCCCGCAAGCGCTATCTCCTGCTCACGACCTCGGACGCGGTCGTTGGATCGATCCAGGACTACTTCAGCACGCGGAAATACGCGCCGTCCGAGTCGCCGACCGCCAACGTCGAAATGGCCGAGGCAAGACGCCTCCGCGACGCCGCGGCCGCCGCCGCCGCGGACCCAGCCCAAGCCGATCCGTCTACACCAGGCGGCTGAACAGCTCGTTCGACAGCAGACGGCCGCGCGTCGTCAGGACCACCCGCTGATCCTCGGTGACCTCGACCAACTCCGAGGCCAACGCCCAGCCGAACGCCTCGGCCAGGGGCATCTCGCGACTTGCGCTGAGCGGCACACCGCGGTCCATCCGTAGTCCCAGGATGACGGCCTCGGCGGCCGCACTGACCGGGTCGATGACCTCCGAATCACCGGGTGGCAAGCGCGCCGGTCCCCCATCGGTCGGCGCCAGGGCCCCCATATAGCCCTCCAGACGAGCCGCGTTCCAGCGCCGAGTGATGCCATCGAAGGCATGGGCGCCCGGCCCGACCGCCTCATACGGTCGGCGCTCCCAGTAGATGACGTTATGGCGGCTCTCATGGCCAGGCCGAGCCCAGTTGCTGATCTCGTAGCCGTGCCAACCCGCGTCGGCGAGGCGGTGCATGGCATGGTGGTACTGGGCCGCGGCCCGGTCCTCGTCTTGGGCAGGACGTGCCGTCGCCCGCCAGCGCCGGGCGCCGACCGTGGTCGGGAGATGGTCCCCGTCCGGGCCGGTCAAACCCTCGGCGTCAGGGTCGTCAAGGGTCAGGGCGTAGAGCGACAAGTGGTCAGGCTCCAGGACCAACGCAGCGTCAAGCGTCTCGATCCATTCGCCAAGGCTCGAATCCGGTGCGTCATACAGCAGATCAAGATTGATCGACTCGATCCCAGCCGCCCGAGCGGCGTCGACCGCCTTGGCGACATCGATGACCCGATGGCGACGGCCAAGGCGGCGCAGCCCCGTCGCTGACATGGACTGGGCGCCCAGCGACACTCGCGTGACCCCGGCGGCTCGAAGCGCCGCCATGTCGCCTCGCTCATCGGGGCCGGGATTGGCCTCGAGCGTCACTTCGGCGCCGTCGGCCACGCCGAACCGGTCGCGAACCTGATCGATGAGGTCGGCGATCCCGCTCGTCGGCAAGATGGATGGCGTCCCACCACCCAGGTACACCGTCTCGAGCGGCGGCCGATCCGGGAATGCCCGATCGAGCGCGTCCGCGCGGAGGTGGAGCTCGGCGTGGAGGGCCGGCATGAACGCGTCGATCCGAGCCTTTGGGCCGCGAGTCGCGGCTCCTGCGTAGACCACGAAGTCGCAGTACGGACAGAGCGAGACGCAGAACGGAAAATGGATGTACAGCGCGAGCGGCGGTGCCGCGCCCGACATCAGCGGTCCCGCGACCCGATGATCCGCCAGCCCTCGGGTGGCCGGCGACGCTTCTCGATCTCCTCCGGTTCCCGCGCTCGAGGCTTCGTCTGACCAGCATGGCCGGTGCACAGGAAGAATGCGAAGCGAGTGATCGCGTGGCCGAGGAAGGCCGCGGCGATGCCGCCGGTCGCGACAGTCAGCCAACCGCCGACCAATCCGATCCCGAGGGTCAGGATCAACAGGTAGCGATCCCGACCAGGTGCTCCGAGTCGGGTCGCGAGCGTGTAGACGAGCGCCTGGGTGATGTTGGCCATCGTCGCATCGACGCCGACCACGAGCAGCATACCGAGCAACGCGCCGCGGAAGGTGACCTCATCGATGAACGCGGTCGCCGTCGAATTGACCAGGGCACCTGGATAGGACCAGGCGGTGGGGAAACGGATCCGGTGGTAGCGGAAGGTGGCGAAGCCGACCGCCATGAGGATCCCGACAAGGCCGTAGGCGATGCCGCCCGTGACCGCCCCGACCTGATCTCCGGATCCCAGGAACAGGTCCTGCCGCGGCGCGGGGTGGATGAGCAGGATGGCGATCGAGAGGCCAAAACCTAGGACATACCAGGCGAGTCGACGCTGGATCCGCGGCCGCTCACCATCCCGGGTCGCCTCGTAGTACTCCGCCGTCCCGAACCGCTCAGCCTCGAGTCGAAGCATCACGAGCAGCGCAACGAGGCCGATCGTGATGAGCGACCGGGCCAGGATCAGAAACTCGTCCATCGACCCATCCTAGCCCTCGTCCATCCGTAGCATCGCCAGGAACGCCTCCTGTGGGATCTCCACGGAACCCACTCGCTTCATGCGCTGCTTGCCTTCCTTTTGTTTCTCCAACAGCTTGCGCTTGCGAGTGATGTCGCCACCGTAGCACTTGGCAAGCACGTTCTTGCGCATCGCCCGGACCGTTTCACGGGCGACGACATTCGAGCCGATGGCGGCCTGGATCGGGATCTCGAACATCTGGCGCGGGATGAGTTCCTTGAGGCGCTCGGCCAGGGCGCGACCGGTGGCCTGGGCCCGATCGCGGTGGACGATCAGTGACAGCGCGTCGACGGGCTCGCCGTTGACGAGAATGTCGACCTTCGAGAGATTGGCCGGTCGGTAACCGAGCTCCTCGTAGTCCATGGATGCGTAGCCCTGCGTGCGGCTCTTCATCTGGTCGAAGAAGTCGACGATCAGCTCCGCGAGGGGCATCTCGAAATGGAGCACGACCCGGGTCGGATCGAGGTACTCCATCGTCATGAAATCGCCTCGACGGTTAGTCGTGAGTTCCATCAGTGAGCCGATGTACTGGCTCGGCGTGACCAGGCTGAGCTTGACCCAGGGCTCCTCGATGACCTCGATGTCGGTCGGGCTCGGCAGGAGAGCCGGATTGTCGACGATGACCTTGCCCCGGCCGAGCGTCCGCTGGACGTGGTATTCGACCGATGGCGCCGAGGCGATGAGAGCCAGGTCGAATTCGCGCTCGAGTCGCTCCTGGACGATCTCCATGTGGAGCAACCCAAGGAATCCACAGCGAAACCCAAAGCCCAGGGCCACGGAACTCTCGGGGGTGTAGGTGAAGCTTGCATCGTTGAGGTGGAGTTTCTCAAGGGCGTCGCGCAGGAGTGGGTAGTCCTCTCCGGACACCGGGTAGATGCCCGCGAAGACAAGGCTCTTGGCTGGTTGGTACCCGGGGAGTGGGTCCGTCGCGGGGTGCGTCGCGCTCGTGACCGTGTCGCCGACCTGCGCGTCGCGCACGCTCTTGAGCCCGGTCGCGACGTAGCCAACCTCGCCGGCGACGAGCTGGCGGACCGGCACGAGCTGGGGCCGAAAGACTCCCAATTCCAGCGGCTCCGCGGTGACGCCACTGCCCATCAGGCGAACCGGCTCGCCGTGCCGGATCGTCCCCTGGGCGAGACGGACGTAGACGATGACACCCTTGTAGGCGTCGTAGTGGCTATCGAAGATGAGACCCTTGAGCGGCGCCTTCGGGTCGCCCTTGGGAGCGGGGATCCGGGCCACGATCGCCTCGAGGATCTCGGGGACACCGGTGCCGTCCTTGGCTGAGGCGAGGATCACCTCCTCGCGCGGGATGGCCAGTACGTTCTCCAGTTCGTCCATGATCGTTTCCGGGTCCGACGACGGTAGATCGATCTTGTTGAGGACCGGGATGAGCGTGAGGTTCTCGCGCATCGCGAGGTGGACGTTGGCGAGCGTCTGGGCCTCGATGCCCTGGGTCGCATCGACGACCAGGATCGCGCCCTCGCAGGCCTGCAGGCTGTGACTGACCTCATACGCGAAGTCGACATGGCCGGGCGTATCGATGAGGTTGAGGCCATAGGTCAGACCGTCCTGGGCGACGTACTCGAGACGCACGGCCCGGGCCTTGATCGTGATCCCCTTCTCGCGCTCGAGATCCATCGAATCGAGGACCTGGCTGGTCATCTGCCGGGCGTCGATGGTGTGGGTCAACTCGAGCAATCGATCGGCCAGCGTCGACTTGCCGTGGTCGATGTGGGCGATGATCGAGAAATTGCGCAAGCGGTCCTGGGGGATGGTCACGAGGCGGCAGTGTAGCGGGATACCGGCGCGGGGCTACCGCCGACCCTAACAAGGTTCCCGACCGGAGCACGGATCCTCCAGCGGGCGATCCTCGAACTCGATCGTCTGGAGCATGGTTGCGGTCGACGTCCAGAGGGCTTCGTAGTCGCTTGACGGAACGCCCATACCGCCCGTGTTCGTGGTGACGATGAACGCCACGGTTCGGCCCCCGACGTCGATCGCGGCCACCAGCGTCGGCGCATCGCGCCGGATGCCGAGCGTGTCGCCGCCCGGAGCTCCCATCCGGAAGAGCAGCGGCAGCGGATCCTCAACCAACATGCCTGGACACTCCCACGTGGCCTCAGAAGTCGCTTCGATCACGACGGCCCGGCCCAGATATCGCCCGACGTTGTATGGCCGTGGAGGGTCGTGATCCAGCCAGTCCCGGGTCGTCAGCCAGCCGATCAGGTCTTCGGGTCGATCCCCGAGGAACACTGGCGCACTATCGCTGCACGGCGGATCGAGGGCGGCCCCGACGAGGGCCACGAACACCAGTCCGGGAGGCGTTGTGCTGCCGAGAATAGCCCGATCCAGCTTGTCACTCTTCAAGCTCCAGCCGGCCCCCGCCCCGAACCCGAGATCCAACGAGAATGGCAGCCCGAACTTGCGCGTTGCGACCCGAACATTCCCGGCGAGCTTTGCCGTGGGGCGTGTCGACGGAGCGAGCGAACCATGCCGATCGCCGTGATCCAGCGCCACGGACCCTCGATCCTCCAGCCCGTGATGTTGGCGAGCGGCGTGCCGATCTCGGCCCAACCGAATCGGGCGATGAGGCTGCCGTCTGCGATCTCGACGTAGGCGTTCTGGACGCCGCGCACGCCGAAGAGTCGAAGGAGCCATCGCGACCTCCGGCCAAGCCGCATTTCGAACCGAGTCGTTGCCATCGACGCAGCGTACCCGCATGCCCAACGGCCGGCTGCGGGAGGGCGCAGGACCTGTGGTACCATCCGCCTTCGCGTCCGGCGCTCGACCCGCGCCGCTCGCCGTCGACAATCCACTCATCGAGGTTCGCCCCTTGGCCAAGACGCCCCGCACCTGGACGGGCGCTCGCACGCCGTCTGGACTCAAGAGGGTCCGTCAGGCCCAGCGCCGTCACGAAGTTCTGCAGCCGCGCCGCACGGCCGCCAAGACATATGTCAACAGCGCCCTGACAGCCGCCGCTGATCCGGCGTCATCGACGATCGACCCCGCGGCCGCCCTGATCGAGGCGCTCAGCGCCCTCGATCGCGCCGCCAAGGCCGGCGCGATCCATCCCAACGCCGCGGCCAGACGAAAGTCACGTCTGACCCGCAAGGTCAACGCCGCGCTTGGCGGTGAGCAGGTCCAGACCAGCGGCCGCGTGGTCAAGACGACCGGCAAAGCCGCCGCTGCAAAGGCAGCCAAGGCGCGGATCGCGGCCGGCAAGGCCGGCAAGGCCAAGGGTGCCCAGACCGCGGCCGGCAAGACTCGCGCCGCCCTGAGCAAGACCAGCCGAGCGGAGGCAGCCGCGGCCAAGGCACA
>Ga0307378_10011563_pt1 | contig 11358 bp, 13 predicted proteins | sample UN1MG_FD_202238 | JGI IMG/M metagenome (GOLD analysis project Ga0307378, IMG submission 202238) | Soil microbial communities from Risofladan, Vaasa, Finland - UN-1 | ecosystem: Environmental > Terrestrial > Soil > Coastal area > Acid sulfate soil | place: Finland: Risofladan, Vaasa | collected...
CCCCTGTAGAAGGGACAATAGGAGAAAGTATGAATAAAAAGTTGGCGTCTAAGTTGAGACGAGACCCAGTCTTAGCTGATGTAACCCCTAATGAGGTTCTAAGGGCCTTAGAAGAATACACCAAGATCCCAGGTGACGCAGAAGCCGAAATGGTTCTCCGATATACCTTGGGGCTTCCCCCGGCAGGAAAGCCGAAAGCTGAAAAACCAAAGGTCGAAAAGGTTGAAAAGGCCCCAAAGGCTACAGCTTCTATGAAGCGAAGCATTGTACGTGGTGGCAAGGTTATAGGTCCTTATGATACCCAAGCGTTGAGACAAAAGGTCAAGGCTGCTGCTAAGACCCATGTACTGGATGACAATGACCTTCAAACAATAGTGATTGATTCGATCGTTTCTGATATTGATCAAATGGGTTCCAAAGAAGCTGCCCAAGCCATCGCCAAGAAGTTAGGTTTTTCAGAAGCATTAGCTTCCAAAGAGATCTCTTTGCAAGATGTTAAGAGCCGTTCTGATGTCTTAGCCCAAAAGCTGACCACTTCTTTAGGTTTGCCAGGTGAAATGATCTTTTTAGATGTTGATGGTGACTATTTATTAACTTTCGCCTTTCATCGATCCGAAGCAGCCAAGCTAAGTGACGAAGCCGGTTCTACTGTTAGAGCGGCCAAGATAGCCAAAAGGCGTCCGTTACCTAATAATCCGCAAGGGGTGTTATCAAAAAGAGATCAAGTTCAGATTTCTTCCTTGGCTGATTTAAGCAAAAGCCGAACGATGCGTGATATCCGAAAAGCTTCCCCTAAAGTCGCAGCTTATCTTAATGATGTTCTTAAAAATATCCGTATTGGTCGCGTAGGTTTATCCGAGGGATCTTCCAAGCTCCGGGCGAATATTTCGGACGTGATCGCCGAAGTTTTTGGGATGGACGGTTTAGGTTACTTTGAATACTTAACCACACGTAAAAAGAGAGCTTAATTTTGCCCTTACCTCAGCCAATCACATTGACGCACTTCATCGACATTCACCGTGAGGAGTTTGTGAAGTTCGAACTTTGGATATCCGAAGAGTTGACGCAACATTTGATCGAAGCCCACAATTTAGATCCGGCTTTCACCACTGTTGTCGTAGACATGGACGAAGAAGAGCCGGTGGGTAAGAGTGTTGATAGCATTGTGCTGTTAAGGTTGAACGGGCGTTTCTACATGCCGCTAAAGGACAAACAAGGCGTGGACCTTGAGCTTACGGCGGAAAAGTGGATTGAGTCCGCAAAGGGCTGGTTCGACGAAAATGAAGTCGAGGTTACCTTTGACGAAGATTCCAATGACCTTATCAAATTTACAGCCTTCGTACCGGGTGTCGAATTACCGGAAACGGAAGAACCCGCAGCGGAAGAAGGGGCCGAAGAGCCTGCCGATGAAGGCGAAGAAGCTGCCGATGAAGAGCCTGCTAAAGAAGGCGAAGAAGGTGCTGATGAAGAGCCTGCCGATGAAGAGCCTGCCGATGAAGGCGAAGAGGGTGCTGATGAAGAAGGTTTGAAAGAGTTCGAAGACGCATTAGGTCTGTAAATAAAAGGGTTTAACATGAGTAAATATATCGAAACTTTGCACGAAGAGATCGAAACCCTGCACGAAGTTTTGAATACTGAAATCGACCGCAAGATCGCAACAGGTGACTATGATAGTTTGGAGTCTACCCCTGCGGACATGTCAGCCCGATATTGGTTGATGCAATTCTTAGAACCCTTAAGTCGGAAAGAGCTTAAGAGTGTCGTAGACGGATTTCTAGTGCAGCTATTGAATGACGAACAAGCCAAAAAGCTAGTGAAGTTTTTGTTAGTGCGGTTTCCTGGTTATTACAACGAAGGTACCGCAGAAGGTGAGGGCGAAGGTGACGAATGCCCTGGGAAAGACGACGGTAGCATCGACGTTAGCAAGGCAATCAAGTTTCAGAATAGAGGATAGGCCGTGGCATTTGATAAAAAGAAACAAAAGATTTTCACCGTCTATGTAGAAGCTGTTCGTAAGAAGGGAGATTCTTTCGACTTTTACAAGTCTGCCAAAGCTTTCGACAAGCTTTTAGAAAAAGTTGGCTTGTCGCTAAAGTCGAATCAATTCTTCCGGGAAGTATGGGACGAATTAGACGATCCGAATAGCCGCTGGGACGTAACGGAAGAAGACCTCGGAACTTTTCTGGACGTTATGCCTAAAGATCTTTTAAAACGAAATCTTACAAAAAACATTATCCAAAAAAAGATCAAACCGGCGGACCAAGAAAAATACGAAAAATTAATAGCGATCATGAAGCCGCAAGCTCAAGCCAAGTTCCTTGCCAAAAACAAAATGACTTCGGCTACTCCGGTAATGTTTACCAAAGTCAAAGATGGTAAATGTATTATAAGAGCTTTTCTAGGCAACATCACAAACAAAGTTGGGATGCCTAGCAAAAGCGCATCGGGTTCCTTGTACCGGGATTTTTATGATGCTCTCGAACAAGAGATCGGGCGCAAGAGCTTGCAAAAAGCGATAGCCTATGTGGTACCGCAGATCGAATTCAACGTCGTAGATTGGCCTAATATGTCCACGTTGGAAGATGCCAGGTACGAAGTAGAATTCTATTTCGAACCTGATGAAACTCTACTGCAAAATTTAGCGGATGCCGTGGCGCTAACCGTAGAAGGCTTTGTTAACTAGCCCATAATTTTTCCCCGCGCAACACATAGCTGTTTATCGCTTTGATCACTTCAATTCGAAGGTCATCGGATTGTTTTAAAGCAAAATTAAATAATTTGTAATCTGTGGATTGGGCTAACATAGCTTTTCGCAATACCGACGATCGTGACTTCGTAAAAACTTCCAACCACAAACTAGCCTCTTTATGTTTACCCAAAAGCTCTAATTGCTTCGGTAAATTTCTTTTGATCCTTATAATTTGAAGGGCGGGGCTTTCCTTGGTCGTGGTTTTCGCTACCCGTCTTAGGACCGGCTTCTCAACCGCTACCTCCGCTGGCTTTTCAGCCACTTTGACTACGCTTTGTATTTGGTGGATCGCCCAATTTTTCAGCAAGTTGTAATTCAGATTATATTCCTTGGCTATGGCGGCGATAGCGAACGTTAAGTTTCGGCTGGAATCTTTGTGGGTTTTGATGGCTTCCAGGATCGTTTGCTTGTGTTTTAAGAGCTGTTCTAAGTCTTCTGTTAATATTGACATTCCTATACCCTTGTTACTTTAGATTTATAAACTTCCAGGAGATCATAATGATAACTCCCGATAAGATTGAATCCGCCTTAGCTCGGATTCAATCTCAAAAAAAAGAATCTCGACTTCGTAAAAGTGTCGAGATCATAGCTGAAGTCAAAGCGAACGTCAGCCAGAATCCCTATGATATCGCCACCGATTTGAAAAAGTTGGCTGCTGTCTACGAAAGTGCGGGAGAAGAAAAACAAGATTTCTATGATGAGATCTATGCCAGCCTAGGCAACGCGATCCAAGAACACATGCAAATTTTGTTGGATGACGCTACCGAAATCGTTGAAGAAAGGGCTAAGCAGAAATGACTGCCAAGACCAAGCTGAAAAAGGAGCTTAAAGCCTTAGGGCTTAAGACCTACCTTAAGACAGGTACCCAAGAGTCTTTCGTCCGCAAAGGCGATGTTAAAAGGATCTTGGCAAGCTTGCACCGTGTAGTAGCCGATAAATTACCGGGCATGGCCCAACTTGATAAGATGATCAAGGCTGAATTGGAAAAGGCTTTCTCGGACGTTGAAGACGATTACGAGCTTTACAGTACGGGCGCTGAAAAAGTCAGCACCGAAAGGTCTAGTGGGTTCAGCCCGCACACCCAAGGCGGGTACCAGATCCGAGGTTTCCAAACCGAGATGGGTCTTATAAGTTCAGGGAATATGCCCGCTGACGCAAAAGCTAGCAAAGCGATTGAAGATGGCTATGCTTACAATGAAGAAATAGCGGCTGAAGAAATTTGGGATAAGAATGAAGCCAAATTAAAAGGTGCAGGCTTCAAAGGGCCTAAAGAGCTTAATTACCAGGCAATGAACGATAAAGGTTTGGATGATTTAGCTGAACATTTGAGTGATCTAGTAGATGACTATAGCCGAGATGACAGTTCAGAAATTCTCTTTGGTATGGGTGTCTTCTATTACGAACCCGAAGGAGATTCTAAAATCCATTCCGTTTATGTTTACAGTGAAATCAATTGGGAAGCTCCTTACTTCCGTACCGGTAAAGGCGCGAGCGTAGCCCCTTTCGAAGAAGACATCGACTTTGAAACTGCTGGGGAGCTTCGACCCCTATTGATAAAAGCTCTTGGCAAGGCCGCCGCTTCTATCAGTAGTTCCGGTAAGCCCTATGCAGGGTCTGGCGCTGAAGAAGGCGAGAAAGCTCCGGTAGTCCGAATCAACGATCGCAAGATGTTTTAAGCTAGTTTGAAAAAGTTCCCAACGACTACCCGCATCAGTGATTAAGCCCTTACCTTTATAGTAGGGAGGGCTTTACTTTGGGCAGTTCAATAAGAAACAATCGAGACCAACGAGGTTCGGCGCGGACTTACCGCGAGCGTCGTGACAACACTAATGGTGGTACGACACAAAAAACATACGATGCTACGTACACCGCACATTCAAGCAGCACCACGCCCCCAGCATTTTCCGGGGAACCTTCGAGCACCGATCATCAGATCGACCACGTCCACGAAATAATCCGCGATCAATTAGCCCCCAGGATACAAACCATGTCGGCGAATGCGGTGCTTTCGGATCGTAGGGAATTTTTATATTTTCGAAGAAAAAGAACCGGGCGAAGGTGCTCGTGTTACACGAGTCAAACTTCGCCCGACAATCAGTGCCCTGTTTGCTTGGGCACTGGTATCGTAGCTGGCTATGAGAAGTTTGGGACAAGAGCCGAAGTCCTCGACTTTACATCGCAAGGCCTAGTTATGGTGAACGTGGAACCCAATTTCGCAGAAGACACCCGACCAGTTTATTTGAGGCTTATGGAAGGGCATGACAGGGGATATGTGGAAGCGCAGCTACCTATTAAAAATAACACCGGTGTAGTAGATAATTTTATGTTGTATCAGCCGATCTTCAATCGGGGTACGAAGATTATCGCTACCAACCCTCTCGGGGGTACCGCCGAGATAAAAGAAAAGGTGGATCTGGAACCTTTCTTAGCTTTCAATTCCGTCAAAATCCGCATCGAATTCACCCGCATCGATGCCAAGCCGGTGATCACCCACTTCATATTTCGGTATCAAATCCGCGATAATTTGCTTGTGTACGGGGACCTTTCCAGATCCGAAGAAGAATTTTCAGGGTTGCAAAGCGGGGTGTACGAAGCTTACCAAGAAATTCCGATCTTTTTTGACGCCAAAACATTACCGCATTTCCGAAATGAAGATGTCTTGTTTCGATGCAGGGATTCTAGGAAATTTAAAATTGTTTTGGTAAACGAAAATGTAGTGGCAGGAGTCTTGACCTCGACGGACGTAAGGGCCAGGTACTTGATACCTTCTATGGACGTAGGGATTAATATCCATCTCTTGATCTAAAAAGCCCCTTCCGGTTGGAAGGGGCTTGAACACTAGCAATACATTTAAGCCTTGAGAGCTTTCTGGTTAGCTGGTTTGATGCTTTTTGTGATGATGTCCCGGACACGATCTTCCAAAGGCGAACCTTTGAAAAGATCTACAAATTGGTCCATCCCCATCCAAGAGTTGATCGCAGTAGCTTGAGCCATTTTGACCATAGTATCTTCGTTTTGTAGGGCTACTATCGATTCGCAGATAGGCCCCCCAATAGCATCAAGTTTGTTCACAGCCGCCTTGGTTTCTTCGGCAAGAAGCGCTACCTTAAGAGCTTGCTGGCTCGTTTGGATCGCAATCTCTTTTTCGGCCTTGGAAACGCTACGTCCCAGACTGTTGTTAAAGAGGAACGCTTCTATCTCATCTGTTTTCGTTTTGTCTTCCGATAACTTTTCAAGCTCACTCAATCGCTTCTTATGGCCAGCTTCCATCAGTTCCATAGTCCGCAGGATCTCATTGTTCTGGAGTTCCAATTCCTTAACTTTGGTCTTTTCGATTTCTGTTAGCGTTTGGCGCTTGATGTCCTCGTGATTCTTGGTCACCACAAGCGCTTTTAAGGATTTAGCCATTTCTATCGAAGACTCAACCGCAAAGGTCTGAGATTCTTTGAGCTTAGAAGCTATCTGAGGATCGCTGATCATTACGCCAAGAACTTCTACGTCATTAAGTCGCATGTTGTTTTCATCGAAAAGCAACCCAACCCGACCTTTTTCGGTCTTATCCCCTAGCAAAGCATCCCGGACGATGTCGGTAGACTTAGAATAGAATTCATCGATAGAAAATTCGCGGATTTTAGCTTTGAGCTTGGATCTGACATGGTCACAAAGAAGCTTGATGTAATTATCAACTTCGAACCATTTTTCTTGATCTTCCGGCTTGTCACCTTCAAAGTTGACTCTATAAGACATAGACACCGAAACTTGAACGTGGTCACCGGTTTCCGCAAAAACTTTATCTGAAATTTGGTTGTTACGCTCTTTTAGGTAAACGGTCTTCATCAAGTTATCGGTGTTCTTGGGCTTGCCCGTGGAAAAGCTTAGAACTTCCAGTGACTCGTCATAGTCTAACAAAATAGTCTTAGGCCCGATTTCCACCCGACGATTACCCGATTTGGAAACCACCATAACCGCATAGCCATTATAAAGCCCGATGGTCGGCACACCCTCGAATTTTGTGTCCATAGTGATCGTTCTGGGCTCTGTGTAAGTGGAGCCCCTAGTGAATTGATCTGGCATCATCATCTTGTTGTCGTGATTGACGTTAGACAAATTCATGGCCATGTCCGGCATGACTTTATTTAAGCTGTTACTAGCCGAAACAGCAGCCTCCACGCCTGTATCCACCAAACGTGAATCGCTGGCACTTTTCCTTTTAGTCTTAGTAAGAGACCTAGAATATTCACCCTCCGACACGACCCCCTTGCGCGTCGTAGGCGCTCTTCGGGCTAACTCACGAAGCTGACAATTATAAGCTTTAGCTTCTGTATTGCCGGGGTACCACATATCGCATTCCCCATTGGACAGCACACGACGGATCACGACGGCTTTGCGCGGATCGGGAAGCACCATTTTTGGCCCGATCTCTTTGTTTATGATGCCTGTGGTTCGTTCCATGATGTACCGGCCTTCGCCAACTGGTACTGCGATAGCGAAGTGCTTGTCGTTGCCGTCGTACCGGATCAAAGAATGCTCATGCCTTGGAAAATAGATAGGGGTGTCCGCACCTGTAAGGAAAAGCTCATCGCCGCTTTTGAATAATTTGCCATTTTCGGTGTAGGTTTCGATCACCTTTACATGAATGCCTTGAATTTCATTTAGCTCGATCGGGGTGAAGATCCTTTGCAGATTACCGTTACGGTCTTTCATAGAAACAAAAGCTTCAGTGGGCTTTGGGAATACCACCTTCGGGCCGGTGTGATAATCCTTCACACCTGATTCATCGAGCAATATAGCGTATTGCAGCGAAGCCAAGGTCAAAGCTTGTCGGACGTATTGCTTCGTCTCTTGGTCAATCAATACTTCCACCCCGTCGGGCGGTATGAAGAAGCTTACCTCTTTACCTTTGATGGTAAAAAGCTTCCCTACGACAAATTCATCAGGGTTAACATCGGTACCACGACCAGTTATCACGTCGGACTTGGCTTTGGTAACTTTTTTGGCTTCGCTTTCACCGGACTTGGCTTTGGTAACTTTTTTGGACTCATCTTCTGTGACGACTTCAACCGGCTTGATAACGGCTTGGGACCAATTCTCACGGGCAGATTTTTCATCATAAACCCGTAGCAATAAATATTCGTTAGACCGAAGCTGGTGACCCGCTATAACATTAGCTGAAATTTGAGGCCACAAGGCGAAGGAGATAGGCCCCTGGATATTTATCTTCTCACCCATTTTAAGTTCCGGGACATTTTCTTTTGAGTTGTCTCGGGGGAACTTGCCATCTTTAGGTGGATTAATCACCTCGACATATTCACCTTGGGAGACCAAGATATTTTCTTGAACCGCATCGCCTAAGTTAACTTGTCTTAGCTTGCGGGTCTCGGCATTAAATACGACTGGATATTCTTGACCTGTTATCGTTATAATTTTGGGGCCAGTATATGTTACTGTAACGCCTTTGGTTGTGTCGCAGCAATATAAGTACTGACCTTCGGAAAGCACCTGTTCGTTGGTATTTCGTCGGTTGTCGTCTTTAACCATATTCATATTGAACCCCTTTGATGTTGATCATTTGAAAAGTACAATGCTTGCGGCCCCCTAATTTGTCAAGCCATCTAACAAAATTCAGGGTTTTAATATGGGACTGATCGAAATATGTTTTGTTGTGGGAACTGTGATGCTCACTATTATAGCGGTGTCTTTGAGTTTTGCAGCTTTCGTCTTATACAAATGGTATCTAATGTGGCTGTACGGCTGGGAATACGATGAAGAAGAACCAGATCCCGACGAACCAGAAAGAGAACCAAAACCAGAAGCTACGATCTACTCACTTCGCGCATAATCAAATTGTTTTAATTTGATCCTGTAACCCTACAGGCACGCGGGTTGTGATTGTTCCACAGTTTAGACATTTCCATTCTTCTTGTTCGCCTATGTCACCTTGGAACCTGCAAGTGGCGGTTTGGCAATTTGGGCAGTTTAAGGTTTCTGGTCTACACACTATCGACTCCGTGGCTAATATCCATTTCCAATGTTTTAAGTTTCTTATAACAAACTTATTTTAAAAGAAAGGAAATAGAATCCAACATTTTTGATGAGGGAAATAATGGGAGTCTTGGAAGACAAAATGCGCGTAGCCTTAGCCTCATTGGTGAAATCGCACCCTTTAGTCTTTTCAGCTATAGCTGAGCTTAGGGCGCAAAATTTCACCGCCGAAGCTGATAACTTGCAAGCCGCTTTAGATACTTTGATCGCGGAAACCGATGCCGCCCAGCTTGCGGTTGCTAGCTAATCATTTGAAAGCGTTTTCTTTCGGAGCTTGGGCAATGCCTGGGTTTTCGTAGAAGATGTAACTCGTGCTGTAGTCACTAATTTCGAAATACACTTTCCGTTCGCCCTCGTCTTGTTGATAATTCTGGTTTTTATCAAAGATTCCATAACCATAGCGATACGGGCGAGACTGTTTCCCTGAAGTCGAAATTGCTGTGGTTAGCTTGTCTATAGCGATGAATCTGTACATAACTTTCCCCCCGTTCAGAACATCTAAAACTCCGTTCGTCCCTGTCCAATTTTGGATGCCTCGGCTAATTCTGTTTTGGGTTTCTTGCGTACAGCCTACTGCCAGAAGGGCAAAGAAAAAAATCCTAAACCTATTACACATTTTTGATCCCTAAATTATTTTTGTCTTATTTATGTAAGACACTGTTGCCATCATGTTCGAAATTCATTATACCCACATTATGACTGTTCGAAATATTTATTTAAGGGGGGATTATGATCAACAACGACCCATACGAAGATCTTAGAATTTACAGTACCAAAGATTATTCGAAATTTGTTTTTTTGGACAAGAACAGAAAAGTAAGTATGGAACACGTTAAAAATTTAAAAAATAAGATTATCGAACATGGGTACATCAAGCAGTTTCCAATCAAAGTAATGCCCGCTAAAGAAGGCTTTTTGATCACGGCAGGGCAACACAGATTTACGGCTTGTAAAGAGGGTAAACTAAAGATTTATTACACAATAATTAACCCCGACGAAGAAGATCTCAGCGTCATGGCGGAACATAATGGCGGGTTTAAGGACTGGGGAGATGGTGAACGATTACATAGGTTTATCGCCCTTAAAAACAAAAATTATATGTTACTGTATGATCTGATCAGAGCTTATGATTTTCTGAATATTAACACTGCTTTGATGCTGCTATTCGGTTTGGATAATGAAACTGGGCAACCTTTGATAAAGGACATCAAGAAGCAATTTATCGATGGTATGCTGAAGATCCGACCTGTTCAAACTCGGAAAGCTATGGAACATGCCGACACGATCTCACAAATTATTGACCGGAGGGCTGAAGATCATCTTCGACATGCGAAGAAATCTTCCTTTTTGCGTGCTTTGTACCTGTTGATAACCCACGAAAATTTTGACGGGAAAAAGCTAGCCAAAGCCATTGACCAATCGGATAAAGGTCTTTTGTCCCAAAGTAATTGGCAAGAAACGTTGGAGTTGATGGTGTTGCTCTACAACGGTAAAACCCGTAGTAAGGTGATCAAATTCGAAAAGCTTGATGAAAGCCTCAAAAGAAAACGCCAACAGAATCGCTACGGGAAAGTATAGTGCCATTAGTAAAAGAGGGTGAGCTTCAAAAAGAGAAACGCTTAGCTTTTTTACAAAGGTTTAAAGCGCACCAGTACACCCTGCCTATATTGGCGTGGGAAGCGGGCCTAGCGAGAAGTCATCTAGCAAAGATTTTAAAAGGAGTGCCTACTGCGTCAGCCACGGTCAACAAACTTATCGAAGTTTCTGATATCTATGACGATGATATTATAAAATTGATTGTCGGTTCCGTGGACGAGTTGATGATGGAGCCAATTCGAATTTTTCATTTCGGGAAAAATATAGAAGAGGCATTGCTTGAAGCCGACATCACCCATGTATTCTCTCTGGTTTCTAAGACACCTTACGAAATCGTCAAGTTGACATCGTTGGGGGAAACGCTAGCGTCTAAACTTAGTGCGAATTTTGGACCAAACCTTAAGTTCGGAATGGCGTTTTCAGAACACAAGTGTGTCAATACTAAAGTCATCGTTGAAATGAAAGGATTTGTACCTGATATTTGTGTGGCTATGTCTTCAATAAATCGCAACCTCATCAGGCTAGACAACGATGAAATTTCATTGCGGACTTCCTCTGAATTATCGTCACCGATACACGACGGGCAAAAGGGCTCACTAAATAACCACCCCTTTAGAATGTCCTTGGCTGTTCAGTGCGGAACTACTAAACTAGAACTTGTAAACAAAAGATATAGGGGCTGTAAGAGCTTAGCTTCTAAGCTCCGGGAAATCGCCGATAGCATCGATGGCATAGAAACACCAAAACAATGGGCAGCATCCAATGTATGGGTGACCGATCACTCATCTAAACATTAATCGCTCCTTCCTTGTATTCCTTGTATTTCGCTGTGTATACGAGTACGCTACTCGTATACACTATAAAATATTAGGGGATGTATGGACGTTGTAGCCATGCGTGGAAGTCATCAAAAAATGATACGGCAAGCTATACTACTACTGGAAGAGGCTGCTTGCCTTAAACGTGACTTG
>Ga0307378_10011566_pt1 | contig 11357 bp, 9 predicted proteins | sample UN1MG_FD_202238 | JGI IMG/M metagenome (GOLD analysis project Ga0307378, IMG submission 202238) | Soil microbial communities from Risofladan, Vaasa, Finland - UN-1 | ecosystem: Environmental > Terrestrial > Soil > Coastal area > Acid sulfate soil | place: Finland: Risofladan, Vaasa | collected...
AATCCAGTTCTACTCCAATTACTTCAGATGCTCCATATCTTAACATTTGTAAACCATTAAAAAAGTTATTAGCTCCCAATTCTAAAATTCTTTTTCTTTTAAAATCCGGAAGGTTATTTTTTAATATATAATTCCACCGACCATACCCAACATTTGTATCTGCAATGTTTCCAATTCTTAATCCATAACCAAAATACACGGGAGCATACAAATTGTCTAAATAAGGTATCCTTCTGTTTTTAATTCTTTCTCTGATTTTCTTATAAGTAAGTTTTTTTGTTCCAAAATGAAGGTTGAAAAGCTCAATATCATAATCAAATAATATTTTAAAAATGTTCTTTTCTATTTTATTCAAAAAAATAGAGCTATCAAAATCAATTAAGTAGGGACTTCTAGTTCTTTTTTCAATTATAACATTGCCATATTTTATATCTCTAATTAAAATACCTGCTGAATGAATTTTTCTTAATTCATTGTATAATTGTTCAATAAACTTAGTATTCACTACTTTATTCAAAACTTTTCTTCCATTTTTGATTCTTTTTAACCAAACTTCCCTTGCATTTAAATCCTTAAATAGAGGATGGTTAACTTCCCTGTTCCGCAATATAGCACCCTTTTTAGCTAATTCTTCGCGAAGAACAGAACCTTCAATATAAGAGATAGTTACAGATAAATTCATAAAATCAATATCTAATATAGCTGGAATGTTGCAACCAGCAAGGCCCACCTTGTGAAGAGTAATAATTTCATTAATAAATCTATATTTATTATCAAATTTTTTCTTTACTCCAACGTACTGGTTAATGCTCACCATACAAATATTATTCCTTATTCTCTTAATAAACTCTTCTTCGTTAACAGTTGGAAAATCACTTATTCTGCCAAAATTTGATAATATAAAACCATCCTGGTCGATCTCACCAATAACAACTTCTTTAAATTTTTTATGTATATTTTTAATTTTGTTTATTTTTTCTTCAGGTAATCCTAAACTTTCTAATCCTACTTTATAACCTAAGTCACCGACTCTTAAATACTCATTTTTTTTATTTTCCAAATATCTTATTTCTTTACCTAAAAACAACAATCTAATTACATATTTTAATTTTAAATAAATTTTAGAAAAGTAGGCAAGGGCATTAATTATTGGTGGTAAAATTAATATATATATAATATTTAGAGAATATCTTAAGCCACCACATGACATCCCAACTAAAACTTTTACAGTTCTTCTTAAAAATTTTAATACAATATTACCCAACCTTATACTTTCCAAATGTTTATTTTTTAAATAAATAATGTCTCTATTTTTTTAAAAATATTTTTTATTTTCCTTAAACCTTATAAAAGATTTAAAAATATTCAGAAAAAAGTAATTAATATTTTTCTTTAAACCATTTTACAGTTAGTTCCAAGCCTTCCTCTATGCCGTATAAAGGATTATATTTCAATATTTTTTTAGCTTTTTTAATATCAGCTTCTGAATGCTTTATATCACCTTTTCTCTCTTCTTTGTAAATAGGATTTATTCTAACTCCGGTATATTTTGCTAACCTACTATGCAGATCATTTATGCTGATTCTATTCCCGCAGGCTATGTTAAAATATTCTCCAAAAGCTTCATCCCCGGACAAAACAGCTCTTACATTTGCTTCTATTACATTTTCAATATAAGTAAAATCTCTGCTCTGTTTACCATCACCATATATCACTGCAGGCTTCTCTTCCAGGAGATTTTTAATGAATTTTGGAATTACTGCAGAATAAATTGAATCAGGGTTCTGCCTTTTTCCAAATACATTAAAATACCTCAAAGATACTGTCCCCAATCCATATAAATCGTAAAATAATCTGCAGTAATACTCTGCAGTTAGTTTAGTTGCGGCATAAATCGACTTCGGATTTGGGCACATTTCCTCATTTTTTGGTAAAACTTCAGAATCTCCGTATATGGAAGATGAGGAAGCATAAATAAATCTTTTTACCTCGTTATCCAGGGAGGATTTTAAAAGATTGATTGTACCGTCAACATTGGAAGAATTTGAATCTATTGGCTTTTCAATTGACTTTTGGACTGAACCCAGTGCAGCTTCGTGAAATACTATATCAATTCCCCTTGTTGATTTTAAGCAATCACTGTAATTTCTTATATCTCCATCAATGAAATCAAATTTTAACTTTTTATTTTTTTTTAACGCTTCAGAAACTGAATCTTCTATATTTTTTTTAAAACCTGTTGAAAAATTATCTATTCCTCTGACATATAAACCCTTTGCTAAAAAAAATTCCAATAAATTTGATCCGATGAATCCTGCAGCACCGGTTATTAAAATTTTTGCATCATCATCAATATGCAACCTGTCAGGATTAATCACTAAAGCCTCCAATAATTAAACCCATATTCTTCCACGATCTCTTTTCCGAAAATTCCTTTAATATCAAAAAGATAAGGTTTTTCTTTTTTTAACCTCAATCTTAAATCTCTTAAATCAATATTTCTAAAACAATCATGTGCCACACAAAAAACAACTGCGCTTGCATCATGGATATCTTCATACTCTATGAGATCTATGCCATATTCTTTCTTTGCTTCTGCTCTACTAATAATGGGGTCAAATATATCAACATCAATACCATACTGTATTAGATGACTGCGAATATCCGGAACTTTAGAATTTCTGATATCTTTGATATTCTCCTTAAATGATAATCCAAATAGTATAATCTTAATCCTTCCCTCCAGCCTTCCATTATTTAAAATCCTTTTTAATATTTCATCCCCAATAAAAAAAGCCATATTATCATTTATTTTCCTGCCGGCCAGAATAACTTCCGGATGATATCCTACTTCCTTTGCTTTAAATGTAAGATAATATGGATCCACTCCTATACAATGACCACCAACCAAACCCGGGCAGAAGTCTAAAAAATTCCATTTAGTTCTTGCTGCTTGTAATACTTCCCTTGTGTCCAACCCTAATTTTGAAAAAATTATCGCAAGCTCATTCACCAGTGCAATATTTAAATCCCTCTGTGTATTTTCTATTACTTTAGCAGCTTCTGCAGTTCTGATATTTTTTACCCTATAAACGCCAGCCTTAATAATCTTCTTATAAACAGATTCAATCACATTTAGAGAATATTCATCCTGAGCAGCAACAACTTTTACAATATTCTCTATATTATGAACTTTATCCCCAGGATTTATTCTCTCAGGAGAATAACCAACCCAAAAATCTACTTTATTGGTTAAACCTGATTCTTTCTCCAGTACAGGCATGCAAATCTCTTCAGTCACACCAGGGTATACAGTAGATTCATATACAACAATAGAATTTTTTGTCATATTCCTTCCGACCAGCTTGGTTGCACTTATAATCATGCTCAAATCTGGATCATTGTGCATATCTATCGGGGTTGGTACTGTAATTATAAAAAACTTGGCTTCCTTTATAATTTTTTCATTTGATGATAGTTTGCAGTTCAGTTTCTTTAACTCATCCTTATCTATAATATCGTTAAAATCATCACTGTTACATAAGGAATCAATTTTTTCCTTGCTAATATCAAAGCCAACTACATCAAAATAGTTATTTAAAGAAACTAATAGAGGAATACCTACATAACCTAAACCTATAACCGCTATTTTCTTTTTTTTATCTTCTAATTCTCTAAATAAATTACTATTTATATCTGCTCCTCCCCACTATATTCCTTTTAAATAAATTTATTAAAAATATTAGAATATTTTTTTAGTCTTAAAATATAAAAGATTGCTGAAACTATTTACGACTGGAAAAAATTATTTTTATACCACTCTATTGTTTTTCTAAGCCCTGCATTAAAATCTGTTTTTGCTTTAAAATTAAATTCCTTAAAGGCTTTTGATGTATCTAAACACCTTCTTGGTTGACCATCGGGTTTAGATGTATTCCAGAATATTTGACCGTTATATCCTATAATATCTTTTATTTTTTCTGCTAAATCTTTAATTGATATCTCAAATCCTGCACCTACATTAACAGGAAACGGCTTATCATATCTTTCAGTGGCCAAAACAATAGCTTCTGCACAATCATCAACATATAAAAATTCCCTGGTAGCTTTCCCTGTGCCCCAGACTTCTACTTCACTTGAATTTTTAATCTTAGCCTGATAAAACTTCTTTATAAGTGCAGGTATAACGTGAGAAGATTTTAATTCAAAATTATCACCTGGTCCATGCAAATTAACAAGAAGTAAAAAGATTGAATTGAAGTCATATTGATTTCTGTAAGCCTGAGACTGAACAAGCAGCATTTTTTTTGCAAGCCCATAAGGTGCATTTGTTTCTTCAGGATAACCATTCCATAAATTTTCTTCTTTAAATGGAATCTCGGTGAATTTTGGGTATGAACAAACAGTACCGATTGCTACAAACTTTTCTATATTATTCAGCCTTGCCTGTTCCATTAGCTGAATTCCCATTATCAAATTATCATAAAAAAAACTACCCGGATTCTCTCTGTTGGCTCCTATACCTCCTACAACCGCAGCTAAATGAATAACTATATCAGCCCTGGCATCTTTATACATTCTGACTATAGCTTCAAGATTTCTTAAATCATAATCAACTTTCCTTGGCACAAAAATACCAGAACAATTCCTTTGCTTTAACCTATCGATAACAAACTTTCCAAGAAAACCCTCACCACCGGTAACAATTACTCTCTTATCCTTTAATTCAATCACCCCGATTAAACTCCATTAATTAATAATTAATCTTTTTAAGTCAAACTTTCAGGTCTTTTTTCTGAATTTATAACGTGAAAATAGTTCAACCACAAGTACAAATACTGCTCCAATTATTACGCTAAAAGCAAGCGCAGTAACTATATTAAAGATTAACCGGTAATCTTTATGATTCAGGAATGTATATATAAGTTCCAGTACTAATACTACTATTGATGAACATACCAGCCACCATTTTCTCTTCAAGATAATCTTGGTTATATCTTTAAACTCTATTCTATCCTGTTTAATAATACTTTTTCTGTTTTCAATACTATTTTCCATAATAAATAAAAAATCTTTTAAAAAATAGAGCGCTAACTGATTATTTAATGATATTATAATTAAAATGTAACATGCTTTTTAAATATAAGGTTCCCAAAGATATGGTTTCTCAAAAAAACCTTTTTCACACTTCAAATCTTCTAATTTTTTAATGAATTTCGCCGGACTTCCTGCATAAACCTCACCAGGCGGAACATCGTCAATGACAACAGAACCTGCACCTATTAAAGAGTCCCTGCCTATTCTGACTCCTGGCAAAATTGTGGAGTTTGCCCCTATTTTTACAAAATCCTCAATTATTACTCCACCTTTACACTTTTTATAATATGGGCATTTCATTGGATGGGGATCATCAGTTAGAATAACATTTGGCCCTATAAAAACATTTTTTCCAATTTTTGCCATCTCAAGAAAACAGCAGGAATGGATTCTTGTTCCATCTTCAATATAATTGCCAAACTCAACAACCGAACAGGTTCCAATACTTACATTATTCCCGATCATATTGTCTTCCCTGATTGAAACATTCTGGCCTGTTGAAAAATAATCACCTATTTTACTGCCCAGATAGATTGTTGTAAATGATCTTATAGTAGCATTTTCACCAATTACCAATTTTAATTTAGTATAATTATCGCTTAAGGGCTTTTTACCTAATATGACGAAAGGGCTTATATCAGAATTTTTTCCAATTGAAACATTCTCGTAAATAATAACTCCATCTCCAAAATCCTTAGTCATTTAAAACAACAACCTCCCCTCCATTTTCAGAAGACTTCTCAGCAGCCTCAACAGCTCTAACAACTCTTAATCCACAATATCCATCCGTTTTTGGTTTAAAGTTATTTTTGACACTATCAATAAAATGCTTTACTACTAATTTTAAAGGCTCATCCGTTTTAAGGAATGGCGAGATGATATTTCCAGTTCTATAGGTCAATTGATATTCACCAAAATTTTCAGGATCTTTAACCAATTCAACACCCTTATCGAATATTTTTATCTTTTCATCACTTTTAGTATCATCATAAAGCAGCATTTTCTTCTTACCTACTATAATCGTTTCCCTGACCTTATTTGGAGACAACCAGCTTACATTTATATTGGCAATTATTCCGGATTTAAATCTGACATTTATAAATGCCACATCTTTTAAGCCCTTCTTTACGAAAGAATTGCTGAAAGCAGATATCCTGCATGGGCTTTTATTCAACAATTTGAATAATATCGAAAAATCATGTGGGGCCAGATCCCATATGACACTGATATCCTTCTGATGTATACCCAGATTAATCCTGCTCATTGAAATAAAGTATATATCTCCCAGAACACCTTCTTTTATTAACTCATCCAGTTTTTCAACAGCAGGGCTGAATTCAAATGTATGACCAACCATCAATTTCACTGATTCTTCTTCTGCCATACTTATTAGTGCTTCTGCTTCCCTGGAACTCATTGTCATTGGCTTTTCAACATAAACATTTTTATTTCTTTTAATAGCCTTACTGGCAAGTTCAAAATGAGTGATTGGTGGAGTTGCAATAAAAACACATTTTATATCATCATTTTTTAATATATTTTCATAATCTTTTTCCAACTTTATTGTTTGAAATCTTTTTTGCATTCTTTCGAGTCTTGACATGTCAATATCACAACAATAAACATTCTTAAACTCATCCACTTCCAACACATTTCTTAAAATATTGGGTCCCCAGTATCCTAAGCCTACAACTGCAACTGAAAACTTCTTCACTAATAACCTCCAATTCCTAAAATTAACACCTTAATCGTATCAAATAGTATCTTTAAATCAAGGCTAAAAGAACAGTTTGAATAGTAATAATATTCCAGTATTGACATTTTTTCAAAATTCACCCGTGAGCGGCCGTACGCCTGCCATAATCCTGTTATACCAGGTTTTATATCAAATCTATACCTCCTCCAGTCTTTAAAATAATCAGCTTCATACTCCATGCAGGGTCTTGGCCCAATTACACTCATATCCCCTTTTAAAACATTTATAAATTGCGGCAGCTCATCTAAACTGAATTTTCTTAAGAATCTACCCGCTCTGGTTACTCTCTGATTGCTTCCATATACTTTAATCTTCCCGCTTTCTTGGCTATCATAAAATGATTTAATATTCTCCCTATGAACTCTTATATTTTCCTGTATATCATGTTTCATTGATCTAAATTTTATGAAATTAAACTCCTTTTTATTTGATCCTATCCTCTTACTTATAAATAAAGCAGGACCTTTTGAAGTTAATTTTATTAATAACACCAGGAATAAAAAAAGAGGTGAAATTATTATTAAAAGAAATACAGAGAAAATGTAATCAAAAAGAAATTTAAAATATTTTTTATAATAAAGCCTTTTAATACTAAAATCCACAAATTGGTTATCAGTCCCGTATACTTCAAATTGATTAATATCAGTCAGTACTTCAAATTTATCGTCACCAAGATGAATAAAAAAGTCATTACTTCTCAAATATTCAATAGTATTTACAAGATTGCCAGCTGTCAGGCTGCTATTGACTATGAAAATATCTTTGAATTTATATTGGCGAGATAAATCCAAGATATTGTCAATATTCCCTAATAATCTTATATCTTTACTTTTACTCTTTTTATTAGAAGTTTTGTCTAACTCTATAAAACCAATTAAATTAAGACCACAATTTAGCCTTATAAAATTTCTCGAATTATAAAATTCTTTAGAATCTTCATTTACTTCTAATACCGCAGCATTCTTATTTAATCTTTGAATTCTGTTTAAACTTCTAAAAAGTAAATTAAATAGTGCTACTCTAAATACAAGAAAAATTAATAAATAAACTAAAATATAATATTTAAATATATTTATAAATATTATCTTATCACCATATGGAGTTATAAAAATAAATAGTGTAACCAGACCAAAAATTATTATATTTATCAAAATATTATTCAATAAATATTTCTTAATGAATTTCAGGCTTTTATACTTATAAAAATCAAAATAAATATAAAAAAATACAGTTGCGAGATAAATGAAAATAACATATCCATAATTTTCTTTTAAAGGGTATCTAAATTTATTTAAAAGCATCGACAGATAAAAGGAGGTTAGAATAAGGAGTGTGTCCAGAACAAACAAACTTATTTTATAAAACTTATGAATATCAAACTTTTTCCACATTTTTTTACTGGATTTCTATTCTTTCTAAATATTGTTACTTACTATTCTGTTAAATTTAATTAAAAATCTTATTTTCAAATTTGATTTATTCTTTTATACCATAAATAAAGCATTATTAGAACAAAAATTCTTCCGCTATGATTTATTCCTGACTTATGCTCATCAAGCAACCTTTTTATATAATTTTTCTTAAAAAAAGTATTTTCCCAGGGTAATAAAGCATTATCAAAGTCTTAAAAAAACTTTTCTGGTTCAAAGTAACCACCAATAGAACGTAATTTTTCATGTGCTATTATTAAAATTAAGATTTGTGCCCAGTAGAAGGTAGATTCCTGATTGTCCTATATATATTATTTAAAACAACACCTATGTTATAATCCTTTACTGCGTCCACGCAATTATCAGCACTAAAACCCTTTTTATTTTTAAGAACTTTGATTATTGCCTTGGCTATTTCAGAAGCATTATGTTCTGAAACTAAAAGTCCGGAGTAGTCATCTTTCACCACTCTCCATACCTCGCCAACATTCGTTGATACAACTGGAATACCTGAAGCTAACGCTTCAATAACTACCATGGGCATACCTTCGCATGCAGATGTTAATACAAGTAAATCACAAACTCTTATAAGTTTTGCTAATTCATCCTGAGAAAGAATACCTAATAATTTAACTTTCTCCTCTAATCCATATTCATTAATCCGTTCTTCTACTTTTCCCCTTAAACTTCCATCGCCAACTATAAGCAGCTTTATATTTTTATCCATAGCATATAATTTATGGAATGAATCTATCAGCAGCAGTGGGTTCTTTGAACCTACCAATCTTCCGGCAAAGAGCAGTATTTTATCGCCGGAAGAAGTTTGGAATCCATCTATAAGCTTTTTTATTTCATTTTCTTTTTCCAGCCCGGACTCGAGAGGATGAAAAATATCTTCATCTGCCCATGTGGGCACAAACGAAAATCTATCTTTAATATACTTATATCTTTTTCTATAAAAATTTAATCCTTCCTCACTTACAACAAGTACTTTGTCAACATTAGGCATTACCATTTTTTCCAGTTGAAAATACAACCATGGCATAGTGCTCCATTTAATCTCAGAATAAGGATTATATAATTCCTCTACATTACCATGTATGAAAATTACTTTTATATTTCTTGATTTATTAAATAAAACAACAGGCTCGATACGATGAAATTCCAATATTCTATTTTCTAAAGGAATTCTGGACTTATATCTGAAAAGTGATATTACAAAACGCAAGCTTAGAGGTATTTTCCCTCCCTTATTCTGATTTTTTGTAAATAACACAGGAAAAAAATTAATCTCCCTATTGCTGAACCTGATTGTCCTCCACTTACCAACAGGTCTTTTTATCCTATCAGTTGTAATTCCAACCAACTCTATTTCAAAATCATCTGGCAGAAATTTAACAAGCCCCTTGAGGTATGTATGCATACCTCCAATCCCTTCACCTAAGGGATCTTTCTGCATGATAACTAATAACTTATATTTTGGCATAAATGATTAAAATAAATATTAACTAAAAAATTCTTTTATCATATCTGCAACATATTCTATCTGTTCTTCAGTTAATTCAGGGAACATTGGAAGCGATAAAATCTCATCCTGTAGTTCTGATGATACAGGAAAGTCTCCAGGCTTGTGATTCAAATAACTGTAAGCTCTTAAATTTGGTAGGGCAATAGGATAATGGATTCCGCAGAAAATGTTATTATCTGCTAAAAATTTTTTTAATCTGTCTCTTTCTTTTGACCTGATAACATACAGGTGAAACACATGATCCCATTTGTCAGGAATTACAGGTGTTATAACATCTCCAATACCTTTAAGCTTTTCATTATAGATTCTTGCATTTGTGATTCTTTTAAAATTCCATTCTTCCAGGTGCTTTAACTTTACACTTAATATAGCTGCCTGTATACTGTCAAGACGGCTGTTTACTCCCTCAAATTCATGATTGTATTTTTCGCTTCTGCCATGATTGGCATACATCCTGATTTTCTTTTCCAGATCTTCATTATCTGTAACTATAGCACCTCCATCACCATAAGCACCGAGGTTTTTTCCAGGATAAAAGCTAAAGCAGGCTATATTCCCCGATGTTCCTACACTTTTCCCTTTATATTTTGCTCCATGAGCTTGAGCGCAGTCCTGGACTATATATAAATTATTTTTATCTGCAATTTCAACTATTCTATCCATGTCAGCAGGCTGGCCATAAAGATGAACAGGTACTATTGCCCTTGTTTTATCAGTAATTTTATCCGATATTAAATCAGGGTCTAAATTTCGAGTAACCTCGCTAACATCACAAAATATCACTTTTGCACCGGTTAATGAAATAGCCTCAGAGGTTGCTATAAAAGAATTTGCCGCAGTTATTACCTCATCGCCAGGTCCGAGACCAAGCATTTTCAAAGCAATAAAAATTGCATCTGTTCCATTGCCTACTCCAATACAGTATTTTGTTCCACAGAATTCTTTAAATTCAGACTCAAACTTTTCTACAAAACTGCCTCCGATAAAAGCTGAATTTTCCATAACATTGCCAATAGTTTCCAGAACTTCTTCTTTAATAGAGTTATACTGCATTTTCAAATCAACAAACGGTATTTTCATTTTTAACCTTTCTTGCCAAATATAAATTGAATTAGTATGTCAAATTCGATACATGATTCATAACTTTAGCAGGGTTTACTGTAAATTCCAATATTTAAATGTAATCAAATTGTTCAATGAAGGGAGATGTTAACAATAGATGAAGGGACTAACAATTATTTCTAGATTAAATTCAATTTTACATTTATATAGCATATTATCTAAAAATAATTGGCATTTAATATTGATTAAGTTAAAATCTTGATATAGTTTAAGTTAAGATTAAAACAGAATAGGTATCAGATTTCAGTGGAATATACAAAATGATTAATTGTAAAAAAGTAATTGTTGTTATGCCTGCATATAATGCTGGAAAAACATTAATTAAGACTTATAATGAAATACCCAAAGATATTGTTGATGAAATAATACTAACAGATGATGCTTCGAGAGATAATACATTAGAAGTAGCAAAAAAATTGAATAT
>Ga0307378_10011567_pt1 | contig 11356 bp, 13 predicted proteins | sample UN1MG_FD_202238 | JGI IMG/M metagenome (GOLD analysis project Ga0307378, IMG submission 202238) | Soil microbial communities from Risofladan, Vaasa, Finland - UN-1 | ecosystem: Environmental > Terrestrial > Soil > Coastal area > Acid sulfate soil | place: Finland: Risofladan, Vaasa | collected...
ACCCCGTCCGCCGGCGAACGGGATAAAAGGCAATAATATACTACCACCGTTATTGAATTAGCGAAAATATTTCATCGTGTGGATGAATCGTTGCCATATTCCATTCATAACTATCCGAATTAGTATGGATTTTTATGAAGGATCATATAAGGACGCTAAGCTTCAAATCATCTACCATAAAGGAGGTATAAAATGAGTCGAATGTTGCTTGCACCCGGCCGGTATATCCAAGGAGTCGATGCCATCAATGAAATCGGTTCCCACGCGGCCAGTATGGGATCTAATGCTCTGCTAATCGGAGGTAAAAGAGCCTTGTCCTTTTGTAGCCAGGCAATTCAAGCCAGCCTTGCGGAAAATAAAATTGGCTGTCATCAGGAAAAATTTATGGGAGAGTGCTCTGACAATGAAATCAATCGGTTGGTAGAAATCGGCAAAGCCAATGGTTCGGATTTTGTCATCTGCGCCGGAGGCGGCAAGGTGATCGATACCGGAAAGGCGGTCGCATACGAGATGAAAATTCCGGTCATTGTTGTCCCCACTATTGCGGCTACAGATGCACCCTGCTCCGCGTTGTCTGTAATTTACACGGATGAAGGGGTTTTTTCGAGGTACCTAGTATTACCCAGAAACCCGAATTGTGTATTGGTTGATACGGCTGTAGTTGCACAAGCGCCGGTAAATTATCTGGTTTCGGGCATGGGCGATGCCCTGGCGACTTTCTGGGAAGCGGATACGTGTGCTAAGAGTTGCAAACCCAATGCCTTAACTGGTGCAACTCCTCCTACCCTGTCTGCTATTGCTTTAGCTCGCCTCTGTTACGATACGCTTTTGGAGCATGGCCTTATGGCCAAGCTCGCTGTCGAGAGAAAGGTAGTAACACCGTCTGTTGAGGCAATCGTGGAGGCCAACACATTGCTCAGCGGTTTGGGTTTTGAAAGCGGTGGTCTTGCCGGTTCCCATTCTGTGCACAATGGCTTTACAGTTCTGGAGGCATCGCACGGCAAGCTGCACGGCCAAAAAGTGGCATTTGGGACACTTACCCAGCTTGTATTGGAGGGACGCCCGTCAGAAGACATTTACGAGGTGTTAGATTTTTGCCTCAGCGTAGGATTACCCATTTGTTTGGAGGAGTTAGGGCTTTCAAACCCAACACGGGAAGAGATTCGACAAGTGGCTGAAGCGACAACGGCAGAGGGCGAAACCATTCATTCAACCTGGTTTCCCGTAACGGCGAGCATGGTTGAAGCGGCAATCTGGGCCGCAGATGCATTGGGACAGGAATTTAAAAAGGAGGTGAAATAATGGGGTTGCTTCCAGTGTCAATATCAATCGGTATTTTGTGCGCACTTTGGTTTCATATCACCGTCTTGGTACCCTGGCTGATTGCTTGGGCTGGGTATGCCGCCTGGGCAAGTTTCTATTATGCCGGAGGGGATAAAGCGGCCCTGCCAAAATCCATCGCAGCCAATGCGGCAGGTATGTTGCAGGGAGCTATTTTCTTTTGGCTGTGGGTGAAATTCGGAGGCGGAAACATGTTGCTCCTTTCAGCCTGGATCGGGGTTTTCTGCTTTACTATGACCATTGAGGGAAACATACCTATTCTTTCGGCAATCCCGGGACAATTTGTGGGCGCTGCAGTATTTTTTGGGAATCTCGGGGCACATAAGGGCGATATCTGGGTTACCTTGCTGAGCACAGCCGTCTGCATGCTAATCGGAAACTTTGCAGGTTTGTTGTCCGCCAAATTGCCCGATTTATTTAAGAAAAAAGAAGTTGCTACGGAGTAACGCAATTGACAGGAGCAAATTGGGTGTCGAGGGCTTTTTAGAGCTCTCGATGCCCTTATGTTCTACTATTAATAAAACAGGAGGATCATAGAATGACTAAAGACGCTTTAGGAATGATCGAAACAAAAGGCCTGGTCGCCAATATTGAAGCATCGGATGCAATGGTTAAGGCGGCCAACGTGGTTCTAATAGGACAAAAACAAATCGGAGCCGGTCTTGTGACCACTATGGTCCGAGGTGATGTAGGGGCAGTCAAGGCAGCCACCGATGCAGGGGCAGCGGCAGCTGCGAAGGTGGGTGAAGTGATATCCGTACACGTCATCCCCAGACCTCATCAGGATGTTGAAATGATTCTGCCCAAAAAACCTTCAGATAAATAGAGGTTTTTAGTACCATTTATAGATTAATCGGACAAAACCAGGAGGAATTACCCGATGGAAGAACAATTGATCGATAACGTCCTAAAAGAAGTAATGAAGCGGGTGGGCGCCCCTTCTTCTGGCAAGGCACCCCCCCCGGAACCAAACAAGAACAATCTTGCGGAAAACGCGAGTAATTTTGCCGTTTCAGCCGCCCTGGCGCAAGTAACCGAATTCGTGGGTGTAAGCATGGGGGACACAATGGGAATCGTCATTGCCAACCTGGATCCTGCCATTCACGAGCTGCTGGAATTTGATAAAAAATTCAAATCTATCGGTATCATTGGCGGGCGTGTTGGTGCGGGGCCTCAGCTGATGTCGGCGGATGAGGCGGTTAAGGCCACAAATACAGAAATTTTACGTGTTGAAATGCCACGGGATACAAAAGGTGGGGCAGGCCATGGTAATTTAATCATTTTCGGTGCAGAGGATGTTTCGGATGCGCGTCGTGCAGTAGAGGTAACCCTTGATGTTTTGCCAAAGTATTTCGGTGATGTTTACGCCAATGATCAAGGTTATACTGAAAACCAGTATTCTGCCAGGGCCAGCACATGCCTCAACAAGGCATTAAACGCTCCCATAGGGAAGGCTTTTGGTTTGATTTTGGGAGCACCGGCGGTCGTGGGAATGTTGATGATTGATACAGCTGTTAAAGCGGCAGATGTGGAGGTGGTCGGCTACGGTTCACCGAGTCACGGTACCTCCCTGACCAACGAGGTGTTTATCTGGGTCACCGGAGATTCTGGTGCAGTGCGCCAGGCCGTAATTTCCGGCAGAGAAATAGGGAACAAACTATTGTGTGGTTGGGGTGAAGAACCCAAATCTCTATCGACACCGTACATATAGGGGGTGACAGAAAATGGGTAAAAGACAAAAGCGTTTCGAAGTGTTGGCCAAAAGACCGGTCAACCAGGACGGCTTTATCAAAGAATGGATTGATGTGGGATTGGTAGCCATGGAGAGCCCCAATGATCCGACCCCTGATATCAAGATAGAAAACGGGACTGTGTTGGAAATGGACGGCAAGCGCAGGGAAGAATTCGACATGATCGATATCTGGATTGCAAATCATTGTATTGACACCGATGTAGCAGAAGAGGCCATGGCCATAGATTCTCTCGAAATCGCACGCATGCTGGTGGATATCAATGTACCCAGAACTGAGATCGTAAGACTGTCCGTTGGTATGACGCCGGCCAAATATGTTGATGTTCTGAAACAAATGAATGTCGTCGAACTTATGATGGCTATGCAGAAACTACGGCCAAGACGTACACCAGCCAATCAAGCTCATGTGACCAATCTAAAGGACACACCGGCTCTTTTGGCTGCCGATGCTGCCGAGGCAGGTTACAGGGGTTTCAGCGAGATAGAGACTACGGTCGGTGTTGGGCGCTATGCTCCTATGAATGCACTCTCCCTTTTGGTTGGCGGACAGACGGGTCGACCTGGACTCCTGGCTCAGTGTGCGGTGGAAGAGGCTCTGGAACTTACCATGGGTATGCGCGGTCTGACGCATTATGCGGAAACCGTTTCGGTCTATGGCACTGAACAGGTTTTCATTGATGGAGACGACACCCCTTGGTCAAAGGCGTTTTTAGCGTCCGCATATGCTTCTCGAGGTCTCAAAATGCGGTTTACTTCCGGTACCGGATCTGAAGTTCAAATGGGTTATGCGGAAGGAAAATCGATGCTCTATCTGGAGATTCGTTGTGTGATGATCACCAAAGGAGCAGGTGTCCAAGGGCTCCAGAACGGCTCAATCAGCGTAATCGGGGTTCCCGGAGCGGTTCCCTCAGGTATTCGTGCGGTGCTGGCGGAAAATGTTGCCACTGTGTTCAATGACCTTGAGGTGGCGTCTGGTAATGACCAGACCTTTACGCATTCCCCTATTCGCAATACGGCCCGTATGCTGATGCAATTTCTTCCCGGTACCGATTTTATTTTCTCGGGATATAGCTCCGTTCCCAATTATGACAACATGTTTGCCGGTTCGACCCATGACTGCGATGACTATGACGACATGCTCGTCTTACAGCGTGATCTTCAGATTGATATGTCCTTACGCCCGGTCAAAGAAGAAGACGTTATTGCAATACGTAACAAAGGCGCCCGCGCTCTGCAGGCTGTTTTTAATGAACTGGGACTCCCGCCCATTACAGATGAGGAAGTGGAAGCTGCCACTTACGCTCATGGCAGCAAGGACATGCCGGACCGCAACGTACCTGAAGATCTTCGTGCCATCGACGAACTCATGAAGCGTGGAACCACGGCAGTGGATGTTGTACGCGCCTTGGCGAAACGCGGGTTTAATGATGTGGCGCAATCGGTGCTCAATATGCTGAAAGGAAAGGTAACCGGAGACTATCTCCAAACTTCGGCCATCTTTGATGAGAATTTCAACGTGGTTGCTGCCGTTAATGATCTAAATGATTATAACGGGCCTGGTACCGGATACCGTCTTGAAGGTGAAAGATGGGAACTTTTAAAAAATATTCCGGCAGCTATCAGTCCTGAAGACGTCTAGGACTGCCTAATGGAGGGAATCTAAGATGAACATTACCGAAGATATGGTAAAAGAAATTATCCTCGAAGTATTAAGGGAGATGCAAGGGGATGAAAAGACGGCAGCAAGGAAGGAAGGAAGCGCACCACAACTTCAGTTTCAGGAACTTGGGACGGCAAAAGTCGGAACAAATAGAAATGAAGTCGTCATCGGCGTTCCACCAGCCTTTGGTGTCGCTATGACCCAGACCATTATCGACATTCCACATAAAGAAGTGCTCAAAGAAATCATGGCCGGGATCGAGGAAGAAGGTCTCAAATCTCGTCTGGTCAGGGTAAATAAGACGGCCGATGTGGGGTTCATCGCCCATGAGGCCGCAAAATTGAGCGGGTCAGGAATCGGCATCGGCACCATCTCCCGAGGGACGACTGTCATCCATCAGCGGGATTTAGCCCCACTCCAAAATTTGGAACTGTTTTCTCAGTCCCCGCTTGTGGAGAGGGAGACATTTCGGGCCATCGGACGTAACGCAGCTAAATATGCCAAAGGAGAGCAACCCAATCCTGTCCCCGTCCGCAATGACCCCATGGCTCGACCCAAATATCAAGGGCTGGCAGCATTGCTCCATAACAAAGAGGTGTTGTATGTGCGGCCAAACGTATCGAGCACGGAATTAACGGTTCAGCTATAGTCGGTGGATGGCGTATGTGAAGAAAGCCTTATCATTTTCCACGAAAGAATCGATACCGCTATCTTATTTGAACCACTATCCAAGGAGGAAGAGCACATGGCTCAGTCAAAAGAAATTAACATCTCCCCGGACCTGATTGCCGAAGCAGTAAAACGGGCTATGGCCACTCTGGGCAAGAGCCCTGGACAGGAGACACTTACGGGCAATTCTTCTGGAAAACTTGAAGCAGAAAAGGACTACCCACTGGGAACCAAACGACCCGACCTGGTAAAATCAGCCAGCGGACTGGCCCTCGAGGACATTACGCTTGACAAAGTGGTATCCGGACAGATCGGCTTTGATGACGTAAAAATTCGTCCTGAAACTCTTGAGTATCAAGCCCAAATTGCTGAAAATATCGGGAGACCGAATCTTGCTGGCAATCTTCGCCGGGCAGCGGAAATGACCAAAATTCCCGATGATCGGGTACTGGAAATTTATAATTCGTTGCGCCCCTATCGGTGCACCAAGCCGGAGCTGTTCGACATCGCCAACGAGCTTGAAACAAAATACAACGCGAAGATATGTGCGGCCCTTGTCAGAGAGGCGGCTGAGGTTTACGAAAAACGAGGTCGCCTGAAACAGTAGAAGGAGTTACTGACGTATGCCGTACATCGCTGGAGTGGATATCGGCAACAATTCAACGGAGGTTGCTATTGCTGAATTTTCCCGATCAGGCGAAGCGCGGATCGTTTCCAGCTCGATCGTAAAAACGGTGGGCATCAAGGGAACCGTTCGGAACGTCCTTGGCGTCATTGATGCCTTGGACCGGGCCTTAAGCCCTTTAGGGATTCCACGCAAGGATCTCGGCATTGTTCTGCTGAATGAGGCTACCCCGGTTATCGGTGATGTTGCCATGGAAACAATAACTGAAACTGTGATCACAGAATCCGCCATGATCGGCCACAATCCGTCTACACCGGGAGGGATGGGATTAGCGTTCGGAACCACCATCATGCTGGAAGATATGGCATCTGCTTCCCCGGATAAGCAATGGATCGTGGTTATTCCGGGCTCAACAGAGTTTCGTGTGGCGGCTGAGCAACTGACCAGGGCCATGTCTGCGAAATTTCAAATTACCGGAGCCATTGTTCAGAAAGACGACGGAGTGCTCATTCACAACAGACTGCATCATTCCATTCCCATTGTGGATGAAGTCGTTCATATTGATCGCGTCCCCGTTGGAATGCCGGCAGCGGTAGAGGTAGCAGCGGTTGGCAAGACGGTAGAGAAGCTTTCCAATCCCTATGACATTGCTACACTGTTTGAGCTAACCCCTGAGGAGACCCGCGACATTGTCCCTATTGCCAGGGCTCTCACAGGAACACGGAGTGCCGTAGTCATTAAAACCCCCCGTGGCGATATTCAGGAACGTAGAATCCCGGCGGGTAAGATTAAACTCATCGGCCGACATCAAAAAGTTGACATTCAGATCAATGAAGGTGCTGAGAGCATTATGGAACAGGTGGTGAAGGTATCACCACTGCTGGAAATACAAGCTGAACCTGGAACCAATGTGGGCGGTATGTTCGAAACGGTTCGCCAGGTAATGGCCGATCTGACAGATCAGCCCGTCAGCGCCATCCGTGTCCAGGACATTCTTGCCGTGGATACACTCGTTCCCCAGAGAGTACGAGGGAGTCTGGCAGGTGAATACTCTCTTGGCAATGCAGTTGGATTGGCAGCCATGGTTGAAACCCAAAAACTGCCCATGCAGCGATTGGCACGAAAGCTGGAAGAAGAAATCATGGTACCGACAATTGTTGCGGGAGTTGAAGCCGAAATGGCTATAAGAGGAGCCATGACAACACCCGGAACAAAGCCCCCTATGGCCATACTCGATCTGGGCGGTGGGTCGACGGATGCTTCTTTTATAACCGAATCCGGTGAAATCAAAAGTGTACATCTTGCGGGGGCAGGTGAAATGGTCACGCTTCTTATCGATAAGGAGCTTGGCCTCGACGATCTTGAATTGGCAGAAAATATCAAGGTTTTTCCTCTGGCAAAAGTTGAAACTCTTTTTCATATGCGTCATGAAAACGGCTCGGTACAGTTTTTCCATGAGCCTCTTGATCCCCGTCTTTTCGGACGTGTTGTAGTGATTTCCGAAAACGGACCGATACCGGTAGAAACTCGTGAACCTTTGGCAAAAATTGTCGAAATTCGACAAAAAGCCAAAAAAAAAGTTTTTGTGCATAATTCTCTCCGTGCTCTGGAAAGGGTTGGACCGGCCAACAATATCCGTCTAATCAGTTTCGTGGTATTGGTAGGAGGATCCGCGCTGGATTTTGAAATTCCCCGGATGATTTCGGATTCCTTGATTGAATACGGTGTGGTCACAGGCAGAGCCAACATCCGTGGAACAGAAGGCCCTCGAAACGCCGTGGCTACTGGTCTTGTTCTTGCTTATGAAGAAAAGCAAAGAAATTAGTCCTGTGGAGGATAAACGTATCGCCGGAAGTGAGGCGAAACCGGTGGTTCGGATATTGACGACCGTGCCTTCACCGGAAAAAGCAATTGGATATATACTCTGGGGGTTGGAAGAAGAAGAGATTCCGGCGGAGATCGAAGAAGTAGAGGAAAAACCGCTGAAGATCCTTGCCAAACAGGCTGCTGACGGGTCTAAGCTCAATGTCGGAATTGGCATTAGCGGAACCGATCAAATGGCTGTATTACACCATCGAGATCTGCCGGTTGACAAGCCTTTATTTTCGATGACAGCCGATGAATTTAATATGACACAGCTTCGTATGTTGGGCGCCAATGCCGCTCGACTGGTAAAAGGAAATCCGCTGCTTTTTCACTCTGAACAGGCTTATTCCGCTGGTCCGAAAGACTCGATTCAACTTCAACAAAACGCTCTAAAGGATCTGGCGCAACTTTCTCAAAATCAATTAGGGGAATTGATTACCTTAGTAGTAACAGAATTGCTAACCAACGTAGAAAAACAGGGGTAATCCATGAAAAAGAAAAGCCTTGGACTGATAGAAACCTGGGGATTTATACCGGCCATTGAGGCCGCAGATGCCGGAGCCAAAGCGGCGGATGTTATCCTGGTCGGATATGAGATTACCAAGGTAGCATTAGTGACAGTAAAATTCAGGGGAGACGTAGCTGCGGTTAAGGCTGCGGTCAGCGCTGGAGCGGCTGCGGCCAGGAAAGTTGGAAAGGTAGTGGCTGTCCATGTGATTCCCAGACCTGATCGACAAGTTCCTATTGAGCCTTCAGACAGGCCACCTCCCTCTGAAACAAAAACCGATAAACCGAAGCCTCCTGTTGCTCCTGCCGCGACAGAGAAAATTGCAGCGAATTCGCCATCACCCCTGCCTTCCAAAGTAAAAGAGGCTAAAGATGTGCCTGAAGAGAAAACGCCTTTGCAAAAGAAAAGTGTAAAAGTGAAACAGCGACCGGAGACTTCTTCAAAAAAGAAAACGGCTATACCGAAAAAAAGCCAAAACCTAAAGGGAAAGCCAAAAAAAACTGACACGATGTAGACATAAAAGCATAATGATATCGTAAAAGGTTTTTGTTGTCCGTCAGGTTTAATGCCCTAAACAGTTTTCCCTTACCAAAGGAGTGTAAAATGGTTGATCTTCGTTCTTACGTATATTTGGATCGCCTACAGCCCCAGTTTGCCGCCTATATGGGTGCCAACTCAAGAGGATATATTCCTATTCCAGGCATGGCGGCAATACTCGTAGAAGTTTCCCCCGGAGTTGTGATCAACAGTGTAACGGATGCCGCTGTAAAGGCGGCAAATATACGTCCGGGTCTCATGGTGGTGGAACGGCATTTTGGTGTACTGGAGTTTCATTCAGAAGCACAGGCAGACGTGAAACATGCCGGTTCCGCCGTACTCAAATCTTTGGGGTTGACCCTTGAAGATCGTTTTAAACCCAAGATTTTAAGCTCTCAGGTCATCCACAAAGTAAACGCCTACCACGCCCAGATGGTCAATGTCTCCCGGCTCTGCTCAATGCTGCTACCCGGGCAGGATCTCTACATTCTTGAAGTTCAGCCTGCTGCTTACATTACGCTTGCTGCCAACGAAGCTGAAAAAAATTCTCAGATCACTCTTGTGGATTGCAGAACATATGGAGCGGTAGGCCGGTTATCCCTGGCTGGAAAGCAATCGGATGTTGAACGTGCTTCAGGTGCGGCGGAGACGGTGCTAAAAAGACTTACTGGAAAGGAAAATTAATTGGACTTAATCCGATGAAAATCAATGAATCAGCAAACCAGCGGATTGCAGCCTTTGAAGCCGCATTGTCACTTACAGAAAACCGCTCTCGTGAGGACCCTTTGTTCGCAGGGGTTGACCTCGGTACTGCTTATATCGTCACCGCTGTTGTGGACCACCAGGGCAACCCCTTAGCCGGAGTGCTCACGCGTAGCCAATACAGCATTCGGGATGGGTTGGTACTTGATTATTTAGGCGCTGTTAATATTTTGCGCCAGCAGGTTGATGTATTAAGGGAGGCCGGTTTTTCAATCAGATCTGCCGCAGCGGCCTATCCTCCCGGAACAATCGGGCGAAATGCCAAGGTATTTGGCAATGTGCTGGCAGCGGTGGGTATGGATGTAAAGGGATTGATTGACGAGCCAACGGCGGCCTCCATGGTATTAGAGATTACTGACGGGGCAGTCGTGGACATCGGTGGGGGAACTACGGGTATCTCCGTGATAAAAGATGGTAAGGTCATTTATACAGCCGATGAGCCGACTGGCGGGATCCACGTGGATTTGGTTCTTGCCGGCCATTTTAAGATTCCTGTGCATGAAGCAGAATTAATGAAAATAGACCCTGAGCGTCAATCTGAGATCCTGCCATTGATAACACCGGTATTTGAAAAGATGGCGACCATCGTCAAAAGACACATAAGAGACTATCCTGTTGATACCATATACCTTGTGGGGGGAACCAGCTGTTTCCCCGGGATTGAAACAGTTATAGAAAGTGAGACCGGATTGTCGGTAGAAAGGCCGGACAATCCAATGCTTGTAACTCCACTGGGCATTGCATTGAGTTGTATAAAAAATTGAACAAACAGTGCTTGGCCCGGGTAGAGATATAATTATGACGGATGAAAAGCTTCAAAAAATTGTCACCGCCGTGATAAGCAGATTAGCTCAACAAATGGGTGCCGATGGAAGCAAGGGGACCTTAGTTACGGTTTTTACCGGTGCGACCGTCGCTTTCCAGGAAGCCGTCTGGCAGGTCCGTCGACTGATTTTGGATGGTTACCGGATTCAGCTGGTTTTTTCGCAAAATGCCGAAGATCTGTATGGCCAGGTAATGAGAGATCAGTTGGCCGGTTTTCCGAACGTCAGTTTTGTGGAACCCTCAACATGGCTCCTTGCCCTAAAAGAGGCTCACGCCATCGTTGTCCCCCTTCTGAGTTTGAATACGCTTTCGAAGGTGTCTATGCTCATTGCAGACAATTTGCCGACCAATCTAATTTTGCATGGCCTTTTTTTTGGTAAGACGGTTTTGGCTTCCAAAACAGCTGCCCACCCCGATGGAGCGCACTGGAATCAAAAATTCGGCGCCCGTCAATCAAGTCGAGCGCTTAGGAAAGCGCTTTTAAAAAAATTTCAAATTGTCAGCAATTACGGTTGTTACCTGACTGATACTCACATGCTGAGAGAGGCAGTGAATTACTTCCTTAAAGGTGAACAAGGTTCAAAAGCCGGAGGACCCCTAAAAACCAGACAGAAATTAAATTCATCTATTCATGTTTTTGAAAATGTGGTCACTTCGGCCAAGGTTCGTCAAGCATATATTTCGGGAGTTGATCTTAGAATGTCTCCTGGCGCTGTTGTCACTCCGCTGGCCCGCGATCTGGCCAATCAGTATGGTGTAAACCTTAAAAGGGAAGATGTGACATGACTCCTAACGAGGAGGAATAAAAGT
>Ga0307378_10011569_pt1 | contig 11356 bp, 7 predicted proteins | sample UN1MG_FD_202238 | JGI IMG/M metagenome (GOLD analysis project Ga0307378, IMG submission 202238) | Soil microbial communities from Risofladan, Vaasa, Finland - UN-1 | ecosystem: Environmental > Terrestrial > Soil > Coastal area > Acid sulfate soil | place: Finland: Risofladan, Vaasa | collected...
GAATCTGTTCACAGCGACCACAACGGGGACACCGTACTGCCTGGCGATGTTGATGTTCGCCTTGAGGTTCTCTACACCCTTCCCCAGCAGTTCCAGGTTCTCTTCCTGGTAGGCCGGGTCCAAGGGGCGACCAGCCACGACTCTTGGTCCGCCACCATGCATCTTCAGGGCCCTGATGGTGGCCGCCATGACCACGCAGTTGGGGACCAAGCCGCTGTATCTGCACTTGATGTCGAAGAACTTCTCCATGCCGCAGTCAGCTCCGAAACCTGACTCGGTGACGAGGTACCCGTCGGAGACCATCTTCAGGCCCATTATGTCGGCGATGATGGAGGAGTTGCCGTGGGCGATGTTGGCGAAGGGCCCTGCATGCACGATGGCAGGGCTGTTCTCCAAGGTCTGCATCAAGTTGGGCATGAGTGCGTCCTTCATGAGCACCGTCATTGCCCCGGCTACGCCCAAGTCCTCGGCCGTGATGGGGTTTCTCTGCTTGTCGGTGCCAATGACGATCTTGCCCAGGCGCTCTCGCAGGTCTCTGAGTCCGGTGGTCAGCGCCAGGATGGCCATGACCTCTGAGGCGACCGTGATGTCAAAGCCTGACTGGCGTGGACGCCCGTCCGACTTGGTGCCTAGCCCCACGATCACGTTCCGGAGTGCGCGGTCGTTGACATCCACCACCCTGTTCCAGGTAAGGCTGTAGGGGTCGATGTCCAGTCTCTTGAGGCCCATGCTGGCCAACCTGTCGTCGCTCAGGGTGTGCTCGTGCATGATGCGGGCGTCTATGGCCGCCGCCAGAAGGTTATGCGCCGCGCCTACCGCGTGGATGTCGCCCGTCAGGTGTAGGTTAAAGTCCTCCATGGGGACTACTTGCGAATAACCACCACCCGCTGCACCGCCTTTGATGCCAAACGTCGGCCCTTGAGACGGTTGTCTGATAACCGTAAGCACCTTCTTGTCGATGTAGTTCAGACCCTGACTGAGCCCAATCGTGGTCACGGTCTTGCCTTCACCCAAGGGCGTTGGGGTGATGGCTGTGACATCTATGTACTTACCGTTGGGCCGGTCCTTGAATCTATCAAGGACATCGAGGTGGATCTTGGCTTTGTACTTGCCGAATAGATCCAAGTCTTCTTCGGTCAGGCCCAGGCTTGCGGCAATGTCAAGAATGGGCCTCAGCTTCGCCGCTTGGGCGATATCCAAGTCAGACGGTACCTTTGCCATCGCTTACCTCCTTGCATCTTTGGCTGCAGTTGTGTTCAGACGTCACAAATAAACCGAGGCAACGGCCCTTTTTGGTCGTTGCCTCAGCTAGTACAAGAGAACGCGCTGATTTCCAGGCGGAAAGAGTACTCAACGTATCCCAATGCCCTGGCAAACGTCACTTCATGATCTCCAACCCCTATCTGAGAAACAATTATAGGCAAGTTTGGAGCATTTGTCAAGCACGAACCGGTCGTTGTGGCGGAAAGTTGGATCTGGCGAGACATGTCCGCTCACTCCGCAGGTGCGATGCCGCCCAGACCGCTCACCAATTGAAGGATTGCTTCCAGGCAGGCCGGCGATGACCCAGCGATCTCTGGACTCTGGACGCCGAGCATTGTCCAGCCCAGAGCGCTCGCTTCGTACTCGTCTATCAGAGGGCGTTCTCGCACTATCCTGACATTCTCCACCTTCGGCTCACCCTCGATGCAGACGCCCGCCATTCCGTGCCTGCATGGCAGGGCGAAATCAACGGTGTGCTCGTAATCATCCTCCTTCAGCGGATAGCACCGCTCCGCACTGACTCCCTTCTCCTTGAACACCCGCCACAGTTTTTCCTCGTCTGCAGTCCCACACCAGAGGTCATTGATCTCCTCGGCTGTGAACAGGTGCTCCAATGTTGTGGGAATGAAGGTGACCCGTCGCAGGCGCCGGCTGGGAATACTGCGCGGTAGGGGACGCAGGGCCCCGATCTCGATCTTGTAGTATGGGGCGCCTGCCCTGGGGTGTTCGGTCTCGTGGGGCAACAGATTCAGCCTCGGGAGCACACGGTAGCGTCTGATAGGCGCATAGTAGTTGATGGCCCACCGATCCTCTTCGAAGAGCTTGGTCTGATAGAAGGCCAAGTAGTCGGCGCCCACGCGCGATGGGGCCCGCTCGCACGGGATGCGATACCATCCCTGGTCCCGAGCGATCTCGAAATCCCGGTGGCTGTTGATCACTGCAACCAGGACGCGCCCAGTTAGGTCATCATGAGTCTCTTGCACTCGAGTCAATTTCCCACCCGGCAGTCCCATGTGGTGTCAATGCGGGCCATGTGTTGGCGAAGATGAAGCAAGGCCAGGTCCTTGGCCTTAGCCTCGATCATCACATCGAAACCTCGTGGAGCAAATCGTTCACATTCCCTGAGGAAATCAGCGAATTGGAACGGATCTACGAAGTCGGAATGCTGAAGCGTGCGAGGTGCACGCATGATGGATTCTCTGGACCCGCTCTGAGGGGCCCTGCGCTCGATGATGCGCATGGCGGTGCGAGGGGAACTGAAGTGGATCTTGGGTGTGATCCCTGGCGGCCAACTGCGCAGGCACCGCTCCAACGCTTCAATCATGCACAGCTCTTGGGGGTTGAAGTTTTTGAAGTGGAGGTAGTCAAAGACCAAAGGGATACCTGTCCGTTCGTGGACCCAGGTGATGTCGGATACCGAGAAGCGCTTGTCGTCGTTCTCCAGGACCAGGCGACGGCGTACCAAGGGCGGGAGGCGCTCGTGGCTCTGGGTGAACCGCGCGAGTGCGGCGTCTCGGTCGCCGTAGAGACCTCCCACGTGGGTGACGATCACCGCCTCCGGGCCCAATCCCATGGCCTCCAATATCCTGGCTTGCGCCGTGGCCAGTTGAGCGCTCTGCTGAGCCACAGTCTCATCGAGGGCATTGAGAACACTGGTTAGCGGAAGGTGAAATGAGAGCCGTAGGTCACAGTCGGTCGCCATCTCTCCGACCACCGCGAGTTCTGTGTAGCAGTCCTCTATCTGGGAATGGAACTCCGGCAGGCCGGGGTGCACTACGTAGGGTGCCAGATCCGATGCCATCCTATACATTCGGATATCCTGCCTCTCGAGGTACAGGATTGTGTCGCGGAGGTAGGCAAGGCTGACGCTGAGGTGTGGGCGGTTCTGCCAGCGTCTGCTGTCGTGGGACCTCAGCCCGGGCTGCCCCAGCACCTTGACAGGGAATCCCAGCCTCATTGACAGCGTCTCCCTTCTTGCCGAGTCTCAATCCTTCCAGAGGGCGACCACATTGTAGCTTAAGGGGCGAAGGCTGACAAGGGAGTTGGCGCGTGCCTGTTGCGCGGGAGCGCCACTTGATGTAGAATGGCTTGCACGGGTTGGAGAGCGCGTGCGGATTCCATCTGAGCAGCCCTGAGGGCAGCAGCATAATCGGTCAAGCCCAATCGGGGGAGAGGAGCTGAGATGAGAGGGCAATCGGAAAGCGTCAGTACTACATCGAGTGGCCCCCTGAGCAAGCCTCTGTCCGTAGATGATCTGGGGGTGTCGAAGGGCCTCTTGGTGGACCTTGTTCTCAAGGTTCTCTATTCCGAGGGGGAGATGGATGGCCCGGACATCGCCGATAGGATGAGGGTGCCCCTCCCTGTGGCCGTGGATCTCCTTGACATGTTGCGCAAGGAGAAGCTCTGCACCGTGCTGGGAAGCGACAGAGGGGTGGTGCCCATCTATCGCTACGGCATAACGGAGGCGGGTATCGACCGCGCTCGCGAGGCCCTGGCACGCAATGAGTACATGGGACCAGTTCCCGTGTCTTTGGGGAGTTACCTGGAGATAGTCAAGAGGCAGAGCGTGGGTATGGCCTGCTCGGTGATCAAGAGGGAGGACCTGGAGCGCGCGCTGGAGGAGCTAGTCGTCAGCCCGTCCGTGATCAACCAGCTCGGGCCCGGGCTGAATTCCGGCCAGCCGATACTGTTATATGGGGCACCAGGCAACGGCAAAACGTACGTGGCGCAGAACATCGTGAACCTCGTCTTGGGCAGCATCTTCGTTCCCTACGCCTGCGAGGTCGAGGGGCAGCTGATAAAGGTATTCGACACTGAGTACCACCGGCTCGTGGATGGAGGAGTGGAGGGCAGGGATGTTGACCGCGACGCTCGTTGGGCGCTCTGCAAGCGCCCTGTGGTCATGGTCGGCGGCGAGTTGACTCTCATGTCGCTCGGTCTGGTCTTCGATCCTATCTCCAAGTGCCACGAGGCCTCCCTGCAAATGAAGGCCAACGGTGGAATCTTCTTCATAGACGACTTCGGGCGGCAATTGCTCCTGCCAGAAGAACTGCTGAACCGCTGGATTGTGCCCCTGGAGGGTCAGGTGGACTATCTGGCACTCCACACGGGCAAACAGATTCAAATCCCCTTTGATGCGCTGGTGATTTTCTCGACCAATCTGGATCCCGGCACGCTGGACGAGGCGTTCCTCCGCCGGATACCTCACAAGGTGATGATCCCCAACCCGACCCTGTACGAGTACTATTTGCTCTTCGAGCGAGTCTGCGCGTCGAAGGGAGTTCCTTTCGAGAAGGAGGGGTTCTCGTACCTGGTGGACAGCTACTACCGGAGGGCAAATCGGCCGCTTAGAGCCTGTCATCCCCGGGATCTGGTAGAGCAGATAGCGACCATCGCGCGCTACAGCGAGGAAGAACCCAGACTGAGCAAGGAGTACATCGATCAGGCCTGCGCCAACTATTTCGTGCAGCGACCTGGCGGGGGCTTTGACTGATACCGGGCTGGAAGCGGTCTGCATTCGCAAGCGAGACCGCTGGCAGCAATGTGTCAGGCAGATGAGGGGGCCACTTGTCCAGCATTGGGCAGTGGCCCCTTTTGGGCAGGGTTGGATGGCTGAGAAGAGCATGCTCACTGACCGGGAGCTGGAGATAGCACGCGCGGTGGCCACCGGCGCCACAAACCAGCAAATCGCTCAGGAACTCACGATCAGTGTCAATACGGTAAAGGTTCACCTCAAGAACATCTTTGTCAAGCTGGACATCCAGTCCCGCACCGAAGTGGCGCTCTACGCGGTGAGAGAGGGCCTGGTCGAGGTGGAGCGACCTGGGCCAGTGGTGGATGATTTGAGGGCCGAGGCTGCACTGGTCCGCCGCAAGCCGATCTCTCGACGCAAACGAGTGGTCCTGTTGGTGACGATGGTCATTGTCGCGACGCTGGTGCTTCTGCCCAGCGTGGAGATGTCGCCCGTCTCAGATCCGGGCAATGAGTTCGCGGATGCGGGGGCCGCCGCGTCGGAGACGGGCCCTGCCCTACAGTTGCAGCGATGGAAGTCGATGGCTCCGCTGTCCACGCCGCGCAGTCGTCTGGCTGCCGTCTATCACGCTGGAAAGATCTATGTTATCGGCGGCGACACCGTGGATGGCGTTACTGGGGCCGTCGAAGAATATGTACCGTCAGCCAACAGCTGGATGGTGAGAAGCCCAAAGCCCACACCCGTTCACAACGTTGGTGCTGCCCTGGTGGATGGAAAGGTGCTTGTGCCTGGCGGCTACTCCGCTGATGGGACGGTCATCGCTGGTGTGGAGGTTTACGACCCGGAGGGCGATTCCTGGGGAGGGGCAGCGCCGATGCCCGTTCCCCTGTGTGCGTACGCCATCGCCACTGTTGGTGGTAAGGTCTACGTGTTTGGTGGGTGGGATGGATCCTCGTACGTGGCCTCTACATATGAGTACGATCCGCTGACCGACACGTGGTCGGAGAAGACCCCAATGAGTTTCCCGCGTGGGTTTGTCGCAGCGGGGGAGATCGATGGCAAGATCTATGTTGTAGGGGGGTACGACGGGCAGCGGGAGTTCGCCACCGTCGAGCAGTATGACCCTTCTCGAGAGGGGCACGGGACTCCCTGGCGCGAGAGGGCTTCCATGAGTATGCGGCGGGGAGGTCTGGGGGTGGCGGCCGTTGCCGGGAGCCTCTACGCCATGGGCGGAGGTTGGAATGGGTATCTGGCCTTCAACGAGCGGTACGATCCCCAGACTGACCAGTGGTCAACGGTGGAGACACCAGTCTTTGGCCAGTGGCGCAACCTGGCTGTGGTGGCTAGCGAGACCAGGGTCCACGCCCTGGGCGGGTGGAACGGCGACTTCATGGACGCGAACCACGAGTATCAAGCGTTGTTCACCTACTACCTGCCGGAGCTTCCGTAGGGTTCCGGCTGGATGTCGCAGAGCAGGTGTGAGACCTGCAGCTCTTGACATAAGTCATGCGGACTAGTAGTAAGGGCTTCAGGCCGTGATGCACGCCCGCGTGCTCGGTGGGAGACAGGGGGTTCGGCCACGGACTGCCCGTGGTTGGCGGTGAGTGTGGCGCGCAATGGTCGGCGGAGAGGGGGCGGCAGGTGAGGGTCGAAGTTGACAGCCTCTGGCATCGATTGTATAATATCTAGTGGATGAGGCCCGCTAGCTCAATCTGGCAGAGCAGCTGACTCTTAATCAGTAGGTTCCAGGTTCGAGTCCTGGGCGGGTCATCGAAATGAGAGAAACCCTCGCGTGGCGCGGCGAGGGTTTCTTCGTTGAAAAGTACCCCATATTGCGGCAAACGGTTGAATGCGAGAGTAGTCTGGCTCAGGAACCGTAGACGGGCAGCACCCAGTCTGAGTACTTGGGGTTCTTTCCTCGCACGCAGTTTTCGTATTCCGTCTGCAACTGAGCCGTCAGCGGGCCGAGCTTTCCATCACCCACCTGGTATCTGTCCACGGAGAAGATGGGCGTCACTTCCAGAGCGCTCCCGCACATCCAGACTTCGTCGGCGATGTACAGTTCAGTCCTGTCTATTTCGCGCTCCACCACGGGCACCGACATCTGCTCCTCAAGTAGTTGCATCAGTGTGGATCTGGTGATGCTCTCCAGGATGCCCCCGGTTACAGGGGGGGTGAGGGCCGTGCCTTCACGAACCAGGAACACGCAGGCTCCTGGACCCTCAGCGACCTTGCCCAGCTCGTTCAGCAGTATGGCGTCGTCGTAGCCGTCTTCAGCTGCCTGGACCGCGGCCAGTCTCCCGTTCTGATAGTTTGCCGCAGCCTTGATCCGTGGAGGTACATCGCGATCAGAGATACGCGTCCAGGAACTGACACAGGCGTGAATACCCCTACCGGTGCCCAGTCTTGACTCGCGCGGCCGTGCCAGGGCGTAGACTCCCACCTCTACGGTGCCAGGCTTATAGGAGAAGAAATGCTGGCCAACACCGAAGTAGACCGAAGGGCCGAGGTGTACGTCCTCGCGAAGGTTGTTTTCCACCAGCAGGTCCACCAAGGCTTGTCTGATCTCCTGGAGCGAGTAGTCGAGGGTCATGCGCATCATCTTCATGGATTGGGCGAGTCTCTGGAGGTGTTCCTCCATCCTGAAGATGTATAACTGGTCTGGGGAGTCGTTCCAGTAGGCCCTCATGCCCTCGAACACCCTACTGCCGAATTGCACCGCGGCAGTTGTTACATGTAGCTTTGCCTCATCCCACGGGACGAACTCACCATTCATCCAGACCAACGTCGGGTCTTGTCCTGCCATCTTGCCTCTCCTTCCAGTCTTGTGATACTCTGACCGCCGAGCCGCTGCCGGCTCCTTGCCGCCTCGGCGGAGCTACACCAGGCGCTCCGCACGCGAAGCGCCGACCCGGGAATCACCCGGCAGCCAGGCACCTAAAACTCCACCAACGTACCGATTCCTTTCTCTTCAGCAAGGCGATATGCTCTTTCCGCGGCGGCCACGTCCTGTAGAGCCAGACCCACGGACTTGTAGAGGGTAATCTCATCGTCGCTCGTTCGTCCGGGCTTGGCCCCAGTGACCAGATCCCCGAGTTCAGCATAGATGTGATCTTCGGAGATGACGCCCTCGCGAATGGGGATGAGGATGTCGCCGCCCTCCGCCATGATGGCGTCTTTGCTGTCCACTACGACCTTGGCCCGCGCGACTGTATCGCTGTCGATCTCCTGGACCTAAGGGCCATGGGAGCCAATGGAGGTGACGTGCATCCCCTTCTCGAGCCACTTCCCCTCGAAGACAGGCGCCTTCGTGCTTGCAGTGACTGAGATCATGTCGGAGCCAGCGACGGTTGCCTGGGGATCGTCCGCCTCGACTACCTCGATGCTAAGCTTGGCACTCACCTCCTTGGCGAATTCCGCGGCCTTCCCAGGGACGGGGTCGAAGATCTTGACTAGGTTCAGGGGCCTCACCTCGTTGATGGCTGCGACGTGGGTTCGGCCTTGAGTTCCAGCGCCGAAGAGCCCCAGCACCTGGGCATCTGAGCGGGCCAAGTACTTGGCGGCCACGCCACAGACGGCGGCGGTGCGCATGGCGGTGATGAAGCCACCGTCCATGAGAGATCGGATCGCGCCATCTTCGGGGTTGAATAGTATGACCCATATCTTGCCGCCGCCCAGCCGGGCCGCTTTGATGGCGAGGGCGTCGACACTGCCACCCACGTACCCATGCATCACTCCGTGCATGCCGTTGTCGTGCTCGGGCATGTTGAGGCCGATACGCAAGGGCATGCGGACGTTGCCCCGGGCTTATTCGGCAAAGGCGTCCTCGACCACGGCGATGGTTTCACTCATGGTTAGGACCGACTCGAGATCCGCTCGCGTCAGCAATCTCATCACAACTGACCTCCTTCTTCAAGGTTATGAGCCCTCGCGCCACCGCGAGGGAAGAGTTGCCACGAATTGTGGCCCGGGTTCTGCTCCTCTGCTATTGCCAGCTGACCCGAGAACCCGATGACCCCACTGCTACAGGGCCCCATGTACAGTGATGCCAGTCAGGAGGCCATTCTCTCTCGCGGGGCGGGTCAGTGGGCATTAACATAGTGTACCAGAGTTGCCACGCGCCAGCCAGAGCCGCTGTTTGGCAGCCGTCTCTGACGGTGCCTTGCCGGGTGCCTCAGGCTAATGTCGGGGACAATTCGCACCAACGACGACTGGAACTCTTCAGTTGATTTGCGCTAGCCTTGACAGGGGTTTGCCTGCGTGGTACCGGGTTCCAGCCACTTATCGTCGGCACGGATTCTCCCCGCATTCTGCACAGAGTCCTCTGCGGCCGTTTTGCACGCACTCCCAGTCCTGCCCCAGCCGCTGCAATGACCTCTGCTGCGGAGTTATCCGCACTTGACAACTCCATGTGATCTGTGATATAAGTGAATTGAGCAGTCTGGACGGGGACATCGCGTACTTTTTCGCCAGAGATCGGTGAGTCGCCTTTGGTATTACCTCCGAAGAGCGTGCAAGACTTCGCATCTACAGCAAAGTCTGCGTGAAGGGCGTGTGATCTTGCGGAGTCGCCTGGTGAGGCTCGCCATCGGGGAAGTGGACCTGCGAGTAACAGGTGCACCGGTGCCCAAGCCCAAGACCACTCCCAAGACGGTGGTCCGCAGCGGCTTGTTGGAGCTGGCCTCGGTCGAACTGGAGCAGGCCATTCAGAGGGAGTTGGCCGAGAACCCGGCGCTCGAGGTCACCGAGGCTGGATACTGCGAGATCTGTGGCTCGGTCTTGTCTGGCAGTACTTGTCCTCAATGCCGGGGCGGGACTGAGCGAACGGTGCAGCGCGCTTTCGATGAGGAGGATACCTACGGGGGAGCAGCGGATTGGACCGAGGACGACTGGGATCCCTTCTCCACTGTGGCAGCGCCTTGGTCCTTCCGAGAGCATCTGCTCTGGCAACTCTCACCCCAATTGTCGGGCATCGAACTGGAGATTGCCTCGCTCCTCCTGGAGAACCTGGACCACCGCGGCCTACTAGACTGCGAGATTGACAGCATCGCTGCGGCAGTCGACGTCCGGGTCAGCCGCGTGGAGGCTGTGCTTTCCGCAATTCAGAGACAGGATCCGGTGGGCATCGCCTCGAGAACTGTCGAGGAGGGCCTGTTGCTCCAACTAGATGCCCTTGATGGTGACTGGGAGTTGGTGGAGTTGAGCCGACATCTCATTCAGGATCACTGGGAATCGCTGTGCAAGGGCAAGTTGGGGAAGATAGCGGGAAGGTTACGGGTTGCGGAGGAGGATATCGGCCGTGCCAGAGACTTCATCAAGGCCAATCTAGACCCCTATCCGATCCACGCCTGCATCCAGTCACACACATCTGCTCAGCAACCAGTTGACGCTGCCTACCTTCGGCCTGATGTGATCATTACACTGCGCGGTCCGGAGGGAGAGGAGGAGTTCGTCATACAGTTCCCCGAGGAGAAGCGCTTTCGCCTTGCCTTGGACCGAGGCTATCAAACCGTGTCAGAAACACTGGAGGCTCGGGCCACCGGGGAGGATTCCGAGGCGTACGAGCATGTTCGCCAATGCGTTGAGGGGGGGCGACTCTTCATCTCGGCGTGGCACGAGAGGTGGCAGACACTGCATAGGGTGGTGGAGCAGTTGGTCGAGTACCAGAGGGAGTTCCTGCTCAAAGGAGAGAGGCATCTGCGTCCTTTGACGCGGGCACGACTGGCGGAAGAACTGGGTGTGCACGAATCGACGGTGAGTAGGGCTGTGGCCTCCAAGTACGCTCTTCTACCGGGAGGGCGTATCGTGGCCCTCGCTGATTTCTTCGACGGATCCCTCAGGGCCAAGTCGTTGATCAAGGAGTGGGTCTCGCACGAGAGCCATCCGCTTACCGATGGGGAGTTGGTGGAGCTGCTTGCCGAGACTGGCATCTCCGTGGCCAGGCGCACCGTCGCCAAGTACCGGCAGGCGCTGGGGATTCTGCCATCAGAACTGAGGTGAGATGTCGATCATCAGCTGGTTGAGGGTTCGGAACAAGTACGCCATTCTGGCCGCGTGTTTGCTGGGCTTAACATTGATCGCTATCGTGGCAACATACGTGATCCGCCGAGCCGGCGCGCCGGCTGGAGTGAGGCCCCTTGGTGAGACTGAGCAGGCCTGGCTGGCAGAGAAAGGCCTGTTGAGGTTTGCCGGTCGATGGGATGAGGCGCCGTTTGGGTTCTCCGACGACGATGGCGAGTACCGGGGGTATGAGGTGGACCTGGCGGAGACCCTTGGGCCGGTGCTAGGGGTGGGGATAGACGTCCGTCCCATGAGCCGGGAGGAAGCCTTGGTCGCCATGGCCAACGGGGAAGTCGACGCCGTGGCAGGCATGGTGCGAACTGCGGAGATCGGCGACCAGTACGAGTTCACTGAGCCCTACGCTAGTAGTGCACTGGCCATTTTCGTGCGTTCGGACAGGTTCGACGTGGCTCGGCTTGAGGATCTTAGAAAACGTCAGGTGGCGGTGCAAGCCGACACCGCAGCCCAGCGGATTCTTGAGGAGCAACCTGAGATCTCACCCATCGTGGTGCAGACAGCTGAGGAGGGGCTACGAGCTGTGGCCGAGGGGCAAGTTGTCGC
>Ga0307378_10011571_pt1 | contig 11355 bp, 5 predicted proteins | sample UN1MG_FD_202238 | JGI IMG/M metagenome (GOLD analysis project Ga0307378, IMG submission 202238) | Soil microbial communities from Risofladan, Vaasa, Finland - UN-1 | ecosystem: Environmental > Terrestrial > Soil > Coastal area > Acid sulfate soil | place: Finland: Risofladan, Vaasa | collected...
ACGACGTCCTGCTCCTCGATCAGGGTCGTGATGCGCTCCGCCCGGTGGCCCAGGGCGAAATCATAGGCCAGGACGAAGGGGTAGTCGTCACTCACCACCTTGTTGTTGGCCGTGACCAGAAAATGGGTGGCCGGGTTGTAGACGCTGGGCAGGTCGTCGAAGGGGATGTACCCCTGCCACTCGTATTCGCCAGTCCAGCCGGGGACAGGAAGCAGACCAGTGTGTCCCTCAGACCTTACGGGGATCAAGCCGGGCGCCTGGTAGCCGATGTTGCCGTCCACGTCCGCGTAGACGAAGTTCTGCGAAGGGGCAGCCCACAGCTCCAGAGCAGCCCTGAACTCCTCCCAGTTGCCGGCGCGGTCGAGGCCCAGAACCGCGGCGGAAATGCGATTGGGCTCCAGGGCCGTCCAGCGGAAAGCCAGGACCTCCTCCAAATCCTCCACCACGGGGGTGATGATGGGGCCGTGGCGCGTGACCTGCACCCGCTCCGTGATCGGATCCTGTCCTGCGACGTGGATCACTTCTTCCCAAATCTCCATCTTCACCCACTGCCCCTCGTACTCGTACTGGTCAGGGTGGGCAGGGTTCAGTTTTTCGATGTACAGGTCCTGCACATCGGGGCCCAGGTTGGTCACGCCCCAGGCGATGTGCTCGTTGTGACCGACGACCACGCCCGGCACACCGGGGAAGGAGTACCCCTCGACGTTGAACCCACCGCCCACCAGATGGACCTCATACCAGATGGAGGGCATCTGCAGGCCGAGATGCATGTCGTTGGCCAGGAGGGGAGACCCTGTCGCCGACCGGGTCCCGTCAACGACCCAGTTGTTGCTACCCACCCCCGGCGCTCCACTATCCAAGAGGCCCTTCACATCGGCGACCCGGGAGAGGAGTCCATCCAGATTCAGCTCGCCATAGCCGCCCACTTCAGGCGGCACGATCAGTGGAGCATCATCTGGATAGGGAGGAGCCAGCTCCGCGGCCCTCTCTTCCCCCACAGCCTCGACGAGCTGGGCGCGCAGCAGTTCGGCCTCCCAGTTCCCTCCCAGGTCCCAGGCCATGACCTTGGCCCAGGCCAGGCTGTCGGCTGGGGTCCAGGGTTGGGGCTCGAACCCCAAGATGGTGAACTCCAACGGCAGGCTGCCCCGATGGCTGTCGACGTAGGCGTTGACTCCGCCAGCGAACGCCTCCAGCGTGCTCAGCGCCTCACCCTCAAGGGCATCCGCCTCCTCCTCGGCCACGCGCCTCCAGCCCAGGGTGCGTAAGAAGCGGTCCGTCTCCAGGGTGGCCTCGCCGCAGATCTCCGACAGGGTGCCGCTGGCCACCCGACGGTTGAACTCCATTTGCCACAGGCGATCCTGTGCCGTGACGTAGCCCTGGGCGAGGAAGAGGTCCTCCGCGTTGTCAGCGTAAATGTGAGGCACGCCCCACCGGTCGCGGTACACCTCCACGGTGGAAAACAGACCCGGCACCTCCACCGTGCCGTTGATGGTGGGGAACGTACGTCGCACGAGAAGGGAACCGCCGACGACAACAATCAGCAGCACCGCCGCCAGCACACAGCCGACGACCACACCCAGGATGATGAGAGCCTTGCGCAGCATGCCTCCTCCCTCCTCCCCCCAAGAGATGTAGCCATTCTACCTATTCTGCACCGCCTCTGTCAAAACAGCAAACGAGTGGAGGAATTTGCTCGGATATGTTATAATTAATATAGTAGTTGTCTTGGAGTCTGGACATACGATCATGCATCCCCTAAGGAGAGACATGAAACGCTTGCTACTTGGAGCGCTACTCGTTCTGGTTCTGGTGTCATGTGCGCCGCTGGCGACGGGGGAGATGGAGGAGAGCCGGCCAGCCCCTGGGGTACAGTCGCCGCCTTTGCCCACTGCCGCGGCGGTACAACCTTCGCCTTTGCCCACAGCCCCCTCAATTAAGGATGCGGGGGACGTGCCTTACAGCATCAAGGAGATGCACCCCGCCGACGTGGACAACAGCACCCTGCCCATCACCCCTGTGGAGGAGTTGAACCGCACGGGGAAACCGCAGGAGTACGACATCGATGCCTATCGCCTGGTGGTGGATGGCCTGGTGGACAACCCCTTGAGCCTCAGCTACGACGACCTGCTGAGCCGTCCTCAGGTAACGGAGACGGTGCTCCTCATCTGCCCGGGGTTCTTCTGGGACAACGCCACGTGGACAGGTACTCCCCTCAGCCTGATCCTGGAGGAAGCAGGGATCTCGCCCGAAGCGGCCACGGTGCGCTTCGTGGCCGGAGACGGCTACAAGCGGACGCTGTCGCTGGAAGAAGCCACGGCCGACGGGGTTTTCCTGGCCTACGAAGTGAACGGAGAGACGCTACCCGCCGAGCATGGATACCCCATCAGGCTGGTGGTTCGTCACCAATATGGGTCCAGATGGGTTAAATGGTTAGAGCACATCGAGGTTGTGGCCTAGAGTTGTCTACGACTTATCTTGAAGAGTTATCCCTGTCCTGCCGGCAGCCCCCGTGCGTCGGAGGCCGCGTCGAGGGCTGTCGTGCCGACAGGGATCACGGCGCCCGGTTCGGACTGAACCGGGTGGAGGTGCGGGGCATAAGAAACTCCAATTGCTGAGTTGCTGCCTTGTGTCCTGGCACTTCTTTTCCTCCTGAAACCCCTCGCTGGTCGTGAGACTCGCGGGGGGTTTCCCTTTGCTGTCGAACGGGAAGTGAAGGCGCCTCGGATGGTGCGTACTTCCGGCGAGGCGCGACCCCTCCCCACTTCCCTCCCTCTTGCCACGCATCGCGCCACGACCTGTCTCTGCGGTGCAGCCAACCTCGCAAGCCAACTCAAGAAAGCATCCTGAGCGCCGCCCTGAGCACAGTCGAAGGGTAAGCCGAAGGCCGTATCGAAGCCGCGCCCTGAGCTTGCCGAAGGGGACGCGGCTCAGCGCCCAGCCGCACTCTTGCGGGCCCGCATCCTTCGATACGCTGCTCCACTGCGTTCCGCAGCTACTCAGGATGCAGTTGAGGCCTAACGTGTGGCTCAGGAGGCCCTAGTGGTGGCGCCGCCGCGTCGGTTCGTAGTGAGGGCTTCAGCCCTCTGCTGCTGCCAGCGCCGGCGGCCCCTACTCTCCCTCCAGCGCCTCGAGGTTACGCAGAACAGTTTGTGTGTTGGGGTGCTCTTCGCCATACACCCGACGGCAGATCTCCAGCGCCCGCTCGTAGCTCTCTCGCGCCCCTTCCAGGTCTCCCAGCTCCTGGAGCACCACACCCAGGTTGTTCGCATCCCTCGCCACCTCGGGGTGGTCCGGCCCATAGGCCGCCTCATCTATAGCCAGCGCCCGCTCGAACTTCTCCCGCGCCCCTTCCAGGTCTGCCAGCTCCTGGAGCACCACACCCAGGTTGTTCACATGCGTGGCCACCTCGGGGTGGTCCGGCCCATGGACCGCCTCATCTATCTGCAGCGCCCGCTCGAACTTCTCCCGCGCCCCCTCCAGGTCACCCAGCTCCCTGAGCACACCCCCCAGGTTGTTCACACCTCTGGCCACGGCTGGGTGGTCTGGCCCATAGGTAGCCTCATCTATCTCCAGCGCACGCTCGAACCTCTCCCGCGCCCCCTCCAGGTCCCCCAGATCCTGGAGCACCAAGCCCAGGTTGTTCACACCTCTGGCCACCGCTGGGTGGTCCGGCCCATGGACCGCCTCATCTATAGCCAGCGCCCGCTCGTAGTTCGCCCGCGCCCCCTCCAGGTCTCCTAGGTCCTGGAGCACACTCCCCAGGTTGTTCACATCCGTGGCCACATCGGGGTGGTCCGGGCCATAGGCCGCCTCATCTATCCCCAGCGCCCGCTCGAAGTTCTTCCGCGCCCCTTTGAGGTCCCCCAGATCATGGAGCACACGCCCCAGGTTGTTCACCCGAGCCGCCACGTTGGGGTGGTCCGGGCCATAGGCCGCCTCATCTATCCCCAGCGCCCGCTCGAACTTCTCCCGTGCGCCCTTCAGGTGCCCCAGGTCGTAGAGCACACGCCCCAGGTTGTTCACACCTCTGGCCACCGCTGGGTGGTCTGGGCCATAGGCCGCCTCATCTATCCCCAGCGCCCGCTCGAGCTTCTCCCGTGCGCCCTTCAGGTCCCCCAGGTCCTGGAGCACCATCCCCAGGTTGTTCACCACAACCGCCACAAGGGGGTGTTCGGGGCCATGGACCGCCTCATCTATCCCCAGCGCCCGCTCGAACTTCTCCTGCGCCCCCTTGAGGTCCCCCAGATCCCCGAGCACCAGCCCCAGGTTGTTCACCGCAGTCGCCACGTTGGGGTGACCGGGGCCATGCGCTGCCTCCATTATCTCCAGCACCCGCTCGAAGTTCCCCAGAGCCTCGCGGTAGGAGCCCACCATCAGCAGGTGATAGCCCAGCTCATTGAACAAATCCCCGGCCTCCCCCCACCCCCTCTTGTCCCCCCGTGCGGCCAGGTGCCTGAGGTGGGGCAGCTCCCCAGTCAGGGTCGCGGGCAGCCCTGTCTCGTTCTCCTCCTGGGCGAAGCGGAGCACCGTCTTCGCCACGCCCTCCCAGGCCTCCTCCTCGCTCTGCCCGGGGGCCGGATGGTGGCGGGCGAACTCGCCCAGCAGGCGGTGGAGAAGCAGCCGTCCGTCAGCTTCCTCCTGCACCAGCCCCAGCCTGACGAGTCGCCCCAGCGCATCACCGGACAGGCGCTGCTCGTCCGCCCTTTCCAGATCCAGCCCGGCAGAGGCCAGAAGCAGGTCGCGTCTGATGGATACGGGTGCGAAGTGCGAGGCCAGGTGGAAGAGCCTCATGGCCAGCAGGTCCGCCTCGTCCTCCGGGTCCAGCCGTCCATAGCTGGTCTCGAAGGTGGCAGCCACGCTCTGCACATGGTCGGTGGGAGAGGGGTCCTGGACGAAGTCCACCAGCGCCGCGCTCTCCAGCACCGGCTGCTGGCGCAACTGCTCCACGTACTGTGTCAGACTCACATCGTGCTTGTAGGACTCCAGGTAAGCGCCTGCCAGGGCCACCGCCAGGGGCAGATCGCCCAGGGTGTCGCAAATGGCGTTCGCAGCCTTCGCCTCCTCTTCGTCCTCCAGCGCCTCCGGCCTGCCTTTGCACAGGAGCTCTATGGCCTCGTCCCTGGGCAGCGTGGCCAGCCGCACCTCCGCCAGCCCCAGGCTGCTGGGCCAGTCTGTGCGGCGGCTGGTGATCAACACCCGGCAGCTCCCGGTCACCGGACGCCACTCGTCCACGATCTTGGAGTCATCCACGTTGTCGAAGATCAGCAACCGCGGGGTGGCTTTCTCACACTCCTTCTTCACCCGAGCAACCTGTTCTTCCAGCGAAAGAGCCTCGAATGCTGGCAGGGCCATCCCCTCGGGACCGCCGCACCGGGCCACCTGAGATGGTATGGCCTCCCTGTCCTCCATGTCCAGCCAGAACACGCCGCCCCAATACCTGGGACCGTACCGGTGGGCGTACTCCACCGCCAACTGCGTCTTGCCAATGCCGCCCAGCCCCGTCGCCGCGGCCACCTGCCCGATGGCCGTCGCCGATCCGGCGCGGAGGTTTGTCTCCAATGCCCGCAGCTCGTCCTCTCGACCCACGAAATGGGGGTTGGGCCCCAAGGGCATCAGGGACCTGGGAGGCAGCGGCCGCACGGGAGGAATTCCATCCCGCCGCTCACCTTCATACTCCTGCACCCAGAGGTCGAAGTCGGTGGGTCGCTCGCGGGATGGGTCCAGGTCGGCCATCAGTTGGGCCAGCTTGAACTCGTAGAGAAGGTGGTTGCCATGGGTTTCGCTGAAGTCCAAACACTGGCGGATCTGCAATCGCGCGGGCAAGGGACAGGGTGTATGAATCAGGGGGATAACCTGATGGAACCGAGCGTCAGGGTCCCGGAGCACTCCTATCAGTTGCTCGAAGTTGGGCCACGGCGCATCCACGGACTCGGGAGACACGACGAAGGCAAGATGCTCGCTTTGCTCAATGCCTCTCTCCAGGCCAGCTATCCAGCTCTCGCCGCCGCCCAGGCACCACTCGTCGAACCAGACATCGAACCCCTCGTCACGCAGGCACCGGGCCAGGTCCCGCGTCCAGTCCTTCTGGGCACGGTTGTGGCTCAGAAAGACATCGTAGGCGAAGTCGGCCATCTCCACTCCTCTTTCCGCCTCACATCATACATCAACTGGCCCCTGTCGTCAAGTGCTCTTGCTAAGGTGGCGGTACAGCATCCTTCGATGCGCGGCTCAGGATACTGTCGTGGTGGCGCCGGCGCGTTGGTTCGTACTGAGGGCCTTAGCCCTCTCCTGCGGGCAGCTATACGCCGCGAAGGAGCGTTCCTCGAGTAGGTTCGCAGGATCACCGCAACGGAGAGGGCATGAATACCGGCGTCACGGTCAGTAGGCCAGTTCGGGACTCAGCGGCTTGATGGAGAACATCGCTACCACCCGGGGCCCTGCGATTACGAACGGTACCGAACACCGCCGCGCGCCCGGGCAGCCTACATATCAAATGGTGGCCACACGGAGAAAGTTGGCGCTCCAGGAGTTGTGGTCGCCCTGGCTATGACCCAAAGCCCTCACACGTCAACTATCGTACAGGCCTGATCCAGACGAGGGTGAGTGACTGACTATGCGAGGTATCTCTAGATCGACCATCCAACTATCGAGCGCCGCTACGATACTTGATTCCAAGCGCTGTGCATCGGACGTCCACGTGAAGCGCTTGGACAAGGTGCCGAAGATGTCAGCCCTCCGATGTGCAAAACCGCTCTCTTCAAAGAACACCACGGTCTTCCCCAGTGCCCTCATGAAACCGTACTCGAGGGCCACATTCGGATTGAACTCGTCGTGATACTTGCTCTCCAAGATAGCGATCCCATAGTCGCATCCTAGCATGTAGATACAGATGTTGTCCCAGAGCTGGTTGCTGGAGGCGTATGTCTTGCCGTCAGCACGGACGGCGGTGAGTCCATAGTTGTCGTGGAGATGCCGCCGCGCCATATCGAATATGGCGTTCAGGATCTTATCCTTGACCCGCTCCTCCCCTGGGTCAGGGAACTTCATCATCACAAACACTGTCTTGTCTGATGTATGGTCCGCAGCAAACTTCGCACCGTCATCGCAGAGATGCGCAAAGTGTTTCACGGGATCCTCCTCCAGAAGAACCATCAGCTCGTACTCGGCGTCTCGCAGATCCTCCATGACCTGCTCGAGCGCGGCCTGGCCGAATTGGCCTGGGTTGGCCTCGCGGTCCTTCAGGCGCTGCTGCAGGGACTCGCGGCGCTCATAGAGACGTATGATGCGCTTGCCTAACGTGCGATCAGAGAGTAGGACTTGGATCATGATCTAGAAACGCCCTTGATGCCATCTCAGTCCGTATCCCAGCCGTCGTCGAGATCTTGGCCCACGACTGCCTACGGCTCGGGTCCACGACCGACTCACCGGCATGAGTCCTTGATGATCCAGCCGTAATCCGCTACCGTGATCTCGCAACCGGACTCAGGTCTTGCCCGAATCCAACTCGCGCACAGCACTGATGTTGTCGACGACGACACGCGCGACCGGCGTGTTCTCAGCCCCGATGCGATTCAGAATGCCTAGCGCCCGCTGATAGAGTTCGAGTGCGCCGGCTGCGTCACCTGCGGCCATGAGCACCCCGCCCAGGGAATTGAGATCCATCGCCACAGCCTCATGGTCCGGCCCATATGAGCCCCCATGTATGGCCAACGCATGCTCATACTGTGCTTGGGCAGCCGGCAGATCGCCGGACATCTGCAAGACATCCCCCAGCACACGTGCGGCGATTGCGACCTCAGGGTGTACAGCACCTGGCGCCCTACCCCAGAGATACAGGGCCGTCTGCAAGTGGGTGCCGGCCTCGGCCAAGTCGCCCGTCTCCCGAAGCAGGCTGCCCAAATCAAAGTGATCTCTAGCCACATCGGGGTGGTCAGGACCCAGGGATCCAATATCTACCGACAACGCGCGCTCCAGGTAATTACGCGCTGCATCCAGTCGGCCCATTGCGCGATAAGCCCCGCCCAGCCTCCTGAGATCGGTAGCGGTCTTCGGATGGTCGTGCCCAAAGAACTCCAAGTCTATCACCAAAGCGCGCTCTAGGTGCGCTAATGCCTCCTCTACACGGCCCATGTCTTGGAGTACGATACCGAGATTGCCTAGCGCCGCAGCAACCTGCGGATGCTGAGACCCCAGCGAGGCCTCCCAAACGGCGAGTGCACGCTCAATGTTGAGCCGAGCCCCTTCCAGATCCCCCAGGTCCCGGAGCGCCAACCCCAGATTGTTGACTGCAGCCGCCACCTTGGGATGGTCCGGGCCATAGGCCTCCTCATCTATCCCCAGCGCCCGCTCAAAGCTATCCCGTGCCCCTCCCAGGTCTCCCAGGTCATGGAGCACCCTGCCCAGGTTGTTTACCGCAGTCGCCACCATGGGGTGGTCCGGGCCATGGGCCGCCTCATCTATCTCCAGCGCCCGCTCGAAGTTCCGCCGCGCCCCCTCCAGGTCTCCCAGGTCTTGGAGCACGCTCCCCAGGTTATTCACCGCAGTCGCCACCATGGGGTGGTCCGGGCCATGGGCCGCCTCATCTATCTCCAGCGCCCGACCGTAGCTCTCCCGTGCCTCGCCGTATGAGCCCACCATGCGTTGGTGATAGCCCAGTTCATTGAATAGCTCGCCGGCCTGCCCCCACCCCCTCTTGTGCGCTTGAGCGGCCAGGTGGCTGAGGTGGCCCAGCTCCCGGGCCAGGGTCGCGGGCAACCCCCTCTGATTCTCCTCACGGGCGAAGTCCAGCATAACCTGCGCCACATCCTCCCAGGCCTCCCCCTCGCTCTGGCCGGGTGCCGGGAGGGCTCCGGCGAACTCGTCCAGCAACCTGTGCAGAACAAGCCGTCCCCCGGGTTCCACCTGGACCAACCCCAGCCTCAGCAGCCGCCCCAGCGCCTCGCCGGCCAGACGCTGCTCGTTCCCCTCTTGGGGATCCAGTCCGGCAGAGGCCAGTAGCAGGTCGCGTCTGATGGAGACGGGTGCGAAGTGCGAGGCCAGGTGGAAGAGCCTCATGGCCAGCAGGTCCGTCTCGTCCTCCGGATCCAGCGATCCATAGCTTGCCTCGAAGGTGGCGCCCACGCTCTGCACGTGACCGGTGGGAGAGGGGTCTTGGACGAAGTCCACCAGCGCCGGGTTCTCCAATACCGGCTGCTGGCGTAACTGCTCTAGGTACTGCGACAGAGTCACATCATGTTCCTGGGACTCCAGGTAGGCGCCTGCCAGGGCCAGCGCCAGGGGCAGATCGCCGAGGGCGTCGCAGATGGCGCTCGCAGCCTTCGCCTCCTCTTCGTCCTCCAACGCTTCCGGCCTGCCCTTACACAGCAGCTCCATGGCCTTGTCCCTGGGCAGGGTGGCCAGGTTCACCTCCGCCAGCCCCAGGGTGCTGGGCCAGCGGGTACGGCGGCTGGTGATCAGCACCCGGCAGCCGCCGCTCACAGGACGCCACTCGTTGACCAAGTCGGCGCTATCCACGTTGTCGAAGATCAGCAGGCGCGGGACGGCCTTCTCCCACTCCTTCTTCACCCGGGCCACCTGCTCTTCGAGCGGGAGCGTTTCGAACCCAGGGAGATCCATGCCCTCGGGACCGCCGCACCGGGCAACCTGAGAGGGTATGACCTCCTCGTTCTCCATATCCAGCCAGCATACGCCGCCCCGATACCTGGGGCCGTACCGATGGACGTACTCCACCGCCAGTTGCGTTTTGCCGATGCCGCCCAGCCCCGTCGCGGCGGCCACCTGTCCGATGGCCGTAGTCGACCCGGCGCGGAGATGTCTCTCCAACTGCCGCAGTTCGTCCTCTCGACCGACGAAATGGGGATTGGGTCTCAAGGGCATCATTGACTTGGGGGGCAGGGGGCGCACAGGAGGGATGACTTCCCACTGCTCTCCTTCATACTGCGCCACCCAGAGTTCGAAATCGGTGGGTCCCTCGCGGGATGGCTCCAGGGCGGCCATCAGTTGGGCCAGTTTGAACTCGTAGAGCAGGGGGTTGCCATGGGTCTCGCTGAAGTCGGGGCAATGACGAAAGCCCCCAATCTCCTCGGGAAGATGACAGCGGGTGTGAATGATGGGGATCAGCTTGCGATCGTCGGCGCCCGGGTCCCGGAAGATGGAAAGGTATACCTCGAACAGGGGCCACACGGCTTCCATCCACTCTGGTGACACGACGAAGACCACGTGTCGGCTCTCATTGACCCCGCGCCGCAGGCCCACGATCCAGTTCTCTCCGCCGCGCAGGCACCATTCGTCGAACCAGACCTCGAACCCCTCGTCCCGCAGCCGGCGAGCCAGGTCCCGCGTCCAGTCCTTCTGATCCCTGCTGTGGCTCAGGAAAACGTCGTAGGCGAAGTCGGGCATCTCGGGGCCTCCTCCCACCACCCATCATACACCAAATCGCCCCTGTTGTCAAGTGCTCTTGCCAAGGGGCCAGTACAGCATCCTGAGCGCCGCCACGCTGCAAGATCACGGCAAGCGTGCGCAGGCCGCACATCCAGCTTGCCTCCTTAGATTGACAGCAATACAATCGAATCCCGAGCGGCCGAGTATCTACAGGAGCGATGAGGAATGACAAAGAGGGTTCTGCTGAGGGTCGGTCTCGTGATCAGCGCGGTCGGGGTGTTCTACAGCGGGCTGATGTTGCTGAACCTGGTCCCGTCCGTCATGTCCATCCGCTTCTGGGACGGCGGGCAAGCAGCCACGAACACAGCAGCGGTGCTGGACATCGCCTGCGGGAGCGTGCTCTGCTACTTGGTAGCCCACGTCCTGCTGGGGATCGACGTCCGGCGCCACGCCAGGAATGCCCTTATCGTCTGTGTCGTGGCCATGATCTCCGATTGGATCGGGGGCCTGTACGGCATTAGCGCGCTGATCGGCCTGGTGTGCAGCTACTTTGTCCTCAGGGAGGCTGGCTGGCGGAGCCTGTGATCGCCTCTCCAGCGGGCCGTAGCAGCGCCGGGGGGATGACCTGGGTCTCCCCACGGGGCGGGGTCCACAGGACCTCTACTCCGCTAAACTCGCCTCCATGGTACGAGTAGCGGAGTCGCAGATCATACCAGCCAGGGCCCAGTTCCACCTCGCCCGACGCCGCCGTTCCTCTCTCTCCTCCCACCGACACAACCTCAGCGCCGTCGATGAGCAGTGTCGCACTTCCGTTCCAAGAGATGATCTCAAAGCGGTAGGTACCTGGCTCCTCCACCTTGAGCTGCCCCTGGCAGTCAAGGCTGTACAATCCTCCTGCCAGCTCGGGGACGAAGGCCGATTGCCAGGGCGTGGGCATGCTCAGGAGGGACGGCACGGGCTGGATGCTCTGCTCCA
>Ga0307378_10011572_pt1 | contig 11354 bp, 8 predicted proteins | sample UN1MG_FD_202238 | JGI IMG/M metagenome (GOLD analysis project Ga0307378, IMG submission 202238) | Soil microbial communities from Risofladan, Vaasa, Finland - UN-1 | ecosystem: Environmental > Terrestrial > Soil > Coastal area > Acid sulfate soil | place: Finland: Risofladan, Vaasa | collected...
GAGAGGATGTCCAACAGCCCCTGCTCCGCCAGCTCCATCGCCGCCACGTTGTTGGAATGACTGCCCCCGCGCAGAATGTTCGGCGCCCCCATCATCACCGGAATGCCAGCCGCATGGCAGGCCCGCGCCGCCTCCTGCGTGGTCGGGAACTCGGCCAACCTGACCCCGTGGCCTGCCGACAGGGCGACATGCTCGGCCGTGGTGTCGTCATGGCTCGCCAGCACCGCACCCAATCGCCTGGCACGTTCGACGATCCCGCGAAGGTTTTCGGGGCCATATTGCGCCGACAGGCCTTTGGCAAATGCCAGAAATTCGTCCATCTCCTGGTCGTTCAGATGCTGGCGGCCCTTAAGATAGCGGCGATACTGCGGGATATCGGTGAACTGGCGCTGCCCCGGCGTGTGGTCCATGATCGAGACAATGTCGATCTGGTCATCGGCCGAGAACTGGTCCATTTCCGCCAGTGCCGTCTGCGAGCAGACCTCGGCCCTGATATGCAGCCGATGGTCGATCCGCAACACCCCCGCAGCCACCAGCCTCTGAAGCTCGGTCATCACCCGTCGCGCATAACCGAATGATTTCGAAGACGGTGAACGCTCCTTCAGCGACCCCACGCGCAACGCATCAAACACGGTGGTGATCCCGGCCGATGCCATCTCTCCGTCATGGGCCACCACCGCCGCGCCATGCGGCCATTCGACCGTCGGACGAGGCTTCAAATGCCGCTCCAGATTGTCGGTATGCAGTTCGATCAGACCCGGCAGCACAATGGCACCGGCACAATCGACCGCGCCAGCCGGAACTCCGTTGCCGGTGTCAGCGGCAGCGATCAACCCGTCGCGCAGGACAACGGAGCCGGTGACAACCTCGTCCGCCAGCACCAGCCGGGCATTCGCCAGCACTAGCCCGATATCCGCCCCATCAAATCCGCGCATTCTAGCCACTCCACATTTTGCGCCGATGCCATACCAGTGAAACGCAAATCCGGCTAGGCTCGCCTGGCAAGTGACCGGAGCGCTCAATGATCGGCCTCGAAGGATACACCCGTTACGCTGTCTTCTGGGCTCCGCCAGCCGGGTCGGGCCTGGCCCGTTTCGGTGCCGAATGGCTCGGCTGGGATGCCGAGGCGGGGCGTTCGGCTTCCCAACCTGGCCCAACCCTACCGCGCCCGCTGGCGGAGATTACCCGCACCCCACGGCGCTACGGTTTTCACGCCACGCTCAAACCGCCGTTCCGCCTAACCGCCGGAACTGACGCCGCGGCGCTCGACCAGGCGCTGGTCAGTCTGGCGGCGCGCCATCCACCTGCCACCGCGCCGGGTCTGGCGACCTCCACTCGTCTCGGTTTCGTCGCGCTGATGCCAACCGGGCCGTCCCCGGAAATTAACGCACTGGCAGCCACTTGCACGCGCGACCTCGATCCCTTTCGCGCACCACCGACCGAGGTGGAACTGGCGCAGCGCCGGGCCCGTGGCCTGACCGACCACCAAGAGGAAAACCTGAGCCGCTGGGGCTATCCCTATGTTCTCGATGATTTCCGGTTCCACCTGACCCTGACTGGCCGCATCCAGCCCGGCGAGGCGGGAGCGTTGAGCGTAGCCGCGACTACCCTCGCCGCTCCGCATCTCGACCCGGTACTTCGGGTGGACGATATCAGCCTGTTCGGCGACCCCGGCGGCGGCGAGGGATTCCGCCTGCTCCGCCGCTATCGGCTCACTGGCACCGGCCCCGGCTGACATCAGTCACACGGTAGACGCGCTCACAACGGCAATCCGCGCGCCGTCAGATCGCGGTGCAACGTTTCGGCGTTGGTGAACAGGATGCCATCGATCCCGACCGCGTTGCCCCCGGCGACATTGCCCGGACTGTCATCGATGAAAATGCAATCGCCGGCCGTCAGGCCGTTGCGATCAAGGCAAACCCGATAGATCGCCGGATCGGGCTTGATCAAGCTCTCATGAGCCGAGACAACAATATCGCGAAAGCTATTGGCCAGGAACGGAAAACGCTCCTGGCATTCGGCAAATTTCTCGGTTGAGAAATTGGTAATGGCATAGAGTGGCGTTGCCGCCTCGCGGAGGGAAGCGAGGATCTCGACGGCTCCGGGGATTTCTCCCGACACCGCGTCTTCCCAACGGTGATGAGACGCCTCGATCAGCGCCCGGCGATGTGGATGGCGGGCGCTCAACTCGGCAACCCGCTGGTCCCACAACCCACCGCGATCCAGCTCCAAGTTCCAGGCAAACCAGTCGACTTCGCGCAGAAACCGGTCGATCTCTGTTTCATCCGCCAGGATCTGCCGGAAGACCCTGAGGATATCCCAGTCGATCAGCACATTGCCGACATCGAAGATTACCGTCTTGGCCATCGCGCCGCCTCCTGTATCGCCGCATTTCGCGCGCCAATTTCAACTGGGAATCAAAATCAACGCAATGCGGCAGCATGGCATGTTCGAGAAACCCGGTCGACCGTCCGGGCGTTCCGTGATTTGCTGGGGACACAGGAAGGAGAAACACCATGACCGATTCCCCCGCCCTCACCGCCGAGCTTGCCACCGCCGGTTGGGAGCTTTCCGCCGACGGCAAGGCGATCTCGAAATCCTTCCGTTTCCGTGGCTTCCGCGACGCCATCGCCTGGATGACACGCGCTGCGTTCGAAGCCGAGCACCTGAACCATCACCCGGAGTGGTCGAATGTCTACAACCGGGTCGACGTGCGCCTGACAACCCATGAAACCGGCGGCCTTACGGTCAAGGACATCAACCTGGCCGAGCGGATGGAAAAGATTTCCGGCCGGAGCTTGGTGAAATGAACTGCTCCGCGAAATAACCGGGGCATGATCTCCGTCGCAAGGGAAGTGCATAGGCCGGATTTGAGAGGCAGGACCGTCGCCGCTGTTCACATCCAAATCCAAATCTACGCACAACCAGTTGTTGCCGGGGCTTGTCCTGACCCATCGACTGATGCTTAACATCATAGAGGCTGAGCAGCGCGGTAGGCGCAGCCTTTGGTTCGGGGAGCAAATGGACGCCACGCCAATCCTACGGGTTGAAAATCTGGTGAAGCACTATGGTGGCGTGATCGCCGTGGATGGCGCAAGTTTCGACGTCGCGCGCGGCTCGATCACCGGGTTGATCGGGCCCAATGGCGCCGGCAAGACCACCACCTTCGATATGATCGCCGGAGCGCAGAAGCCGACCGCCGGAAAGGTCAGCTTCGAGGGGCGTGACATCACCGGGGTGCCGACCCATGAGCTGTTCCACCTTGGGATCGTGCGCAGTTTTCAGATCCCGCGCGAATACGGCCGCCTGACGGTGATCGAAAACCTGATGGTGGTGCCGCCGGACCAGCCCGGCGAGTCGGTCTGGCTGACCTGGTTCGCTCCGGGGAGGGTACAGTTGCGTGAGCGCGAGGTGATGGAGCGGGCCGAGGAGACGTTGGAGTTCCTGGGCCTGAGCCATCTGCGCGACGAGCTGGCGGGCAACCTGTCGGGCGGGCAGAAGAAGCTGCTGGAGCTGGGCCGGGGGATGATGGCCGACTCGAAGCTGGTGCTGCTGGACGAACCCGGCGCGGGGGTAAACCCGACGCTGATGAACAAGATCATCGAGATGATCCAGCGCCTGCACGCCGAGCGCGGCTACACCTTCTGCATTGTCGAGCACGACATGGACCTGATCGCGCGGCTGTGCGACCCGGTGATCGTGCTGGTCGAGGGTAAGGTTCTGACGCAGGGACCGTTTTCCGAGGTCAGCAACGACGCCCGGGTGATCGACGCCTATTTCGGTGGTGGCGATACGGCCGAGGCCGCCGCATGAGCGCGATGCTCGAACTTGATGCAGTCTCGGCAGGGTACGGCGAGACCGAGATCCTGCATGGCATCAACCTGCATGTCGACCGGGGCGAGATCGTTGTCATCGTCGGGCCGAACGGGGCCGGCAAGTCGACAGCGATGAAGGCGGTGTTCGGATTGCTGAACATCATCGCCGGCGAGATCCGGCTGGCCGGCGAGGCGATCACCAACACGCCGCCGCGTGAGGTGGTGATGAAGGGCGTCGCCTATGTGCCGCAAAGCGCCAATGTCTTCGTCAGCCTGACGGTCGAGGAAAATCTGGAGATGGGGGCCTATGTCTCGGCTGAGAACCCGGCGGCGCGGATCGAGGAGATATTCGAGCTGTTCCCGCCGCTGCGCGAGAAACGCCGCCAGCCCGCCGGGTCGTTGTCGGGCGGTCAACGGCAGATGGTGGCGATGAGCAAGGCGCTGATGTTGCACCCCAAGATCCTGCTATTGGATGAGCCGACAGCGGGCCTGAGCCCGAAATACCGCGGCGAGATCTTCCAGATCGTCCAGAACATCAATGCTGCCGGAGCGACCATCCTGATGGTCGAGCAGAACGCCAAGCAGGCGCTGAACATCGCCCATCGCGGCTATGTGCTGGTCGACGGCGAGAACCGCCATACCGGGACCGGTCAGGCGCTGATCGCCGACCAGGAAGTCGCCCGGATGTTCCTCGGCGCAACGGCGGAGCGCCCGGCATGATGGAGTTCCTCAACTTCTACCTGGTCCCCGGCGTCGTTCTGGGCTGCATCTATGCACTGGGGGCGATCGGCATTTCGCTGACGTTCGGCATCCTGCGGTTCTCAAACTTCGCCCATGGCGACACCATGACCCTGGGGGTCTACATCACGCTCAGCCTGGTGCAGGTATCGGGGCTGCATCCGCTGGCCGTAGCGCCGGTGGCGATGCTGCTGACCACTGGTCTGGTGTTGGGCATGGACCTTGCCTTCTTCAAACCGTTTCGCAAAAGCCCGACGATCATGCTGGTGATCGCGTCCTTTGGGCTGATGCTGATGATCCGCTCGATGATCCAGTTTTTCTGGGGCGTTCAACTGCACGCGCTGAGGATCGGAATCGAAAAGATGGCATTCTTCGGCCCGTTTGCGATCCTGCCCCGCCACATCATGATTGTCGGCGCCGCCGTGGTGTTGATGATGGCGGTGCATCTGATGCTGACCCGAACGAAGATCGGCAAAGCGATGCGGGCAACCTCGGACAATCCGGAGCTTGCCGCGCTGACCGGGATCGATACCGAGCTGGTGATCCGGGCCACCTGGGCGATGGGGGCTTCGCTGGCCGTGGCGGCGGGGGTGTTCCTGGGCCTCGATACCCATGTTGAAACCATGATGGGCTTCAAGCTGTTGCTGCCGATGTTCGCCGCCGCCATCCTGGGCGGCATCGGGCGGCCTTACGGCGCGGTGGCGGGCGGGCTGGTGATTGGCATTGTCGAAGAACTAAGCTCATATCCGTGGATCGGCGAAACACCATTGCTGTCGCCGGGATACAAGGCCGGGGTCGCCTTCGCCATCATGGTGGCGATGCTGATCTGGAAACCCCAGGGACTGTTCCGGGGGAGGCAGTTCTGATGGAACAATATTACGGCTATTTCATCTATGCCCTCAGCCTGTTGACCATGGGCGGTATCTATTCGGTGCTGGCGCTGGGGCTGAATGTGCAGTGGGGCTTCACTGGCCTGTTCAATGCCGGCATTGCCGGGTTCTTCGCTGTGGGCGCCTACACCCAGGCATTGCTGACGACGCCAATCTACCGCGATCATCTGGGCGGGTATAATTGGCCGATCCCGCTGGCGATGCTGGCGGCGATGGTGCTGTCGGCGGTGGTTGCGTACGCTGTGGCGAAGATCTGCATCCGGCTCAGGTCGGACTATCTGGCCATCGCCACCATCGGCATCGCCGAGATCGTGCGGCTGATCTTTAAGAACGAGATATGGGCGACCAACGGGCCGCGCGGTGTGAGCCAGATCCCGAAGGCGTTCGAGGGGTTGCCGCAGCCGTGGAACACGTTGGCGTTCCTGGGCATGGTTCTGACCATTGTCGCATTGATCTATCTGGCGCTGGAGCGGGCTCGTACCGCACCCTGGGGCCGGGTGATGACGGCGATCCGCGAGAACGAAACTGCCGCCGCCGCCGCTGGCAAGAATATCGAGGGGTTCCGGCTGGAAAGCTTCGTGATCGGCTCGGCCTTGATGGGGTTGGGCGGCGCGCTGATGGCGCAGTACCTCAAACAAATCGACCCCAATGTCAGCGACCCGCTGACCGCGACCTTCCTGGTCTTTGTGATGCTGATCGTTGGCGGCTCGGCCAACAATCGCGGCGCTGTGCTGGGAGCGATGCTGATGTGGACGGTGTGGTCGTCGACCGAGATCCTGACCAGCCGCCTGCCTGACGAATTCGCTATTCGCTCGGCCTATGTCCGGGTATTCTTGATTGGTTTGATCCTGCAATTCATCCTGCAAAAGCGACCGCAGGGGATTTTGCCGGAGACCCGGCCAAAACCAAATCCACGCCATCGGGGCGATAACTCCCCGGTGAAAAACTCAGGGAGGACTACCGAATGAAACGTTTGATGACAGCGGCCGCAATAGCGGCCCTCGTCGCGGCTCCGGCCATGGCGGGCGATATCAAGGTCGGCTCGGTCGCCGGTGTCACCGGCCCGATCGCCGAACTGGTCGCGCCGATCGTCGCCGGGCGCAATCTGGCCGCCGAGGATGTGAACGCGCAGGGCGGTTTGCTGAATGGCGACCGGATGGTGCTGATGCTGGCCGACAGCCAGTGCGACCCGAAGGCTGGCGTCGATGCTGGCCAAAAAGTCGTCAATGTCGAGCAGGTCGTCGCCGTCATCGGCGCCTCGTGTTCTGGTGCTACCAACGGCATGGTGCAGTCGGTTACGATCCCGGCCGGGATCATGTCGATCTCGGACTCGGCGACGGCGCCGTCGGTCACTGATCTGGCCGACAATGATTTGGTGTTCCGCACCGCACCGTCGGACGCCTATCAGGGCGCCGCATTGGCCAAGCTGGCCTGGGACGCCGGCTTTAAGGCGCTTGCCGTAACCTATTCAAACGACGATTACAACGCCGGTATCGCCGGGGTTTTCGCGGCGAGCTTCGAAGGCATGGGCGGCAAGGTAACCGCCAACCAGGTACACGAGCCGAACAAAGCGTCGTACCGGTCCGAGATCCAAACCCTTTCCGGTGGTGGCGCCGAGGGATTGGCGCTGTTCGCCTATTACGGCGGTTCGGGCATCACCATCATCCGCAATTCGCTGGAGACCGGTGCTTTCGGCAAGTTCATGGCGGCTGACGGCATGTTCGATGTCTCGGTGATCGAGCAGATCGGTGCCGAGAATCTGGTGGGCAACCTGATGATCACCCAGTCCGCCTCGGACCCGGAGAACACCAGCTACCAGATCTTTGCCAAGGCGTTCGAGAAGACCGGCATGGACCCGGCGGCACCCTATGCAAGCCACGGCTATGACGCCACCTTCCTGGTCGCGCTGGCGATCGAGAAGGCGGGTGCGGCTGACCGCTCGAAGTTGTCGGCGGCGCTGCGCGAGGTTGCCAATGCACCGGGCGAGATCATCCGTCCCGGCGAATGGGCAAAGGCAAAGGCGCTGATCGCGGCGGGCAAGGACATCAACTACGAGGGTGCCAGCGGTGCCGTCGACTTTGACGCCAACGGCGACGTTGCCGGTTTCTACTCGGTCAACCGACCCGGCGATGACGGCAAATATGTGATGGAATTCCTGCGCTAAACATCGAGAGGGGCGCCTCGAGAGGGGCGACCCGAACTTGTAGGGTGTGCATTCATGCGCACCCTTTGACCAACACCCGCCGCGACGGTGCGCATGAATGCGCACCCTACGACGGCCAACCCGGCCACAGCCCCCATGACCCCACCCATCAGATTAGGCGTCGATATCGGAGGCACCTTTACCGATGTGGTGCTGGAGGCCGCGGGCGTTCTGCATTCGGTCAAGGTGCTGACCACCTACAACGCGCCGGAAGACGCGATCCTGGACGGGATCGGGCAGGTTTGTACGCGGGCGGGCGTGGCACCCGGCGCGCTGACGATGATCATCCACGGCACGACCCTGGCGACCAACGCGCTGATCGAGCGGCGCGGGGCGAAGACGGCGCTGATCACCACCAAGGGTTTTCGCGATGTGATCGAGATGCGGACCGAGAGCCGGTTCGAGCAATACGATCTGAACCTGGTGCTGCCCGAGCCGCTGATCGCCCGCAACCATCGCTATGTGCTGGACGAGCGGATCGGCGCGGCGGGCCAGGTCTTGAGGCCGCTGGAGCGGGCCGAGGTTGAGGCGCTGGCCGGGACCATCGCGGCAGGCGGCTATATCAGCGTTGCGGTGGGGTTGCTGCATTCCTATGCCAACCCGGCTCACGAGGCGTTGGTGCGCGAAGTGCTAGCAGCGCGCCTGCCGGGAGTGTCGGTGTCGCTATCCTCCGAGGTCTCACCGCAGATGCGCGAGTACGAGCGCTTCAACACGGTTTGCGCCAACGCTTATGTCAAGCCGATGATGCGGACTTACTTGAAGCGCCTGACCGGGCAGCTGGCGGCGATTGGCATCACCGCGCCGGTAATGTTGATGCATTCGGGCGGCGGGATTATCTCGCTGGAGAGCGCGTCGGAGTTTCCGGTGCGGCTGATCGAGTCCGGTCCCGCAGGTGGGGCGATCTTTGCAGCCGACCTGGCCCGGCGGTATGGGCTGGACCGCGTGCTGTCGTTCGACATGGGCGGCACGACGGCGAAGATCTGCATGATCCGCGGGCAAAGCCCGAAGACCGCGCGGGTGTTCGAGGCGGCCCGGAGTTACCGGTTCAAGAAGGGCTCAGGCATGCCGATCTCGATCCCGGTGATCGATATGGTCGAGATTGGTGCCGGCGGCGGCTCGCTGGCTTATGTGGATGCGATGCGCCAGATCCGGGTCGGGCCGGAGAGCGCTGGATCGGAGCCGGGGCCCGCCTGCTATCAAGGCGGCGGTGCGCGGCCCGCGGTGACCGATGCCGACCTGGTGTTGGGGCGGCTGGACCCGGATAACTTCGCTGGCGGGACCATCCCGCTGTCGGCTGAGGCAGCGGGGGTTGCCGTCGATATGGCAGTTGGCGTGCCGTTGGGGTTGGACCGGATGACGGCGGCCTTCGGGATATCCGAGGTGGTCGACGAGAACATGGCCAATGCGGCGCGGGTCCATGCGGTGGAGAACGGCGAGGATCTGTCGAGCTTCACCATGATCGCCTTTGGCGGCGCGGCCCCGCTGCATGCGGGAAGGCTGTGCCAAAAACTGGGGATCACGCGGTTTCTGGTGCCGCCGGGGGCGGGTGTCGGCTCGGCCATCGGGTTCCTGCGCGCGCCCTTCAGCTTCGAGGCGACGCGGAGCGCCTATATGCGGCTGAGCGATTTTAGCCCGGCGGCGGCGCGCCAGGTGCTGGCGGAACTGCGGGGCGAGGCGGCGACTTTCGTGCGCTCGTGCGATGCCAACGCCGAGATCGGCTACGAGGTTCGGGCCTATATGCGCTATGTCGGTCAGGGCTGGGAGATCCCGGTCGACCTGAGCCCCGAGGACGCGGCGGCGCCTGTGGCAGAGCACTGCCTGGCGCTGTTCGAGGACGCCTACAAGGTGCTGTTCGGTCGCGCGGTTGACGGTGTTGATGTCGAGGTTACCAGTTGGGCGGTCAAGGCAGCGACCCCCTTGCCGCAGGCGACCGCGATCGGCGCTGAAGGTGCCACCAGCAAGGTCACCATCAGCGCGACCCAGCAACTGTTCGACCCGGCCATAGGTGCTGTGGTCGAGGCGGGTGTGGTGGCGCGCGACAGGTTGGCGCCGGGGAACCGGCTGGCGGGCCCGGCCATGGTCACCGAGAGCGAGACAACCGTGGTGATCCCGACCGGCTTCACCGCCACGGTTCATGCCGATGGCAGCCTGGAGGTTGTCCGCGATGTCAGCGCCAAACTGGAGGCAGCGGAATACAGTGCCCCTGCCCTATCGGCGGTTGCCAATCAGGTGATGTGGAACCGGCTGATCTCGGTGGTTGAGGAACAGGCGCGGGCGTTGGTGCGGACGGCGTTTTCGACCTCGGTGCGCGAGGCTGGGGATCTGTCTGCCGGGGTCTATGATTTGGCCGGGCGGATGCTGGCGCAGGCGGTGACCGGGACACCGGGGCATGTCAATGCGATGGCGGAATCGGTTGGCCATTTCATGCGCGAGATCGGGGTCGCCAACATGCGCGAGGGGGATGTCTACATCACCAACGACCCGTGGATGGGGACCGGCCATCTGCATGACATTACCGTGGTGACACCGTCGTTCCATCGGGGCCGGCATGTCGGATATTTCGGCTGCACCGCCCATGTGGTCGATATTGGCGGGCGCGGTTTCGGGGCCGATGGGAACTCGGTCTACGAGGAGGGTTTCCTGATACCGATCATGCACTTCGCGCGGGAAGGTGAAGTTAATCGGGATCTGATCAAGATCGTGCGCCACAATGTGCGTGAGCAGGATCAGGTGGTAGGTGACATTTATGCGCTAGCCGCTTGTAATGAAACCGGACACCGGCGCCTGGTGGACATGCTGGACGAGTTCGGGCTGGACGATCTGGAGAGCATTGCGGGCTTCATACTCGAGCACAGCCGCCGGGCGACGATCGAGCGGATTGCCGCCCTCCACGCGAAGACATCGGGCGGTTCGGCGGGCGGCTCGGCGATAAACGAAATGACCATCGATGGCTATGCGACACCGATCCGGCTGGCGGTGCGGCTGGAGATCGAGGCCGAGCGAATTGTCGCCAACTTTACCGGCACCTCGCCGGTTGACCCGAAGGGCATCAATGTGCCGTTGGTCTACACCAAAGCCTATGCCTGTTATGGCCTGAAATGCGCCATCGCCCCGGAGGTTCCGAACAACGCCGCCTCGCTGGCGCCGTTCGAGATGACAGCGCCCGAGGGATGCATCCTGAATGCGGTCCACCCGGCACCAGTGTCGCTGCGTCATGTCATCGGCCATATGATCCCGGACACGGTTATGGGCGCGCTGCATAAATTGCAGCCAGGGACAGTGCCGGCCGAGGGCTGCGGGTCGCTGTGCAATTTCCAGCTGAGCCTGCGGCCCCGGCAGGGTGGCAATGCGGTGCCAGATGCGCGGCGTGCCGAGGTGCTGATGTTCAACTGTGGTGGCTCCGGCGCGCGGCCCGGGCTGGACGGGATGAACGCGACCGCGTTTCCCAGCGGCGTGATGACCATGCCAGTCGAGGCGACCGAGCATACCGGGCCGATGATCGTTTGGCGCAAGGAGCTGCGGCCGGATTCCGGCGGTGCCGGGCGCCAGCGCGGCGGTTTGGGGCAGTATATGGAGATTGGCGCCATTGATGGCCACGAGTTCGACTTCAGCGCCATGTTCGACCGGGTGCGCCACCCGGCACTGGGGCGCGAGGGCGGGCATCCGGGTGGGCTGACCCGGTTCGATCTGGACGACGGCACGGTGATG
>Ga0307378_10011573_pt1 | contig 11353 bp, 11 predicted proteins | sample UN1MG_FD_202238 | JGI IMG/M metagenome (GOLD analysis project Ga0307378, IMG submission 202238) | Soil microbial communities from Risofladan, Vaasa, Finland - UN-1 | ecosystem: Environmental > Terrestrial > Soil > Coastal area > Acid sulfate soil | place: Finland: Risofladan, Vaasa | collected...
AGCCCAATCGGGGACAAAGCCAGCCAAATTAGAGACAGGCATCACCGTGCAGGTCCCCTTCTTCATCAACAATGGGGATGTTGTCCGCGTCGATACACGTAGTGGCAGCTATGTGGAAAGGGTAGGCTAGAAGGTGAAACAAGTTGTTAAAGGCTGACCTCCACGTACACACCAGGTACTCCCCTGACTCAATATCGTCTCCCGAAAAGATTGTTCAGCGCTGTATCGATAGTGGCATCAATTGTCTGGCGATAACAGACCATAACTCCATCGCCGGCGCCCTGGAAACTAAACGAATTGCGCCCTTCAAAGTAATCGTCGGCGAGGAGATACTGACCAATAGCGGCGAAATCATCGGCTATTTCCTCACCGAGGAGATACCACCTCATCTGTCTCCCGAGGATACCGTGAAGCGAATCAAAGACCAGGGGGGTCTGGTTTGCATCCCCCATCCCTGCGACAGCCTGAGACCTCAGTCCAAGCTCCAGCGCCGCGCTCTGGAGAGAATTATGCCCCAGGTTGATTTGATCGAGGTTTACAACTCACGCACCATGTTGTTAAAAGACGCGGCACGTGCCTCGCAACTAGCTCAGAAGCATGGACTCCCGGGAACGGCGGGCAGTGATGCCCATGTGGTACAGGAGGTCGGCAGGTCCTATATTGAGCTTCCCGAATTTAACGATGCCGAGCAATTTCGCAAGGCGCTCACTCAGGGTCGAATTACAGGTAACAGGACAAGCATTTTAATACATTTCTATAATATAAGGAACAGGCTGTTCAAGCTGCTCAAAAGGAGCTAGTCCCCATGTATCAACTCGGCTGGTTCTCCACAGGGCGGGGAGGTGGCTCCCGCGGTCTGTTGACAAGAATGCGCCAAGAAATCGAAAACGGCAATGTCAGGGCTAAAATAGCCTTCGTATTCTGCAGCCGCGAGCCGGGAGACGCCGAGGGGAGCGACCAGTTCATCAAACTGGTGAAATCCTATAACCTTCCCCTTATCTGCTTCTCCTCTAAGAGATTTACCACCAACAAGGGAGAATATCTATCGCTGCCCTGGCGGCTGGAGTACGACAGAGAGGTGATGAAGCTCCTCAAGGGTTACAATCCTGACCTCTGCGTGCTCGCCGGTTACATGCTCATCGTCGGCCCGGAGATGTGCCAGCGCTACAACATGATTAACCTCCACCCCGCCATGCCGGGCGGTCCTACCGGCACATGGAAAGAAGTTATCTGGAAGCTGATTGCAGACCGGGAAACCGAGACCGGAGCGATGATGCATTTGGTTACTCCCGAACTGGATAAAGGCCCCCCCGTGACCTACTGCAAATTCCCCATCAGAGGGCAGCTTTTCGACAGGCATTGGGAGGAAATAAAGGGGCTGTCCGTAGACCGGATAAAGTCACAACAGAGCGAAGAGAACCCGCTGTTCAAGCTGATACGTCAGGAAGGCGTGAAAAGAGAACTGCCGCTCGTGGTGACTACGGTCAAAGCCTTCGCAGAGGGCAAGGTTCGCGTAGAAAAGGGCAAGGTGGTGGACAGCAGCGGTAAACCCATCAAGGCTTATTCTCTAACCAGAGAAATCAATAAAATCGTCAAAGTCGAATAAGTAAAAAATGTAGGGGCACGGCATGCCGTGCCCCTACAAATCATAGTCCCAAAACCTTTAAAACTATTTATCCTTCGGCTTCGCCTTCTCCTTCTCCTTGCCCCCCGTGAGTATCTCGTCAACTATGCCGTATTCCAGCGCAGACTGAGAGTTCATGAAGAAGTCACGGTCAGTATCATGGGCAATCTTCTCCTGGGACTGACCCGTGTGCTTTGCCAGTATGCCGCGTATCACATCCTGCTCCCTCAATATCTCCTTGGCAGCGATAGCTATATCAGAAGCTGGACCTCTGGCACCGCCTATCGCCTGATGCATGTGGATTGTGGAATTGGGCAGGGCGTAGCGCTTGCCCTTGGTGCCGGCAGTGAGCAACACTGTGCCAAAGCTGGCCGCCAATCCCACGCATATAGTGGAAACATCGCAGCGTATAAGCTGCATGGTATCGTAGATGGCCAGCCCGGCGTTAATCTCGCCGCCGGGGCTATGGACATAGAGCTGGACATCCTTGTCTGGGTCCTCCCGCTCCAGATAGAGAAGCTGGGCGATTATCAGATTGGCTACCTGGTCATTGATGGGCGAACCCAAGAAGACGATGCGCTCTTTGAGCAGCAGCGAGAATATATCGAAGGCACGCTCGCCACGCGCGCTGCTTTCGATTACGAAAGGTATTACGTTACTGGGCTGTTTCTCCATTTTCTTTTCCCCCTTCCTTTTCTTCCGATGTTGTAGATTCCTCCCCTTTGGTAACTATCTCGACCAGACGGTCAAGTGCCCTCTTTATATTAAGATTGTGCTTGAGCGATTCGCGGCCCGACGGTGAAGAGAACACCTGCCGCACTCTTTCATCCTTTGCCCTTTGTATTATCTGTTCGATTTCAGCGTCAACTTCAGCGTCGCTGACATCGATCTTCTCCACCTCGCGAATCTTCTCTATCACCAGAGAGCGCTTGATTATGTCCTCTGCCGTTGGCTTGAGCTCGTTTCTGAACTCCTCCTCAGTTTTCTTGATATTCTTCAGATACTCCTCAAGGCCCTCTTTCTTATTCAGATACTGCTTGCGTTCCTCGATGAGATGGTCAACCTCATGTTGCACCATAACGTCGGGATATTCAAGTCGCGAGATGGCAACCAGAGCTTCCACTGCCTTATCCTCGAGCCTGGCCTTAGCCATCCGCTCTTTCTCTGATTTTATCTCTGCCGCAACCTTCTCTTTTAATGCCTCCAGAGTCTCCACTCCCTGGCCAAGGCTCTTGGCGAACTCATCGTCCAGGTTGGGCAGATTCCTTTGCTTGATTTCGTTCACCACTACCTTGAAATTGCATTCCTCGCCTGCCAGTTCCTTGTGTTCCTCAGGCAACTTGATGGTGAATGTTCTCTCCTCACCCTTTTTCGCCCCCTGAAGATGTTCGCCAAATCCAGGGAAAGCCGGAGGTACGTTTGGTGATAATTGATACCACCCGCCTTTTTCTTGGACGATGACTTTGTCTTTCGCAGTTCCTTCCGCATCGATGTTCAGCAGGTCATCGTATTTAGCCTCGCGCTCCACAGGCTCCCAGGTGGATTGCAGGTGGCGCAGCCTTTCCAGCGCCTCGTTTACCTCTTCATCTGAAACCTGCACCGTCTCAGGGACAAACTTGATTTCGTGGTAGTCGCCCAGCTCAATTGTGGGACTCACGGACACCGTAGCCTTAAACGACAGAGGCTCGATTTGCAGGATTTCCACCTTGGGCTGAGCTATGGCATCAACCTTATGCTCCTCCACAGCCTTGTCATAGGACTCCGCCATCAATTGATTGGCAGCCTCTTCGACCAGGGCTTCCCTGCCCAGATATCGCTCCAGCATGGGGCGAGGAGCTTTGCCTTTGCGAAAGCCAGGGACATTTGTTCTCGCTGCAAGGCGTCGGTATGCCTTCTCCAGAGACTTCTCCATCTCTGTCTCATCGGCCTCAATGGTAAGGACTACCTGACTTCCCTCGATTTTCTCTGTCGATACTTTCATCTTATCTCCATTATACTACGGGCTAGCCTCAAAGCGAAAGTTCTCAGGCTAGCCCAGCTTCGTTACGAATCCATTAACTCTCATCGACCTTCAGATGTAACTCTTTGAGCTGCGCCGGTGAGACAGATGACGGTGAATCGAACATTAAATCGACGGCGTTCTGATTCTTGGGAAAGGCGATTACCTCTCTGATGTTAGTCTCCCCTGTCAGCAGCATGATAAACCTGTCCACCCCTGGCGCTATACCGCCATGTGGCGGAGCCCCACACTCCAGGGCCTCCAGAAAACCTCCGAATTTAGCTTCGGTCTCCTCTTTGCTATAGCCTAAAATCTGGAAAACCTTCTCCTGTAGCTCTCGATTGTGAATCCTGATGGAACCGCTGGATATCTCGCTGCCATTGCATACGAAATCATAGTGCCTGGCACGTACTTTGCCCGGGTCGGTATCGAGCAGCGGGATATCCTCGGGATGAGGCGAGGTGAAGGGATGGTGCATGGAGTCCCAGCGCTTCCCCTCCTCGTTCCATTCAAACAAGGGAAAATCCAGTATGAATGCGAAGGCCAGAAGATTGGGGTCTGCGAGGTTCAGGCGACGTCCCATCTCCAGGCGCAATGAGTTCAATACCGCATCAACTACCTTCGGCTTGTCGGCAACAAGGAGCAAAAGGTCTCCTGTTTTTGCTTTCAAGCGCCTGGCTATTTCAACAATCTGCTCGGCTTTTAAGAACTTGGCTACAACGGAACGAACCTTCTCAGGAGCTAATGCGGGAACAGGCTCGCCCGGATTACCCTCCAGAGCCATAGTGATAAGGCCCTTGGCTCCACGGCTTCGGACGAATTCGGTTAGCTCGGCAAGCTGTCCCCTGGAGTAATTAGCGCAGCCCGGGGCAGCAAACCCCTTTATCTTGCCGCCCTCGCTGAGCACCGTGCGGAACACAGAGAACTCGGAGCCAACGAAGATGTCAGAGAGGTCAGCCATCTCCAGGCCAAACCTCAAATCGGGCTTGTCGCTGCCGTATTTCTCCATCACCTCGGCATAAGAAAGCCGCGTGAAGGGCTTGATAATCTTCAGGTGAGGCGTTACAGCCTCCACCAGCGAAGTGAAAAGCTCCTCCATCAAGTTGAGCACATCTTCTTCGTCTATGAAGCTCATCTCAAGGTCAAGCTGGGTGAACTCGGGCTGTCGGTCTGCCCTGAGGTCTTCATCGCGGAAGCAGCGCGCTATCTGAAAATACTTGTCGTAGCCGGCCACCATGAGCAACTGTTTCAATTGCTGAGGCGATTGGGGCAATGCATAGAATTTACCGGGATAGATTCGACTGGGCACCAGGTAATCCCGCGCTCCCTCCGGCGTACTCTTTATCATTATCGGCGTCTCAATTTCCAGAAACCCTTGGGCATCAAGGAAATCGCGCATAAACTTGACCACGCGATGGCGCAGTATCAGGTTGCGTTGCATGCGCTCGCGTCTAAGGTCGAGATAGCGGTATTTCAGGCGCAGCGACTCATCCACCTCCATCTCTTCATTTATGTAAAATGGCGGCGTCTTCGCCCTGTTCAGCAGTTCAGCTTCCTCAACGATAAGCTCGACCTCACCCGTCGCTAGCTTGGGGTTCTCCGTTCCCTTGGGACGGGGAGATATCTTGCCCTTTACACGAACTACATACTCCACTCTCAGTTCAGCGGCAATAGAGTGTGCTTTAGAGGAAACCTCGGGGTTGAATACCGCTTGAACCATGCCCTCCCTGTCACGCAGGTCGATGAAAATCAATCCGCCGTGGTCACGGCGTCGGTTTACCCAGCCCGCGATAGTTACAGTCTGACCGACATGCTCCTTGCGCAGCTCCCCGCAATAATGCGTTCTCAACGCAGTCTTCGATTTAGCCATGCGACAGATTATATCTGAAAGCCATTGCACTTTCAATCTCACTGGATACAGCAGACCTCCATAATCACTCATAAGAGTTGCCAAGTTCAAAAAATCCGCTAAAATGTAATTCATTATCCGTAGTAAGGTTCAACATATATTTAAGGGTCAACAAAAGCCTCCGCTAAACAAATAAATATAAGGAGAGCTGCCTTGGAATATTTCTTAACCGAACAGCAGAAGCTCATCAAAAGCATAGCCCGCAGAATCGCCGAGGAGAGGATTCTTCCCGTCCGCGCCGAGCTGGATGAAAAGGAAGAGTTCCCCTGGGAAATCATCAAAGACATAGCCAACGCTGATTTGTTCAGGATCTTTATACCTGAGCAGTACGAAGGCATGGGCGAGGGTAGCTTCGCCCTGGTTATCGCCGTTGAGGAACTGTCACGCGCCTGCGCCGGCGTCTCCCTCACCTATGCTGCCGACGCCCTGGGCGCTTTCCCGATACTGCTCTATGCCAGCGAAAAACAAAAGCAGCAGTATCTGCCCGTTATAGCCAGCGGAGCCAAGCTCACCGCCTTCGGACTCACCGAGTCCGGAGCCGGCAGCGACGCTGGTGCTATTAAGACAACCGCCAAAAAGGACGGTGATAGCTACGTTCTCAACGGCACCAAGCAGTTCATCACTAACGGCGGCGAGGCTGAGATATATACTGTCATCGCTTTGACTGACCCGACCAAGGGCAGCCGCGGCGCCAGTGCCTTTATTGTAGAAAAGGGCACGCCCGGCTTCACCTTCGGTAAGAAGGAGAAGAAGCTGGGCATACGTTGTTCCGCTACCCGCGAGCTGGTGTTCCACAACTGTCGCATACCCAAGGAGAACCTGTTAGGCAGAGAGGGCATGGGGTTCATCGTAACTATGAAGACATTGGACTCCTCACGACCCGGCGTAGGTGCTCTGGCACTGGGGCTCGCTCAGGGTGCACTGGAAGCTGCGGTGGCTTACGCCAGGCAGCGTGTCCAGTTCGGGCACCCGGTCTCGTCCATTCAGGCAGTGCAGCATATGCTGGCTAACATGGCTATGGAGCTCGAGGCAGCCCGCGCGCTGGTCTACGCCACCGCCAAGACCATAGACAGCGGAGCCAAGAACTTCACCGAGGAAGGCGCTATGGCGAAGGTCTTCGCCACCGATATGGCGATGAAGGTAACCACCGACGCCGTGCAGGTGTTCGGCGGTGTGGGCTACATGCGGGACTACCCGGTGGAGAAGATGATGCGAGATGCCAAGATTAATCAGATATACGAAGGCACTAATCAGGTGCTGAGAAATGTCATCGCCCTCGAGCTATTGAGAAGGAAAGGGCTGCGCGAATGAACATCATCGTCTGCATTAAGCAAGTCCCCGGCACCACCGAGATTAAGATAGACCCCAAGACCAACACGCTGGTCAGAGAAGGGGTAAAAAGTATTATCAACCCCTTCGATTGTTACGCCGTTGAGGAAGGCGTCCGCCTCAGGGAGAGATACGGCGGCAAGGTTTCGGTTATTACCATGGGCCCGCCACAGGCGGAAGAGGCGCTGAGGGAGACCATATCGCTGGGCGCTGACGAGGCTATACTGCTCAGCGACCGAGCCTTCGCCGGCTCGGATACCTGGGCTACTTCGTACGTCCTCTCCAGAGCTGCCGCCAAGATTGCGAACTATGACCTCATCATCTGCGGCAAGCAGACTCTGGACGGTGATACCGCTCAGGTAGGGCCTGGCGTTTCCGAGATGTTGAAGATACCCTTCATAGCCTATGTGAGCAAGATAGAGGAGATTAAAGATAAATATATAAAAGTGCAGCGGATGGTGGAGGAGGGCTACGAGGTCATTGAGGCGACCCTGCCCGCCGTAATTACCGTAGTCAAGGAGATAAACGTGCCCCGCCTGCCCTCGCTGCGCGGCACGATGAAGGCAAAAAGCGCCAAGATACCTGTCTGGAACGCAGCTGAGATAGGCGTGGAGGCGGACAAAGCAGGCATCCCTGGCTCCCCCACCCGCGTAGTCAAGATATTCTATCCCAAGCGCACCCACAAGAGCGAGATATTCCAGGGCAGCTTGGAAGAGCAGGTAGGCCAGCTTGCAGAGAGACTGGAGAAGATGGTTTAGGTTTAAACTCGATAGTTTAGGCTAAAGCTTGAATCACACATTTGAATCTCGATAGAAATCTCACGTAGAAAACGTAGGGTGGGTGGAATCCGCCTCGGGCGGATGGAACCCAGCAATAAAAATTAACTGTATCCCATCGCAGGTCAAGTTTTATGGAAGAGCAAATATATACAGGATACAGAGACGAATCCGTCGGAACATCTGAACCATTGATGGAAAAGAATAACAAATCTAAGACAAAAAGCGATTTGGCAAGAGCAGCTTTGATTGTCCTGGGCACTCTCTTCCTGGCAATCGGTACTGTGGGTATATTCCTCCCCCTCTTGCCCACCACCCCCTTCTTTTTGCTCTCCGCCGCCTGTTATGCCCGAAGCTCAAAGAGGTTTTACCACTGGCTTCTCTACAACAGGTGGTTCGGCAGCTATATCAGGAATTACCGCGAAGGCAAAGGCATCGCTCTAAGAGTCAAGGTTTTAACCTTAGCGCTGTTGTGGGGCACCATAACATACTCAGCGTTCTTCGTAGTCGATGCGCTTTATTGGCAAATAATCTTACTTGTAATAGCTGTGGGTGTAACGATACACATTCTTAAGACAAAGACTTTAAAACAATGACATGATAGCTCTCAGCGGTCAGCTATCAGCAATCAGAATCATTAACTGAAAGCTGAGTGCTGACGGCTGAATGCTTACTCATAATCTGATAGAGGTAAACCGTGACTATCCAGATAGACCTTGATAAATGTACCGGTTGCGGCTCGTGCCTGCCCGTCTGCCCCTTCGGGGTTATGGAGTTGGTAGATGAGAAGGCACGAGTTAAAGAGGGCTGCAATCTCTGTGGCGCCTGCGTGGATGTCTGCACTTTCGAGGCTATAAAAATCGAGAAGGTCGAGCAGAAGGTAAGCGAGGGCTTCAGAGGTGTCTGGATCTTCGCCGAACAGCGCGACGGCAAATTGAAAAGCGTTGCCTACGAGCTTGTCTCAGAGGGGCGAAAGCTGGCGGATAAGCTGGGCACCGAGCTTGCCGCAGTGTGCCTGGGTCACAATGTCAAAGATGTGGAGCATCTTATCGCCTCTGGCGCTGACAAGGTTTATCTGGCGGACGACCCCGCGCTGACAGACCATCAGGAGGACTATTACACAGGCCTGATGGTCGACCTTATCCATAAGTATAAGCCTGAGATATTGCTCGCCGGAGCCACTGCCATGGGTCGCTCGTTCATCCCAAGAGTAGCTTCTATCCTCTACACGGGGCTCACCGCTGACTGCACCGGCCTCGACATAGACCCGGAGACCAAGCTGTTACTCCAGACTCGCCCTACCTTCGGCGGCAATGTTATGGCCACCATCATGTGCCAGGCGAAAAGGCCACAGATGTCGACCGTGCGACCCCACGTATTCAAGAGGGCGAAGCTAGATACAGGACGCAAGGGACAGATAATCAAGGTGGACTTCAAAAAAGAAGCTGTCACCGCTAGAACCAAGCTGGTTCGCTTCATCGAGGATTTATCCGAGAAGGTCAAGCTGGACGAGGCTGAAATAATCGTCTCCGGAGGCCGCGGGCTGGGCAAGCCGGAGAATTTCAAACTGATAAAGGAGCTGGCTGATGTTCTGGGAGCGGCACTGGGTTCCTCGCGTCCCCCTGTAGACGAGGGCTGGATTTCCTATTCGCATCAGGTAGGACAGACAGGAAAGACCGTTTGCCCCAAGCTCTATATCGCCTGCGGCATCTCGGGCTCAGTGCAGCACCTGGCGGGCATGGGCACCTCGGAGTGTATCATCGCCATAAACGAGGACCCCAACGCGCCTATCTTCCAGGTGGCTACATACGGCATAGTGGGCGACCTGTTCAAGATAGTGCCCATGCTCACGGAGAAATTGAGGAGAACTAGAGGGCCTGTTTAGCAAAAAAGAGGACAGTAAATACCGAGCTCGTCTTTTAAGGAATCAGGCGCAGGCTTAGAGAAGAAAAATCAGCGGTTAGTTCGAGTGACCTTCTCCTCCTCTTCCAGAGAGATGCTTACCACTCTGAATACGCTCTTCACCTTTGCCTCTATCCAGGCAGTCAGATAGCTGACCTTCTCAAATAGAGGCAAGTCCCAATCGGGGTTTATGGTGAACCTCACAACGATTTCCGACCCTTTTGCCTCAGCACTGGCTACCTGACCCCTGAAATTGAGCACTCGGTTGATTTCCTCTCTTGCCCGCTCCACGTTGGCCTTTGCAGTACCGCTTATCGGCTCCATAACTACCTTCATTTCGCTACCTCCCCATTATTTGCATTTTCAATAGTATCGCAACGACATTGTAATAGAGCAGTAATTGCGCTCTGGAGATCAGCACGGCACCTGACCAGCGATGCCACTCTGGACGAAACCTTTAGATTTTGACCCGTACTATCCACCTCCGTCCTTATCTCATCTCGAACCATCGTATCTGCCTCGTCAAGCCGTCTTATAATCTCACTTATCCGATCTAATCCTATTATATTTAATTTTATCATCTACCTATTCTCACCTGCCTCCACTGTCATAGTTTGAAATGGACCCGCAAAATATAATCCGAAGACCGATTTGCCCCTGCACAATGGTATTATATTCCTGTAAGATTACAGTTCGATTAAGTATACACTATATATATTACAAAAATATTAAGAATACATTAAGAAGAGATAACAAGTGAGGCAAAATCCAAACAACAGATCCAAAACAGTCTTACCGAGGAGTTTACCTACAAGCTCTCCGGTTTGCCCAGATAATACCCTAAACCGGCTCTGGTGAGAATGATTTTAGGATTGCCTGGGCTATCCTCGATTTTCTCCCGTAAGCGTCTGATGTGCACTCTCAAACTATCCACAGAGCCCGGGTATTCCTCGCCCCATACTTCTTCAGCAAGGTCTGAATAGGTCACAATATGGCCGTTATTTCTCATCAGGTGATGAATAATCCGCGCTTCTATGGCGGTGACCTTGATTTCACTACTGCGATTAAGAAGCTGGCGGTTGGCAGGATTGAAGCGCAACGACCCGTAAGACAAAGGTGAATCATCGCTATAGCGATTCTTATCGCGGATTCTGGCCTTTACCCGTGCCAGAAGCTCCAACTGACCGCATGGCTTCACTATGTAATCATCCGCACCCCACTCCAGCCCCCTGACTATATCTCCCTCGTCCCCTTTCACAGTAAGTATGATAATAGGTGCAGCGGAAAAAGAACGGACTTCCTTCAATACCTCGAAACCGCTTATATCGGGCAGGCCGAGGTCAAGGATTATGATGTCAGGCTCTCCGGTCTCTGCCAGCTCTATGCCCTTCCTGCCCAGGTGGGTGGATATTATTTGAGTATCAGGCCAGCGTATTTTCAAAGCGAGCGATATGGACTCCACAATCTCCGGGTCATCCTCGATAATAAGCGCTTTCACAACCCTCTCCGAATTCTAGACTTCTTCTATATCACCCGCGTCTTAAAGAGGCAAGGAAAAGCCGAAGGTCGAGCCTTTGCCTACTGTACTCTGCACCCAAAGCTGCCCGCCGTGAAGCTCCACAAGCGTTCTACACAGGGCAAGTCCTAATCCCAGCCCGCCTAAGTGCTCTGCATCGCTTTGCATGCGATGATAAGGCTCAAATATGCGCTCATGCACCTTCTCTTCTATACCAGGACCGTTATCCTCAACTTCTATCACAAGATTGGAGTCTTTCACATTGGCTCTGAGAATTATCTTCCCTCCCTCGGGAGTG
>Ga0307378_10011575_pt1 | contig 11352 bp, 9 predicted proteins | sample UN1MG_FD_202238 | JGI IMG/M metagenome (GOLD analysis project Ga0307378, IMG submission 202238) | Soil microbial communities from Risofladan, Vaasa, Finland - UN-1 | ecosystem: Environmental > Terrestrial > Soil > Coastal area > Acid sulfate soil | place: Finland: Risofladan, Vaasa | collected...
AGATCAACAACGGCATCGGCATGCTCGACTGTTCCACAATGCTCTCCTATGAGCAGATGGTCATCGACAACGACATCGTAGGAAGGGCGATTGCCGGCTGCCGCGAGGTCCCTGTCAACAAAGAGACTCTGCACCTGGACATGATCAAGGACGTTGGCATCCTAGGCATGGGCAAGAAGAAGGGCAGCTACTTGGGAGAGAGGGCGACGATGCTTGAGGCACGTGACTTCTTCCGGTCGGCGCTTTTCACGAGCGAGCCTTACGACCAATGGGAGGCCAAGGGCAAGAAGGACGCAATGACTCTGGCGAAGGAGAAGGCGGATTGGATCCTTGAGAACCACGAACCCGTTCTGCTTGACAGGGATGTCTCAGCTCGTCTTGACAAGCTCGTCAAGGAGTCATCCAAGGCCAAGTAGAGCGAGATGCAGTCAGATACCAACATGAAGAATACGGTGGCGGCGAGATGGCGGCGGTACGCTGGAAATGCCTGAACTCAGATGAGGAGGAGCTCATACATGAGAAGAGCATCGAGACGCTTAGCGATATCGGCGTCCTCGTCCGGAGCGCCTCCGTGCTTTCGATGCTCGAGGCTGCTGGCGCAATCGTTGATGCGAGCACGCGCGTGGCCAAGATGCCTGAGAGCATGGTCATGGATGCGCTTGAGAAAGCGCCGGTGGCTTTCAGACTGTGCGCTCGCAATCGCGTCAACGACGTCGTGCTTCCATCGGATGGGGCGCCTCACCTGACGACGGATGGCCTTACGTTGTACATGTTGGACATGGACACGGGGGAGCGGCGGAATGCCACCAGGCGCGACTACTCAAGCTTCGCGAAACTCGCCGACGCACTCGGTGCGATCGATTTCTTCTGGCCGATCGTGACGATCTCGGATGTACCTCCACAATGTCACAGCGCATATGAACTCTGGACAGCTTTCGGGAACTGTTCTATGCACGTCCAAGGGGATTGCACAGACGCCCCGGACGCCCGGAGACAGATAGAGCTGGCGTCACTCGTCGCCGGAGGAATGGATGAGCTAAAACAACGTCCGCTGTTCTCCGTCGCAACCAACCCGATATCTCCTCTGTCGTTCGACGAAGGCGCGGTCGAGGCTCAGGTAGAATTCGCCAAGGCAGGCGTGCCTATCCTCTGCCATTCGATGTCAATGCCCGGGACATCTTCCCCCGTGACAATGGCCGGGACGCTCGTGAACATCAACTCTGAAAACCTCGCGAGCATCGTCATAACACAATGTGCATCGCCTGGGGCTCCGCACATCTATGGCTCGTCATCAGCGCCGGTCGATATGCGAACAGGCGCCATCGACTTCTCTGCTCCGGAGCATCTGTTCATATCCGCTGCGGCAGGGCAGATGGCCCGGCGATACAGGAGGCCATGCATGGTGGCGAATTGGGGCATGGGACGGGACGGCCCAGGCATCCAGGTCTCGTTCTCCGAGTCGTTCTCCTATGTGTCCAGTGTGTTCTCCGGAAGCGATCTGATACCTGGTATCGGGGGCCTGGACTGCTCAAAGGGCTGTTCGCTCGAGCAGATGGTCATAGACTCTTACATATGGGACAACTTCCGCGCCTTCTTGAGAGATTTCAGAGTAGATGATGGCACAGCCGCCTTGGACGTCATGCGCGATGTGGGACACGGCAACTGTTACCTCACACATGGTCACACTGCACGCAATTACAGAAACGAGCTTTGGATGTGGGACAGGAAGAAATTGTCGTTGGAGTCGACCCTCTCTGACAAGATGTTGCCAGAGGCGAAGGAGGCTGCGAAGACGCTACTCGCGAGTCATGAAGTCGTCCCGCTTGACCGCGACATAACCGAAGAGGGCGAGCGAGTTCTCGCCGAGTACTCGAGATCGGTGAGCTGACGTCGCGGAGCGGTCACGAGTGCTTCCTCAATATCATTAGGTCTTCGATCACATCGTCAAGCGGTTCGGGCAGATTCTCCGTGATGTGACCGGGCTCTCTCACGCAGACGAGGGTGACCGCCTGCTCGGGGCATCCGGATGCACAGAGGCCGCAGCCGAAACACTTGCACTCGTCCACGACCGCCTTATCGTCCTTGACCGTGATCGCACCGAAATGACATCTATCAACGCAGATGCCACAGCCTGTGCACTTCTCGTGGTCGAGCTTTGACACGAACCGGCTCTTGTAGCAGATATCTTCCTTTCCAAGAATGGCCATGCCTCTCAGTACCATGCAGCAGCAGGTGCAGCAATTGCACAGGAACTCGAATCCGGAGGAATCCGCGTTGTTGAGATGATGAACCAATCCGAGCTTCTCGCTCCTGTGGAGGATCTCGAGCGCCTCCTCCTTCGATATCCTGCGTGCGGCCCCTCTGTCGATGAACAGCTCCGCGAAATCGTCGAGCAGTATGCAGACATCGGTCGGGTTGTCACAATTGCGGGCCATGACCCTGCAGGTACATTCTGTCTGGGCAATGGTCCTTGCAGAGTCCAGGATTGCCGAAACGCTCTCAAGGGGCAAGACCTCGCCCCATTTCATGGAGATGGTCTTCTCCACCGGAATCACTCTCACCCGGGGCACCGCCTGCTGCGACCACTTCGCATCGCGCGTGAGCTCTTTCTCGAAGAGGGCGTCGCACAGGTCCAGGAACCGCCCCTTCTGGCCTTTGTCAGCCAGTCTATCGAAGACGAGCTTGTCGTGGAGCAGGAAGTCGAGAAGGTCGTTCACCAAAGCGAAGATCGTGTCTTCCTCCGTCTCCTTTCTCAGGATGAAGCCTCTTCGGTAGAACTCCTCGAGCGCTTCAGCCGTCTGAGAGCGCTCCGCGCAAATCCTTTCCGCGATCTCCGTGACGGTGCCAGGCAGCGCTAGCAGGAGCTCTGCCTCCTTCACCTTCAGGAACATGCCGAGGATTTCCGGCAGATATGCCGATCTCATCCCTTCTAAGTAGGCTTCCGAGAGCTCTGAAAAGACGTCCTCTGCCAATTCATAACCTCTATGCTGCTCTTATTGAAATCGTCCCACATATTAGAAATGATGCGAGCAATCGTTCGTTATGGAACTCGAAGAGAGGCGGCGAATTGTTGACTTTCAATGCACATTTATTGGCTATGGAATTGCCGGGGTCAGTACAACGGTCATATAGCTCGACAGCATTCCGCGGGTCGTAGGCAATCTATGCTTACATAGGTGGGGGAATGAGAAGCAGGACAACTCTTCGCTTGACGTGCTCAGCGACTCTGATACTTGCGGTGCTTGTGGTGCAGCCTATCTTGGCTAGCGCGAATGTGTCTGACGATGTGAAACCAACGTGGCTCGTGCTGGTCTATCTCGACGGCGACAACAACCTCGACGTGACACTGGGGTCGAGCGAGGTGGGAGTCGTCCAGGAGGACCTCAATGAGCTGATGCGGGTTGGATCCACCGTTAATGTGGACGCCTTCACCCTGGTGGACAGGTTCGACGGGCCCGCCGTCTTGTACAAGGTCCTGCCTAACGACCTCAAGGAGATGACAGATTATCAGTTCCACGAGAAGGAGGTCAATATGGGCGACCCACGGACTCTGAGGAGTTTCGTATCATATGCGTTCAATGAGTCCGAAGCCGAGCAGACCATCATCATCTTCTGGGACCACGGGACGCCGTACTACATCGCCCTTGACGACCATCCAGATGAGAGCGCGGAGGCCGTATCAGACAGCCTGACACACAAGGAGGTCATCACTGCCCTGGAAGGATATCCCATCGACATCATCGCAGCTGACGAGTGCCTTGTTGGACAGGTAGAGGTGGCCTACCAGTACGCCATGTTCGCAGATGTCGACTACCTTGTGGCGAGTGAGTGTTACACTGGTTGGAGGGGTATCGCATACGACCGGATCCTCGAGGAGATCGACACCGACCCGGGCATAACGCCCCGCGAGCTCTCTGAGGCGATGACCGAGCATTTCACTGAGATGTTTAGCGTGCCGCCCTACAAGTCGGAGATCGTCAATTCGAAGGCAGCCGTCGACTTGGGCCTGATGGATGAACTGGCCAAATCGATCTGCGGGCTGGCCGAAGTCCTCGCAGAAGACATCGACGAGTACACGAACGCGTTGATGACCGCCAGGTGCAGTTCGCAGATACTCTATGGCACAACGGCCGTCTCCAGAGTGGACCTGGGCAATTTCATCGAGGTCCTTTCGGAGAATATCGCAGACCGCGATGTCAAGGAGGCCTGCAGCTTGGTTCTGAGCGCCTACGCCGAAGCGGTGTTCGCGATCGGCACAACGATGATAACCGAGCCGTTGCACACAGGTCTTGGCATCTACTTCCCGATCGCCCCCAACCATTCGTTGGAGGAGTTCATGTTGGGCGGTTCTGACGCGGAGTATAGGTCATACGCGTTTCCGCAGCTCGGATGGATGTCTTTCATAGAGACATGCTGGGACGCGCACGGAGGGGCCAAGGCCGGAGCGATCTGAGACTGCGAAGGCGCCGGTCTAGTCAGCGAAAGCATTGACACTCAGCTGCGCCATTATCCCACGGGGTGTGGTGGAAATGCGTTGTCCTTATTGCGGGGAGGCCATGGAGCGGGGGTACATGGCGGCTGGTTGCACATCGGGGAGCTCGATGACTCGGTTCGAATGGTCGGACAGTGTTCCTCGATTCTCCTCTGTGGCGGGAGCGCCGTTGTCAAAATTCGACGAGCGCAGCTGGTTCGAGGGCTATCGATGCCGAGATTGCCGGGCAGTGCTGGTTCGCTACTGAGGATATGCCTCCGTATGTGAATGTTTATATCAGAATAGCGAATGCGAAAAGGGGGCTCGTTAGTATCGAACGCCCATGTAGGTGGAGATGATGCCGAAGACGATGATCAGCACTAAGCAGTTGTCCAAGAGCTACGGCAAGAGTGGGCAGGTGGTCGCGTTGGACAAACTAACTCTCGACGTGTACGAAGGCGAGACCTTCGGGCTGCTGGGGCCAAACGGCGCCGGCAAGACCACCACGGTTCGCCTCCTGAATTGCATCGTCAAACCTACGGGTGGAAGCGCTACCGTCGGAGGCTATGACCTCACCAGGGACAGTATCGAAATCAAACGGATGACGGGACTCCTTGCAGAATCGCCAGGATTGTATGAGAAGCTGAGTGCTCAGGAGTTCTTGGAGTTCATGGGCGCGCTCTATGATGTCCCTACAGACACGTTGTCCTCCAGAACTGACAAGCTACTCAGGCTGTTCGGTCTTCACAGTCGCAGGAACCATCTTCTTGAGGGTTACAGCAGAGGGATGAAGCAGAAGGTGTTGATTGCAGCCGCCCTCATCCATGACCCTCCACTGCTGTTCTTCGACGAGCCGACATCGACACTCGACCCGAACGCGGCTCTGATGGTGAAGGATCTTATGAAGGACCTCGCAGAGAATGCGGGCAAGACGATCGTAGTGTGCAGCCACATTCTGCCAGTGGTGGAGGAGCTGTGCGACCGCATCGGCGTAATCAACCGTGGAGCCCTCGTCGCTGTCGGCACTATGAACGAACTGCTCGAAAAGACTGGTAAGGACACCCTGGAGAAAGCCTACTTGGACATAACTGGCGGAGTCCAGCAGAAAGAGCTCCTATCATGGAGGGAGTTGAGAAGTGCGAAGACGTAAATGGCTCGTATTGGCCAAGAACGCATATCTCATTCGCACCAGCAGCTTCGGGGGTCTAAGGTACGCTCTTCCGTTCCTGATTGGCGTGCCCGTCGTAGTCGCGATGTTCATCATCGTTCCATGGATTGCTGACTTCTTCTTGGATGAGTTGGAGCTATTCTTCCTTTCATCCGCGGCGGTGGCATTCATCCAGATAATCCTATTCACCATGTTCATCCTGTTCCTGACCTTCCCGATATCGTTCTCCCTCAACTCTGGCCAGGAGGAGCATTACGAAGTGCTTCTGTCCGCCCCTCTGAAACCTAAGGACGTGATTCTGGGAAAGTTCGTCGGTGATATGCCGTTCTATTCCGTTGGCGTGATAGCCGCTTCGTCGTTCCTCGTAGCCCTCTTGCTTCCGCTTGGATTGGGTGTGATCCAGGCCATTATGATAATGGGGATATTCCTGCTGACGTTCTTCTCCGCGCTTTGGATCGGGGTAGTGCTTGCAGCGATGATCCGGAGCAAGATAGGCAGCTCAGCACGTGGAAAGGATGTCGGCAAAGCCCTCTCGATGGCAGTCGCACTCCCAATGGTCGGGCTGATGTATGCGATAATGAGTGGCATGGTCTACAGCGCGCTCTTGGATTCCGGCTCTAAGGGGCCGCTTGCATTCGCACTCGATCTTCTGCCAAGTTCGTGGGGTGCGGATGTGGTTGTCAGCTTCGCCTTGAACCCGGGCGGCGTCTCGGATATGTCGCTGGAGGAGCCGCTGAGGTTTGCCGCGATGATCGTCTTCTTTGTCGGAGCGCTCTGGGTCGGCACGAAGCTCGCAGACAGGGCCTACAGCCTCGAGTCTCAGAGTCTGTCATCGAACCTGGCAAGGCCTGAAGGGCAATTCTATAGGACGGTCCGCGCGGTCAGTGGAGGAGGCTCCTTCGGCTCGCTGGTCGTTTCAGTATTCAAGGATTATGGACGGCGTCTTGAGAACGTATCGAAGGTGGTCTATATCATTGGCTTGGTTATGCTGGTCACGTTCTTCTTCGGCGGAGCGGAAGACATCGAAGGCGGCTTGATCATGCTGCTCTTCTTGCTCCCCTTCCTATCTGGCTTCATCGTCGGTGAGGTCACAGTTCGGGGCAAGGAGAACCTGTTCATCTATCGCAAGGCCCCAAGAGGTGAGATGAGACTCGTGAAAGCCCGCATCGTGCAGAGCATTATCGTGATGGTTCCGTTGACGGTCATCGCGAGCGCGATATCGCTCACATCCGTCTCTGGTCTGGATATGGGCTATGCGCTGTTGATGGTACTCTACATGGTCGCGCTCTCTTCATCTCTCATCATATTCTCACTGGGCCTGTTCCTTATGTTCCCAGTCTTCTCAGAGAAACCGGCCGACATGATGGGCAACGTGATGATACTGTCGTTCTTCATGATGGGATGCTTCTTCGCTACGTTGTTCTTATCGTTGTTCGGTGAGGCCGCCGGTTGGCTTCTCATTCTGACGCTTACTTCGGCCTCGGGAATCGTCGCGCTTCTTCTCGGCGTCAGGAATCTGAAGGCCATAGAATGACTCCGTTGGCATATGCACCCCTGCAAGAATACTTACAGCACATGCCCGATACCGATTCGCCATCTGGAGAACTCCAGAACATGGCAATCGGCACGACGCGGAGATTGACATCATGTCATCGATTGATTTCGACATCGACGCGGACGAAGTGTTCGAACTCGCCAGGGACCTTATACGCATTCCAAGCGTCTATACTCAGGAAGCGGAGATATCGAGCTACATCTACAACCGACTGGATGAATGGGGGATGTCCCCAAGGAGGATTCCAGTCGAGGCTCATGGTCCGTGTGTGGTATCCCATATAGGCGAGGAGGGCTCGCCCTCAATTGTGCTCAACGGGCACATGGACACCGTCGAGGTCATGTCTGGTTGGAAACACGACCCTTTCGGCGCAGAATTGGAGGACGGCAGGTTGTTCGGCCTCGGTTCGCTCGACATGAAATGCGGCCTAGCGGCGATGATGGTGGCGTTCAAGACGCTCGCGGAGACTCAATCTACGAAAAGCCATAGAATCGTCTTCCAGGCGGTTTCCGGCGAGGAAGACAACGGCTCTGGTACGAGAGCGTTGATTCAAAGCGGCGAGTTCGAGGGGGCGGAGGCCGTGATCGTGGGCGAGGGTTTCGGCGGATTGAGCGCCATTACCCATGGTCGGAGGGGCGGCGCCTACTACGACTTCGAGGTGAAGGGGCAGTCGGCGCACGGCGCCGCGCCTCATCTTGGCAAGAATGCAATCGTCGACGCGTCCAAGATCATATGCGCACTCGAGAAGGTGGAACTCGCGGTTTCGGACACGCTGAAATCAGACGCATTCGATCAGCTCCGCGAAACACAGACAGTCCTGCGCGTCTCTGGGGGCGGCGTCAGCCTGAGTGTCCCAGAGAGGTGCACGTTAAGCCTCGTCAGATGTACGATTCCAGGAGGCAGGACCGACCTCATGGGGGAGCTCGACTCGATGGTTCGAGATCTATCACTTGAATGCGAGGTCGATATCGTATTCAAAGGTGGACCAGGAGACTTGTATCTGCCATATCTGACGCGCCCTGACTCCGTCTTGGTGAAGGATGCTGTCGCTTCAGTGATAGAGCACACCGGGAAGAATCCCATCCTCGTATGTGGCGTGTCCGAGGCAGACGACAACCTGGTCTCCCAGGAACTGGGCCTTCCCGTCATCTGCGTGGGTCCAGGCGAGTCGGGAGAAACGGCACGATATCATCAACCAGAGGAGAGCATAAGCGTATCCCAACTGGCGACTGCCGCGAAGGTGTACTGCTCGACCGTTCAGAGACTTACCGGATCGTGAATCACCCGTTTCGAACAGGGATTGAGGGGTCAGAACACTTCTCCATCAGATGCTCTATCAACGGATGCTTGGCACTGGGAGGCGAAAGAAATTGAAAATGAGATGGCCCAGGGAACCCTCCCTCTGGACCAATTAAGTGTTTTCGAGGCTGGTCAGAATGCTCAATCTGCCCGGTCTTTGTTGACGATCTTGATGCATTCCTCGACGATGTCGAAGCCCGTGTCGAGTTGCTCCTCGGGTATGTTCAGCGGTGGGATGTATCTCACGACTGAGCGCCCGCACGGGAGCAGCATGACACCCTTCTTGAACGCCAGCTCGGTGATCTTGTCCCTGCTCTTCGACGCGTGCTTCTTCGTCTTCCTGTCCTGGACGAACTCGTGGGCCAGCATCATGCCGAGGCCGCGCGTGTCGCCGATGATCTCGTACTTTTCCTGCATCTCCTGGAGCCTCTTCTTCGCCTCGGCGCCGAGCTTGGTGCCACGCTCGAGGAGCTTCTCCTCCTTGATGACATCCAAGGTCGCGATCGAAGCGGCATGCGAGAGCGACGCCCCGCCGAATGTGTTGGAGTGCCTTCCGTACCTGTCGAACGCCAGCTTGGCATCGACGATCGTTGCTCCCAGAGGCAGGCCGCCCCCGAGTGACTTGGCGCTGCAGATGATGTCAGGGACGATGTCGAAGTGCTCGAACGCCCACATCTTGCCGGTCCTGCCCATGCCGGACTGGACCTCGTCGTCTATCAACAGGCACTTGTGCTTCCTGGTGAGGTTGAAGACGCCCTTCACGAACTCCTTCGGGGGGACGACGTATCCGCCTTCTCCCTGGACGACCTCCATGCTTATCGCGGCGAGGTCGTTCGGAGGTATCTGGTTCTCGAAGTAGATCTCCTCGATTGCGGTGACGCAGTGCAGGTTGCAGCTCGGGTACTTGAGGTTGTACATGCAGCGGTAGCAGTAGGCGTATGGGACGTGATAGACACCGGGCATCAGCGTGGCTGTGTATCCCTCGCGCTGGACCCACTTGCTCGCAGTCATCGACATGGAGCCGGTCGTCCTGCCGTGGAACGCGCCGAGGAAGTCCATTATCACCTGCTTCTTCGTCGCCGACTTGGCTATCTTGATGGCCGATTCATACGACTCCGACCCCGTGTTCGAGAAGAAGACCATCTTCTTGTTGTCACCGGGCACAGACTTCGCGAGGCGCTCAGCGACCTCGTTCTGGAGCTTGCAGTAGAAATCCGTTCCGGCTACATGGGTGTACTTGTCCAACTGGTCCTTCACCGCGGCGACGACCTTCGGGTGCCTCGCACCGACGTTCAGCACGCCGACGCCAGCGTAGAAGTCGATGTACTTGTTGCCGTCGACGTCCTCTATGACCGATCCCTCAGCCTTCTTGAAGACCAACGGCCACGACTTCGTCGCCTTGACCAGCCACTCGTCGTCCTTGGCAACCGCCTTCTTCGCCTCCGGCCCTGGAGGCTCCACCTTGATATCCGGTACTTTCGACATGAGAATCCTTCTCCTTGTATGGACGGTAAGCACATGCTCGATAAATCGATTATGGTTTTACACGCATGATTCGGGTGAAAATGCGCCGATTTCGAACATCTGGATACGATTCCCGTACGAGTCTCGCCACCGACGGGGTGGAGTCTATATGCCTTCGATCGTCATTCACAAGCCATCGTCCGAGAGTGCGTGATTTTCCGCCTTCGAACCGGCCAATATGCCCACGCTCCCCAAACGTATATAAAGGGGCCATATTTTAGGGGATACCTCCACAGAGAGGTTGTCATCGTGAAGTATACTCGATTCGAAAGGGCGCGCATCATCGGCTCTAGGGCCCTGCAGATAAGCATGGGAGCACCGGTACTGGTCGACGTGCCTGAAGATCTCATAGACCCGATTGAGATCGCGATCACGGAGTACAACGAGGGCGTCATACCGATGACCGTCAAGAGGGAAACCTGAGGAGTTCATCAGATGGAGGAGCAAGCGGTTACAGAGATGGAAGGGACGGAGGAGCAGGTTTCTCGTCTTCTCATACCAGAAGATGTCTACCTGACCTCTGGAGTACACATCGGCACTCAGCAGAAGAGCGCCGACATGAAAGACTTCATTTTCAAGGTCCGGTCCGACGGGCTGTATGTGCTCGACGTGAAGAAGACCGACGACAGGATCCGGGTGGCCGCGAAGTTCCTCGCGAGATACCCGCCCGAGCGCGTGCTGACCGTGTCGGCGAGACAGTACGGTCAGAAGCCGGCGAAGGTGTTCGCGAAGACCATCGGGGCGATGGTCGTGGCCGGCCGGTTCGTCCCCGGGTCGCTGACGAACCCGATATTGCCAGCGTTCGTCGAGCCCGAAGTGGTCATCGTCACGGACCCTGCAGCCGACGACCAGGCGCTGTCGGAGGCGCTCAGTGTCGGCGTGCCGATCGTCGCTATCTGCGATGCCAACAACGAGACGAGGAACGTCGACCTCGTGGTGCCGTCGAACAACAAGGGCAGGCGTGCGCTCGCGACAGTCTACTGGCTGCTCACGAGAGAAGTTCTGAAGGCGCGCGGTGTCGTGCAGTCCGACGGAGACTTCAAGATGTCCATCGAGGACTTCGAAGCGACACTCTGATCGTGGGTGGATTTCTGGCAAAAACCTATTACGCCGCCAGAGTGATTGCTGTACCGAGTAGGGGAGGCGTTGGATGAGGAGTGCCGCGGTGGCAGGACAGTTCTATGCCAGTGGAAAGACGGACCTAGAGAAGCAGATAGAGGAATGCTTCAAGAGCCCGCTCGGTCCGAAGACGGTCCCTGCAGTCCAGGATGGACCGCGGAATATAGTCGGCGGAGTGTCCCCTCATGCCGGGTTCATGTTCTCAGGCCCAGTGGC
>Ga0307378_10011578_pt1 | contig 11350 bp, 14 predicted proteins | sample UN1MG_FD_202238 | JGI IMG/M metagenome (GOLD analysis project Ga0307378, IMG submission 202238) | Soil microbial communities from Risofladan, Vaasa, Finland - UN-1 | ecosystem: Environmental > Terrestrial > Soil > Coastal area > Acid sulfate soil | place: Finland: Risofladan, Vaasa | collected...
AAATCAGGCTCTCCTACTTCAAAATGTATGACACTTTCCCCGGATGATTCAATTTCCTTGGCTCTTTCCAACACATCCATTACATAAAATGGGGAAATCTCTTGTGACAATTTTGAGGGCATGGGGCTTAATAATAAGGAATAAGGCAGATGTTGTCTACACAAAGCCGGAGTATGTTGATTTCCAGAGTATGCTGATTTAAGGTATGCAGCTCAATATATTTTAGCAAGACAAACTAATAAAACTTTATAAAACTGCGTGCTTCTCTTCTTTACCCAGCACTTTTTCAATCTTCTTTTTGAGAAGCTCTCGTTTAAGACGCCCAAGCCTGTCTATAAAAAGAATGCCGTCAAGGTGATCTATCTCGTGCTGAAACACTCGGGCAAGGAGATCTTCACACTGAATCTCTATAAGCTCGCCGTCGCGGCTATAGCCTTCAACAGTAACTTCATATTTTCTCTTAACGTCACTCACAAACCCAGGGATACTGAGACACCCTTCTTCTCCCACTATCTCGCCATCTGAAAAAACAATCTCAGGATTTATAAGCTCAATCAGCTCTGATCTATCAGGAGGCAATAGGATCTCCAACTCTTCTGTAGACTCTTTAGCTCGCTCTCGTGGTTGAATATCGACAACTATAACCCTCTTGGTGGAATCCACCTGCGGCGCAGCAAGCCCTATCCCAGGGGCCTCATACATAGTATCGGCCATGTCATCCAGGAGCTGAATTAGATCGTCGTCTATCTCTTCAACCGGGGAACATTTCTTCCTGAGCGTAGGGTCAGGATATATAAGAATTTTAAGCTTAGGCATAGAAAATTAATGCTATCAAAAAGGGCGGAATTGTCAATTTGTCTTTATCTTTAAAGAGGCAAAACGAATTGCTGAATTAAGACTTAGATATAACCGGCTACAAAGAACAATACAGGACTACTCCTCATCGTTGAGCTTGCCAATCAATTCCCGACTCGGCCTAAAATGAGGAAGTTTTTTTGAAGAAACAGTAACTTTATCACCCGTTCTTGGATTGCGGCCTTCATAAGATCCATAGCTTTTAGTGAAGAAACTTCCGAATCCTCTGATTTCAATCCTTCCATCATTTTCAAGCACATCAGTCATATGCTCAATTATAGTATCGAGTATCTGTTCTGATTGTGAAGGCTGCAAATTAAATTTATCGGCTAATTCTTTTTCAATATCTGATCGTTTCATACCATGACCCCCATCCAAATTAAGTGAGTCTAAAAAATACCCATCCCAAATCCACTTTAGATAATTTTCAAATGTTTGTCAAGTGTTATATGATAGTTACAACTATTTCAGAAACACTTTTCCTTTTGTATATTATCAATTAGCTAAGCACTCGCGCAGAAAAAATTAAGCTTTCGCCGCTTTTTTCCCACTAGCCTTGCTAGTTTTTTTCTTAGATGTTTTTTTGCTGTCCTTTCCTTTAGCTTCTTTAGTGTTACGTAAAAACGACTTCTTGTGAACATCCGAATAAGCCCCTTTGGGATAGTGCTCATCGTAGAACTCAACATCAATATTCATGGCTTGAAAAACCAAGCGCATATACATTGGATCAACAAATGCAGGGAACCTTCCGTATGTGTCGTAAATGTAATTAGCAACATCTTTTACAATCTGCTTTGTAGTTTCTGTTGACTGAGGCGCTCTCATTAAGTGCTTGTCAGCTTCGGTGTAGGGGAAAGGCTTTGTTGATTCCCAATTAGCATCTTTATGCTCGTGAAAAGCGTCAATAGCCTCATCCATATTTTTATAATAAGGCGGGCAATATCCTTCAAAAACTCCGTCTCTTCCAACCGGAATTGTTGCAGGAGGATCAAGGACTCCTTTCTTTGGCTGTATAAAATGAAAACCCAGTCCCTTAAAGAGCTCGGGAGAAGCACCCAGGGCAAATCTTGGAATAAACCCGCTAAAGGTCCATCCTGCAAGACCTAACGCCTGCAGTCCGAGGCTCATATTCTGACATATAAATGCCTGCTCAACATTAAGCCCTGTTAGGACTCTAGACTCGAGATCAAACAAAGACATTTTAACGCTATCTTTTAATCTGCCTTTCTTGATCCACTTACTTACTCCAGCCGGTTTTCCCGTGAGGTCATCTATAATTGTAAAGCCATATGTATGACTGCAGTAAAGATGAAGTAGGTTTAAATACTCCTCTGTAATGTCGGTTACCGGAATGAAAACTGAAGTTCCGGGCTTGTTCGTGTTCCACTGGTTAAAATCAAAAAGCCCCGGCATACGGTCAGGAAGATCAGCTCTTCCATCATCTAGCTTAACAAGGCTTTCTCGATATAGCTCTAAGACCCTTTCCATCCTTTCATTACGGCTCATTTTAAAGAACATGTCCAGCTCATGGTTTTTAGGAAGCATGTGTTTTACATTAACATGATATAGGCCGTCATCATTTGTAAAAAATAGTTCGGTGCCGTGGTTATTACAAGCAGAGGGCCAGGTGCGCCCTGTCCACTGGCAAAGAAGGTCAATACCGGTTTCAGGGGGAAGATCGGCTAGGCAAAGCCCGGTGAGTCCCGTTCCTGACCAAACCAAAAGAGCTTCTTCCATTTCCTCAAGAGGTTTAGGAGCATATTTAGATTTAAAACCAAGTGTTTGATCGGGCAGTTCCATACCAAGCCCAAAACGTCTTGAACGGCGGTTAAAAATTGAATCAAATAACGGATACTTGAGCGCCTCTTCATATCTCTTATTTAATTTAAATTTGCCAGCCTCTTTTTCATTTTTGCTTTTGCCGTTACCCTTCTTAGCCATGCTATTGCCTCCGATTTATTTATGGACAATCTTTAGTATTAAAATCACATAGAGAATTTAAAGTAAGTTAGCAGAAATTGCAAGATATAACTGTTGCTTATTAGGAGTAGATAAATTAGCAGATTAAAGATTTTCCTCATTTCATTCATAGCCCTAGTTTTAACCGTGCCATGGTTTTTTACAGATTTTAACGGGCTATTATTTTAGGCTTCCCGGCTTGGGAGGTTATTAACTAATTTGATTACGATTGCGATAGTTTCTTTATTTATAAATTCTACTGAAGTTAGGGTAAATTCTAAGGAACGGGTATAAGATTTTAAAGTGAAGATCCCCTATGGTCTCCCGCAAATATCATTTTCCCACTTGGCTTATCAACTCCGCCGTCTGGCTCAAGTGTTACGGAATATTGCTCGATATTTCCTAGATCAGATACAGATTCAAGCCTGACAATATTGCTCCCCTTACTGTCAACTTTAAAAACCGCGATGCTTCTATGAGTACCATCAGCTTTTACCCACCACTGATAGGTTTTACCCTCAGGAGCTTCTGCTAGATCAAGACAATAGAACAAAGCCTCGTCATCATCTTTATCTATAAGCACACCGCTTCCCGCTTCTGCGTTATCATGCATATTCGATAGCTGTATAACAAATACGTCCGGGTCTTCCAAAAATTCGGTTAACTCATCAAGGTTGGCATATGCCTCTGTTAATGTTTCCATTTCCGATTCTTTTTTGGCAATAACAGTTTTTAATGAGTTTATGATATTTTCCTGGTTTGTGATTTTTTCTTGAAGCTCAGCAATCTGCGTATTTTCTGTTTTGAGTTTTTGGTTAAGTGAGTTGTTTGAAATGAAGAGTATTAATATTAATCCAACTGCTACAGCCCCTCCGAGAGAGAGTCCTAGGTTCCAGAACCTTGACCAAAATGGAGGCGACGTTTGTGATGCCGGCAATTCCCTGGCCCCGAGTATTTCAGCAAGAACTTTCTTTTTAAGCTCAGGCCCCGGCATCAGACCTTTAGATGCGTATGAGAGATGGGAAGTTACATCCTGATACTCCCGTAACAACTCCTGAGCATCAGCAGAACCTGAAGCTAAAATTTCCTCTAGCTCTTTAAGCTCTTCACCTTCTAATGCGCCCAAAGCGTATGCGGAAATAAGTTCTTCTAATTCTTGTCTATCCTTCATATATCTCCAATGATACTGATAGCAACTCTTGCCCCTTATAATAATCTAATTAATAATATATCCGAAATGATTCTCTATTTAAATATACCTACGATGTTAGAACACCGTTTGGATATTGTTACGTTACAAATAACGGGATTGGATTATTATCAATGTTTCAACAAGCTTAACAAGTATAATAGTTTTGGACTTTTGAGTTATAAATTTGATATATTTGTTAAACTCGACTTAAATTACTAGATAGAACTTAAGCTTGTCAGAGATGGACATGGGTGAAAGAGAAACAAAATCACGAAGCTTATCAGATGCTGAACGCGATCTAGCTATGCTTATTTCAAAAATAGCTAGAGGTTGTGAATCTGCGCTTAAGAAACTGTACGACAATACAATATCCCAAGTTTATGGGCTGGCATATAAAATTTTGAGCAACAGACCTGACGCCGATGAAGTAGCTCTTGATGTATTTAAGCAAATTTGGAATAAAGCCCCTGATTATGAACCAAGCCGCGGAAGTCCTTCGGCATGGCTGATCACCGTTACTAGAAGCCGAGCTATAGACAAAATACGCTCGGACACTAAGCGGAGAACCACCAATGAGTCGCTTTTAACTGATTCGATAGATAACACCCCCCTTGCCGATGAAACATCATCAGTCAGAGAAAAACGGGAGCTTATCGACAAAGCGCTTTCAGGACTTACTCCTAAGCAAAGAGAGTCTATTGAGCTTGCATATTTTAAGGGACTTAGTCAAAGTGAGATTTCCGAACATATGAACGAGCCGCTAGGCACAGTAAAAAGCTGGATGAGAACCGGCATGATAAGACTAAAAGAAATACTGACAACTTAGTCAGAACTTAAATTTAAAGAGGCAGCCCCAGCTTCTTTCCAATCGTTGCATAACCCAGATAAAAAATTATCATCACGACACTAGATACCCCCAATGACAGCCAGAAATTATATTGATGGCGCAAAAGCCACGGGAGTATTAAAAAGAAAAGTAATGTCGGCAAAACCAGCCAGAAAATAGCAATAGACAAATCTGCAATACGTCCCGCATCCTTTGTATCAGTGTATAACCAAATCATAGCTAGGAGCGAGGTCAAAGGAAGCGCAGCAAGCAGTGCTGCAAAGGTAGTATAGCGTTTCCCTATTTCTGAAATCCCAACGATTATAACTGCAGTCAATAATGTTTTTATTAGAATATAAGCCATATCACTCTCCCCTTGGAATAATTATAAATTTAACCTCTCACAGTTTATCGTATAAATTTGTATAATAATTTAAAAGTGAGACAAAATGCAAAAAAAGAAGCTTAGAAAATTTATTTTATTATCAGTAGCCTTCCACATAGTTCTGATATCAGCAATCTTGCTTTATTTTTTTAAACACCCTCTGACAGGTGGCAAGTCAGGAACTGTAATGGTTGGTGTAATTAGTACTAAAGATATAGGACAAGGTGAATCATCAAAATTATCTAAAGCTTCAGAGACTCAAACAAAAACTGAAGAAATCAGTAAACCTAAGCTAGCTTTAGAGAAAGAACCTATTAAACAAAACATACAAAATCAAAAAGAGATTAAGCAAACCTCGACACAAGTAACTTCAAATACTGAAACAAAATCAAAGAGCAATGCGAAAGAAGCTTCTAGTTCAAATTTAAAATCAGAAAATATTACAGATAAAGGAATTGAATCAGCAGCATTAAGCAAATCAGGAAAACCAAATGCTGGCCAAAACAAAGCATCTGGAATAGCAGGAACTAATACAGAACTAGCCTATCCTGACTACAGGTTAAATCCTAAACCCAAGTACCCGAGAACAGCCCGGAAGAGAGGTTACGAGGGAGAGGTTAAATTAAAAGTATTTGTGCTTGAGAGTGGAAAAGTAGGAAAGATAGAAGTGATAAGCCCTTCAGGGTATGAAGTTCTAGATGCTTCAGCACTTGAGGCCGTTAAGAACTGGCTATTTGTTCCCGGCAAAGAAAACGGGAGAGAAATCTCAAGCTGGGTCACTGTTCCGATCACCTTTCAACTTAAAAGCGGTTAAACAATCGCTATGTCTTGAGATTACTTGATGTAAACTACTTTTATCCCTAAAGAGCAATTACTTTCTCTATAGAAGATAGGACTTCCTATGACATTTGTTAGAATGCTATTTTCACCTATTGTATTAATTTCATTAGCAATTGTATTTGTCGTCTCCATAGTCCTAACTCTTTTCCCTTTAATCGGAACATTGGGATTTGAATTTTCGGCTTTATCAGCAGTACTACTGTCATTGCTGAGTGTGATTATCTCCGCCTCTCTTATGAACTCTGAGCAGTCTAGAAAGAACTCCCAAAAAGGGTTTTTAGAACCTATTGGCTCGATCTTCTTTATAAACATTCTACTGCTTCTTACAGCATTTATAGTAGGACTCTTAAGCTCCCTTATTAAAGAGGACTGCTACATAAAAGAAGGATCATTATTTTTCCTTCTAATCCCAACAATAACAGTTTTCTTCTCTACATCTGTTGGACTTCTTTTTGGTTACTTCTTTGGAAGAAAGGGTATCTTTATCGGGTTTATAACAATCTTAATAATAGCCTTATATGCACTATGGAAGCTTTACCATGGTGTTTCTATTTTCGTCTACAATCCTATATTCGGCTTCTTCCCAGGTCCGCTTTACGATGAAGCAATCCCTATAACTCTCACACTAATCATCTCCCGCGTTACAGTATTGTTCTGGGGAATTTTGCTATTGCTTGCTCTTAGAATCGCGATTGGATTCAGAAACAACCTGATTAGAATCTGGGATGTGCTTTTATTAGTAATTCTAGTGATTGCGATAATTACAACTCATCTAAATGAATCAAAGATTGGTATCAGTTATACAAGGGATTATATAACCCAAAACATTCTCTCAGATTCCATTGAAACTGAAAACTTTGTGATTTATTATGCCCCTGGAACACCCGAGGCTAAGGATATAGAACTTATAGCCATGGACCATGAATGGAGATACAAGCAGTTAAAAGAGGCTTTAGATTTAGATTCTACTCAGAAGATAAAATCTTATATATATCCCGATATAAAAACAAGGAAAATGCTGACAGGAGCTGGGGAAACTACAATTGCAAATCCGATACATAACGAAATACACCTGATCTACGACTCATTCCCCCACCCTGTGCTTAAGCATGAATTAGTCCACGTTATGGCAGGAGAATTTGGAAACAATGTTCTTAAACTAAGCCCTAAAATTGGCCTTCTTGAGGGTATAGCCGTTGCCGTTGACTGGAGGGAACAAAGATTTACACCTCATGAGTGGTCAAAAGTGATGGTTGAGATGGGGATCGCTCCTCAAATTGAGGATATTGTCGGGTTTGGATTTTGGTACGCTTCTTCTGAGGTTGGCTATACCCTGATGGGTTCTTTCTCTCGTTATTTGATAGATAGTTACGGTATCGAGAAATTTAAATCCGCTTATAAAACCGGCAGCTTTTCTATATACGGCAAAAATCTTGGAGAGCTTTCACAGGAGTGGCAAGAATTTATTAAAACAGTTGAAACCCCACCCGAAACAAAGGCTATAGCAGAGGCAAGGTTTAGCAGACCTAGCATCTTTCAGGCTACATGCCCAAGAAAAGTAGCCGAATTAAAAAACCAAGGTTATGAAAGTTTTGAAAACGACAACTATTATGAAGCAAGAAATAATTTCTCAGATGCACTGGCGTACAACAACTCAGATCCTAATTTAATCAACTGGCTGGCCCATTCTCATTACTACGAAGGGAATTTTGATCGGGCTCTGGAAATAGCAAACAGCTCAACTCCGGGCTCAAAAATAGACAAGGACTTATTAAAGAACCTTGAAGGGAACGCAGTCTGGCAGATGGGAAATGCTGAAGAAGCTCTACAAATATTTAAGAATCTACTGAACGAACAACTTCCGGACTCTACAAAAAGAGAGCTTGAAATTAAGATTGAGACCATCTCAGAGAATTCTCAGGTTGAAGATAATATAAGGCAATTTTTCGGTACGCGCGACAAAGTATTACAACTCACATACTTGCAGAATGCTATCATGTCCGACCCACTTTATGCCCCTTCATACTATTTGAAGGGAAGACTCCTTTTTAACAAGGGTGAATATGAGAAAGCAATCCCAGAGCTTATTCATGCCTACCTGTTGGAGCTGCCCTCAGATAGGTTAACAAATGAGAACTTGCGAATTCTAGGTATTTCTCTATTTGCCAAAGGTAATTATGACCAGTCAATTGCCGTCTTTGAGCAATTAGTTCAAAATGAAGAAAATGAAGCCGCAAGACAGTACGCAACTGATTTTATAGAAAGGGCCAAATGGATAAAAGAACAAAAGAAATCCAACTGAAGTAAGTTGAAGTAATCATTGAATCCTATATACTCTGTGCTTCATAAAATGAATAAATTAAGAACACCAATCATTGTTGCAGCAATCGTTATCTTATTAGACCAGCTATCTAAGTGGCTGGTGGTACAATACATACCACTTTACGACAAAGTGCCTTTTTTACCATTCCTCGATATTACACATATAAGAAATCCTGGCGCAGCATTTGGAATCTTCAGTGATTTGCCCGAACAGGCAAGGCTCATACTCTTTGCGGTTGTCCTCATAACCGCCGTTGTAGTAATATTTTACTTCCTTAAGAAAACAGGCTCTCAGGATGGCCTGCTCAGATTCTCTCTGGGATTAATACTGGGCGGTGCTATAGGCAACTCTATAGACCGGTTCAAGCTAAGATATGTAACGGACTTCATTGATTTCCATTGGTTCGGAGATCCCGCTCTTCATTGGCCCCCGTTTAACATTGCCGATTCTGCAATAACAATAGGTGTTATACTGATAATATTCGACACATTTTTCACAAGAAGAGGAAAGTAGAATGTTCACTGGAATTGTAGAAGACCTGGGAGAAGTAAAAGGTCTTAAACAAAAATCTAAAGATGTAAAATTTACTTTCAAAGTAGGCAATATAAACCTAAATGAAGTTGTGCTTGGGGACAGCATCTCAGTAAATGGAACATGTCTCACCGTCACATCTTTAGGAAAGAAAACTTTCACAGTTGACGCCTCTCATGAAACACTTGCAAAGACTAATCTAGGAAAACTAAAAGTTGGCAAGAGAGTCAACCTAGAGCGCGCGCTTAAAGCCGGAGACAAACTGGGTGGGCATATTGTAAACGGTCATGTGGATGGTGTTGGAAAGCTCAAATCAAGAACTAAAAAAGGGGAATCCTTTGAATTTGTATTTTCAGTCCCCAAAAATCTTGCCAAATATATTGTCGAAAAAGGCTCTGTAGCTATAGACGGTGTAAGCCTTACTGTTAATGCCGTTGAGGGGACGGAGTTTATAGTTAACATAATCCCCTTCACACAAGAGGCCACCACATTTGGTGATCTTCGAAAAGGCAGCACTGTTAATATCGAGTGCGATATTATAGGAAAATATGTGGAGAAGTTTGTATTAGGAACTAAAGGCAAAAACTCAATCTATCAATTTAACAAATGACGCAGAATCAAATAAAACACAAAAACATATTCCTAGTTGGGTTTATGGGAGCCGGCAAATCAACCGTTGGCAGCATATTGGCAGATAAAATCGGATATGGCTACTGTGATGCCGATAAATTCATAGAAGAACAGGCTGGGACTACAATCACTCAAATATTTGCGGAGCACGGAGAGCCGTACTTTAGAGATCTGGAATCCGAGTCTTTGGAAGCTCTAGCTACAAAAGAGAAACTAGTAGTTGCAACAGGCGGAGGCGTAGTTCAGCGAGACAGGAACTGGGATGCAATGAAGAGAAACGGCATAACTGTCTATCTAAAAGCTTCTGTAGAAACCATTTGGGAGCGTATTAAAGATGACACCTCCCGCCCTCTGCTTCAAGTAGAGAATCCAGTTGAGACGGCAAGAGAGCTTCTAAACAAAAGAACTCCCAGGTATGAAGAAGCGGACATCATTATAAGCACAGACGAGCTTTCGCTCCAACAAGTAGCAGAGGAAGTACTTACTTTAGTGAACGAAAAGAATTAAATAAGTAAAACCGATCATGACACAGACCAAAAACAAGAATTATCAATCATTAGAGACGGGATGGATAGATATCTCGGTCCCTCTTAGTAATGGTATGGCTTATTGGCCAACCGACCCTCAAGTGCAAATTAAATGCATTCATGACATGAAAGACGGAGATCAGGACAATCTTACTCATATCTCAATGTGCGCTCACTCAGGAACTCATATGGACGCACCATGCCACTTCAGGAAATCAGCAAAGACTATAGACAAAATGCCTTTATCTGCAACAATCGGGAAAGCCCGGGTAATTGAAATAACAGATAAAGAATTTATAACTGTTGAAGAAATTCGCCCATACCGAATCCGTAAGGGTGAGAGAATCTTATTCAAGACAACAAACTCAAGAAGCAGATGGGATAACAAACCTTTTATGAAAAAGTTTGTACATCTTTCGACAGAAGCTGCAACTTTTCTAGTAGAAAGAGGGGTACAAACTATTGGAATAGATTATTTATCTATTGGTGGATATAATGGAAACGTCATTGAGGTTCATAATACTATATTAAAAGCCGGTATATGGGTCATCGAAGGGATTAACCTCTATAAAATTCTTCCAGGGAATTATGAACTTATCTGTCTGCCGATTAAAATTTCAGGTGCGGACGGAGCCCCGTCCAGAGCACTGCTTAGAGCTATCTAACAGTACTTCAATTCTCTTTGAATATTTAGACAGATTAAAGTGATATATAATTTGCATTCTCTATCTTTACATAAATGTATTAATGGGTTTAATTACGCAATATATTAATATCGCTAATGAAAAAAAATCTCTCAAAACAGTAATAGGCAGAAAGGAACTTGTTGATTTCCCTTCATTGAAATTATTCAATATCAACGCAAAGATTGATACCGGCGCATTTACTTCAGCTATACATTGTAAAGAGTTAAGGGTCGTAAAAAGAGATGGTGAGAGATTTGTCAAATTCAAACTTCTTGATCCTTCTCATCCGGGATATTCAGAGAAAGAATACAGATGCGAAATCCACGCTAGAAAGAAGATAAAAAACTCATTTGGGCAAAGCGAAGACAGATACATAATAAAAACCAAAATTGTATTTTTTGAACAAGTACACGATATAGAGTTGTCGCTTAGCGACAGATCTAAAATGGATCACCCAGTGCTTATAGGCAGAAAGTTCATAAATAACAAATTTGTTGTAGATGTTACGAAATTCAATCTATCAAAGAAAAAGAGGCTCATAGAAATATAAGATGAAAATTGTAATCCTTTCACGTAACCCAGCTTTATATTCGACA
>Ga0307378_10011579_pt1 | contig 11348 bp, 8 predicted proteins | sample UN1MG_FD_202238 | JGI IMG/M metagenome (GOLD analysis project Ga0307378, IMG submission 202238) | Soil microbial communities from Risofladan, Vaasa, Finland - UN-1 | ecosystem: Environmental > Terrestrial > Soil > Coastal area > Acid sulfate soil | place: Finland: Risofladan, Vaasa | collected...
GGTGTAAACTCCGTATCCGACGATTCCGGGTGTGTCATACTCTTTCTTTGGGTCTTTTACTACGTATTTCTGGTGGGGATAGTAGCCGTCAGCAAGAGAAAAGGCAAGAGAGATTGTGGGAATGACATCGCTTTCTCCTACGGAGTGTCTTCTTCTGAATCGTGGGACAACATTTTTTCCGTCAAAACAGGAGATGTCCGTTTTTCCATCCTCGAACAGCATGTCTGTTAGTCTTCCCGGAACCCGGGTTTTTCCGGCATGAAATGAGACAATGCCGTAAACGTATGAGCCGATCTTAACGAATCTGTTAGTTGGCTGACTGACGAGCGTGGAAACTTCCAGGTTGCCCTGGTCGTAGAAGAAGTCTATATCCGCCATTTTTCCGAAGCTCTTTCTTCCACAATTACCACAGTAGTTTTTGCCTCTGAAGTATTCTTTTCCACATAGAGTACACTTGCTGCCTCTCAGCCTGTCTCCTATGTATGAAACTCTCCTTTCGATAGGTTCGCTGCTCATCTTAATTCCTCCCCAAAATGTGCATGTACGCTTTTGTGCCGAAACCTTCCAGCTCCGAAACACAGCCTAGCCGGGGCGCTTCCCCGTTCACTTCCACCTGTCGGCTGCCAGCTTCTCCCCTTAACTGTTTAACAACCTCAAATATTTGCGCGCCTCCAGTTGCTCCCAATGGATTTCCGTCAGCCTTGAGACCTCCATTCAAGTTTACGAAGAGCCTTCTTCCGTCTATTTCGTAGTAGCCGCGGTAGTCTTCGCAGCTGTTGTAGATGTCAAACCAAGCTTTTCCCCTCTTACAAAAACCGAGGTCTTCAAGAGAAATCAACTCCAAGAGGGTGGATTGATCATAGAGCTCGGCTATCTGGATGTCGCTTACACCAACTTGGGCCTGCTTGAGTGCCGTCTGCATAGCCAAAGTGTTTGCTACGAATCCGGTTCTGTCCTCTCGCGAAGGAAAGGTTATGTAATCTGTGGCTGAAGAAGAGCCCAAGACGTAAACAGGAACATCTGAACATTTCTTGGCTGCCTCTGGGCTTGCCAGAATCAGAGCTGAGGCTCCGTCAGAGACTGGGGCAAAGTCAAAGAGTCCCAGGGATTTGCATGCGTTAGTCCGCGCCTTCATTACTGTGTCCACTGTTATGGCGTTTGTGTATTGGGCGAACGGGTTTTTGGTGGCGTTTTGGTGGTTTTTGACTGATATCTGAGCAAGAGCAATGTAGAGTTTTTTTAGCTGCTCTCCGGAGATGCCATATTTTTTGATGTATCCATTGAGCAGAAGATCATGATTTGCTTCGGGTGTGCATCCCGCGTAGTAGCTCCATGGGTCCTCTAGGAGCATCAGGTCGTCCCTGATTTTGTCCCAGCGGTCAGTCATTTTCTCCATCCCGCCCACTAGTACCATGTCGTATGTTCCTGATTGGATTGCGTGGCAGGCGTTAAAAAGTGCGGAGCTGAATGATCTTGTCTTTTCCATGGGAACATGAAGTTCCAGAAGTTCAGAAAAGAAGCCCTCTTCTAATCCGATCTTGTTTGTGACTTGAAGGAAATAGTCTGAAAGGTAGCAGGCATCCAAATCTTTTCGTGTTATGCCCGCAGAATCCAGCGCTTGAAGTCCAGCTTCATCTATGAGGGATTCCGGATCTTTTTCGTAGTGTTCTCCGAACTTTGTCCTGCCAACTCCTAGGATAGCAGGGTTTTGTAATTTCATAAAATCAACGTCCTCTATACTGGAAGTTTATTTCTGGAATCACCTTCCTTTAAAGAGTTACCCCTTTCCGAGGATAGAAAAACGATTTTATTGTCCATTTTTTGGTGTTGGACGGTCTGTTTTTGCTGCAGGAGACAATTATGGAAGCTAACAATCTTTATTTAAGCCAACGGTATCCGTAGGATATCTTGGTGACATCTATTGTTGGCTGCTTCGGGTGCCGCCCTCATGCTGGATATGCTGCTTGAGCCATCTGGATGGACTGAAATCCTTTTCTTCATAATCTCTTTCGCCATAATCTTTGCTGTGCTGTCCGTCGTCTTTTATTTGGCAGGATTTGTTGTGGTTGGAAGAAGCAGAGCCAGTTTCAAGGATGCCTTCGCAATTTCTGTTCTCGGAACACTTGTTTTGATTGTCTGCCTTTCAGTTTTTAGCCTAGAGGTCGCGATGATCCTGTCTCTGGTCGCTTGGTTACTGCTGGTTAGACATTACTATGAAACGGGAATTTTAGGTTCCATCGGTGTGGGATTAACGTCAGTGATTGTCGCAGCAGTTATTCTAATTCTTTTGGATATGGTTCTTGGGAATTCGGGACTGGTTTTCAGGTGGCTGCCTTTCGTCTCTTAACAGTGCAAGTGAGGAGCAGGAAACGTTGGATCAGAAGAAAAAGACGGCGGTTCTCGGTTTAGTTTTTCTTGCGTTACTGGCTTTTGCTTATGTAGAGAACACCTCTTTTTTTGGCATTGTAGGAGACGTTTTTTTGAATCCGCCACTGGCTGTTTTGTTTGTTTTTGTTCATAATGTGTTGGTTGTCTCGCTTATTCTGCTGGGAATGACCTTCTATGTTGGGCTTGTCTTGAATTTCTTTCCTCAGAGGAAGATAGAGTATGTGGTTCTGAATAATCCGCGCATATTCGCGCTTGTTTTCACGTTGATGATCATCTTCATCAGCATTCTGAGGGCAAGCATGCTGGTTTATGGTCAGGTTGTCGTGAACACGTTGCTTTTTGTTATTCTTTTAAGCACTCCAAACGCCATCATCGAAGGATACGGAATATTCAAAACCATAGAAAAGACGCTGAAAAGAAAAATGACCACGAAGGCGCTTGTGGCGATTTACCTGATTTTCTTTGTGGCTGCGCTTGTAGAAATCGGTTATATGCTTCTTTTGAGGGCAGTAATCTAGGCGGCTACGCCTTTGGTTTGATTTGCTCAGTTATTATCATCGTTGTCGTGAGGAAAACGTCAGGCTGCACTCGAAGTTTTTCTGTTAAAAATTTGTCCATGTGAACGATGTCTTCCACGTCTATTTTTATGACGACGTCGTTTTCTCCGATAACAAGGTTTGCTTCTACAACCTCTTTGAATTCGGAGATTTCTTTCAGGAAATCCCTCTCTGAACCCGACTTCACTGTAATCAAAACATACGCAAGCAAAACCAAATCACCAGCCCAGCTTTTGATTCATGGTTACTTTAGCAGAACTTAACTTTTTGGGACAGCTCTCAGGTTTTTCTGGAAAAAATACTGTTTTCAACAATGTACCTTTATTAGTCTCCTAATATGTGCGGTGCCAGAGCGCTGTCTTGTCAAGGTTTCTTGACAAAACCTTCTGTGAACCTAGTAGTCACTAGCTGCGACTAACGAAAGCCAAAACAAGTCTGCTTAACTAAACAAAAAACTATGTTATGCTGACGTTCTGTATCTGGAAGTACCGTTTTGCAAGAAAACGGATTCTTTCAGCGTTTCTGCCGTTCTTGCCGATGGCAATACCCTTGTCCTTAGGATTAACAGAAATAACTGCAATAGTTTTTCCGTCCATCCGCTCGGTTATGCGTACTTCGTCGACCTTGGCGGGCTTCAGCGCATTCTTGAGGAACTGTGCAGGATTCTCAGAGTGCTCAATAACTTCATGCTTTTTGCCGGTCATATTCTCCAAGGTGTGGATGTTTTTTCCTCTCTTGCCAATAGCCATCCCAATGGAGCCTTCTTTGACAACAAAAATGATTCTGTTGAGCTCATCGTCAACTATGCAGTCTTTCACTGTTGCACCGGTTATGCTCTGAAACAGGGCAATGTAACGCATCTCTACACTTGTCAGCTTTATTCCAGTAGCCATGCCTATTCCTCCTCCGTGATCTTAAGAATGTTTGAGTCCCCTGGTTCTCTTACGGTTAAAACCGAAACCTCAAAAGGTTTTCCGCAAACTGCACCCAAATCTGAACTGCTGCCATTATAAATACTCACCGGCATCTCGGAAAGCTTACAATAGTATTCGACATCTTCGCGGATGCTCTTAGGACAGTTTGAAGCAACGATGATGAGCCTAGCTTTTTTTGCTTTAATGCTCTTCAGTGCGCTGCTTGCTCCAATCTGGATTTTTCCTGTTTTAGCTGTTGTAGCTATTGCTTTGTTGACGTCTATCATTCTTTCTTCTCTCTGTTAGCTGTTGTCATGTAAAGGTCTACTAGTCCTGTGCCGATGGGTATTGATTGCCCCACTATAACGTTTTCGGTTACACCCTTCAACGGATCGCTTTCTCCGCGGACAGCAGCCTCAACTAGGTTAGGCACAGTAATCTCAAATGCCGCCCTAGCCAACACACTGGACTTCTTACCGCTGATTCCATGCCGCCCAATCTGCCTTACATCACCTGTTGCAGTCATGATGTCCGCCATCAACATAATATGGCGTATGTCAACGTCAAGACCCTGTTCCTCAAGAACGCCTAGGGCTTCTTTGATCAGCGAGTTTCTAGCAGCCTCAATTCCAAGGGTTTCGGCGATTTCATGAACGTTGTTGGTTGTTGTTCGCGTTGGGTCTATGCCGGCAACGTCAAGAACAGAAGACAGGTTGGAGCCGTCCGTTCGGATAACCCATTCCCCAGTCTCCTCGGTGACAAGCACCCTACGGATGTCAGGTACGCCTTTAACATGCTCAGACGGAAGATTGTTCAAGAGCTTCTTCAGGTCCACCTGCTTCTTAGGCGTAACTATCAAACGATCGCCATCAACACTCAGTTCATAGTTCGTCATTTTTATAGCATTAGGCAGATCCTCAGCATTGACGCCACGCTCAGTCATCATGTCGTTATCAAGCTCAACAACGGCAACCTCAAGCTCAGGGTCGATGTAGGGTTCAGTTTCTGATATGTCCCCCAAAGTTGTGGTGATTATGTCGCGGGCAATCGCTGTAGCCTTCTCCTTGCTCTTCCGATGCTCCTTATCAAGATAGATAGTCATGATAGGCGTAGACGGGCTTCGCCGGGCATCAACAATCTCGATGAGCCGAGGCAAACCAAGAGTAACGTTCTGTTCTCGCACACCAGCATAGTGGAAAGTCCTAAGAGTCATCTGAGTTCCAGGCTCTCCAATAGACTGAGCAGCCACGATACCCACAGCTTCTCCAGGCTCAACAAGAGAACGCTTATAGTTCTCTAAAGTCAAATTGATTGCTTTGTCAACACCTTCAGGACCAAACCGTGCCTTTGCCAACTCAGACTTTAGCTCTCTGACAAGAAGCGGAGTCAACTGGTCTTCAACTTCGCTAAGGCGTCCCATAGCATACTCTTTAGAGGCAGGCTTCGTCTCATCAACCATAATTTTTACCTGATCGGCAATACGGCTGACGTTAACTGCTTGCCCATGATCACTCTTAGCGGGGTCAACACCGTCCTCACCATACTTGAGCTGAATGATGTCACCAGTAGAATTCCTTACAGTTCCATCATACTCGACCCGAAGCTGCTCAAGCGCGTTAATTAGACGCCTCTGCATGTAACCGCTCTGCTGAGTCCTAACCGCAGTGTCTACCAGACCTTCACGACCACCCATGGCATGGAAGAAATACTCGATGGGGTCTAATCCAGTTTGATACGACGCATAAACGAAGCCTCTGGCCTTGGGAGTTGGGTCACCCTCTTTGAAGTGGGACAGCGCACGGTTAACGTAACCACGCATGATACGTTTTCCTCGTACAGACTGCTGACCTACAGAAGCTGCCATCTGACCGATGTTAAGGTTTGATCCACGCGCTCCGGTACGGGTCATGATTATACCGCCATTCCCAAGCTCAAAGTCCTCGTCTGCAACTTTTCCAGCTTTGTCTCTGGCTTCGGCAAGTTCGTTCATTACGTAGATTTCGAAGGACTCGTTAAGAGTCTGTCCAGGAAGCCTTGGCAGTGTGCCGTCTCGGTAATCTTCGATCAGTTTTTCTACACGTTTTTCGATTATTCCCATGATTCGTTTGATCTTCTTTTTAGCCGCTTCAGACAATTCAAGCTCGTCATACGAGTAAGTGAAACCGCGCATACTTATGAAAACTTTCAGAAATTGGCATATATTGTTCAGGAAAGTGCGTCCAGCCTGAGATCCATAATCCTTGATTATACGATGAAGGAGACTCTCTGACTGTTCAGCCCCGATGGAACGTCTGTCAATGATTCCGCACTTTAGAACTCCGTCTTTGACAACCACGTAAGCGTCGCTAGGACATTTTTCGCCGAGACAGGTGGTGCAGTTACGGCAAATAGTCGACTTCAAAACGTAATTCAGATCCTTCGGAAGGAAGAGACTGAATATCTGTTTTCCATTCCAAAGAGGCTTAGGTTCTTTGATGAAGGGTTCAGGCAAAGGCCCCTCGAAGCCAGAGGCTACAAGCAGCCTGCAAACCTCTTCCTTGGTTAAGACGTTAGATTTTATGGTGAACAGGTAAGATGCAGTGATGAAGTCTCGGATAGCGCCTATGATAGGTCCTCCAAATCTTGGCGAAAGAATCTGGTCTTGGACCTGCATCAGAAGCCGCGCTTCAGTCTGAGCCTCTTCGCCTTGGGGCACGTGAAGGTTCATTTCGTCACCGTCAAAGTCGGCGTTGTAGGGAGGACAAACACACAGATGCAGCCGGAACGTCTTATGCGGCAGAACCCGCACATAATGAGCCATAATGGACATCCTGTGAAGTGAAGGCTGCCTGTTAAAGATTGCAATGTCGCCGTTCATGAGGTGACGTTCAACAATGAAACCAGTTTCCAGAGATTCGGCAACTTTGTCTCGTTCAACAACAAACTCTAGCCTAACCCTTTTTCCGTCAGGTCTCACGACATAGAGGGCGCCAGGGAATGTTTCGGGACCATTAATAATCAGTTTCCGCATCTCTTCGATGTTCCACACAGTAATCTTTTCGGGAATTGTAAGCCTCATGGCAATGTCCAGTGGAACTCCGACCTCGTTGATGTCAAGGTTGGGGTCAGGCGAAATAACGGTACGCGCCGAAAAGTCTACACGTTTTCCAGAGAGGTTACTTCGGAAACGTCCTTCTTTTCCTTTTAGACGCTGAGAGATTGTTTTTAGGGCTCTTCCCGAACGGTGCCGGGCAGGGGGGATTCCTGAAGCCTCGTTGTTGAAGTAGGTTGTAACGTGATACTGAAGCAGCTCAGACAGGTCTTGGATGATGAGTGTGGGGGCGCCTGCCTCCATGTTTTCTCGTAGACGCTGATTAATTCGAATAATGTCAACAAGCTTGTGGGTTAAATCGTCCTCGGAACGAATACCGGACTCTAAGGTGATTGAGGGGCGCACGTAAACCGGAGGAACAGGAAGAACCTGCAGAATCATCCATTCGGGCCTAGCAGTCGTTGGGTTGAAACCGAGCATTTCAAGGTCTTCGTTAGGTATCCTTTCAAGCCGTTCCCTGATCATGCTCTGTGTTAATCTCTGCGCGCCTTCCTCCAGAACCTCGTAAAAGGTTGTGGGCTTCGCAAACTCTATCTTTGATTGCTGAGCACCACAGTAAGGACAATCCTTTTTCCGGGCTTCCTTCATTATCTTCTTGTAAAGGTCATTTGGAACTTCACCCAGCAGGTCCAGAGTCCGCTTAATCGTAACCTTAAGTTTTTCAACACGGCTTTCAGGAAGCAGGATGCGTCCACAGTTTCGGCAAGTAGCCTGAAGAAGGTTATGAATTATCTTCGTGAACTCGATATGAATGATTGGAACTGCCAGCTCTATGTGACCGAAGTGTCCAGGGCATCTGATGGCGGTGTTTCCGCACGTTTTGCATCTTTGTCTGGGCTCAAGAGTTCCTAATCTGCCGTCCATGAGTCCAGAGGTGATTGGGGCTCCGTCCTCGTCGTAGGTGTCAGCGGTCTGTATCTCCGCAACGGATTGTCTTCGGATGTCTTGGGGCGAGAAAAGCCCGAAGTAAAGTTCGTCTATAATTTTGTGAATTGTATCTTCCATTGACATTTTATGCTCTCTCCTTCAGTTTCAGTCGGGGAGTTATACACAAGCTCATCATCTCTTGGAGAAGCAGCTTGAAGGCGTATGATACGACAACCGGCGATATCTGAGCTTTGTCTTCACAGATTCTGCACGTGTACTTGCGTTGCTTAATGTCATAGTATGAAATGAAGCCACAGTTTTCGCATACGTATAGCAAATATTTGTCAGATTCTTCCAGCAGCCGGTCTCTCAGCACCATGGCGGCGCCGTGACCAATCAAGCAGTCTCGTTCCATCTCACCGAACCGCAAACCACCGCCTCTTGCACGTCCTTCTGTGGGCTGACGGGTTAACATCTGAACCTGTCCCCGAGCCCTCGCGTGAATCTTGTCTGCAACCATGTGATGAAGCTTCTGATAGTAAACCACGCCCACGAAAATGTCGGCAACAAATTTTTCTCCAGAAACGCCGCTGTATAGAATCTCTCTGCCAGTGTGACTGAATCCCAGGTTAACCAGCTCTTCTTTCAGTTGCTCTGGACCCTCATTGGTGAATGGGGTTCCGTCAACAGGTCTGCCTCTTGCGGCGGCAACTTTTCCGGCCATGGATTCAAGGAACTGGCCAATGGTCATTCGTGACGGCATTGCGTGGGGGTTAATTATAAGGTCTGGAACAATTCCGTTTGTAGACCAAGGCATGTCCTCTTGTGGAACAATCATGCCGATGACTCCTTTCTGTCCGTGACGAGAAGCAAACTTGTCTCCCAATTCAGGTATACGCTGATCGCGGACCCTGACCTTTACGATCTTGCTTCCTTCTCCGGTTTCTGTGATGAAAATGTCGTCCACAACACCGCCTTCTGAGGGGCGCACGTCAACGGATGTGTCCCGCATGGTTGGACCTTTAACTTCGAACTCTTTGTATTCTTCAAGGAATCTTGGCGGACTTGTTCTTCCGATGAGCACGTCGCCTCCGGATACCTCAGATTCTAGGCTAATTATACCGTCAGGTTCAAGAAGGCGGTAGTACTGTTCGCCTCTGTATCCTCTGATTCCGGGTTCAGGAACTAAGAATCTGTCTCTGAGTCCTCCCAGATATTGACGGCACTCCGCCTCGTAGATTCTGTGGAATGTGGAACGCATCAAACCGCGTTCGATGGAGGCTTTGTTGAATATGATGGCGTCTTCCATGTTGTAGCCTTCAAAGGATAGGATGGCTACGATACAGTTTTGTCCTGAAGGTCTGCGGTCGTATCCTATGACTTCCATGGGTTTGGTTTTCACTAGTGGCGTTTGTGGGTAGTGAAGAATGTGTGAACGGGAGTCAACGCGGTTGGGGAAGTTGGTTAAGTTGATTCCTAGGGCTTGTTTGGACATGGCTGCCTCGTATGAGTTTCGTGGTGACTGGTTATGCTCAGGGTAGGGTATGATTGAGGCGCAGATTCCGAGAATAGTGTAAGTTGCAAGCTCCACGTGGGTGTGCTCTGGAGTAATTTTGTCAAAATCTAGGGCAACGTAGATGTTTTCTTCTTCTTCAGCGTCAATGTACTCCAGTATTCCCTTTTTGATTAGGTCTGCCCATGTCCACTCTTCGGAGCGAATCTTTTCAACATGCTCAGGCTTTAGTTTAGGTACTCCATTTTCAAGTATTATGAGTGGACGACGTACACGTCCCTGATCGCAGCTGATGTAAACCTCTTCGCTTCCTCCTCCTTGAGCCTTCGAGAAGTAGGCAACGTTAACTTCGGTGGAGATCTCTCCATCTCTACGTTTTCTTTTTATTTCGTCAAGTAGCTTATGCGGTGTCGCGCAGTAACCCATAATGGAGCCGTTAACGTAGACTTTGGCGCTTGAAGCACGAATTTCTACGTCTGTTTCGTCCACTGGAACAACATCCAGCGGATAGAGAATCTGTTTAATTCCAGTAGGATCAACGTAGATAGAAGTAGAAGCAGCTAAGGAAAGGTTCTTTACCAGACCACAGTTCGAGCCTTCCGGCGTTTCATTTGGACATAGTCTTCCCCAGTGAGTTGGGTGTAAGTCTCGCGCCTCGAAGTTAGGCTGGCTGCGGCTGAGAGGAGACTGTAATCGTCTGAGGTGGCTTAATGTGGAAATAGTGTTTGTTCGGTCAAGAAGTTGGGTGATGCCGACGCGTCCTCTGCCCCAGTTGCCTGTTGCGAGGGCGTGTCGATGCCTGTCAGTGACTATTCCGGGACGGACTGCGGCTGAGATTGTGATAAGATGACGTTTTATGCCCATCCGTTCAAGCTGATACTTTATGTCTCTGCATAGGTTTCTGAAGGCTATCCTGAACAAGTCAGCCAACAGTGGTCCTGCAAGTTTGAGGCGTTTGTTTTTGAAGTGGTCTTTGTCGTCTGGTGTTCTGACTCCAAGCTTCAGTTCGATGACTCGGCTAGCCATTTCGCCGAGGAAGAGAGCTTTTTCTAGCCGGTCTTCTTCGGTTCTGCCGATGTGAGGTAGAAAGTTGCGGTCGATTATGCTTTTGGCTTTTTGGACACGGTATTCTTCCACTTGTCCGTGTGCGACGCGGTTTCCGATATATACTATTGCGTCTTGGACAGTGTCGAATCCCGCGGATTTTTCAAATGAGGATTCAAGTTCGTTCTGAACTAGTGGATTTGGAGAAACGGTTTCTGCAATTTCCTTGTCTGATTCTATTCCAAGGGCTCGCATCAAAATCACGAACGGGGCTTCTGTTGGTACCCCGGGTATTGAAACGACGAGTCCTCCGTCAGATTTCATTCGCAACTGGATTCTTGCTCTGAAGCCCACGGTTGTTGAGAAGATTTTGGCTTGATAAACTGGTTTTGTTCCTCTGGTGTCAATGTCCACGAGAACACGGTTTGGGGCTAGGTCTTCCATGGCGACGACGACTCGTTCTGAGCCGTTGATCAGGAAGTAGCCGCCGGGGTCATGTGGGTCTTCTCCATACTCGATTAGTTCTTCGTCTGTTAGTTGGGAAAGTATGCAGAGTTTAGATTTCAGCATGACAGGAAGGTCGCCTATGAGAACTAGTTCAGGTTCCTGTTCTCTTCCATCTATGACTGGCGTCATCTCCAGTGCCAGCGGCGCCGCATAGGTTAGGTTCCGGAAGCGGGCTTCCATGGGGAAGATTTCGTGTTTAGTTCCATCAACTTCAGTTCTGTATGGTCTGCTGATTTTTGATTGTGGATCAATTACCCAAAGTTGACCAAGTTTTATCTTGTACGGCATCTCTGGGATTTCGATGCTGATTTCGCCTATTTCGTCGATGACTTCCTGTAGTCCGCTGTCGACGAACTTGTTGTATGAATCTAGATGCTGTCTAACTAATCCTTTCTGCTTGAAGAAAGATTTCTGGAGGGCGAGAAGATCATCTTGTGAAATTACCAAATTTTTCTAAGTCCTCCCTA
>Ga0307378_10011580_pt1 | contig 11347 bp, 6 predicted proteins | sample UN1MG_FD_202238 | JGI IMG/M metagenome (GOLD analysis project Ga0307378, IMG submission 202238) | Soil microbial communities from Risofladan, Vaasa, Finland - UN-1 | ecosystem: Environmental > Terrestrial > Soil > Coastal area > Acid sulfate soil | place: Finland: Risofladan, Vaasa | collected...
TGTTTCTACAGCGGCCGGTCTTAGAAAAACAGTGGGATTTTGTCATTTATGTCGACATCAGCTTTGATGCAAGCCTGGCCAGGGCCATAAAACGGGACGCCCCATATCTGAGCCCGGCCAAAGAGGTGGAAAAGCGTTACCGGCGGCGTTACATCCCCGGCCAACAACTGTACCAGGGAGCCTGCCGGCCCAAGGAAAAGGCCGACGTGGTGATCGACAACAATGATCCGGGCGATCCCAAGCTTATAAGATTGTCCGGTCGCCATTGGCAGACCCTCGGCGCTTAGGCGCGGGTTAGTTGATGTTCTATATTGACGTATCGGCCGCGGTCCATTCCAAAGCCGGGCTGGGTCGCTACAGCCAGAGCCTGGCCCAGGCCCTGGTCAGCCGTCAACCTGACCAGTTCACCCTATTTTATAATCGCGGCCGGGAGGGGGTCTTGCCTGAGACATTACAGGGCATACCTCGGCGACAGGTTTCCCTTGGCTATAAACCTTGGCGGATGGCCATTCTCTTAGGCCAAATAGCCCGGGTTGGCTTTGACCGGCTGGTACCCGGTGCGAAACTGTTTCACAGTACGGAACACTTACTACTACCTTTGCACAATGTGCCCACCGTGTTAACCGTGCACGACCTGATTTATAAACTGTATCCCGATTACCACAAGAAACTCAATTATGTGTATCTGAACCGGGCCATGCCCTTATTCTGTCGTCGAGCCGGGGCCATCATCGCCGTCTCAGAGGCTACCAAACGAGATATCGTCACTTACTACGGGACCGATCCGGCTAAGATACATGTGGTCTACGAGGCGGCGGCCGGTCATTTTCGCCCGCCGAACCAGGACGAAATCGCCAGGGTTCGCCAGCAATACCAACTGCCGGAGCGATTCTTGCTCCATTTAGGCACCATTGAACCACGTAAGAATCTGGAGCGGTTGGTCGATGTACTTCTGACCTTACGCGAACAGAATGAGAATTTGGTATTGATTTTAGCCGGATCAAAAGGCTGGCTCTATGATGATTTTTTCGGTCGGATCGAAGATGAAGGTCTCGAGAATGTGGTCCGGCCTTTGGGTTGGGTACCGGATAAAGATTTGCCGGCCGTGATTGGCGCGGCCAGCCTGGCTGTTCAACCCAGTTTGTATGAAGGTTTTGGCCTACCCATGCTGGAACACATGGCCTGCGGGCAGGTGGTGGCGGCCAGCAATAGCGGCTCACACCCCGAGGTCGGCGGTGATGCGGCGGCCTACTTCCTGGCCACAGATACCATCGAGATGGCCATGGTTATCGCCCGGCTGCTTAATAACGATGAAGAGTACCTCCGGCGCCAGATGGCCGGCCTGGACCAGGCCAAGAAGTTTAGCTGGTCGCGGACGGCGGCCGAAACGATCGCCGTTTATAACCAATTATTAACAGTAACATGACCACAGAAAAAAACCCGATGGAAGACGGGCCAACAGAAATCCCGCCTGGGAAAAACCAGGGGCAGACTACCGAGAGCGGCTGGCGCGCTGTTTCCAAATCACCGGCGAGCTGGGCCGTCGCGACCCTGGCATTAGTGCTGATTCTTTATCTACTAACCATGGCCCGTGACCTGGTTTGGGGCGACCCGACCGAATACACCTTCGTGGCCAATATCCTGGGAATCGCGCATCCACCCGGCTACGCCTTGATCACCCTGTTAGGCAAGCTATTTCAAAGTGTCATCCCTTTTGGCGATTTCCCCTGGCGGATGCACTTGCTCTCAGTCACCATGGCAACGCTAGCGGTGATGCTGGTTTACGGTAGTGGCGAAGCGGTATTCGGCAGGAGCAGTTCCGGCCATCTACTGGAAAAGGTCCGTGGACTCAACTACCTCGTAGCCCTCTTTGGGGCGCTGGTGGTAGCGACGGCGGCCGATTGGTGGCAACATGCCATCCACGCCAACCCGCACATCATCACGGCTACCTTCCTGGCAGCTAATTTGTTCATCCTTACCCGGTGGTGGGCCTCGGAGGAGCCGGCCGAGGTGGATCTCGACACCACGGTCGCCCCAGGTCGCCAATCGCGGCGATCCGATGGCTGGTTGTATGCCTTTGCTTTCACAGCCGGCCTGGGTATCACCCATCATCCCCTGACCGTATTTAGTTTTGTGGCCTATGGCGTGTTTATTTTATGGGTCCGGCCGGGCATCTGGCGAGGCGTGCGGACCTGGCTGAAGATGGCGGCCTTTGGTCTATTGGGGCTGTCTGTCTGGCTGTATTTACCGTTACGCAGCGCTATGGCGCCGGCTTTCGGACCCGATAATATGAATAGCTTGAGTGGTTTCCTGGACCATGTTTTGGCCCGGGGGCTAACCGAGAGCCTGCCCTTTTTTGGCCTGGTCGACCAGTTTACCCGAGCGACGGTCTTCTGGACATTGTTACGGCTGCAATACGCGCTGCCGATCATCTTTCTGGCTGTGTTGGGGTTAGTGTGGTTGGTGGCAGATGGCTGGCAAGGGCGAGAGAGGGAGGGATATAGAGACGCGGAGACCGAGGGACTCGGGGACGCGGGGCGTAAGTCTCGGGGTCGGGTTTCGTTGCGGCCGTTGGGGCTGCTTTATAGCCTGGCTTTGTTGAGCAATTATCTGTTTGTGATGAATTTGCGGGCCCAGGATATTATGGCCTATTTGCTGGGTGTATTTCTGATCATCGGGCTGCTGGCGGGGATTGGCCTGTGGGGCTTGCTGGTATTGGTGGAGAGGCGGTTGGGGCTGGATAAAAAAGCGATACTGCTGCTGACCGGCGCTTTATTCTTGTTGGGTCCGGTGTTGCAGAGTGTCCGTAATGGTCCCCGGGTCTTCCTGGGTGATCATCACGAGGCGCGGCTTTATGTGGAGGATGTGTTTAGTTGGTTTGACGGGCAGGGGGAAGAGGCCATTTTGCTCAATGATTGGGAGCATATGACACCTTTGTGGTACAGCCAATATGTCGAAAAAGCGTGGCCGGAGGCGGCCGATGTGACGCCTCACCTGGTTTCGACCAAGTTGCCCTGGTTGGAGAGTGTCTTCTATTACCTGCCGACTTACCCGGTGTACCTGAGCGGCTACCGGCCAGAGATAGCCGCGGCCGGCTTTCGTCTGCGGCCCCGCGGCCCGTTTTACCAGGTAGTCCAATCGGGTGATGCCAGCATCCCTCCGGAACTGGATCCGCTCGAGCCCATCGCGGCCGGGGAGATAGAGATCGTAGCCAGCCAATTGCCCGAGCGGGCGGTTCAGGCCGGGGATTATGTGCCCCTGACGCTGGCGATGCGCTTGCCGGCAGGCACGGACGACTATTATGTACCTGTGCTAACCCTGGGTGTGGGAGATGAAAAACTGACCTTCGAATTTACGACCGATAGTCACCTGGTCACGCCCCAATGGCAGGCGGGAGAAGTCATTATCGAGCGCTTCGATTTCGCTCTGCCGGCCGACCTGGCGGGCGGTAACTATCCGCTGTCGCTGGGATTTCGCAATCTGAGTTCCAATACGGATCTCGACATTGAGCATCCCTTGGGCGAGTTGGAAGTAAGCGAGCAGGCCTACCCCGTTTCCACGGAGCGACTGCTGGCCAATTTCAGGCAGCAGGTGGGGCTACTATCGGCCTCGGCCGGCAACGGTCTCTTTGACCGGCGCTCGGCCCCGTGGGATGAGCCGATCCCGGCCGAGGCAGGTGATACGATCAACATTACGCTGGAATGGTTGAGCCTGGCCCCGGCTGGTGAAAGTTATACGGTGTTTTTGCATTTGATAGACCAGGCCAACCGGCCGCTGGTCGCGTTGGATTACACCCCACTGGGCGGTTCGACGCCAACTTATCTGTGGATCCCCAAATGGTTGCCCGGACAACGGATGCTGGACCCCTATCGCCTGGTATTACCGGATGATCTTCCGCCGGGGACATATCTGATAGAAGCCGGCCTTTATGAGATGACGGGAAAACGGCGGCTACATATGGCCGATCCGGCCGGCAACCTGGTTGGCGACCGTTTGATCTTGGGCTCGATACAGATTGAAGAATGATGGGTGGGGTTTAGGGGCTACTTCATGCCGTCCAATTGGTAGATCTGGTTTATTGCCTGGCGGCCTTTAACCTGGACCTCATCTAGGCTGGTGACGGATACCAAATCGAGGACCTGGTCGTAGGTGCTTTGCGTGATCAGTATTTGGCCGCCTTCGGCCAGTTCTTGCAGGCGTTTTGAGAGGTTCACAGCATCGCCGATGGCCGAATAATCTTTGCGTAAGGGGCTGCCCACATTGCCTACCACGGCATCGCCCGAGTGGACGCCGATACCGAACTGCAAGTGTAGGTCGTCAGGGTTATGGCGGTGATATTCAGCCAGATCATTTTGAATGGCCAGGGCGGTGCGGACGGCTCGCAGGGCATGATCTACCTGGGGGTTAAGAGGCGAGTTGAATAGGGCCATGACCGTATCACCGTCGTACTTATCGATCATCCCTTCCTGGTGGCTAATGGCTGCGGCGGCGACGGTTAAGTGATTGTTGAGCACCTGGATGATGAGCTCGGGATCCCACTGCTCGCTGATGGTGGTGAAACCACGAATATCGGCAAAAACGATGGAGATCTGCCGGCGCTGGGGCTTTTGGACCGCATCGATATCTCGGACCTGGTCGACCAAGGCCGGGGGCAGGTAGCGGCGGACGATCTCAAGGCGCTTATTCTCAGTAACATCGTCGAGAACCAGGGCGACGCCCTGGGTCTCCTGGTGCATGTCCCGAAGAGGAGCGAAAGAAAGAGTGAGCGTCTTGGAATCGGAACCGGCCGAGGTAGCGATATCCAATTCCATGTGATGCTGACCACCAACCTCCTGAATCGCCTCGATGACGTTCTCCACCTCACTGCCCATAGATGCACTCAACAGAGCACGGTAATCGTTTTCTAGGACTTTTCGACCGGGAACACCAAGAATCTGTTCGGCGGCGCGATTATAAAGAGATATCTGATCATTCAGGTCGATAGTTATGACGCCACTGGCGATGGAATCAAAGACATCGTCTTGCAGGTTCTTCATTTCCGTGATGTCGGCCAATTGTTCACGGATCTGATCGAACAGGCGTGTGTTCTCGATGGCTACGGCCGCCTGGTTGGCAAAAGCCGAGAGCAGATCGCGATCGGTATCGACGAAAATGCCGCTCACAATGCGATTGTCGGCGTAAATTACACCTATGATGCTTTCTTTGATCTTGAGGGCTACGCAAAGAATCGAGCGCAGGTTATAACTGATGATGCTCTCTGCTCCGGCAAAGCGGGGGTCAGCCTGGGCGTTAGTGGTGACTACCGGTTCACCGGTCTCGGCCACGCTCTCGACAATGCTACGACTGATCTCAAAAGAGGAGCCATCCAGTGTCTCGCGATTGATGTTGCGCGCCACTTTGGCCTCTAATTCACCGCTTTCCGGGTCGCGCAACATGAGAAAGCCTCTCTCTGCGCCGGTAAGCTCGATAATGCTGTCCATGACCATATTCAGCACTTCGGCTTGCTTAAGCGAGGAGTTGATGACCGCGCCGACGGCCTGCATGGCTCGCAGTTGGTGGCTTTCCTTCTCCTGGGTCAATAGACCGCGAGCCAGGGCTTCCATGGTTAAATTCGATTGGGTGATCAGGCGCAGCATGGTGTTGTAAGATTGGGCCATAGCGCCGGAGCCGGCGCCGATGACAGCCCGGTGTTGTTGATTAACGGCCTCGCTCAGTTGATCGATGAGCTGCCGGAGTTTGTTTAGCTCTTGTTGAGCCTGGGATGTGTTAGAGTTGCTCAAGATTAAGCCTCAAGAAATGCGGTCCACAGCCAACCTGTTCAGGGGAAAGTATGGCACAGAGTAGGCGAAAGAGCAACGAGGGGACCACTTATAAACAGGTAATCAAATTCACAGGTATGATCGAGAAGCCAGGGGCCGTCCTGGGAACCTGGCCCTGGCCGGCGAATTCAACAAACCTCGGGATTTAGGGCTTACTCACTCTTGTTACTGCGTATTAATAAGCGGGTTAGCTCTTTGCTCAATAATCGCGATGGCCAGGATACCAACTAAGGCGATAACCAGGGTAAATTGGCCGGTGACACCGGATACGGCTACAACCGCGCCGGCCGTGACGGTGATCACAATAAGACGAGGCATGAGCAGGTATCCCGTCGCCCGCCGGATGGCGAGGGCCATACCGCCCACGAAAAGTAGCAAGCCGACGGCCAGGGCAACCCGGCCGTCGAAAGGCAGGGTTTCACCTGGGTGGGCCACGGCTTTCTCGACCGCAAAAGCATAAAAAATCACGCCGCACAACATGGGGAAGTGAAACAGGCTGAAGACATCTCTGGCCATCGTTGTTTTCTCTAAACCAATGGCTGTTTCTACCGCTTGATCAAGCGCGGGCTTGGCCCGCGGGAAGTAACTCCACCACAAGCTACAGGTGATGGCCACGGCCAGCACCGCGACAGCTATGAGCGTGTTTGACCATGAGGCGCCAGTGACCCGGCCGGCAGCTACGATGAGCGTCTCACCCAAAGCGATAATGACAAATAACGCATGGCGTTCTGAAAAATGATTGAGGTGCAGGTTCCAGCCTTCGGATTGCCCACCAATCAGTGCGGCAATAACGTCTAAAAGGATCGCTGCCGCCCAGAAGCCGATCTGGTATCCGCCGCCAAAAAAGCCACCCATCAGAACGGCCATCAGCCCGCCAAGGGACACGAGGATCCAGGTGCGCACGGCCGCCTTCTGAGAGGGGTCTTCTGAGGCAACCCAGGCCTGGAAGGCAAGCCCCATCACCCGAACGACCACATAGGTGACCGCAAACCATAAGGCGCGATCGCCAAAGGCATTGGGCAGAGCAACGGCCATAAAGAAGGCGACGGCCGTGGTCAGCAAGGTTCCGAGTTGGACCCAGGGATGGGTCGTATCGGCCGCGTTCAGGGTCCAGGTGAATTGGGTCCAGGCCCACCAAACAAGCCAGAAGACGAGGATCGCCTGGCCGACGACAGTCCAATCGAGCCCGCCATGCAGCAAGCCGACAACCTGGGTTACTGAGAAGACGAAGACCAGGTCAAAGAATAATTCGACAAAGGTGACGTTTTGGTCCTCAGGGGAGGTGATATTCTGGGATCGCATGGGCAAAAATACCTCAATTGTGTTTGGCAAGGGTGTAGCGTACTGATTGTACCAGATCGGGGTGATTATCGGGGGCTGATGGCCAATGAGCTGTTGGATGTCGTACCATGGTAGAAGTTGATGTACGGCGCAAGGACGAAAACAGGCCGTAAATGGTGGTCCTGGGGCCTGATTAAGTGGCGGATCATGGGCCAGCGACAGGTAGACGAAACGACCACGATGCGGGCTTGGGAAATGTTTCGTCGATCGCTAACCCACGATCTACCCGGGATTCTGGTGGAGTAGCCGTTCTCTTTTAATGACGCCGGCGAAAGAATCCGAAGTAGAGTGCCGCACCCAGAATCAGCAAGCCCAAAACACAGATGACACAGAGTCCAACTGCCCCAATCGTGGTAAGGAGCACCTTCCGGTCAATCCCCTTCGACGAGTCACCCAGGTCGCCAAGGCCCCTTCCCGACGACGTGGCGGGTGGCGGGCTACCGAAATCCAACTCATCTATATTCTCTTCAGTGACCCGGATCGGCTGCACGCTGTCCCCTAAGGGTGTGATGAGTAGAGTCTCGATCGTGTTTGGATCAACAGAAAGTGTCGCTTGTTCGCCAGGATTAATTAGCTGAGGTGGATAGGTCACCAGCGCTCCCTGGCCATCCCCGGCAACGATATGGTATTCACCACTTCCTGTCCCAGTGATCAAGACGTCATAATCGCCGGCCGGTAGGCCGAAAAGCCAATGGGTCGTGCCATCTCCGTTGGGTTGGGCGTAATAGTCAGCGCCAGGGAATTCATTGACGTGAGTGCCTTCGGGCAGTACGCCCAAACGACGGCCGTCGGTGGCGGTTATTAATACATCGACAGGGGAGTTGACCCCGATCTGCCTGGTATTTAGCCGCGCTGAGTTAGACAAACTTGTACCACGATAGAAAGAGTCTCCACCATACATATGGGGAAAATTCTCACCACCTTCGCCAACACCGATGCCGATGGGAAAACGATCGGTCCACTCATTCATGGTGAAAACGAGCGGGATTTGATCGGGCCAGGGATCTAGCACCGTACCAGTAATCCGCCAATCCGACCCCATTGGGAAGAGTACAACCGCTTGATGCCCACCCTGGTAGGCTTGGATGGGGCCATAATCCAGGCCGCGGAGCTGGTCGCGGGTAGCCTTATCGGGGTTCAGGCGAATTTCATCAAGCCATTTAAGAACCCGGGTCTGGTAATCACCGCAGGCATAAAGTTGGCCATTCGTCATGTTGTTGACTTTACCTGGCCCCATGACAAGAAGCATACCTTTCTGGATAAATGATGGATCTCGCACAACCTGTCCAGTTTCAGTCTCTTTCAGGAAACGATCGGTAATCACCTTGACATTGGCCTCGACTTCGTAGGAATCCTCAGCCTCATTATCGGGATTAAGCACGCTTCTGAATGATAGCGACACTTTGGGCACTCCTGTCTGAGGTTCCCAGGTCATGACCAACAGATTTGGAAAAGTCCAGGCGCCCGAGGTGCTTTCCACGGAACCAGGTGGTGACACAGTGAGCTCAAAGGCGGGCGTGGGCAAGGTCTCGTCCAAGGCTGCCCAATAGCTTCGATGGCTGCCCATGTCTAGTTGTCTTGCAGTAAAATCGTAAACTCGCTGCCCGGTCACCTCCACATCAGAAATAGCAAGTTTCAGTTCGGATGAGGTCCCGGCAAGGCCAGGCACAGATTTAATTATCCGGTTAAATTCCTGTTCAGATCCGAATGGTCGAGTCGACTCGATCATCCCCGGACCATTCCCAGGAGGAGTGATACTGGTAATCGTCCAGCCCAAGCGACCTATTTCCTCGGTCAATACACCCTCCAAATCCGGAGCCTTTATTGGAATTGGGATGCGCAAGATCGCTGAACCAGCCCCATCGTCGTTGATTAGTAAAGTGAGCTCGGTGGCCCCGGAAGGGCACGACTCGCCCTCAGCCAGGTTGGCTCGCACGATAAAGGGTAAATCAGCCGGGGAGAAATTAGTGTTCCATAACCAGGTTAATGTGTTCCCCTCCTGGGCATCGGCATTGCTGGAATTGATCTGACCCGGCAAGGTTAGATGCCAGTTAAATGGCGCATTGGTACCGCTGGATTCTTCGTCGGGATCCTCCGCCCCGGCTGCGAACAGCTCTAGATCATAAAGAAACAAATCGTCCTTGAATTGGAAACAGTTTATCTTTACAAACCCATCGGTCAACCCCGTATACCATGCTCGTAGCGCGTCCACGTTTTCCGAAGGTATTGTAATGACGCACCAGATTTCCGACCCGCGAAACTGCATGTCCACAGAAGTGCCGGGCGGCAGTCCTTCGTCCATTGAGCAGTCTATATCATTACTGCCGAATTCGTCGTCATCAAGAGGAATGAAACCAAGGCTCATAACAGTTAAAGCAGACGAATCCTGATTGATTGTCGTGCTTATATCAATCCCAGCTACATCTACATCGCATGCAAGCAGCACGCTGAGGATAACCAAGAGAATTAGGAGAAATAAGATCTTATGCCTTGTCATTTGTCCTCCCGCCTTAACTGGCAAATAAAGCGAAGGTATTATGTGTTACTTGGAAATTTCCAGATAACACGCTGTATAGAAAAAATATAGCACTTTTCATTCCGGTGGCACCCCAAAAAAGTTAGTACCTTGGTCCTAAAAAACCATGAATTACCGGTAAAGGTCAGCCGGTGGTCCTACTATTCGTCAATTAACCAGGAGTCAGAGGAAGTTTAGGGCAGCGAATATTTATAGTACCAGCCTCTGGCGAGTGCACCGCAAAGTAGCTGGAAGAGGTTACATCTAGAAGCCTCGTCGATCCTCTTATTCGAATAATCGGTTAACGCTATACTTACCGGGATGGCAAAATCTGACGAACAGGATCAAAAAATACCTCGCCTGCGCCGGAGTCCATTTCAGCGCCGGATTAGCGCCGAAGTGGATCATCTTCGACCGCAACGCTGGAACTGGTATGGTCTGATCCGGCCGCTCGATCAAGGGCTGATTCGCCAGGCTCAGGGAACGCTAAAGGGTGAGGGCCTGCGCAATCTGCGTTATTTCTGGATCGATGGCCTGTTCGCGGCCATTAGCGAGAACTTCTACCTGGGTTTTATCGCCCTCTTTGCCCTGGCTTATGGGGCCAGTAACATCCAGATTGGCGTCCTGGTCGCAGTGACCAATTTGCTGGGCATGCTGGCCTTGTTTCCCGGAGCCAGGCTGGTCGAACGGGAGGGTCAGCGCAAGAAGGTCGTGATCTGGAGCGCCGGGATTTTTGGCAGGCTGACCTTGTTGAGCCTGGCTTTTATCCCTTTTCTGATCGCCCGGCCAGGGGTGGCTATCGCGGCCATCGTCCTCATGGAAGGGCTGCGCTCCTTCATGTCTAACATGGCTAATCCGGGTTGGACGACTCTGGTTGCCGATCTGGTTCCAAAATCGATGCGCGGCCGGTTCTTTGCCAGCCGGAATACAGCCATGGGCCTGGCGGCTCTATTGATCGCCCCGTTGGCCGGCCGGATGATCTTAACGACTAATGCCCGTTTAGATTCTTTATTTGCCGGTTACCAGGTCATATTTATATTCGCTTTCCTGACAGGTATGATCAGCACTTTTAGCTTTGCGCAGATAAAGGAAACCAAATCTGCTAACGCCCCTCGCCGGCCACACATGCGTGGCGATCTACGCCGGGCTGTTAGCCGGAATCCTGGCTTTAAGGGACTGGTTATCAGCGCCCTGGTATGGAATTTGGCCTTGCAGCTGGCTGCGCCCTTTTTCAACGTTTACCTGGTAAGCGCGTTTCAAGTCACGCCGTTGACTATCGGTATCCTGGCTGCGATTTTTACTTTTTCGTCTCTGATTGGACAACGCGTCTTCAGCCGGTTGGTAGACAGAAAAGGCTCCTTCTGGGTACAAGCCGTGACCGGTATGCTCATCCCTTTGTCGCCGCTGGCCTGGGCCCTAATCTCGGCGCCCTGGCAAGTGGGGATCATCAATAGTTTTGCAGGCTTTTTGTGGGCCGGTTATGCGCTCTCGAATTTTAATTTGCTCTTAGAGCTTACGCCCGACGAGCAACGACCGCGTGCCGTTGCCTTGTTCCAAGCCGCGGTTCTCGGCAGTGCGATCGTTGGCCCGTTAATAGGCGGTTTTCTAGCCGATGCTGTTGGCTTCCAATTTATTTTTGGGCTGAGCTCAGCCGGCCGCTTTTTAGGTACGG
>Ga0307378_10011583_pt1 | contig 11346 bp, 7 predicted proteins | sample UN1MG_FD_202238 | JGI IMG/M metagenome (GOLD analysis project Ga0307378, IMG submission 202238) | Soil microbial communities from Risofladan, Vaasa, Finland - UN-1 | ecosystem: Environmental > Terrestrial > Soil > Coastal area > Acid sulfate soil | place: Finland: Risofladan, Vaasa | collected...
GCTGTATATGTCGCACAGCACATACCTGTCGCCAGTAAAAGGAGCTACATTACCAACCCCGTAGATATTCTTAATCCTGTATGCGTTGGCATTTCCAAGTTCCAGGTACGGCCCCCGCCTGCGCATTTTGTTAGTCAGCGGTGGATTAAAACTTGCCGTGCCGTACAACTCATTAGTACCGTCGGAGGTCAGGTCGTTTCTGAAGGTCGAGTCCGGATGAAAACCAAGAAGGTCCTGGCCCACCATTGCCTCGGCAAGCTTCATTGCACCGCAATAAGAATCCTGCGGGTCTGCTGAATCCCACTCATCGGACGGCGGATACCCTTCGAACTCCGCATTGTAAAGATCCAGTGCCACACCGATGCTGTGAAACTGCGCCTTCTGTTTTACCTGCATGGCGTACCTCCTTACCCTGCTCAGCGCCGGCACAAGCAAACCGATGAGTATTATAATAATGCTCATCACCGTCAGCAGCTCGATAATCGTAAACGCCCGCTTTCTCTCTGACTTCTTTTCAATCGGTTTCATTTAGTTCTCCTTAAAAGTATTAAAAGTTTAATTGTCTGTCTGCAGTTTTATCACGCGGCACTTAAGCCCGAAATAATCTGTATCATTGGCAAAAATATCGCCAGCACGATAACCATAATCATCGACCCCAGAATCAGAATCATAATCGGCTCAAGCAGCGACATCAGCGAGCTCACAAGAGTATCCACCTGCTCGTCGTAGTTGTCGGCTACCTTCAAAAGCATCTTGTCAAGGTCGCCCGTCTCCTCGCCTACGGCCACCATGTTCGATACTATCAAATCCACCGTCTTCGAATGCCGCAGCGGGTCGGCGAACGTGTCACCCTGCCTGATGGAATCGTGAACCTTCGCAAGCGTATTTGCAAATACCTCGTTGCCGGCTGTCTCCCGCGTAACGTTAAGAGCGTCCAGTATCGGAACACCTGCCCCGATAAGCGTTCCCAGCGTCCTTGTCCATCGTGTAACCGCTATATTGCTGCTGAGCTTGCCAATCACCGGCAGCTTCAGCTTTATTACATCCAGCACCAGTCTGCCCGCCCGAAACTGTTTTATAAACTTAAGCAGAATAATAATTGCCACCGGTACGCCCAGCATAAAAGCCCAGCCAAAACGATACGCTATCCAACTGCTTATTCCAAGAACCGTTGTCGTTATCGGGTTCAGCTCGCCCTCAACCATCTCCTCAAGCACATCCTTGAACGCCGGTATTACGAACGTCATAAGGCCCAGCAGAATAAGAAACGCCGCCGTCAAAACAACCACCGGGTAAATCATCGCGCTTTTCACCTGTGCTTTGAGTTTCTGCGCCTTCTCCATAAAGTCCGCCACCCTCGACAGAATCAAATCCAGCACCCCTCCGGTTTCACCAGCTGCTACCATGCTCACGAACAGCCGGTCAAACGCCTTCGGGAACCGCGCCATCGACTCCGAAAGCGTCGAGCCGCCCTCGATGTCCTCCGCCGAATAACCGATGACCCTCTTGAATGTCCCTGCCTTCTGCTGCTCCTCCAGTATCCGCAACGAACGCAGTATAGGCAGGCCTGCATCCTGCAGTGTCGAAAGCTGCCTTGCAAACTGCGTTATCGATCTGATCTTCACCCGTCCCCCGGCTCCACGCCTGCGCTTCGGCTTGGCGGCTGCTTGGCCCGCACCCTTTCTTACACCTGTCTGCTGGGCGACCTTCGTGGGGAAATACCCCATATTCCTGATTTTGCTTATCGCCTCCTTCTCACTCAGTGCCTCAACCTGGTCTTTAACGCCAACTCCCTGGGAGTCCAGTGCTTCGTATTGAAAAACAGGCATCGGTTACACCTCCTTCGAAATAACTTGATTATCCGGACCCTTAGTCACTTTCGGTTATCGTCTCTTTTACAACCTCGTCCAGTGTCGTTACTCCGTCATAGATTGCCGCCCAACCGTTGTCACGCAGCGAGCGCATCCCTGCCTTTCGCGCCGCCTCACGCAGTATCGCTGTAGAGGCCCGCTGCATGATTAACTCCCGTATCTCTTCGTTAAACACCATAATTTCAAAAAGTGCCGTCCTGCCTCTGTAGCCCGTACCGTTACATTTGCCGCAGCCGCGACCGTAGTAGAATTGCTTGCCCCTTACGTCGTCCGGCGTTAGCGACAGCTCCATTAACTGTTCCTCGGTCGGCTCGTACGCTGTCTTGCAGTGTACACATATCTTCCTCACAAGACGCTGCGCTATGATACCCTCAATCGTCGCCGTCACAAGAAACGGCTCAATACCCAAATCCAGAAGTCTCGCTATCGAACTGGGCGCGTCATTTGTGTGCAGCGTCGTAAACACCAGGTGTCCCGTAAGTGATGCCTGAGCCGCGATTTCCGCTGTCTCAAGGTCACGAATCTCGCCCACCATAACAATATCAGGGTCCTGACGCAAAATCGACCGCAGACACCTCGCGAAAGTAAGCCCTATATCCGAATTCATCTGAACCTGAATGATCCCGTCAATATCATATTCCACCGGGTCCTCGGTGGTAATTATCTTCGTTTCAATATTATTAAGCTCCGTCAGTGCCGAGTATAACGTCGTCGTTTTGCCGCTGCCGGTCGGTCCCGTCACAATTAGAATCCCGTTCGGCTTTTTAATAAGCTGCTGCACAAGCTTATGATCCTCCGACCTCAAACCCAGCTTACCCAGGTCCAGATTCAACTGCGCCCTGTCCAGAACACGAAGAACAACACTTTCTCCAAAAATCGTCGGAAGTACGCTCACTCGCAGGTCGATTGGATTACCCTGTACCGTTAGTGATATTCGACCGTCCTGAGGCATCCTTCTCTCCGCAATGTCCAGGCTCGCCATCACCTTGATTCGAGAGCTGATAGCAGTCGCAATGTGCTTCGGCGGCGGAATCATTTCGTACAGTACACCGTCAATCCGGTAACGCATCTTGTATTCGTTCTCGAAAGGCTCGAAGTGAACGTCAGACGCCTTGTCGCGAATCGCCTGAAGTAAAACCAGGTTCAGAAGCTTTTTAACCGGATTCGACTCCGACAGCTGCTGCAACTCATCCAGGTCGATACTTTGGTCCCTGCCCGCGAATTCGGTAAGAAAATGGTCTTCTTGTATCTCGTCTATAAGTTCGTTTATCGTTTCCTTATCTTCACTGCTCTGGTAATACTTGTTCAACGCCTTTTCCAGCGCATCCGCGTCCGTCATCTTCGCCACTACGTTAAAACCCATCAACCTGCTTAAGTCATCTGTGGCTCTGAAGTTATCCGGGCTGTCAAGAACTACCACCAGCCGGTTTGCCCCCTTGTCGTACTCAATAGGGACAATACGGTATGTCTTTGCCATCTGCGCCGGCACTTTTTCTATCACTTCCGGTGCTATGTCCGTATCTTCAAGCCTGATGTACTCCACTCCCTGCTGGGCAGAAATCGCTATTTGAAGCTGCTTTTCATCTATTAAACCAAGCTCACGGAATATCTGACCTATTGGCACCGTCCCGTTGCGCTCCTTCTGGATTTTCAGGCACTGATGAACCTTCTCCCTCGTCAGCAGACCCATTTTTATCAGTACACGCCCCAGCGTCCTGCCACGCAACTGTTCTACAGGCGGCACCTTGCGCGATGTTATCATTTCCTCCATAGTCTTTTCACCTTACCACGACATTCATCAATCTCATTATATAACATTAACACCTTCTTGGCAAGTAAATTAGATATTAGACATTTAGTTATTGGGACAACAGAAAGGCCATAACTTCTACTCCACCACACCCCCTCTAACAAAAAACAAACAGCCTCCCCTGACGACACCTCCAAAACTTGCCGCCCATAACACCCGGCACCTCCAATGCTTATGTTCTCAGAATCGGCCCTAAGTCGTCCAGCTCGCGTTCCATCTCCGGCCGCTTACCTCTCAACAGGCTCGCCCGAGCAACTGCTTTATCACGAAGCGAACCAGGCTGACGGGCCTTCACCAGCATTTCTTCTGCTGTAATCTTCCCCGTCTCATACAACACCCAAAGATGCTCATCCAGCAGCTGCATGCCCAGCTTTTTGCCCGTTTGGATACTTGAGTCTATCCTGTAAGTCTTGTTTTCACGAATCAGGTTGGCTATTGCAGGCGTTACAACCATAAATTCATACGCGGCTACCCTGCCTTTACCCGTAGCCAGAGGACAAAGCTCCTGGCTAAGAACTGCTATGAGGTTAGAGCTTAACTGCGTGCGAATCTGCTCCTGCTGGTTGGGGGGAAATACGTCGATAATTCGTGTAATGGTGCCCGCCGCACTCGTTGTATGAAGCGTACTGAACACAAGGTGACCCGTCTCAGCCGCCCGTACTGCCGCCTCGATTGTTTCCAGGTCCCGCAGCTCACCCACTAAAATCACGTCAGGGTCCATGCGAAGAACTCGCCTTAAGGCCTCGTTGAAGCTTGGCACATCAACTCCCACTTCACGCTGATTAATAATCGATTTCTTATGATTGTGGTAGTATTCTATAGGTTCCTCAATTGTTATGATGTGACGGTCGAGATTCTTATTAATATAGTCAACCATGGTCGCCAAAGTGGTCGTTTTGCCGCTGCCCGTTGGACCGGTTACCAGAAACATTCCTCGGGGTCGCCGGCACAACGCAGAACAAATCTTCGGCAAGCCTATTTCTTCAAACGTCATAATCTTTGAAGGGATAAGCCGAAGGACTATCGTAACAGTGCCTTTCTGCTTGAAAACTGACACTCGAAATCTGGCCCCGTCTCCGAAAGCGAACCCAAAATCCGTACCACCTTCCTCCTGAAGCTCCTGCTGATTTCTCTCCGGTGCGATGCTTTTCATCAACGCCACCGTGTCATCCGGTTCCAGCACCTTGGTTTCCAGAGACCTCAGCGAACCGTGCACCCGGAAAACCGGCGGTCTGCCGCACGTCAGGTGTATATCCGACGCCCCCTGGCTAATGCACGCCTGCAACAAACGGTCCATATTCACTGTTGTCATTCAATTACCCTCAGGAATTCATCTTTCTTTTAGTCAACCACCACACCCTCGGTTTGCGCCGTCTTCGCTACTTCCTTCGGTGTGGTTACACCCTTGAAAATCTTTAGTTTGCCGTCCTCCAGAAGTGTCCTCATTCCACTTGCCACCGCTGCACGTCTGAGGTCGCTGGTTGTCGACCGCGCGAAAGCCAGTTCTCTTATCTCGTTGTTCAACTCGACCATCTCGAATATACCTAACCTGCCCTTATACCCCGTACCCTGGCATTTATTGCACCCGGTACCTTTGTAAACAGGGTGTCTTTTTATGTCTTCGGGTGTAATCCTCAGCAGGTTTAAACAATGCTGGTCCGGATTTGGGTCCACGGTCTTACAATTCGCGCAAATAATTCTCACAAGTCTTTGAGCCATAATCGCTTGTATTGAACTGGCTACCAAAAAAGGCTTCACTCCCATATCTATAAGGCGGGTTATCGCACTTGCAGCGTCATTTGTATGAAGGGTGCTGAACACTAAGTGACCGGTCAGAGCAGCCTGAATTGCGATGTCAGCCACTTCGCCGTCACGAATCTCACCTACGAGGATTATGTTCGGTGCCTGTCGAAGCATCGCACGCAGGATTCTGTCGAATGTCAGGTGGATGTCTTCTTTTACCTGGCACTGATTCATCCCGTCAAAGTTATATTCTACCGGGTCTTCCGCGGTGATAATCTTTTTGTCAGGCCTGTTGAGCTCCTGCAGTGCAGCGTAAAGAGTGGTGGTTTTACCGCTGCCTGTAGGCCCGGTAACTAAGAAGATACCGTTCGGCCTTTTGATTATTCGTTGAAATCGCTCGTAGTCATCCTGCTCAAAACCCAGCGCTTGTATCCCGATATTGACCGCATCCGGCCGCAGGATTCGCAATACTACACTCGGGCCGTGGTTGCCCGGCAGTGATGAAACTCGGAAATCAATACTCTGGCCCCCGATAACACGTTTGATACGCCCATCCTGGGGCAATCGCTTTTCAGCTATATCCATACCCGAAAGGATCTTGAATCGCGTTACCAGGGGCGCCTGCATCGTCTTTGGAATATTATCTTTTTCAAGGCACACACCGTCAACACGGTACCTTATGCGCACACGGTCGGTCATCGGCTCAATATGGATGTCGCTGGCCCGCATATAGTAGGCGTTATCTATTATCAGATTTGCCAGCCTCACTATCGGGCCGTCGTCGGCTCCGCTTGACGCTTCCGCACGAAGCGCCTCCGCCTTTAATTCATGGCCCGCCTCGCTAAGCTCCGCCGCCGTTGCATCGATGCTGTGTTTTAATCTGTCCTCATCCTGCGTTTTCTCTCCCTCAAAAGACTCCTCTATGTAAGAGCGTATCTTCGACGGGTTGGCAAGGCAGTATTCAAATTCCGCATTCAGGCGGAAACGAACCGCGTCCATCATATCAAGGTCAAGAGGGTCGCCGATAATCAGTTTTAATCGACCGTTATTCTTGCCCAGCGGCAGAATATTGTGCTTCTTCATCAGGTCTTTACTGATTAAACCCAGCGACTCCCCGGGCACAACTGTCTTATCCAGGTTTACGTACTCCAGGCCAAACTGCTTGGCTACAACCTTGGTAAGCGTCTCTTCGTCAATCAGGCCACGCTCAAGCAGCACCTGGCCCAGCCGTTTATTACCGGCCTTCGATGCTTTAATGGCATCGATGAGCTTGTCCTTTTTGACCAGCCCGGCCTTGTAAATTATTTCACCTAACTTTTTGCGGTTCTTGCCCATTGTCCCTGATTATTCACCACTTTTCCGTCCGGGGATACCAATAGTATATCATTACTCAGAACCTTAGTCAATTTTACAATGCTAACCTTAGCATATTTAACGCTGTTTGTGCCGCCTGAAGCCGTATAAAACGCCTCTGTCCGCAAAAAATAAAACGCTTCGTTTCACAGCCCGCATCGCAATCTACGGCTATATACACCAGCCCAACGGCTTTGCCCTCGCTGCCCCCGCCCGGTCCGGCTATACCGGTTATACCAATTGCAAAGTCCGCCCTCGCCTTTTTCCGCGCGCCTTTGGCCATCATACTCGCCGCTTCCGCGCTGACCGCACCATACTTTTCAATTATATCGGCGCAAATACCCAGCTCATTCAGCTTCGCTGTATTGCTGTAAGTAACCCACCCGCACAAAAAGTATTCGCTTGCTCCAGCTATATCCGTAAGTAGTTTCGACAGTAAACCGCCTGTGCACGATTCAGCCGCGGCAACAGTTTTCCCCTTTTCACGCAGCTTCTGCGCCGCCGCCTGCGCCAACGTCTCTTCACCCCTGCCGTATATTAATTCCCCAATCTTCTCCCGTACCAGCTTCTCATGCGCATCAGCCAGTTTACCTGCCCGATTACGGTCTTCTGCTGCCGCCACTATGTGCAGTGTAACCACGCCGTCGCCGACCGTAAAGTTGACCAATGGATTCCCATCTCGCCGGCATATATCACCCAGCCGTTCCGCAATTGCCGACTCCCCTGCCCCGAAGCATTTCAGTTTCCGAATTTCTATTGCCTGCTGTTGGCTTTCAATTGTTGTCTTGAGCCTTCCCGATACCGCTTTTTCAAACATCTCCTCCATCTCTGACGGCACACCCGGCAGCGCAATAACCACCTTGTCATTCACCTGTGCCAGCATACCCGGTGCCGTACCCGCGGTATTCTCAAGCGCCTCTGCCTTCGCCGGTATATACGCCTGCGCCCTGCACCCCGCGGGCATCTGCACGTTACGCCTGGCAAAATATGCCTCTATTTTTCCGAGAATCCTTTCATCCGCTATCAATTCACACTCCAGAAACTCTGCCATCGCATCCCTGGTCAGGTCATCGCTTGTCGGCCCCAGGCCCCCTGTTACGATAACAATATCGGCATCATCGGCTGCCAGTTTCAGCGCTCGCACAATCGCACCTGCCTGGTCGGGCACTGTATAAAAACTAACCACGGGTATGCCGATGCATACCAGTTTGTTGCTCAGGTATGCGCTATTGGTATCAGCCGTCTGGCCGCTGAGAATCTCGTCGCCCGTAATGACTATGCTCGCTTTTTTGATGTTCATAACCTCGCTGGCAGGCACTGCCGCCTTTTTTGAAATCTCCATTTCCAGCTTTACATATCGATTATCGCCTTGACCACACCGTCAGCGTACCCGGCAACAAGCTCGAAACCCTCCTGTACCTGTTCCAGTGTAAATCTGTGTGTTATCATAAAATCAACGTTCACTTTGCCGCAGGCTATCAAATCTATCGCCGACGCCGTACATTTGTTCTGTCTTCTGACGTTTATCACGGTGATTTCTTTTCTCCGCAGCTTGTCGATATTGAAAAAGATTTTCTCGACGCGTGGAATACCTATAATCACCAGCTTGCCGCCCGGCCGCAGCAGTTCAACACCCTGGTCAATCGTTTCCTGCTGCCCGGCACATTCATAAACCACATCCACCCCTGCCGGGCACTGCCGCCCAATCTCTTCAACTATATCTTCTCTATCCGGATTTCCCACCCACGACGCACCTGCCTTTTCAGCCATTCGCATACGACTTTCAATTCTTTCGGTCATATAACAGCGGTTTACATTATCCGCCTTCAGGCATACAAGGCAGCACAGCCCCAGCGGACCCGCACCCAGAATCGCCGCATCCCCATTTTTCGCCAGCCGCGAACCTTTCACCGCATATACCGCTATACTCAGCGGCTCGCACAAAACCCCCTGTTCCGCCGTCACACGCCCGTCTATCGGAAAGCAGCATTCTTCCGGCATAACGATGTATTCGCGAAGGCAGCCGTCACCCTGCCCCGGCGTACCCAGAAATTTCAGGTTATAGCACGTATTTTCTCTGCCCATCCTGCACTGCCGGCATTGATGGCACGAAACAGCCGGGTCCACAGCCGCCATTTGTCCGCGCGTTACTGTTGTGACTTTTTTGCCCACCGCCTCTACCGTACCAACACACTCATGGCCGAGAATGAACGGATATTTTACGATTTGCGTTCCTATCTGCCCGGTTTCATAGTAGTGTACGTCTGAGCCGCAGATACCCACCTTCCTGATTTTCAAAAGAACTCCGTTATCTTCTTCGACAGTGCACGCCGGAACATCTTTGATTTCCATTTGTCGAACACCCGTTAGAAGTACTGCTTTCATATACATATCTCCCGCAAAGCAAACGTGTTTTATTTTAAGCACAGCTTGCGCTGTAATACTGAATAATCGCCTATTATAGAGACCGATAAGCAAAAGTACAAAGGCAAAACCCCCGTCATTGCGCGCGCGGCGCCGAATCCAAAAATTGTTAGCCCCTTGCAATGCAAGGGGTTTTCTCTCCCCCTGCACCGCAGGGGTTTTTTCTCTTGCCTTGCATTGCAGAGGGTTTTCTTTTACCCTGCACCGCACCCCGGTTCTTCCCACCATTTTAATCTTTGTGTCGCTGGACGTATTTACTTTTATCTTCTAATTCCTGCTGACTGTAACAGTATCTTTTGTCAAAACCTTTGGTCCATACTTTATTATCAAAACCGTATCTTCTTAATTCCTTTGTTGCCGCCTTTTTAAATCTTCCTACCGAATAACCGCATCTTGCCCTGATACTATCAACAACAATATGGACATGATTGCTGCATACTGTTATCGCATAAATTTTTTGACCGATTTGTTCTGCTTCTTTAAGGATTGCATTTTTTACTATTTGGCGCAAGTATTTAGGAATCTTTATTTTCTCATGCTTGAGTGCCTCTTCGTTCGATTGTTCTAATGTGGGATTTACATCCAGAATTGTTCCATTTTTGACATACCCTTTTTTATGTCCTTGTAACCAGGTTCCATACGTAGTCCACGTTGCCATAAAACCAATCATTGGCGCCATATCAATTCACGTAAATTAAAAAACCACATTACTGTTAGCCCCTTGCACTGCAAGGGGTTTTTCTCTTCCCCTGCACCGCAGGGGGTTTTCTTTTACCCTGCACCTTGCCGGCCTTTTGTTTAGCCCCGCAATCACATGCCAGGGTTTCTCATTGCGGTGTTGCTTTTTATTTAGCCCCCTGCACCGCAGGGGGTTTTGTTTTACCCTCCACCTTGCCGCCCTTTTGTTTAGCCCCGCCATCTTGATGGCGGGGTCATGCCGCCAGTTGAAAGGCTCGCCTGTCCTGAGTAAGCGAAGCGCATCGAAGGGTCCAATCTCTTGTATTGAATGATTCCGAATGTGCAAGTTGCACACTACACATAGCTACGTCTTTTGTGGAGATTTAGTCATTAATAAGACTGTCTCATAATTATTTTGTAACGTGGTATCTTGAGTAGCAGGAATACAGCCTTTTGTTTTAAGCAAGTGCATTAGAACACATCTAAAAAGTACGGGGACTTGAAAAAATAAATTCCCCCAATTTTTTCGTGTTTTAAATTCATAATTATTCTTTGGTATTGGGTTGCCGTGAAGGTACATATTTCTTGTATGGTAAAGTCTTCTATATATTTGAACAGGCAGGGTTGTTTTTGATTTTCTTTTTAGTTTGTTAGATTTTCCATATACTCCCACGCGATTCGTTTTGCGTAGTCTTGAATTCTGCCAAGGGATGCTTTGAATAAGAGAGCTTACATCATTAGAGTTAACATCTGCACCTGTCTTGTAATGGTATGCAATTATTTCAAAAGCTGAAACCCATAGACACATTGCTACCCCAAAATCCGTTTTGTTGCCAAGCTGTGTAAAAGGTGCTCTAAGAGCATAATAAACCATTCCTGTAGACCGAATCACTCGGTTTCTAAACTCCTTGTCTTTAATCTTGTTATATTTTTTCTCAATTAGATTTAACAAAGATAGTGTAAGTTCTTCGTCAGATTCAAACCTTATACTCTCCGGGTAAGGTTCTGAAAGAGTTGTTTGTCCCTTGAATTCATCAATTCTATTATCCATCCCAATTGTAGAAGCAGTTTTAACTGAAAAATCATTACCATCATTTGACACGCTAACTGGATGAAAATCAAAAAGGTCTGTACCTGTACATCCTGTTGCTCTCTGCAGTAGACAGGAACGCATTCTTGAATAAATTACTGATGATACTGCTATTGCATTACGAAATGAAACAAGATGGTCAGAGTTCACTTTACCCAAATTTTCATCTCGCACAACAATAGACGGATTTATTTTTGTGCTGAATGGGCTTCGAAAAGAATCGAGATATTTGGCGAGGAAAGTATTAGCCTTTTTTAACTGCTGGTAACAATCATCATTACTACCAAGAAGTATCAAATCGTGAATTGATATATGGCCGGGAATATCAATCGAGGGAATTGTGATCACATATTTCACGTGTGAATTCATATCATAGG
>Ga0307378_10011585_pt1 | contig 11345 bp, 7 predicted proteins | sample UN1MG_FD_202238 | JGI IMG/M metagenome (GOLD analysis project Ga0307378, IMG submission 202238) | Soil microbial communities from Risofladan, Vaasa, Finland - UN-1 | ecosystem: Environmental > Terrestrial > Soil > Coastal area > Acid sulfate soil | place: Finland: Risofladan, Vaasa | collected...
TGGCTGGTGGAATCCTTGCGTCCGGCGAAGGCGGCGGCCCCGTTTTCGAAGAAGGCTTTCTGCCAGGTGTAGAAGACGTTGGGGTTCAGATTCAGCTCGTCACACAGGTCGGAGACGGGCACCTTGTCCAGCAGGTGGCGGCGCAGGATGGCGACTTTTTCGTCGGCGGTGAAATGGCGGCGTTGTTTTGGCATAGGACATTTTCTCCTTGTTCGTTACATCGTAACAGAAATCGGGGAAAAGTCCAATTCCGGGTGAAGCATGACACATGAATATAGTGATTGGCTCGCACGCCTACAGGCCGTCGCCTATAACTCCCTCAACTAGAGCAATGAACTCTCTGAATGAATAGTCGATTTTCGTATAGTATCGCAGTACGTCCAAATTCTTGCATTCCTCCTCAATGTCCAGAAGCCTCGAGAGGACGAGCACGCGTGTCCCCACGTGTCGCATGTTCATTGGCGAGAGGTCCATTGTGCTCATGATGACAGCTCCGTCACCGCACTCCCGCATTGCCTGAAGGAGGTAGAGTCCCGCCCTCTCGTTAGGATAGTTATTGATCACGACGTCCGGCACCTGCTCACCCCACGGCAATATCGTGTCGAGTACTACAAGAGAATACGAACGGCTGCAATCCACGAGTCGTTCAGCAGCCAACCAGAAAGTGGGGCATACCTCATATTCCCATCCTCTGGCACTGCACTGCAACACTATCCCTGCCACATCCGTCTTGTTGTCTTCTACAATCAGGATCGACATAGTTAGCTCCTTTCACGGTATACCGGAAGTGATATCCCGACTGTTGTGTGGTAGTGTTCTCCCGGTTTGCGTGACGGGCCTTCAGGCGGCGTGCTTGTAATCCACCTAGAACCGCCGTAGTCTTCCACTATTTTCCCGACAATATACATCCCGAGTCCCGTGCCTTGCATGGTTCTTGAGGCGGTAGTAGCCCATACGCCGCGATACAGACGCTCCCAGATTCGCTCAAGCTCGCTCGGATGAATGCCATGCCCTATGTTGTCCACTCTTAAGACACATGTTTCTTCTCCCGACGGCTGATTCTCGCGCTCAAGGGTCACACCTATGCTGGTTGCGTCGTACGAATACTTCACCGCGTTGTCCACCAAGTTCTCCAAAACGAGTTGGAGCGCGTTATCATCGATTTTGACAGCCCACCTCCGGGCATCTGGCATCATAAGCCGACGAGAGAATAGGAGGCCGCGTTGCGACATCTCCCACTCGTACATCCCGAAGCAATAAGCAATTCTGTTCCAAAGCCCGCGTGGCCAAGTGCCATTAAAGTCGCCTTCATCGACTAGAAAGATGCGGCTGCGATGCTTGTGCAGAAGCTTTTCAATATCCACACCGTACTGAAATTTCCTCAGCTCGATTCCGGCTCGCCTGCGGGCGTTGTGAATGCTCGTCATTAATTCTGAGATGCACTCCTCCAGGAAGGGGTAGTTGACTTGTGCGGCCTGCATCTCATGAAAATGCTCAGTATAGGCGCGGGCATCGAATCGAGCTAAGGCACCTTCAATTGCGCAAAGTGGCGCGCTGAGAGTGTGCATCGCGTCCCTTACATTCTCGAACCTCGTATGAGCTAGGAGTTGCGCAGCTATCTCTTTGTGTATCCGTCGGGTAGCTCCTTCTAGAAGACTCTGGGAGATCTCGTTGAGGCGGCATCTTGGCTCACCGCTATCAAAGGTTCTCCCAGCGAAGAGATAGGCGGACTGTTCGTCCGGATATACCCAGTGATAGTAGCCTTGTGTATCGACGTTCTCCCAAAGTGTCGTGACCGCCAGGCGGGCGCTCATGTTATCTAGCGGGTTGCGCAGTTTGTCGAGTAGCTCAAGGGGTACTGGTAATGGCAGAGCACGCCCTGTCTGCGGCCAGCTTGCCACGATGCTCCACGTTCCTCCAGATGGTGCAAACGCGGCTGCACGGCTGAAGGAAAAGAAGCATGAGATATCCTGCAAGCACGGTGTGATAAGCTCTCGACGGACACTGTCTATGGTGCGAGGCTTGAGTTCGGTCGCACGGATTTGCGTACACAGTCCATCACACAGGACCTGAGTGCGAACCGTGCCGATCTGCCCATAGCGCGCCCTGGCAATCTCCTGAAGCTCTACGGTTGCCTTCCTCAGCCAGAGCCATGCATCCTGTTTCGCGTCGCTTAGCTGAACATGAGGGACTTCGGACGCGGCAGAATCAAAGTCCGCCAGGGATATGTCCAAGTCGGAAAGGATTTGGTCCCTTGCCCGCGTCCCCTCCGTATCCAAGCCGAGGCCCTCAACGAGGAGTTGACCAGTGAAAGCCACGCCAACGATTACGTCTGTAACCATGATGGGGCACGCCATGTCGACAAACCCGGCCCAACACACGTGGTGCAGCGACGGAAATAGTGAGTCGTCAAGAGCGGACGTGCCCATGACTGCCGATGGGAGGCGGCTTTGATCTGCACGGATTTCGGCAAAGAGACGCGACGCAAGTTTCCGATTGCATAAGAGGCAAGGATCATCCCAATCGCCGCCGTCTTGTCCCCTCTGGATGCAGTGTTCACGGATCAAACGGCATGGTGCAGTGTAGCCCGCAGGCGGGGGTGACTCCGAGGACAAGGGATGGGTGGGGACCGGCGTGAGAAAGGGGTTTCCCTCATCAGGATGGGTGACTGGCGAACCAGTGTGCTCGTCATAGTCCACCAAGAATACCGTGAAGGCACGCTGCATGGCATGCGCCACACCAGAAGACCAGTTAGCAAGAAAGTTGAGCGGCAGAATGCGTTCGAGTGGCTTTCCAGATAGTAGCCGTTGCCGCTCAATGGGGCCGGAAACGAAGGAGTATCCCCAGAAGTCAACAGGCTCCCCATGAACGTTTAGGAGTTGCCTGACCTCCTGCGGCGAATGCCCACTCCCAAGGGCCAGCACAGAGTCAAGTGCGGACTTCTCAGTAAAGAAGATGCGGAATCGGACGGTTTCAGCACCAAGAGGACAAATAGAATTTGTGCAGCAGTGTTCCCCTGCCTCTTGGCCGATAGGAAAGGCAATCGGAGCTGAACAGAACGGGCACAAGATCCAAGGCGCTTTACTCATCGGTGTCTCTCCTGGCTACGCATCATTGTCTACGATATCAAGCTCCTCAGTCACATTAACGTACGCGAAAGGTCCTCCCGGACCACTCTCACGACAAAGCTGCTCCCGCAAAGACGAATCCAGCCGTATTGCCTCGCAGAGCTCGGATTGAATTCTGGCAAGGAGCGTGGGATCGTGTCCCGAGTCGGACATCTGAGCCGCAAGCACTCTAGCATGATCAAAATGCGCCTGAGAATCCGTGGGATGAATCCGAAGGTATTGGGCGTAGTATCTGGCCGAGTCCTCCTGCATACCGAGTTCGGACAGAATGCGAGCATACTCCTTCAGCCAGAGCGGGGGCCCATCGCCCGGAAGTTTCCGCATGCCAACTGCAATACTCTCCTTAGCCGCATCAATCTTCTTGAGGGAAAACAGCGTAGCAGCTAGTGCTGCATAGATCCGATAGTCATTCGGCCTCATGTCTCGCGCGACAGCGAAGTGTTGCAGAGCTTCTGCGATGCGACCCTGGTATTTGAGCGCAATGCCGCGACTGAAGAGATCTTCGTACGTAGCTACTCCCTCTGGTGGTAGTTGCTCCACAACACGTAGTGCGGCGTTCTTGACGTCGGGGGGCACTTCGGAATCAGATTCGTGAGAAAGCAGAATTGTGGCCCCGGCGTCGCTTAAGATGCGCTTCACGTCGCGCGAGGCTATCGCCATACGAGGGTTGATCCAAAGAGTACGTGTGAAATACATGGCAAAAAAGCCATACGCTCCAAAGGTGATCAGGATGGCGAGAAGGGCTATTTCTTGCATGTGTGTGTTCTCGGCAGCCCAGGTGATGAATTCCTTTCCTTTAAAAGCCACAGCAGAAAGAGACGCGCCAGCTATGCTGGCTGCCAGTGATCTGGCTACCCCACGTATCTCGGGGTTTTCGAAGTTTGTGTAGCCGGCAAGGAAGCCCATCACTGCCCCGCTGGCAAAAGATGCGAGTGCTATGGAAAGGGATAAACAAATGGCCGAGAATGTGAAACCATTCTGCAAGCCGGCGAGGCTGCCCAGTAAGGCCAACACAATAAAAACAACAGAGGCGATTGCCACTCCCTTAGCTGTCATTGTAGCATCTCCCAAATCCCTGTTGACACACCTTATGTGAGGCTACACAATCAGATAGCCGAAGTACGCAATTATCAGGATGTTGATGCTGTGCGGCCGTTAGCCTGCTGCTCACTCCTTGGCGTCCGCATCTTCGACGCGGCTTGGAGCACGGCGACGACGGCTCTACCTCCAGCCGCGCACTGATCGGTCCGGGTCCGCGAGACGTGTTCGGGTGCAAAGCGGCTGGGAAGCAGGCATGAATCGCGGTACTTGCGGGCCGTCTTGACGTTCATGTCCGTCTGTTCGGCCGCCTGAACAAGCGTTTTCCCTTGCTGAAGCAACATGTGAAGTCTCCTCATCTGGTTGTCCGTTACCATCTGCAACTTCTTGTTGTGGCCTATGCAGATGGTTGTCGGACGGGTTTCGTCGGTAGGGAATTCTAATTGTCGTCAGAAGGGAAATATAGTTGTCGTTCGTCAACCTTGAGTACTCTCGTCTGAGTGAACCTCAAGCCGCTAATCCCTGACATACTGCAATACCTTGCGATAGACACTGCGGTTCTTCTCTTCAACCTTCTGCATTTCCGACTCAAGAAGGAATTTGGCAACAACCCCTCCATCGACCCTACTGAGCACAACGCTATATAAGAAAAGTTCACGGGTGCCTTCAAGGTGTAAAGCTGGTTCGTCCTTTCCTCCTGCCGCGCTCTTCAGCCTTCCAAGAATGGCACGTGTGGCAGGTTTACCGATGCTCACCAGGGCAGCAGCCGAGTCCGGCAGTCCTAGCTCTGGTGTGGGTTTCGTCCAATCCCTGAAGGCAATATTGTCCAGGAGTATATCGGTTGCCTCAGATGCTCGGAGCATTCCCAGTGTTCGTATAGCTGTACCAATCGTCTTTACTTGCTCAGGAGCAAGTTGGCGCGAATCCTTTCCTGTGATTTCTTTCACCAGGTTGAGAAGCATATCTATCAGCTTCCTTCTGTTCGCAAGGTGCGCCTCTGTAGCTTCCTCAACGCCTCGAGTGTCTATCGGATCTGTCGACTTTGCCACCTTATGTGCCTCGGCCTTGGCGCCTCCATTGCCTGGCTTCTGATCAATGCTAGTTGCAGGGGGTTTCTCTGGCAAGATCAATTCACCTTGTGGAACAGAAAAAACACGAGTCCCGTCGGGCTGATACACGTATTGCACCGCCGCGGAAAGCTTGCCAACGCTGACGATCCGCACTAGTGCGAATTTGCCATCGACCGTCTCTATCAGATAACAACGTCCGGTTTCCACGGGGGTAATCACGCCAGGACCCGCGTCCCCGTCCTCCTCAAGATAGTTCCCGGTCTCTGGCCTGGGCAGTTGCTTCTGGTCGAATTCCCAGAGAAAATGCTCACCGAGGTCCGCGATTCGCCCGCAGATGGACACCAATCCGCCGCCCTTGTGGGGGAAATAGAAGACGTCGCCAGTATGCTGTTTGCGTAGAGCCTTGAGAAGAGCAGCGGGCGATTCTGGAACCTCGCCCTTCTGTCTGAATGGGGAGAAGTGATACTTCTGGTCTCCAAACTTGAAAAAGGCTCCTCCCAGATGCGAACTCTTCGCTGAATACTCCTTGGCCAGTATTGCCTCTCCGTGTGGCAGGCGACATTTGGAAAGATCCTCAGAAGGCTTATCTTCGTGATCTGGGACCTTCTCTTCCCTTGAGCCAGGCTGCACCATATCTGTCGCGGGAATTGCGAATTTCCTGCTGCCATCAGGCTGGTAGACCCATTGGATCAGCGCACCCCTGGCGGACGCCGCAAGTAAGCGGACAAGGGCGTACTTGCCATCACAAGTTTCCACGAGATAGCAATGCCCGGACTGAACGTCCGCAAAAGCGCCGGGAAAGGGATCTTCATCGAGCACCATCGCAACCTTTTCAGGGCGGGGAAGCTCTTGATCATTCAGTTCGTGCAGAAGGTGTTCGCCAGTATCCGAGATGCGGCCGCTGAACACGATAAACGATCCCTGACTGAACTGCAGGTAACACACATCAACCGGCAATTGGCGCATTGCATTCAGGTATTGTTCTACAGAGAACGGTGATTTTTTGTTCTCCTCAAAGGGATCTGTTTCCAATTTCCCATCGGCGAAACGGAAAGCATACTTGTCCTGGGAGCTTTTCCGAGGGAGAAGCGTGATGCCGTGAGGCAACTGCAGACCTTCCAAACTCTCGCGCGCGAGTTCGATGGACTTATCTTGGCCTCTCCCGCGCTCGGGTTCCTGAGGTTGCTCCTGTGCAATCGCAGCAGGTACCCCAGCCATACCCGTAAGAAGAAAAAGCAAGACACACATCCCGATGCTTCTTGAGGTAACGTGCATATCAAAGGCCTCCGTCAAGTGTATACTGCGCCAACGAACAGAGCAGGCAGCAGCTCCACTGGTTGCTGCCCGCCCTGTCAATTGTACTGCACGAGGCAGTCAAGATCAACACAAATCCGTGGCGACTTCATCACGGCTCGTTGGCTGTAACGCTCACCGAGGGCGAATTGTCGCTGCTAGACCCTATCTCATACACAATCTCGGCTTCCTGCTCCCCAGAATTGCCGTCCGGCCCTTTGACAACCCCCCCCGGAGACGGGTTGGTCAGCGTACCCTCCACCGCTGGATTGGCAGGGCCTATGAGGGCCCCCGCGAAACAACCGTTTGGCCGAGTGATGCTAGCATCTATAGCGTCAAGGAGATCGTCAAACATATCGTCGGAATCAACGACACGTACCTCGAATTCCTCGGAGCCAGCGCTACCGGTGGCCTCGATGTAGATCGAGTCCATTGTTACGGTCACGTCATCATCTATCGGTATAGTTGTAGCGCTAACAACTGGCGCCGGTTTGCTATATACAGGGCCTGTTGCGGATCTCGAGGATGAGATGTTGGTGCCAACCTTGTATGCGATCTCTGCATTTTGTTCTCCACTATCCCCATCAGGGCCAATGATATGACCATTCGCCTTGCTCGCTATTCTGGCGTTATCGAAGTCGAACTTGACCATCGCGTACTGGAACGCCGTAACCGTACCCGCCGTCACATCATCTACCAACTCCTTTGCTGCGGTCGCGCTAAAGTCATGAAGCACGTCATCGCCGGCGAACGACTCATCATCTTTGATGAGTTGGACGTCAACTGTCTGGTTCCCGCCCAGGCTGTCCTCCGCATCCACTCCTCCATCCTCAGCCGAAACGAACGTTATGGCCCCCAGAGTCATGTTAATTGTATCTGGCGCCGGCATCTGGTATTCTGAACCTGTCACCGAGATGCCTGGGGAGATCTCACCGGTTGTTCCAATCTCATGCCGGATGCTGACAGAAGCATCGCCACTCGTAGCGACCCGCCCCACTATGTGTCCGTTCATGCGGCTTGCGAAGTAGCAGACTCCCGTTGAATTCCCTCCAGCGTCGTCACCGGCGTATGCGACGACGTCACCTACAAGGGAAGAGGCTGACCCAACCAGTTTCACGTCGTTTCTCGAATCGATCACGGTGCTATCTGCCAGCAACCTGAGCGTGATGGTTCCTGCGTTTGTGCCAGCGTTCTGGGCAAGTTCAAGGCCCCTCATTATCCCATGATACCGGATGCCGTGATTCATGGTTAGCGGAGACGTCGGGCTTGTCTTGTTCACTTGTGTGTGGAGGGCCTCACGTGCGAACGTGAAGTTGCCCGTCCCAATCTCTGTAGGGCTCGTGACCAAACCGTTGGTTCTCTTTGAGTACCATTCTTGCTTTGGTGAACAGCGTGAACCGGCCACGGCGTTCCCTGAGGGATTGTTTCCGTCGAATGCGACACGAACAAATTCCTTGGCATTGAAACGCATCGCGCGCATCCCGCCATCGGCGGGGCCCGGTCCAGGAGCGTCCGCTGACCACATTACGCCAAGAAATGTCGGTTGGTCGGTCTCGTCTTGATCAGGTTCAGAATCGTCATTTGGCAATTCATCATCGGATGGGAAGTGCTTGTGTGTGAATACGGGTTGGGGTGGATCCTCTACTGTAGCTCCTGTTGCACTCGGCCACATGTATGCGAAGTGTTCGATCTGTCTTGTGATGTCGAACAGCGGCCGTGCGTACGTCGTACCGTCACCATATTTTTCCGGCACACTTGCTATGAGGAACGGGGCAACGGAAAACTGCAAAACGATCACGTTGTTATCTGGCCATCTGGTATTGGTTCCAGTTCCATTAGTATCATAGTGGACCATTATATAAGGATACAGAGCATCATCTTCGTTCCACTCAGGCGTGGAGAACTGGGCGTCTACCTGTGTTGCCGTCAAGTTCGATGACACCACTTTCGCACACGTCGCCCAAATGGCAGTGGCGGACACCCTATCACCGAGAAGCCAGGCATCGTAGCTCTGGTGTTTGAAGTGGTAGCTTATCTTGATGCCTTGCAGTAAGGTAGCACTGGTGGCCTCGACGTACCAAGTCTTCGGCAGATCGCCGATACTCACTTCGAAATCTGTAATCTCGTCACCGGTCTTCGTTGAGTCGGGCCAAACGTGGCAGCCGCCCTCACTGGTGTCAAATTTGATCTTGACCTTCCAGCTGACAGGGTTGGGCGCAGGGACGTTAAGAACAAGCTTCATCAAGTCCTTCTCGCCAGTCACCGAGCGATCATCATGGTCTGAGCCGTTAGCGCTGTCAGAGTCGTTCAAGTTGGCAACAGTGAACGAGCCTATGTCTTCCTCGTCCTCGTCAGTATCGCTATCGTGGTCTGTTTCAGGAACAACGATTCCCGGCGGCAAGTAAATATCCAGATCGAGGTCGAAGACATACAACTGGACAGATGCCGTGGCATCACCCGAGGTAGCTTCCACATCGTAGGTGTTGGCTGAACCGTTTTTCAGGCTGCCTCGCACCCAAATCACACCATCGCTGCCACCGGTGGGGTCTAGTTCGTAGTGGTCGAGAATGCTTGACCACTCCGGACTGTCCCAAGTGACCGGATGCAGTTCTCCGTTGCACTTGCCGGTCGCGACAAAATAGACATCTTCCTCATTGCTCACGTACTCCTGCTCCGGCACGTAGACCGTGCTGGGAGCCACCACCAAGGAGCCAGTGCCAAGTCGGCATTCAATAGTTACAGTGAAGGCACCGACAGTTTCCGGGTTGCTGGCGTGAAGATATGCTCTTGAGACAGCGATGAATACCAAAACCAGTGCGGCTCTCATGCAGGCAGCGTGGATTCGTCTTTCCATGGGACGTTTCTCCTTTTCGAACACCAGATCAAAACTCAGTATCGAAATCTTTCAGACAATCGCCTGTAATCTTGTTCTGCAGTTGGTGGATCATGCCTCGGGTTGCCAATACGGCCCGAGACTCTGGATACTCCTCTATGACTTTATTCCAGAGGGCCAGGGCCTCAGGGTAGTGAGTCTCGCCAAGACGCTTCAAGTGCACTGCCTTATTGTAGTACGCGTTTGCTTGAAGTTCGTAATCATCGGTAGAATCCGCAACCTCTTGCCACGCGTTAGCAGCCTCGGCTGTGCGACCTTGCTTTGCCAGGAGTATGGGCAACTTCGTGCGTGCGCGCATCGCCCAGGCGCTTGAGGGGTCCCTGGCAACGAGATCTCTGCAATCGCGTTCCGCGCAGGCCACTTCTCCTGTATCAGCGTTCAGGCCAACCGTCATGAACTGGGCATAGGCGGCCGCATCGTCATCAGGACAGCGGGTGCGAACAGTGTCGTAATATAGCAAGGCTGACGGACAGTCCTTTCTGCTGTAGCACTCATCAGCTTCATTCGTGATGAGGCTAATGGCTACTCTCTTGCCTGTAGCCGCAGCTTGCGCAGGAGATACTTGCCGAGCAAGAGCATCCTGCTCTGCTCTTCCCCCTGCGGCATCGGCATACTTTACAAATGCCTTGCAGGCTAGCTCCGGTTCAGCCATCTCGGTGTGGCAACGAGAGATCAACTTGAGAGCGAGTATGCTTTCCTCTGATCCCGGCCATTGTGCTCGAAGTTTCTCAGCCAATTCGATTACGCGCTGGAGATCAACGTCTTCACCGTCGCCAGCAGCTTTCAGTGTTCTTTCCAGAAGAGATAGGGCGCCAGCAGGAGTCGCAGCTGCGGCGAATTCCTCGTCGAGTGACGCTTGGCGCTTGCTAGCGATTTTAGCGTCCTGTGTCGCAGGCGTAGGATGTTCAAGTGGCGCTTCTGATTCGTGTGGTCGGCTGTCAGATGCCGGCCGGGCTATCTCACGCCCTCCAACGCCCACGGACGGTGCTCCCTGCGTTTTTTCGGCTGGCGGTCGCGCCGCGATCCGATGGCGTGGCGTCGTATGCGGGCCAGAAAGCTCGCCGCGAAGATACATCCAGCCTGCCGCCAATACCGCAACTGCGGCAGCCGAAGCGAATACGAGGCATGCGGCGCGCTTGAGAGCGCGTAGGGCGCGATCTCGGCGGACAGCCTTCATCACATTTGTATGCACTCTCTCCTTGACCCACTGCGGCACCTCGACGTCCTTCGCCGGGGGAATCAAGTCCAGGAAATCCCGCCACTGTTCGAGATCGGCCCGGCAGACGGCGCATTCCTGAATGTGGGCCTCGAGCTTCGCCCGTTCCTCGGGGGTTTGATCCTCGGAGAGGGGATAGAGGCTTATGAGGCGTGAGTATTCGTCGCTACAGGCCATTTGGATTCCTCTTTGGAGTGTGGCTTTTTCCAACACTCTATATATATAATGCATGAGGTGGCGATTTTGCGCAGAAGAAAATATCTGGTTTCTTCCAGCCTTATTTCCTCATTTGGCGTAACTCCTTGCGAGCAGCGGAGTAATGGCTGCGCGCGGTTGGTGGAGAAATTTTCAATTCGGCTGAAATTTCTCCAAAAGAGCAGCCTTCGACCACCCGCAGCACGAAGACCTTGCGCTCTTGCTCGGGCAGCCGCTCAATGCGCCGCCAGGCTTCGGCGACGGCTTCGCGGTGCTCGATGGGAGAGGCGCTGACGGGAGCGGCTGGCTCCGGAACGTCTTCGATGGGCGACGCTTCGCGGATGCTTTGCTTACGCAAGTATGCCAAGGCGTTGTTGGTTGTAACGACCGTGAGCCATCCGCCGATGCTGCCTCCCTCGAAGCCTTTGCGGAAAAGCTGCTTGTGCAGAGCGATGAAGGAGTCCTGGACAACGTCGCTTGCGGCGTGCCAGCAGCCGGTGATGTGGTAGGCG
>Ga0307378_10011586_pt1 | contig 11344 bp, 11 predicted proteins | sample UN1MG_FD_202238 | JGI IMG/M metagenome (GOLD analysis project Ga0307378, IMG submission 202238) | Soil microbial communities from Risofladan, Vaasa, Finland - UN-1 | ecosystem: Environmental > Terrestrial > Soil > Coastal area > Acid sulfate soil | place: Finland: Risofladan, Vaasa | collected...
GAGATAATGCTTTCGCTGGAGTATTCATAATGCATAATGATATCACTCACTCGTCAAATCGTCAAGCTATTCCCCAGACGGAACACTAGATGCTCCCGGTGTCCTAGGGATCAGGTTTGGCAGCTGTCTGAAATGCCAACCCTGTCCAAGCGTCAAATCGACATCACGTACCCGGAATCTCTGGAGTATCGAAGGTTCGTGGACGTGTTCACCCCTGGCCTGGTACGGGACTAATCATTGTCCAACTCGAAGACCACAGGATTGAGGACGTTCTGTAGCTGCTTGCCCTTGAAAGCATCCACGATTGTCTCCGCGCACATGCGATCCATACGCTCCATGGCCTCGGTAGTGACTGCCGCAATGTGTGGTGTCACGAACACGTTATCCAGGCCTGCAAGGAGGCTTGCTTGCGGTGGTTTTGTTGCGAGCATATCCAGGGCCGCTCCAGCAAGGTGCCTTGCTTGTAGGGCCTCGTAGAGAGCGGCCTCGTCTACTAGCCCGGCCCGGGCTCCGTTGATGAGGTAGGCGGAGCGCTTCATGCGAGCGAGCTCTGCGGCGCCGATCATATTGCGGGTTTCCTCCGTCAGTGGGACGTGGAGTGAAACTAGATCAGACTCCTCCAGGAGCTCCTCCAGTGTTGTGTAGCGAACAGCACCCATCGCGGTCAGATCTGGATTCTCGACTACATCGTAGGCCAGCACCTTCGGCTCGAACGGTCGAAGCCGTTTTACTACCGCAATGCCAATGCGCCCGGTGCCGATTACGCCTACAGTTTTCGCTCCCAGGTCGTGCCCGAGGAAGCGACTCCGCTCCCACCGACCTTCCCGGATGGAGCGATTCGCGGCACAAAACCCTCGTAGGAGCACCAGCATCGTGCCGATCACCCAGTCTGCTACGCTTTCAGTGTTCGTCCCCGGCGCGTTGGCTACCACGACGCCCGAGGCGGTAGCAGCACTCAGATCGATATTGTCTACCCCTACTCCATGCTTGATCACGATGCGAAGCTCCTTTGCCGCGCTGAACACATGCGCCGTGAGGGGCTCCGTCCCCGAGACAATAGCTTCCGGGTCCTCTCGGGCAACGATCGCTTTCATCTTCATTTCGTCCAGCGGTCGTTCTTCGGGGCCAATAAGGCAGACCTCAAAGCCGGCCTCTCTGAGTATTTCCTCTCCGATGGAGACGATCTGAGCAAAAGATCGAGAACTGACCAACACTTTTGGCATAGAGGCATCCTCCCATTGCTCAGGATGACACGCTCGTCGATACCTTCTCCAAATCTTACGCAGGACCGCCATTCTCGACGCTGCAAGGAGGGCACTGACACAATTGTGTCAGTGCAAGTGAAAGCTGAACGTCAGACAGAGACACCGAATTGCCGGAATGCCGCAAGTGCCTTGTTCAACAACGCGTCGTCAGGCAACACGAACGGCAACCTTGGATAGCCTGCGTTGACGCCGAGCGCTCGCAAGACAGCCTGAATCATCGGCAGAGTGGGTCCGTAGTGCATGATGTCTCGCATTGTGGAGACTTGAGCCTGCAACGGAGCGGCTTTCTCAACATCGCCTGCCTTGGCGGCCACAAATAGGTCGACGACCGGCTCAGGAATTGCGTTGGCCAAGCCTGAGATCGCAGCGTGGGCTCCCATCGACAATGCGGGAAGGATCAACGCCTCGGTCCCGATAATCGGGATGAAATCCTTCTTTTCGACAGCACGCAAGTAGCCGTAGAACACCATGATATCGAAACTGGAATCCTTCACTCCGGCGATCCCCATGTGGGCGAGACGATTCAGAAGGTCGGGGGTGACCGCCACCCCCGTAGCCTTAGGGTTGTTGTAAACGAACACAGGGATTGACACAGCATCGAGCATCGCTTTGAAGTGGCGTTCAACCTCCGGCTCCTTGAACCCATAGTAGATCGGTGGCACCGCTGCCACCGCGGTTGCACCCGCTTTCTCCGCGTGCTGGGAGAGCTGGACGACCGATCGCGTCGACGCGCCGCCCACGTGGACGATCACTGGGACGCGGCCGTTCACCTCGTCGATCACTACCTCCGCGACCCGCTTGCGCTCCTCCACACTCATTAGTGGGCCCGAACCGTACGTCCCGCAGGGATAGAATCCCTGTACCTTTTCGACTAGATACGAGACGATCTCGCGCTGTGCGGTCTCGTCGAACTCCCCTTCCTTGTCAAAAGCAGTTAGAAGTGGAGGAATGACTCCCGTAATCTCCTGTTGCACCGTTCTACACCTCCGATAAGTTAGTAGGTTTCTGCTCTCTCCAGACGCAACCAACGCGTCGAATCTGCCTCACGTAGGACTGCCAAGCAATCTTGTGAGCTATCACTTCACCTGTTCTGGGGCGTATTCGTGCAGCTCCAGTTCCAGCAACTTCTCATGGCACGGTATTCCCGTTTTGGGATTCCAACCGCGTTCGTCGTAGTAGTCGTCAAGTATCTTTGACACATCATTTTCTGTTAGCACCTTGGTGTCGTAGTAATCGCGCATTTCCAGGCGTCCCTCAGGAGCGTCCATTGGCCTGAACCATACTTCTGGCGGCTTATCGTCAGCGCGAGTGAACCCCTCTCGGACATTGATGATCTTCGCCAGGTTACTCACTCGCTCCCCATGCAAAACAAGCTCCCCTGTCGATAGGTCATCACCGGTAGCCGCGTTGTAGAGTCTGGCCATTTCGTCTGCGAACATGAGTGCCTGATATGTGTAGATCGTACAGAGTCCCAATGCATTCTTGACCCGCATGAGATCCTCCGCGTAGCGGGTGTATCGTCCGACGTTGAACTTTCCGCTGTAGGGAGTTTCGGTGAAGATTCGCTCCACCGTTCCTTTAGGAAGTCCCCAGTGCTCAACCTGTTCCCGGATCTCTTCGATCGTCTTATTGCGGCTGTTGGTGCGCGTGTGGGTACCGCCGTGATGAGGACGCGGCCTGGTGAAGAAGGTCATCATCAGTGGATGGAATTTCGACGGTCTGGCGTCGTAGATGAAATCCATGCCTTTGCAGATCCCTGCGTACCAATACTCCTGTGGATCCAGGCCAAATTCCTTTTTCAACCGCATCCACCCGTCGGCGAGAACGTCGCCAAACCCCTCGCGGGCGGCGGTCATGCGAAACAGCTCCTTGTAGGTAGGATAATCCCGGCGGAGTTCGAAGCCACTGGTATCGCTCTTGGTCAACCGCCCCTGCTCGAACATTCGGGTCACGAAATCGATCAGCCGTGCTGTGGTGTAGTAATCGATGCCGGTCAATGAGTTGGCTTCTGTCACCAGGTGAATCATCTTGCGGTCATCCTCAACGTTGAGGAGCTGACCGGACGTGGCGCTCTTGCTATATGGAGATCCAAGGCCCGGCTCGCCGGCGAACTCGCCGTCCGGGATGACCCAGCGCAGGCGACAGCTCAAGGGGCAGCTGGCGCAGGCAATGACGCGATTGAGCGTCTCAAGCCGTTTCTCCTCACCGTACAATCCGTCCCAGCGCTCCTTGCGCCAGATCCCGGGATTCTGTGTGTGCTTGAATGTGGACCAGCCGGCAGCAAGCCCAAGTTTGATCCAGTGCTCCCGACGCGGCCAGCCAGCAGCTCGCTCCAGAAGCTCGTTAGAGAGGCCATTGAACGCTGTGGGCTCAGCCACGGAGATACCTCCCGTACCGTGCGCTGCGATTGCCTTGACGCGCTTTGATCCCAGAATTGCTCCCAGTCCTCCACGCCCCAATGAATTGGTCCGATCCACGATGGCCAGGGCACTACGAACCTGATTCTCTCCCGCAGTGCCAATGGCAAGAACCCCTGTGTCGTCGCCGAACCGGCGCACCAACTCAATGGAGGTCTCTTCGATTCCCTTCCCCCAGAACTGGGAGGCATCCTCGATGCTAGCGCCGGCGTTCGTCACATGGATCGTCACCGGCTTTTCTGCCTGTCCCAGGATCACGAGATGATCGCAGCCGGCCTGTTTTAGGCCGATACCGAAGTAGCGGCCCCCTCCCGTGCACGACCCGACATAAAATTTCTCATCTTCGGAGGCGATCGTGGGGAACTTGGTGATCGCGGTGATCTTCGACGACCCTAACGTACGGGTGCCAACGAGAACTCCCGGGTTGATGGTCACGACGTTCTCCGGCGCAAACGGGTCGACCTTTGGGAGAAGATGCTTTGCCACCAGTGCCCAACCGAAGCCAGAGCCCCCGAGATAGGGCGAGATTGCCTCTGGCGGCATCTCCTCGCGCCAGCATTTGCCTTTCGTCAAATCAACGTAGCAGACCGATTCGCCGCTCGCCCGCACGTTACCGCCTCCTCACATTCTCACGTCAATCAATCTCTCCGAGGCCGGTTGAAACTCGATCACACCGTACTTGCACGCGTCCACGCACGCCGGTTCACCCTCACAAAGGTCACAACACAGCGGTTTGATCATCGGAGCGGTGCGCTCTGTTTCTAGATCCCTGTCCAGCGTGATGCACGATCTACTGGGATTGAACTCACCCAGTCTGGTGAACGAACAGGCGAGCTGGCAACTACGACACCCCCTGCAGCGGTCCACCCAAACGATCAATCGGCCCGTTGTTGTTTTGATCATCGGTTCCTTCACGCGACGTCTAGCGTTTTACGATTTCCAGAATATTCCCTTCGGGATCGTTAAAGTAGCCAATCCGCCACCCGTTGCTTGTGTCTCGCACCCCCCAAAGTTCTATGCCTTGTTCCGCTAACCCCTTTTCGAATGACACGAAATCGTCGATGACGATCCCCAGATGCGTGTACCCCGACTTGTCGATCGACTTTTCGCCAGGGGAAGTCTGAGTGGGCAGGATCTCCAACTGCGCGCCCTGAGATCCTTTGAGAAAGAAGACCGGTGGACGCCCAGCTTTCTCCAGTTTGCGCACCACGGTAAGGCCGAGCACCCGTTCGTACCAATCGGCAAGGGCGGCCGGATCCTTGGCGTACAATCCTACGTGTTCGATGTTCACGGGCACTCCTTTCGTTTAAACGTCCGCGAACGCCGTCACGGACATCGCTTCAAGATCCGGCAGCCGAAGTGGAATGAGATACGCGCGTTTCATTTGCTTGCCAACCAACGGAGCGAGATTCGGATCCTCCAGAATGAGGAACTTCTCACGAGTCAGCAAGAACGCGCGGTGAGCCGGGAACGGCGGATCGGCCGCTCGGCCTTCGGGGATGTTCTCGATGCCCATCGTGTCAGCGCCCACACAGCGCAGCGAGGAGAATCCCATGAGGTACTCCGCCGCGTGTTGCGAAAACCCGGGCTGCTTCATCATATACCGCTCCGGCTCTTCGCTTCTCCACTTCGAGAACCCGGTGTATACGAGGAGCAAGTCCGCTTGGGAGAGCTGCTTTTCGTGCGGTTTCAGATCCTCTACCGCAATCTCCTCCAAGTCGGATTTGGGAATTTCGAGCAACACCGGTTGATCGAACACGAAATCCTCAATCCCAAACGCTCCAAGCTTGGCGCCGTTGGCATCCACGTGGTACGGCGTGTCGATGTGTGTACCGGTGTGGACAAACAGTTTTACGAAACTGGTGGTGTTGTACGAATCCCAGCGAACCCCCTCGTCTGCATCTTCGGGAGGAGGCACCATGCGCGATCGCGGCATGACTTCCGGTTTGGCGATCGACCCGGGCATGAGGATGGCGCTGGGGTCAAGCGGGTAGGAAAACTCCACGAGCATTCTCAACTTCCTCCTTTCCGTGGCCTAGCCACTGCTTGCTACTCTAACAGATTGAACGGTTGCTGTCAAGTTGTTAATTCAACCTATCGACTTGACAACGGTATGCCATGTCAGTATACTGGCGAAAGCATGGCCGATGGCACGGAAGGTGTTCATCAATAGTTGATGTAACAGGTTACTTCAACAGCGCAGCTCAGTGCATGAGTGAAGACTCAGTGCATGAGCCGGAGAGGTTCTCAGAGTAGGACTGTCTTCGGTGACGCGAAAAAGGAATACAGGGAACGCGCAATGAGCAACGGAAGCGATGCGGAAGCCAATCTCGCCGAATTTCTGACAAAAGCAGAGCAACGGCTGGTGGAGGAATCCTCGATTCCGCTCTATCATCAGCTCTATCGCATCCTTCAGAAGTACATCGAAGGGCAAGGGCTACAGCAGGGAGATCGCTTTCCATCGGAAGAGGCGATCTCCTCCTGTTTTGGCGTCAGCCGCCCCACCGCCAGTAAGGCCGTCCAAGAACTGCTGAATCAAGGATGGCTCGTACGCGAACGGGGCAGAGGTACTTTTGTCCATCGAGAGCCCCTCGTCTCCTTGGCCTTGCTCAGCAACAACCTGAGCTTAACTGAGCAATTTCCGCCGAATGCCACCCTTAGCACGAAGTTGATCCGCAGAAAGGTCTCCCCGGCGGTCCCGGAGATCGCCCACGCTCTGCACCTTGATGCCACCAAGCCGGTCATCTATCTGCGCCGACTGCGCTTCGTCGACGAGCGCCCAGTGATGGTCTGTGATGCATACCTGGCCGCTGATCGATTCTCCTCTTTGGGAGAGCAGGGTTTCGTGCGAGGCAGCCTGTACGCCACCCTCGAGGAGCGTCACGACTGCATCATCGACCGATCGGAGCGGCAGGTGGAAGCCACAGAAGTGGTGGAGCAAGAAGTGGCGGATCTTTTGGGAATCCCGCTCTTCAGTCCCATTCTTGTCCTGTCAGGCCTTACGTTCATTAGCAGCGAGGAGCCCCCCATCGAGTATATGGTTTCATATATCAAAGAGGGGGTTGCCTTTAAGAGTACGGTCCGCCGACCCGAGCACAGGGAGAGCCTGAAGGGTGCGGACATTTGTTCACAAGGCCTCTCTACTAGGGATCCAAAGGCAGGCGATACCCCGTGAGCCTGGTAAGCATGGCGGGGATCGTCAAGCGTTTCCCGGGCGTTCTCGCCGTGGACCACGTTGATTTCGACGTGTCCGAGGGAGAAGTGCACGCGCTGGTCGGCGCCAACGGAGCGGGGAAGTCCACGCTGATCAAGATCCTCGCCGGTGTTTACCAGAGGGACGAGGGAACCGTTTCCCTGAGAAGTGAAGAGGTTGAGATCCGTAGTCCCGGGCACGCTCAAGGACTAGGAGTCGCCACAATCTATCAAGAGTACAACCTGGTTCCCTATCTCAGTGTTGCCGAGAACGTCTCTCTAGGACATCTCCCCCGGCGGTCTAGGCATCTGTCTAAGGTCTTCATCGATCGTCGGGCGATGACCAAAATCACGGCACGGTTATTGCACGAGCTCCAGGTGGACATCTCGCCGTCTGCGCAGGTGCGGATGTTGGGTGTGGCAAAACAGCAGATGGTCGAGATTGCCAAGGCCCTCGCCCTTGACTCTCAGATCTACATCATGGACGAACCGACCGCCGCTCTGAGTTCCAAGGAGATCGAGGAACTGTTCCGAGTGATTCGACAGATGAAAGAACGTGGATGCGCGATTATCTACATCTCGCACCGTCTGGAAGAGGTGGGAAGAGTCGCTGATCGTGTCACGGTCATGCGGGACGGACGAAAGGTCGACACGCTTCCGGCTGAGGAAGCCACTATTGACCGACTCGTTCCATTGATGGTGGGAAAGACTGTCGCAAAACAGACCCGACGATCCACGTGCCAAGAAAAGGGGAAAGAGGTACTGCGAGTGGAAGGGCTAACCCGGAAGGGTGTTTTCTCGGATGTGGCTCTCCGGGTTTGTGAAGGGGAGATCGTCGGATTGGCCGGTGTCATGGGCTCTGGTCGCACCGAGGTGGCTCGAGCGATCTTTGGCGCGGATCCAATCGATTCGGGAACCATTCACCTGCTTGGCGAGCCAATCACGATTCGCTCACCGAACGATGCCGTCAAACGCGGGATTAGCTACCTGCCAGAGGATAGAAAGAGTCACGGTCTTGTGCTGTGTACTTCTGTTAAAAACAACATTATTTTGGCCTCTCTCACTAGATTCTGTCGCCTGCGCTTTCGGGGTAGAGGTCTTCTCCTCGACAGATCGCGGGTGTCAAAGGAGGTGATGCATCAGGTAAGAGCCTTGGATATCAAAACGCCAAGTATCAACCAACTGGTTGAGTTCTTGAGCGGGGGAAACCAACAAAAGGTTGTAGTTGCAAGGTGGCTTTGCTCCAACGCGAAGGTTTTCTTGTTCGATGAACCCACGCGAGGCATCGATGTCGGAGCGAAGGCTGAAATCTATGCGTTGATCCGAAAATTGGCGGAGAACAAAGCGGGCATCCTGCTCATCTCTTCCGAGATTGATGAGCTCGTCAATGTCTGCGACCGGATCTACGTTCTTCGCGAAGGAAGGATCGTCTCAGAGCTACTGGGAGACGAGATAACAAAAGAAGGAATTCTGTCAGTAGCTCTTGTGCGAAGCAATAACCACACCGAGAAGGCAGAAGTCGTGGTGTGAAAATAACAGGAGGTACAAGCATGTTGAAGCGGGTATTAATGATTGCGCTAGTTGCGGGATTGGTGATTTTCCCGGTGTACAACGCGTTTGCCGCACAGTACAAGGTCGGATTCTGTGTCATGACCCTGGCCTTCACCTGGATGACGTATTCGTACCAAGCGCTGATCGATGAGGCAGCGAAGTACCCGGAAATCGAGCTGATCGTGGACAACGCTGGAGGGGACGTTAGCAAGCAGGTGGAGATCATCGAGAACTTCATCGCGCAAGGGGTTGATGCGATCATCACCGACCCGATCGACGTCAACACGCTGATCCCGATCATGGAGGACGCAGAGGCGAAAGGCATTGCCTTCGCCACGTTCGACCGCCGCGCGTTTGGCGGTCCGTTCCTGTTCCACGTCGGCTGCAATGACGTCTTCGGCGGTCGGCTGGCGCTGGAGTACTGCGCAGCTAAGCTCGACGGCGTTGGGAAGATCATCCACATTGTTGGTCAGTTGGGCTCTTCGCCGGCGATCAACCGCCAGAAAGGTATTCATGAGCAGTTGGTCTACTATCCCGGACTGGAGCTCGTCTACGAGCAGAGCGGGCAGTTCAGCCGCGAAGAGGGCTTGCGCGTGATGGAAGACGCAATCACCGCGACGGGTAAAGATTTCGACGCGGTCATCTGCGCGAATGACGACTCGGCGCTCGGCGCGATTCAAGCGATAAAGGACGCCGGGATCGACCTCGACGATGTGATTGTTGTCGGCTACGACGGCGTGCCGGATGGACTTCGAGCGATCCTCGCCGGTGAGCTCAATGCGAGTATCCAATATCCGGTTTCAATGGCGTCACTCGTCATGAAACAGGTCGCGGAGTACCTGATCGACGGGGCGCTTCCCGAGGTCTTGGACCGCGACATGCTGCCGTGGATGTTGGTCGCGGATAACCTGGAGGAGTGGGCCGATTTTTGGCCGGAGCTTAAGTAGGAACATCGCAGGGCGGGAGGGGGCCAACAGGCCGAGTCCTCCCGCCCCTCTCGCGACAGCCAGAATACTAAACGGAGGGGGCTCAGGCGTCCACTGTGCCAGCATATGAAAGGGTAAGAGGATATGGCATCGACGAACGATTCTTTGGGTAAGCAAGTTAGGCTACTAGCGAAACGGTACGGATCGCGTGCGGTCCGAGAGTACGGAATTATCCTGGTGTTCATTGCGGTGTGTGCGATCATTGCGGGAATCAAACCGGTATTCTTGAGTGTCACGAATATCTTCAACGTCATTCGCCAGGTGTCGATGATCGGCATCATGGCCGTGGGAATGACGTTTGTTATCCTCTCGGCTGACATCGATCTTTCCGTCGGTTCCATCGCCGCCTTTTGCGGCGCGTTGACGGCAGGGCTAATGGCGCGTAATGGGATACCTCCGGTAGCAGCCATTCTCATTCCCATACCCATTGCGGCGATGATGGGGCTAGCAATGGGATTCGTGATTACAAAAGGGCGCGTGCACTCGTTCGTGGTCTCTCTTGGAATGATGTCGATCGGTCGGGGACTGACGCTCACTTATACCCAGGGCCTCTCAATCGGGAACCTCCCACGGTCCTTTGGGGTTCTGGGTGGAGGGATGGTTGGTCCAATTCCTGTCCCAGTGATCATTTTCGCTTTGTCTATCATTATCGGCTACGTCGTTCTTACACGAACACCGTACGGTCGTGCCGTGTACGCAATCGGTGGGAATCGCGAGGCCGCAAGGCTCTCGGGGATTAGGGTCGACCGGTATCGAATCAAGAACTTCGTGCTGTGCAGCACGCTAGCAGGTTTTGCAGGAATCATTCTGGCCTCGAGAGTTCGGTCAGCGTGGGCCCTTGCGGCACAGGGGTGGGAACTGGACGTCATCGCATCAGTGATTATCGGCGGGACGAGCCTATTCGGCGGCAGGGGAGGAGTGATTGGAACACTGATCGGGGCACTCTTCCTGGGGGTTCTTCGCAACGGTGCCAATCTTCTTGGTGTGTCTCCCTTCTATCAGCAGATCCTGATGGGCTCTCTCATTGTGGCTGCCGTAGTACTCGATCGTTTGCGGCAACGTTAGGAAGAAAGACAAAACACCAGTAGAAACTTAGGAGGCCCGAAATGCTAGGTCTAGTAGTCTATCAAGATGGGACGCTGAAAATTGAGGAGCTGCCTAAGCCCAAAATCAGCGAGTATCAAGCACTCGTGGAGACACTCAGCTGTGGGATTTGCAACGGGACCGATTTTAAGATCATTCACGGCAACTTTAAAGGCTTCGATACGTACCCGGCGGTTCTCGGTCATGAAAGCGTGGGCCGCGTGGTCGAAGTGGGAAGCAAGGTCACCTCCTTCAAGGTTGGTGACCTGGTCCTTCGGTCGATCCTCGAGAAGGTTGAGGATAAAAGGTATCACTCCGGTTGGGGTAGCTTCGCCGAGTTCAGTGTGGTGGGAGACTACCAAGCCATGGAGCGTGATGGGAAGACTGACTACTTCGACATCTACCTTGCCCAGCAGATTGTTCCGCCGGAGCTGGACGTCAACCAGGCGACGATGTTAATCACGCTTAAAGAAGTGCTCTCCGGTCTGGAACGCTTTGGCCTTACCAAAGAGACCTCGTTGCTCATCCACGGAGCCGGTCCCGTTGGCCTGAGTATGGTCAGCCATGCCAAGCTCAAGGGAGCAGGGCCGATCATTGTGAGCGAGCCGCACGCTGGGCGGCGTGAACGAGCGCAGAAGCTGGGTGCTGATGTCGTTCTTGACCCGGGCCAGTCGGATTTCTTATCGAAAGCCAAGGAAGCTGCGCCGGAAGGATTCGATCTGGTCATCGACGCGGTGGGGATCAATGAGCTGATGACCGACAACCTCACGCTCGTGAAGTTCAACGGCAAGGTCGGAGTGTACGGAATATCGGCGTCGACCAGCACGCAATTAGACTGGCAGAAAGCCCC
>Ga0307378_10011587_pt1 | contig 11344 bp, 6 predicted proteins | sample UN1MG_FD_202238 | JGI IMG/M metagenome (GOLD analysis project Ga0307378, IMG submission 202238) | Soil microbial communities from Risofladan, Vaasa, Finland - UN-1 | ecosystem: Environmental > Terrestrial > Soil > Coastal area > Acid sulfate soil | place: Finland: Risofladan, Vaasa | collected...
ATAAACTCGGCAGAGGAATCCGGTGTGGCGGCACGCTGTTTCAGATCGAACCGATCGATCACATGGGCGTACCTCTTGTATACTATCCTACGCCCGTCAGACAGCGGGGAGTCCACGAAGACGCCTGAGTTCTTATACTGCGGTAGCGCCGGTCGCCAATTGGCGAGGTAGAATGGCCCGCCTATTAGGCTAACCTTATCAGTTCCATCTGTAAGTTCAAGTATAGCGCCCATCCTAATTCCTCGTTAATATAGTATATTTCTCAGCGCTTGTTCCAGGACAATCTGCAACATAACTGCATCCATACCATTGTTTATCTGCTGTCCACCCATGTTAACCTCGGCGTTAGTTACTGTCGTCGCGTTGGCTCCTAGCTGGACAGGCGCCATAGCTTGCTGGCTGGCCATAGCCGATCGCGGCGCTGGCATTGCTTGCGTTGCCTGCTGTGCTAGCTCGCCAGCTACATCAGCTATGCTAGCAAGCACTTCTGAGCTAGCGTTATCTATGCCCATAGACCAGCCTTTCATTTGGTCCGCGCCATATTCCATAAAGACCTTGGACGGAGAGCCGTAGTCAAAGGCAGTGTCCATAATGTCTTTGACTCCATTCGCCACAGCCCTAGCTGCTGCCCATACGCCCTCTGCCCCTAGCTCTATGCCAAGCTGGAAGCCAATCATTAGGGCCTGCCCTGCTTTCCTAAAGTCTACTATTAATTCCTCGAACATATCGAGAGTGTCCCAGAAGAACTCCGATAACAGGACCTGCATATCAAAAACCCAGTCCAAGGCAACTCGCAGCATCTCGTCCCACATTATCTCGGTATTTGTAAGCCATCCGGCAATGATGCTGTTACCGCCGACGAATATGACCGTGCCCATTTCGGTAAACACCATGACCATTGCCCGTACCCAGTTAGCGGTATAGGGCAGTAGGTTCCCAAGAACCCTAGTCCATGCATCGGTCATCTCTTTCAGCATGGCGCCAACAAGTTCGGTTATTGCTTGGGCCATTTCCCTAAATATACTTAGCAAGGCCACGGTCTGGTTTTTAACTCCGCTAATCCAACCGCCCATAACATCTTCGCCGATGTCTTCCATTTCCCTGGACGGAGAACTAATACCGAAGAAATCTCCAATGCCACCCAAGATGTCTTCGCCAACGCCAACGACTGAGTCGACGGCGTTTCCGGCTAAGCTCTTAACACCATCGATCAATCCTTGGACTATTTCGACGCCCTTTGCAAATAGCTCTCCCGGCAGGGATATAAGAGCGGCGGGTATGTCGGTAACAAGGTCAGTAAAAAACGCTACGACGTCTTCTATAATTCCGCCAACGCCATCCGGAAGAAGCCCTAATTCCGCCAAGATGTCGAGCGGTAGCTGGATAAAGAACGCTACCACGTCAAGAACAAACTGCCCTATAGCTGTAAGTATGTCAAGGAATAGGGTACCGAAGAACGCTATCGCATCCAAGGTAAACTGTCCTATGGCTGCGAGTATGTCAAGGAATAGGGTACCGAAGAACGCTATCGCATCAAGAACAAACTGTCCTATAGCTGCAAGTATGTCAAAGAATAAGGTACCGAAGAACGCTATCGCATCAAGCACAAAGGTACCTATAGCTGCGAGTATGTCAAGGAATAAGGTACCGAAGTACGCTATTGCGTCAAGCACAAAGGTACCTATAGCTGTAAGTATGTCAAGGAACAGGGTAGCGAAGTACGCTATCGCTTCAAGAGCAAAGGTGCCTATGGCTGTAAGTATATCAAGGAATAATGTAGCAAAGAACGCTATCGCGTCAAGGATAAAAGTGCCTATGGCCGTTAGTATGTCAAGGAATAATGTAGCAAAGAACGCTATCGCGTCAAGAATAAACTGTCCTATAGACGCGAGTACGTCAAGAACAAACTGTGCGACTAGACTTATGAAACCTAGAATAAACTCCGCTAGCTTGCGTGGTATCTCAATAAATATAAACTCGAACAAGGCTAGTATACCGTTTACTAAGTCGGTAACAATAGAGTGCCCCACTAACTTGTTGAACAAACTTCTAAAGAAGTTAACAACGCCCTCGACGAATCCAGACACGAGCCCCCATATAGCCCCGAAAACCGTTGCGAAAAGACCAAGAAGCGCCTTGACTAGGCCACCTACTACACCAAGGATACCATTCTTGATACTCTCCCAAGCCGCTATCAGTGTTCGTCCACCCTCTTCGCCTTGACCAAATATACCCTGGAAGATGGCTTTGACAAACCCGACAATACCGCTTATTATCTCTGTGAAACCAGTAAAGAAACCTACAAGCCCCTCAAAAAATATCCCAATGCCCCTTATCGCATTACCCAAGCCCTCTACCACGCCTCCGATAATACCAGCAAGAATTCCCTGTAAGAACCTGCCTACTATCAAGACGAAGCCAACTATAACCTTCACTATTCCAGCAAGAAGCGCCCTAAGAGCGGTGGATCTCTCCCAAACATCCTTGAATCTTTGGGCTATTCTAGCTAGGCTCCCGCCAAAATCTCTGAAGGCCGACATTAGGTTCTCGAACGGGCCCTTAAGACTTTCGATCAACGCCCCGATATTGTCTATGATCATTTCTACTAACGCTAGTTCAAGAAACGCATTGTAGGCATTAATTACGTCTTCTTTCAAATCCCTAAAGAATTGCTTGACGCTCTCAATGGTCTGCCCAATCCTTGATAGTGGCCCCTCAGCTGCTTCGGCGTCCTCTACTAATGGACCGAACGGTTGTATAAGACCTAGGTCAACCAAGATGGCGAAAAACTCATATAGGGTAGTATCTAAGAATGTCTTTAGTTTCTCGGCAAACTTCTCTACCTTAGTCTGCCACTCCTCCATGGATGTTCCGGCATCGGTGGCAACGGGAATCAGATCCTGAATAAAGAGAATAATTTCTTCTATGATCGGAGACCATGTTGTTCCTAGTTCCTCCCACAGAGGCTCTAGCGGAGCAAATATTGCCTTAAGCTCGGTGATAAGCCCCAAGAATTCTGTATTAATCCCGGCGATCGAGTCACTGATAGAAGTTTCTAGCGCGGAGAAGTCAAGCAGCTCAGACAGATCCGTATTTATGTCGTCCGGATCAGGGATGGAGTCTGGATCAAATCCCGGAGCTATGTCGCCAATTCCTCCTTCGCCCAGGCCACCCAAGGCTCCACCCAGCTTCTCTACTGCCTGTATCATTTCATTTACAAGCTGGTTGTTCTTGGTCTGTACGTCTAATAGAGCTTCCGAGGCATCTAGTATTGCGCTGGCGGCCTTTAGTTCTGCTTCCGCTGCGGCGAGCTTAGCTTCCTCGCGTTCAAGTTCGATATCCCTTGTCGCTTCTAGGGAACTTACGTCGCCCTCTAGGCCAATCTGCTCTAGCTCTAGATTAGCCAACTCGCGCACTAGCTCGGACGCCCTGGGATCTGCTAGAATTTCTTCTAGCTCTCCAATACGCATTGCGTTAGAGACCTCTTCCTGTCTCTTTGAAATCTCTGCCAATCTTTTCGAAAGAGGCTTAAGAGCATTGGCGTAGCTCTCGGTGATCTTGGCCATTGCCTCTTGGGCTTCCTTCACCTTTTCCGAAGCCGCAGCTACATCAAGTAGCGCTCTTACGTAAGCCCTTGCATTATTAGACGTGCCGCCCATAGCTTTGAACACGCGGTCAAGCATGTCCTCGGTTACCTTTCCAACCTTCTTGATCTGGTTGATCGCGCTCGCTATCTCTTTCCTAGTACCGAGGATTCGACTAACTAGACCGTCTTTAGGCATGACATCTTCGCCAAGACTACGCATAAAGCCTTCTATCTTGTCAGCAATCTTGTTAAATACTCCGAAGTCGGCGCTTGCCCAACCCTCCATATAGACAAGCATAGCATCACTACCCCACTTATCTAGATCCGGGAGTAGCTTAGGGGGGCTACCGGGCTTTAGCCACTTAGCGATAACCTGTCCAATGGCATTTAGTACCATGATGATAGCTACAAGAGCCTTGGCCATGCCACGAGCAAAGGCTAGAATAATTCCAGAGCCAAACTCAAACATCTTCTGCGTCAGGGTCTTGGCAGTTGTACCAGCAAAACGTTCCATCTTACTAAAGGAGGCGGCAAAGGCTATAGCTAGGCCAATAACTGCGGCGATAACACCTATAATAGGAAATGCCAATAGGCCAATAGACGTTATGAGTCCAAGTATGGCTCCAATAACCGTTGCTATAGTACCTATTAGGAAGCCGAATGTAGCCATACCAAGACCTACTGCGGTTACCAGCGGGCCGAACATCGCTACAAGCGCCAGGATAGTTATGATTATCCTTAGAAGCTCTGGGTCTAACTCAGATATTCTTTCTAATAGTAGCCTTACATAGCCGATTAGCCTGTTTAGTGGCGGTAGGACTATCTCCTTAATGGAGATACCTAGCTCAGAAAACTGGTTCTTAAGCAGGGTAAGCTGAGACTGTGTCGTGCTGAATCGCTTGGCAGCCTCTTGTTCAAGAGCGTTAACGCCAGCCCTCTGAGCCTCTAGCTCTTGAGTTGAAAATCCCAACTGCTCTCTAAGCACCCCCTCTGCATTGGCAAGAGACAGAATAGTTTGCATAACGCGATTATCTGCGAGGTCCAATGCCTGTAACGTTGTAACAGCGTCGTCGCCTTGTATACCAAGCCCTTCTGTAAATTGCAGAAACGCTGTCGCGGCGTCCCTCTGGAATAGATTGACAAACTCTTCCACAGTCACTCCGGAGGTCTTAGCGAAAATCTCCAAGCTCTCCCCGCCCTCTTTCGTTGCGTTTAACATAGCAAACATAACATTCTGGTAGGTGGTTTTGGCGCGAACAGCTGTGGCTCCGGTTGAATCAAACGACGAAGCAAGGGCGAATGTACTAGCGGTAGTAATACCAAGAACATCCGATGTGGCAGACATCTGCTTCGTCATATCAAGTATGGTGCTTTCTACACCGGGAGTCTTGTTACCTAGGGCGACTAAAATACCACCGAGAGATTCGACCGACTCCTGAAAACGCTCGCTTTTGGTCAAGCCATCTATTTGTGCTTGGCTAAAGCCCTTCGTAGCTAGTTCTGCGTCCGTTAGGCCGCCTGAAATAGATAGAATTTTTGCCAGCGATCTAGCCGCGTCTTCGCCAGCAACATCCGTAGTTACGCCTAACAAAGCTGCGGTCCTAATGAATGCCTCAAGATTAGGGACACCCGTAATACCAAGCGTACCGGCCACCTCACCCAGCTTGGCAAGCTCGATTGCCGAAATAGGAATCTCTAGAGCAAGATCTCTGATAAGTCTTTCTAGTAGGCGACCCTCTATAGTTAGGTCTCGAACATTAGTAGAGCCCTCTTTAATAAGCCTAAATTCTGCCCTGTCAACAGTCTTGATTACCCCGGCAAACGCTTCCTCAAAGTCAATGGCTGACTTAGCAAGTGTGCCCAGAAACCCAATAATAGGCAGAGATACAAGGAAGGTGATGGACGTTCCAAGGAACCTGATGGAGTTACCCCATCGGAACATTAACTTAGCAGCCCTGCCTACCCTATCGTTTATTCCTTTTATCGCACCAAAGAATCCGATAAACAACGTACTAGCTAAGCCGACTGCCTTTGCTACCGAAAGTATAGCCGTCTTCAATAAGGTGAACGCCGCCTTTGCTGCCGTAACCGCCGTGGCAGTTATTCCCATTACCACAGAAACCGCTCCCAGGGCTAGCGCGAGGCCAGTAATTCTGATACCCAATTGATTTACCGAGCCGCCCGCAACTAGCATCTCGTTACGGAATATACCAGTTGTAGCCTTAGCAGATCCCATCATGCCAGACACGGTGGCTAGGGCGTTTCTTAGACGTCCCATTCGTTCCGAGTTCTGGCCCATGGCCATGTTTAGGTTGTGTATCGAGGCTCTCGTTTCATTAATCCTGCCCTTTAGCTCCATTTCCTTAGCGCTAAACTGCTGTGCAATCTGCGCCGCTGACGCGCCGAATTTTTCATTCCTCTGTATTTCTTGAGTTAGCGTCGCAAGATCGGCCTTCGCCTTAGCAAATGCTCGACTAGCCTGCCCGAGCGCTATGTTATATCCACCCTGTGTGTCGCGAGCTTGCTTGAGACGTTTCTCTAGACGTGAATGCGTTTCGCCCAGCGTCTCAATAGTTCCCTTCATACTGGTGTATCGCGCCGTGGCAGCAGCCAGCTGCTGAGACTCGCGAGATCTAGCCGCTGTTAACTCAGATATCTTATTACGTAGCCTATCCAAAGATCCGAAGTTCTGGGCCTGCGCCTCCCTAGCCCGAGTTAGGCTTGCAGTGAAGCGGTTCATGGCAGGCTCGTGGCCGCGCAGTGAAATTACAAGTTGTTCTATTCGCTGGGAAAGTCTTTGAGTAGAGTCACCAAATGATTGCTCGTGTTGACTCATGCGCTGGAGCATGGAGTCGAATCCGCGAGACTGCTCCTCTGCCCTACTAGTAGATTTGCCGAAGACATCAACGTCGGCGCCGGTCTCTCGGATCGCTTGACCCAAGCCGCGTACGGCACGCTCCATTCTGCCCATGTCGGCTATGAAATTTTCAACATTCTCCACTACGGCGCGAACGCCAACAGGAAGGAAATCCTCAGCCATGGCTGACTACCTCTTTTTTGCGGCTTTCTTGCTATGTGCGTTTATGGCCGCTTGAGTATGGGCTTCGACAAGTCGGCGCAGTTTGTGCCAAGTGAGGACCTTAGCCTTAAACCAGTTTGGGTAACCGCCAGGTTGCTCCCAACGCCAAAAATCGAGCCCTGCGGCACAGGCAGCTTCCCATTCGGCAAAGCTAGCGTTATGTGTTATACCCGGATTAATAGCATCCGGAAGTTGTAGACTAGCGATTGGATAATTATGTCTCCGAACGTTGAAACGTACGTTCCGCTTCGTCTAGGTCCTCCCCGGACATACCGGATTTTTGTGCAACGAAAGATACATCTTCTGCGGCTACCGCCACATACTTCTTGAAGGCGAACTCTCGTTCAATCGGGTCGTCTACGTCGATATCTAGGCTAATGCCTAGAATTTGCAGCTTCTTGATCCATATGTTGTCTTCCGGAATCGGATCGAGTAGATCGACTCCGAACATGATGATGGCGTCCATTGCCGCCATACCACGTTCCCTACCCTTTCCTTCCAGCGCTTTAATGTAGTCTGGATGGTTGGGGTTTGGCTCGTCAACGTCTTTGTCGTCGTTGTGCCACATAGGGATGTCTGGATCTTTGACCTGTGCAGTAACTTGGTCAATAAGCGAAGCCGACACAGGGATGAGCCTTGCTCTATACCCAGTGCTCAGCGTCGTTATGCCGTCGTCCTTGCCCTTACTGCCTATCTTCTGCGCGACCGCTACGACAGGATTGTTTTTCTCTTTTTCTTCCATAATAATTTTACCTCTCCAGTTCGAAGATATTGACTGGCTGCCTGGCCATATTCAACTAGTTCTTGGCACCTCTAATGATGATGCCATCAGCGCTCAGATCTGATAGCCCGACCGCAACCAAAAGGTTGGGATCGTTCTTGCAGACGGTTAGAGCAGTTAATCTGTCATTGGCCGCTAGGCTACCAACGCCTTCCGGTAGAACTCTAAAGCTGCTACCAGCGTTGTAGCTACGTAGGAGTCTGCCAGCGGGCCCAGTAGTAGCGTGCGATAGGTACACCACGCTATCCGTAGCGAAGGCAAAGTCGTGAACCACCCCAGTGCCGCTTCCAGAGAATGTCTTCTCTGTCCACGAAGCTCCTTGGTCGATCGTGTAGAACAGCTGTCCGGCGTCAGTACCAGCCCAGAACTCTCGCTCCCCGCGCATCCATACGGCATTAATACCGTCAGATGCAGGGGCGGTGGCTACCGAAGTCCAACTTGCTCCATCTAGGGTATAGATGAAAGCCCCGTTTGCGCCGCCAGCCACAGCCCAAGTAGAGCTCAGCGCGTGAACCGCGTTGAGATTTTCTGAGGTGGCTACGCCAGCGTCTAGGACGCTAACACCTGCGGTTGGATCAGCTGTACCGTAGACATAGCCGAGGTCACCTACTATGAATGCGTAGGAGCCTACAGACCAGATGTCATTAGGTCCCGAGGAAGCGACAAAGCCCGTGGCGACGGCGACGAAAGTCGGGTCTCCGGTGCCAGATACCAGCACCGCTAAGTCGTCTACGTTTACGTAGTACAACGACTCTAGGTCGTTGGATACTACCGTAACGTAGTCACCGATCTTTGCTATTCCCGTTGGATCTGAGGCCGTAGTGAGCGGATCGATGTCAGTCGAATACCAAGTCACGCCAGCATCAGGGCTGTATAGCAAGTCAGCTGGAGTTCCAGGAGAACCGTGAGCGGTTAGGGTGATAGCGAATACTCGCTGGCAACCATCGCTTTCGTTCGTGCATTCACCGCAGCCAACCGAGTCAGAGATAATAACATCTACGACTTCGTTTGCTACTAAAGATCCAGCGCGTTCGCTGAACTTCAGCGGTAGTACTTCGTACCAGTTCTTAGCCGAGATTTCAGCTGTCTCGTTAACCGCAGCCTGACCGCCGGATTCTAGTGTTCCTAGCTCGTCAGTCGACACGCTGGTTAATGAAGCGTCTTCAAGGATAATAGCTTTGCTGAATTGGTTAAACTCATTTGGATTTTGGCATGCGCCAAAGTGAATCTGAATATCAGATGCACACTTAATCTTAGCAAGCCGGAGTAAGGTGCTTGCCAAGTCTGCCGCATAGCGACCAGTTAGAGACGTAGTGGCCCTTTCTTCGCCACCACGAATCGTGCCAATTTCTTGAAATTCGCCGTATGCGTCTGGATCAGGAACCTCGATTTTCTCGAGGTCGCCGAACGACTGTTCGACTGTACCTGCTATCAGACTCGAGTGGTAGGCAGGATCTCTGTCAGCCCTCGCACGGCGCTCAATCAAGAAGACACGCGAAAAAGCGTTCTTAGCGGGTATGAAACTCATTTGGTTCCCCCTTGATTAAACTCAAACCCTATATCTTCTGCCTGTACAAAGCGATAAGCCTCTTCTTCAAGATCGACAAGACAGCTGGCCCCAAAGAGCTTTGCTGATCCTGAACATCTTGCCATGTTATCAGACCGCGCTTAACAAGCGTATTGTGTAATTCTTTTTGTACTTCGTCCCAGTCTATTACGGACAAGTCTGGAACATCGTGTCGGATTCCGCTTTTGGCCATCTCGTCAGGATCGCTATCCTTAACCCATGCCTGTCGCAAGTACCCGTCTTTATCTTCCCAAGTAACTAGCCTCATCTATAAAAGCTCCTTATATAGCAGCTACTTCAATAACGCTTTCGCGATTTTGCTTGCCGATTAGTCTCCAAGCCATTACCTCTCCGTACCTAGTCCCAAAGGGATTATCTAGGTCTCGGAATGGTACGTTGTACGCCTCGCCAGATATTGATAGTGCTAAGTCTTTTCGCAGACCTTCAAAAAAGTCAAGCACTCCCTGACAAGGACATATGCTCTTGCTAAGTCTGGCTGTAGCTAAGTAAGCTATTGCCTTGGCATATTTATCCTTTAACGGATCACACGATAAACCATTCATGAATGTCCGTGAGACATCGCCAGCATAGTAGCTAACACGTACTTGATCGGGGTCTCTTCCTACTGCCCAGGAGGCAGAATTCCATCCCCCGATATCCGAATTGTAGGTAGCCGCTTGAGGTACAAGAAGACCTAGTTGTACATCCCGTACTACCACAACACCGTCTTGATAAGTAAGGGCTCCGACATCGGTCGACGCCCTAGCGTCTCCCGCATTTTCCCAAAAGAATCTAGCCGATGCAACGGTATTATCTATATACTCCCGATATATGTCAACCGAGGTCAGTAAGTTCGCTGTGTCGGTCAAGTCAAGCGCCCTGTACTCCTCCGACGAAGTCCTGGCGTCTATATCTGGATTGACAAACTGCCACGTCCTAAATTCGAACACGACGTTTCCGCCAGAGATTGATTTACTTCTTGGGTGCCGTATCTCCCATTCCGGGACGCCTAACGTATCGGCTATATAAACTTTTAATTCGCATACTTCGGTTTCAGTGGTAGCTACGGTAATCGTTACTGTCTCGGCAAACCCGTCGCCGTCCTCGTCTGTATACGCCAAGCTACCCCCAACGGTAGTAGCAGTGCCTATCTTGTCTACCGATCGCGCTCCGCCCTGAATAATTCTGCTTGTCCTAGCCTTAATCGACACCGGCCTACCTGACGTGTTTATGCCTCCAGCGCTGTGGAAAAGAGGATCGTATGGTCGGGGAAACATATATATTTCATTAGACACAAAAGTAGGAGCTAGGTTAAACCCGACTATCTCAGATATGTCCTCCTCGGCAAGTATGATCTGCTCTAGGATTTCCTCCCTAGAAGATACGTCGCGATACTGCCACCCATGCCTGGGGACCACCGCAGAGCAATCCTGCGCGGGCCATATGTCCGGCACGTAGCTTCCATAAAAATGCGGAGGAGCAACTACCCCTATTATTTTCAAATATCTCTCTAGTGATAGCCACGTAGCCTGTAGTGGATCGGCAACGTCTAGTCCGGTGCCAACGCCACCGACGATAGGGATGACTATAGTTCCACCTATATTACTCATGTTGCTACTACCTCCTCTAGGTCGGGGTTACTGGCAATGAAGCCGTCGGCAAAGACCCAGAAATAATACCACCCTGGATCTAGCCATGGCTTCTGATTGGTTGTCATGTGTCTTAGGACGCCGAACACATCGGTGATGCCAGAGAACACTACTCGAACACCAGCATCGTCCGTAGAAACGGAGACGGTAGCTCCCGCAACTGGGATTGCGCCCGGTTTCGTTACCGTATAAGTAAATTCCTCTGCGTATATAGAGCGTCCAAGAATAACATATTCTAGGTTTTGCTGTATAGCCCCGGCGCCAGTCACCTTAATAGACACCACGCCAAACGTGTCAGATTCCCCAGCTGTAGCAGTATATTTATACCAACCGTCCGACATCTCTGCCTGAACGCCAGCAGCAGGTAGGAATGCAGCGCCGTTCTTTGAAATCTCAAGACTCAGCGTTCCGCCAAGCCCAGATATCTCGCCTCCGCTGCCGTCAATCATAACAAAGGTGATTAGATTTTGCTGGTCAAGTGTCCATTCTAGTGCAGTCATAATAGCTCCATATCATATGATAGTCATTTGTGTCTTAAAAATCCAGCTACCGCATTCTTTTGTACATTCCGCGCCACATACCCTTGAATAAAGTGCGATCGGCTCCAGTTGTGATACCAGTCATATACGCTTGCTGGCTACTGCTTGCTAGCACGCCACCTGCTATGTACGCTGGCTGGCTG
>Ga0307378_10011588_pt1 | contig 11343 bp, 11 predicted proteins | sample UN1MG_FD_202238 | JGI IMG/M metagenome (GOLD analysis project Ga0307378, IMG submission 202238) | Soil microbial communities from Risofladan, Vaasa, Finland - UN-1 | ecosystem: Environmental > Terrestrial > Soil > Coastal area > Acid sulfate soil | place: Finland: Risofladan, Vaasa | collected...
TAGAATATCGAAGAGTTCTTCGAGCGTCTCAAGATTCACAACGTGGTCGAGCATATCGAACAAGTGCTCGGAAGCTGCTGACACACGGTAGAGCGTTTTCTCTTGGCCCCAGCGAACACCATACTCACGATTAGCACCAAGAGACTGGATGCCAGTATCCCAGAAGATGAACACATCACAGTCACGAGCGCCGATTAGATCCATCTTGGCTCGGTAGATTAGTTCATGCTTCGGATGATCATCTCCATACTCCCGTGTCCAGTTGTAGTCCTGATGCCACTTCCAGCCAAGGTCGTGGAAGAGTTGCTTGCCAATGGCATGAACCTTCTCGCGGTCTTTACCTGCTGATGCAATGTAGAATGTCTTACTCATTTCGCTTCCTTAATCCAGAGCACTTCAGTAGAGTGCCCACGTTCTTCGTTGAGATGTTCTTTTGAATTGCCTTCCATTTTACCGACGCTTTGGATGGAGACGAAGGCTTCCCATTCAATACGTTTGTCCCAAGGGTTGTCCTCGTAGAGATCGTTGCTATAGCCGCTCACGGCAACAAATCCTTTGCACTTAAAGACCCGAGCCAGGAACTCCTTATGGCGTGCAGGAGTCATCTCATTCTTATAGGTGCCACGATACACGTCACAATAAGGCGGGTCGCAATAGATGACGGCATCCTTTGAATCGTAGTCCTTCATGCAGTCTTCCCAATCTTGGTTCTCGACTTGCACATTGCGGAAGCGTCCATGGATGTCCGGGAAGAGTTCAAGCTTGTTCCTGATCTTTCCGGCCATGCTCGAGCGCGAGGTCTGACGACCCCAATTACGACCCAGTGATCCAAAGGAACTTTGGAGCATGTAATACCAGCGAGCAGCTCGCTCGATGGGATCATCCGTATTCTGCCAGCTCGCCTTGCAATCTACGAATTCCTCACGAGCATGGACCGTGAGATCCAGCCATTCACAGAGCTTCTTGAACATCACTGGATCACGCATACACTTGTAGAAGGCTACCACGCCACCGTAGGCATCGTTGTAGACCTCCAGCTTCGAGGACTTTCTGGCGAGTAGGATCGCAGCACTCCCTCCGAATGGTTCGATATACTTGGCACGGTAAGGGAGGTAGGGAAGTATCTCCTTAACACTCCGACTCTTACCACCAGGATACCCGAACGGGGCTTTAAGGATCTTGGCATCCTTTGAACCACTGACACTATCTAGGCTATCGAATAGTCCCACTAAAGTATAACTCCTGTAGTGATTATGTTGACATATTCAAAGTAACCACTATGTGGAAGTTTTAATTCTCTGGCAGTTAGAAGCCAGTTGCTAAGCCACTCTGATTCTGGCCACTCATCACTGTTAATATATTTACCATGACAAGCATTTAAGTTCCGAACCTCATCTTCAGTAACCCTTTCGACATAGTAGACTTTTATATTCTCAGGAACTTCTTGGTAGATAATTAAATAATTCATTGGTTTTCCTCAAACTTTGGACGATCTTCAATCGATAGTGGCATATCATCAAACGACTTAGGAAACCGCCCCAAGCGAACCATCTCTAAAGTCCACATAATGGCAAAGGCATTCCAGGCGACAGCAGCCATATGATCTTCGGATCTGTCTCCTGAAAGATAGTCCTGACCATGCCGGATAAGTGAGTCAACGTAAGATGCGGCAGGCTGTCCCTTTTCCCAGTTTCGGTCACCATACTTAGCAGCACCATTCTCATAGTGCTGGGCCAGTCTTCGTAGGGAGTAGGGAGGAATAAGATCGTAGCGCCCTTTACCTGTTCGCACATCCCTAACGCTGCCGGTAGAGAACTCGCGTCTCTCACCAGAATCTTTAACACTATTGAACTCCGTCTTTTTCAGATGCCCGCATCCTTGTTGATGAAAGACTTCTCCACTTATTGGATTCCTTGTGCAAGTGGCTCCGATGTTTTCAACATGCTTCGGGCACCAAGAATCATGATCCATGTTCCCACAGTGAATACACTCTACGCTCATCGCATTCTCCCACAGGCCCATACGCCTGATCGTTCCTCGATAATAAGATTCGTCAATGGCTCTACGTGAACGCCCACGAAGATGCCGCCATCCAATTCGATATACTGTGCGATCCCCTGATCGAAAGCAATCATAAGCTGCCTCCTTTGCAGAGTCTCTAGGCGTGCTAGTAATTCTCTAATCATTACTAGTCTCAAGATACTCGCCCTCAATGACATAGCGTCGTGTCTCGCTATCCGCTGGTGCTTGTCCTCTCCACCAGACGTTCCCAATGTAGTGATGACCATCCTTCCGTCGTCGTGCCTTGGGAAATTCTGGAGGGAGAGAGCGATTCATCTTGATCTTGCTCCAACTTGCTTGCTCATCAGGATCAAGCCAATTGAAGAACTTGTTGTAAAAATCGCTAACCTTAATCATCTGACCAGGCGTCGGGATACACATCTCATCGATGAAGAGTTCTAGGCTACTCTGATTCAGTTTCTGAACTGCTGCCTTCGCATGAGTATGGATAACTGGCACATTTAGACGGCTATCGGATTCTGGAATCTCAAGACTAAGAATCTCTGCTAAGAACTCAGGAGCCTCTTTCGCAAGCATCGGAAAGAGTTTCTTTTTGGGTATCATCTCTAGGGGATCAATAGCTTTGACGTGGCACATCGTAACACGAGTGTCACCGGAGAAAACTGCACACGCTTGGAAATCATTGTCACACTGTATCCAGTGCATCGTGTTCATAGCTAGGAAGGTTGTTTTCCCTTTATACGTGCAATTGAAATCGTCAGCTTCAACCCAATCCTTCATCCTCCGATTAGCGATCTTGTTCTTACGAAGGTCAGTCTCCTCTACTACGCAGATGATGGCACCATCCAACTCACCATTGAACCCTTGCTGGTTTGTCAACGCAGCGTCACCACGAGAATAACCACGTGTGAGTAGTGTCTTGAGTGCGCGATGGTAGGATGACTTTCCTGAATCCTCAGGACCATAGAAGAACAGATATGGAAGTGCGGCATATGGATCCTGGAATATGGAAGCTACCCAAATCTTTAGATAGTCCGCACCACTAAGGATACCGTTTGCCTTACACCATGGATGAACTTTGATGGCATCATCAAGACCAGATCCACAGTGTTCAAGAATCTTGAGCCAAGTAGGATACTGTAGATCATCCGTATCTTGCGCGGGTGGGTAACGTAACTGTGCCGCGTTACGATTCCACTCGCGGTCACCTGGATACTCAGGCTGGAATGGTTTGTTCACTACCTTCCAAGGCTTGAGAATCGCGGTGCCCATGATGCTAGTGATCTCTTTAGCATTGCAGCCCTTAGACCCTAGAGCCATCTTGATATGCTCTTTTGGTTCTCGGCCCCATACATCTTCTGCCTTAACCATCCAGCCTGCATCCTCACGTGTATCCGCCTGCACGACTAGCTTGCGGATAACATCGTCGTGATTGGCAACATCAAGAGACTCTGGGCTGGCTAATCGCACCGCGAAGATACGCTGCCAATCAGATTTCTTAACTGCCCAACCAAGCATCTTATCGCCACGGTCTTCCTTCTCATGCTTAAGCTTTACGATTAGGCGACCGTCTCTGTGCTGCTTGAGGACACACTTGCGACCCATCATCCGGATGTCGATATCTATGTGGACACCAAGATACTTAGCTGCCTGGACCGCTGACTCGGTATCTAGAAACTCAAAGCTACCATCAGTATCTTCAATGCCTCCAAAGGCACGACATACTGTTGAGAGGTCTGGCTCTCTATTGAGATAGCACCTCGTCCAACCGGCTCCATCTTGGCTCCAAGAAGAATGCTCTTGAACACCAGGGGTATATCGTCTAATTGCCCAAGCTCCACGATTGATTGGGAAGGCAAAACAGTTCTGCTCATTTGTGTTATTTCCCTTTGAGTCTGTCTCATAGAAACCCTTAAGCGATAGTTCATCATGTGCTTCCTGAAGATGGAATGTGTGGGTGACTAGCATATAGTGGTCTTTATCCCACCACCACAATGAGTCACTTTGTTCGAGCCAATCAATAAGTCTCTGATGGTCAGCATCGAACTTAATCTTCGGACGCTGGCCTGTAAGTTCCTCAAACATGTCGCCCTTACCAGCGGACTCAATGTCCTTAGGAAGTGCCTTGCGACGAGCGCCCGATACGACTGCAACGTGGTCGTGCCAGTTGGGAGGCACGTTATGTAGGATGTGGCCATCCTTCACAAGTTCAAGGCCGTCGGTGCCTTTCATCTTACGATGCCAGATCCACATGTTACTTCCACCGACATCTATACTGGCCTGAAAGTCGAAGCCAGTAAGTGCAGCCATCTGACCTAGGATCGCACGAGCAAGTGCCGCGTGTTCCGTGTGGTTCTGCGTGGGTGGTCCGTCAAGCATCACGTAAAGATGGAGACCGTTACCTGACGTAGACTTACGGATGGTCACCCATGGAATTTGAAACGCAGCCTGGCGCACAGCATCAAGCTCGACGTGAGTAAGCTTTGCGAGATGCTTATCGCTATGACCGATGATAGCATCAAAATCATACGCAACCCACCTGCTACATTTATTCACCCAATCCCATCCGGTCATTCCTATGCCCTCAACGTGTGCGGAGAGGTCGAAGGACATCGGAACATCTTTGTATTCAGGCACGGTATTCGCTTTATAGGGAATCCGCATGGCCTTCCATGTTTGGACACCATCAGTATATACCTGATACTGACGACCCTTAAAGTCTTTAGTTGTCCGCTCTCCGCCGTCTTGCGCGACGTTTACCTGGACTTCCATATCGTAGCTATACATAGCAGCGAGGTCTGCGTGAGTATTAGCCACGAGGAACTTCTTGATAGCCTCTGTTCTGGTAGGCTGCATTGATGGCACCATCACTTGAAAAAAGTTATCCACAATTTGGAAAAGTTATCCACAATTCCAGTTTTCTTGTTGATAAGTGGATGGTCCCATCGGGGTTTTCCACAAGTTACTAACATATTCCACATTACTACTTTCTACGGGTGTCCGCCGATCAGCGGGAAACAGTAGCATAGTATTGGTGCAACTAGCTAGCACAATCTCAGAAAGTCGTAAGTCCTTACCCTGTAAGGACTTACCATTCTTCTCTTACTTACTACTTTGCCGGTTAACTCAAGGGAAGGGAATAAGGGAAAGAGGTATATAAAGGATAGGGGAGAATGCAGCCAGTAAGTAGATTGACGTAAGTCCTTGCCCTGTAAGGACTTACGTCAAAATCGACAATCTGGTTCGATTATTTCCCTTCTCCCCGTCTAGGAGTATCCCGACACTATTCACCGAGCCAGTTTTCCTCGTCGGGGAGGGAAGCGGAAAGGCCATCACATCGATGTGATGGCAAAACCATTTTGATGGGAGCATCATATTTCATGGGCGAATTGAAGAAAGTTAAATTGTCAGACATCCGCGAGAACGACGTTGCGCTCCGCACCGTCAATCGTGAGTCTGAGGAATATCAGGGATTGGTCGAGTCGATCCGTTCCAAGGGTTTCATTGGCGCGATCAGCGTTCGTGAGCGGTTCGAGGAGGATGGAACATCCTACTACGAGCTGATCGATGGCTTGCATCGTTTCAATGCGTCGAAGGACGCGGGCCGCGCCGACATCAATGTTGATGTTGTCGATCTCAACGAGGACCAGGTTCTCGAAGCTCAGATTATGGCGAACATCCATAAGATTGAGACTAAGCCCATCGAATACACTCGTCAGCTTAAACGGATTCTGACCCGTAACCCGCTGATGACGGAATCCGAATTGGCTGTGAAGTTGGGCAAGAGCCAGTCGTGGATCTCGGGGCGTCTGAGCCTCAACAAGCTGGCGAGCGAGCAGGCCCGTGAGCTTGTGGATGAGGGTAAGATTGGTCTGTCCAATGCTTACGCTCTGGCGAAGTTGCCTCCCGAGGAACAAGCGGATTGGCTCGACCGGGCGGTTACCCTTCCTCCTGATGAGTTCATCCCCCAGACGACGGAGCGGCTTAAGCAGATCCGTGAGGATCGCAAGGCTGGTCGTGATTCGTCGCCTGCTGAGTTTGTGGCTACGGCACATCTTCAGAAGCTCGTTGCGCTCAAGGATGAGTATAGCACTCCGCAAATCGGCCCCTCGCTGTGCCAGCGCAATGGCGTGACCACGGCAGCGGGAGGATTCGCAATGGGAGTTGCTTGGGCACTCCACATGGACCCCGATTCGGTCGAGATCCAGAGGGAGAAGGATGCCGAGCGCGTTGCCCAACGCGAGGAAAAGAAGCGGCAGGTGGCTGCTGTTCGTGCCTCGAAGAAGGCTGACAAGTTGGCGAAAGAGTTGGACGAGGCAACCAGTAAGGCTGCTGAGGCCCAAGCCGCCGCTGTTAGCGTGAGCTAACAAGTGTCTAGCATCCTGGGTTATTGGAACACCTGTTCCAGAACCCAGGATGCTACCATCTGGTCCTATAGTGTAATGGTAGCACAGGTGAGCGGTGGAAATCCGACACGCAAGACGAGGTTCGATCCCTCGTTAGGACCATTGCTTTCATCCGTTAGTGTAGTGCCAACACGCAAACTCAGATCATACAATTTTGAACACGAGCATTGCACACTCGGATGGTAGCATCATTCACCGTTTCTGTTTTTCATCATCATCAAAAGGATTCATTGCTATGGCTGAAAACGAGCTGGTCAAGGTTGAGGATATCGGAACACTTGTTCCCGCGAACAAGTATGGCGAGGAAGCGTTCGAGGCTTCTGCAAGCAGTAATGCGTATCTTTCTCGCATTCAACTGATGACCAGTAGCACGAAGTTGTGCAAGGCTGGTAAGTTCCCGATCAATCATTACGCTATGGTCCGTGACCAGAAGCATGATGACTTGGGCGAGAACATCGACGTGTTCGTGTTTGACTGGCATCCGAAGGCGCTAGAGACTGGTGATGCTATCATCAGCACCTACGAGCCTGAGTCTTCTGAGTTCCAGCGTATCCAAGCGAAGTCTGCCACCAAGAACTCCGGGTGCATGTTTGGCCCAGAGTTCCTCTGCTGGATTCCGAGCATCGAGAAGTTCGCTACGTTCTTCATGGGCACCGCGTCCGCACGCCGAGAGGCTGGCAACGTCAAGGCCCGTTTGAATAACTCGGTAACTCTCGGTTCTCAGTTCTGCAAGAACAAAGACTTCGAGTGGTATGCCCCAGAAGCTACGGTATGTAGCACTCCGTTCGCCATGCCCGGTAAGGCTGATCTTTTGGAGGCCGTGGAGAAATTCCGCAACCCGCCCAAGAGTGATGTCGAAGGCGTGGCCGAGGATACGGAAGGGACTCGGGCTCGGTAGTCTGCGGGGCGGGGAGCAGCATCAAGCTGCTCCCCGCCACCGGGGGATAACATGGACTATGAAATTTACCCGCTGGCAATCACTCATGTTGAGTGGAGCATCTTTACTGATGTATGCCAGCGGGTAATTGGCGTTAGTCCAACACGCGGCATTGATGCTAGCCATCTGAAGTTAAAAGATCCCGCAGCGTTCTTGGGTTCGTTCGATACACAGAACGAACCCTTGATAGCGCTGCGGGATTCTTTTAATCCGGGGCATAAGCATTTTAGCATATCATTTATTATGGTCCTCGACACGGAGGGAGTAATCGCCCTCCAGAACACAGGACTCGAACTATTTACTAGAGAGGGAAAAAGGAGACAGATCCTCGCTATAGCGACAGGATCAATGGATGAGTGGCATCGTGCTGTTTGTTATGGCTGCCGTGAGATAGCTTCTCTTGAGTTGCGTTTCATTATGAATCATGTTGTTGCTCGTTTTGAGCAAGCTGGATTCAGGGAGATCTTTTCCCACCTTAAGAAACACAAATTACACGATCAGACATTTGTTCTGAGATCATAGTCATGGACATGGAAACTATTAGTAAAATGAAAAGAGGCCCGATGGTGGCATCGAAATCCCGCACTCTTGAGTGCAAGCTACGTATTGGTAAGTATCGTAAAACTGGCAAGCTCGTATATGCGAATGGAAGGATTGAGTTTCACTTCGGCTACTGGCCTTCTCTCAATGAGGAGATTAAGAGCATGGAGAGCCACAAGTATCATGGCTACGAGGAGCCTAATCCCCGAAGAATATGGTCCGTTGCTGATTCACAACGGAACCATTTCCAAATAGCGTTCATGCGCGAGGAGAATCCCTACGCCCATTTTGAACAACCGATAGTCGAGGTAGATACAAAACGCTCGCTCTATAAGCATCAGCTTGAGATGCTCAACTTCGTGATGACCGTTCGACATTGCATCTTTGCATGTGAGATGGGCACTGGTAAGTCACTAGTCTTTATCGAAGCGGCTGAGCAGCTTAAAGCTAAGCTCAACTTGAAGGATGACGACATCTGGTATGTCGGTCCAAAGGCTGGAGTAAAGGCTGTTGGTCGAGAGATCAATAAGTGGAAAGCCACCTTCAAGCCCACCATGATGACCTACGAGGGCATGAAGAAGTGTGTAAAACTCTGGAAACCGGGGACACCTGCACCGAGGATCATCTGCTTTGATGAGTCATCGAAACTGAAGGGACCAGTTACTCAACAGTCCATGGCTGCACTCCACTTGGCTAATGCCGTCCGTGAGGAGCACGGCTATAACAGTATTGTTCTCCTGATGTCAGGAACACCCGCACCGAAAACACCTGTTGATTGGTGGCATCAGTGTGAGGTCGCTGCTCCTGGTTTCATTAAGGAGGGCACGATTGGGAAGTTCAGAGCAAGACTCTGCATCGTTGAGATGCGTGAGAACAATATCACAGGTGGGTCATACCCTCAGCATATTGCCTGGCTTGATGACTCCCGTCGCTGCAAGAAATGTGGACAATTCCGTGAGGCACCCAATCACGCCCCCATCAATGCGGGTGAAGAGATTTACCACAGCTTTGAAAAGTCGAAAGACGAGGTTAGCTATCTCTATGAACGAATGCACGGACTCGTGCTTGTTCGCTTCAAGAAAGACTGTCTGGATCTTCCTGAAAAACAATACGAGATTATTCGGATCAAGCCCACACCGGAAATCGTTCGCGCAGCACAGCTTATTCGAGCGAGAGCAACTAGGGCAATTACGGCGCTCACGCTTACCCGTGAGATCAGTGATGGGTTCCAATACATAGAGATACCTTCTGGTAAGGAGACATGCCCCAATTGTCATGGCAGAAAAGAGATCCTCATCAAGATTCCTGTCGAGGATGTGGACATCATGGCCCCGCAAAATGTTGGGGAGTTCATTGAGAAGACTGTCACCTGTGATAACTGTGGAGGCGCTGGTGAGATTACCATCTACAAGCGGGATACGGAAGCGGTTGGTAGCCCGAAAGACAAGTTCTTCATTGATGACCTGGACCAGCATGAAGATGTTGGACGATACATCGTATGGGGCGGGTTCACCGGGACGCTAGATCGTTTGGTTGGGATGGCCCATCAGAATGGGTGGGCTACTCTGCGCGTTGATGGCAAAGGCTACGTGGGATCGTCTGCGACTGGTGAGAAGCTTAATGATGACGAGCTACTTGATGCCATGGATCGGTCACACCCTAAACACAAAGAGCTTCTAGATAAATATCCGAAGCTCTGCTTCGTTGGACACCCTCAAGCTGGAGGCATGGCCCTGACGTTGACGGCCAGCCCAACCGAGTTGTTCTACAGTAACTGCTTCAATGGTGAGGCTCGTATGCAAGCTGAAGATCGTGGACATCGCCCCGGCATGGACGTGAATAGGGGACTGACCATCAAGGATCTTATCATGCTTCCCACTGATAAGCTAGTGCTTGACAATCTGAAGCAGAAGAAGCGATTGCAGAATCTCACAATGGGTCAACTGTCGGATGCATTTACTACGTCATAGGCACGAGTCTAGGCGTATTGACCACTGGCTCTGTGTCCGTTGCGGGACACAGGGCCGTAAGTCAAATGTTTTGAGACTGGAATGTGCAGTAATGACGTATGAGCAAAAGGAAGCATACCTCAAAACTCACAAAGAAGATGACGACATCTTCGTAATCATGAACTGTGTTGGCTGTGACGGTCCTTTCTATCGTTTGAAGATTGACATCAATCGAGGGACTTGTTACAATTGTTAGAAGAACTTTATCGAAAATGAGCAACACTATGCAAATCACCAATATCGCAATGAGCAAGATCCTCTTTGATGAGGACTTCAACTGTCGCGGCAAGATCACGCCCATGGACGTAGTGGATCTTGCCAAGAGCATACGTGAGGAAGGTCTGATTCAGGCCGTCTCCGTTTGTCCACTTGTCGGTCCACGAGCAAAGGCTAATCCTGGGAAAGAGTATCTACTCATCGCAGGCTACCGAAGATTTACTGCCTTCAAGATTAACGAGCAGGACCACATCCCTGCCGTTATCCGACAGGACATTACAAGGGAGGAGGATGCCTGCTTCTTCAACCTGGCCGAGAATCTTCAACGCACCGAGCTTAATATCCTCCAAGAAGCAAGAGCCTTAAAGAAGCTCGAAGAACTTGGCATCTCTGAGGAAGATGCCGCTCTTCGTTTGAAGATGTCGCGTGGTTGGGTTCAAGTGCGCTACATGGTGCTTCGACTTCCACGAGTCGTCCAAGAGGAAATTGCGGCTGGCTGGATGACTCAGAAACAGATCCGCGATTCTTATAGCCACTACAAAGATAGTGGTGAGCTTGCGTGCTTTGCGGCTGTCCGTCAGTTTAAGGATGACAAAATCAAAGGACGTAAGGGCACTCGTAAGAAGGTTAAGAAATCTAAGGCAAAGGATCTTGAGACTAAGGCTCGGCGAGACATCCCCGAGATCCATGAACTTCAGGATCATATCTACCAAGAGTTTGGTGGAAATAATATTGCCACTAGGCTTCTAGCTTGGTGCGCCGGGACCATTACCTCGGGAGATGTCCACCTTGGACTACAGGAATGGGCTAAGACTCAAGAGCGCACCTACAGGATGCCTTAATGAGCAAGCTAGTATTCTTCGACACTGAGACCTGTGGATTCCACGGCCCCACCGTTCTTATCCAATACGCCGAGGGCGTGGATGGTGCCATCAAGCTTCACAGTGTTTTCAATACCCCTATCTGGGAGACTCAGCAACTTATTGAGTATCTATGTGAGAACACGGTCGTCGCGTTTAACCTCGCGTTCGACTGGTTTCATATCTGTCAGACATATACAGTTCTGAAACTGTTAGGCGAGAAGGTAGGCTTCGATGCCCTTCCTGAAGACCACATCGAAGAATACGCAGCACTGGAGCCAGAGGCGCGTCTCGGTTCATGCCTCAAGCCTGTTGGCGCTCTTGATCTTATGCTACATGCTAGGAAGGGTCCA
>Ga0307378_10011590_pt1 | contig 11340 bp, 8 predicted proteins | sample UN1MG_FD_202238 | JGI IMG/M metagenome (GOLD analysis project Ga0307378, IMG submission 202238) | Soil microbial communities from Risofladan, Vaasa, Finland - UN-1 | ecosystem: Environmental > Terrestrial > Soil > Coastal area > Acid sulfate soil | place: Finland: Risofladan, Vaasa | collected...
TCGCGTGACCCGCCGGTGCATTGCCCGCAGCACGCGGTCGTTGATGTGTTGAAGCGGGAGGTCGATGTACTTGACGACCCGGTCGCACTCGGCGATCGCGGCGAGCATCTCGCCCGTCATCACCGACGGGTACGCGTACATCAGCCGAATCCACTTCGCCCCGTCGCATTCGGCGTCGAGCTTGCGCAGCAGCCCGGCCAGGCCCGGCTGGTAGCCGATGTCCGCGCCGTAGCTGGTCGTGTCCTGCCCGATCAGAATGAGCTCGCGGGCCCCAGCGGCGACGAGCTCACGACACTCGGCGGCGATCTCGTCCGGCGGCTTGCAGTGCATCGGCCCGCGGATCGCCGGGATCGTGCAGAACGTGCACTTCTGGCTGCAGCCTTCGCTGATCCGCACGTAGGCGTAATGGCGCGGCGTCAGGCGCAGCCGACCGCGATCCGACCACGGCTGCGAGTGATACTCGCCGACGTAAAGATCGACAGGGCGCGAGCTTGCCGTCCTTTGAGCGACGTCGCGGGGACTGAAGCCTGCGGCTCTTTCCGTGGGATCGGGGGAGCCCATAACGGCGCGTGCGACGTCGTGGCGGTTGTGTACGCCGACCAGCGCGTCGATTTCCGGCACCGCTTCGAGCAGCTTCGCCCCGTCGCGCTGCACCAGGCAGCCGGCTACGACAATTCGCTTCAGCTCGCCGCGGCGTTTCCGCTGGACCAGGCCTTCGAGCACTTCGAGCACCTCGGCCCGGGCTGCTTGGAGGAAGCCGCAGGTATTGACGACGATGGTGTCCGCCGCGTCTTCGTCCCCGCTGATCAGCGCCCCCGCCTCGGCAATCTGGGCCAGCATCTTCTCCGAATCGACCAGGTTCTTGACACACCCCAGCGACACAAACCCCACCACCGGCGGCGCTGCCGCGCCCGCGCGCCGCTTCGGTGCCGCGGCCTGGCGCCGCTCGGTTCTGAGCTCATCGCCCTCGCCTGCCACTTTCTCCACTGGATCCATCGTCTGAGCCTTCGGACCGTGTTGCTCTTCTCACAAGGTTAGCGATCGAATAGGCTTACGGCAATTGGACCAACCGGGGCGTGGCTGACGATGCGCAAGAGTGCAATGGGCCCAGCGCTACAAACGTGCTGATCGGCCCTTGACCGTACGGGCAATGTTAGGTATCATCTCTGGCTGTGGAGGCGAGGCATGGCGCAGGGGTCGAGGATTGAGTGGACGGGGTCGACGTGGAACCCGATCGTGGGATGCACCAAGGTCAGCGCCGGTTGCAAGAACTGCTACGCCGAACGGATGGCCAAGCGTCTGGCGGCCATGGCGCGGGCCGACCGGGCCGCGGGCAGAGATCCGGGTCGGAAGGGGAACTACCTTCACGTGATCGACCGCCGCGGCCAATGGAACGGCAACGTGTTCTTGGACTACCCGGCTCTCGAAGACCCGCTGCGCTGGCGAAGCCCGCGCGTGGTCTTCGTGAACTCGATGAGCGATTTGTTCCACGAGGATTTGCCGCTCCATTTCATCCGCGCCGTCTTTGCGGTCATGAACCGCTGCCCGCAGCATACATTCCAGGTTCTGACCAAGCGCCCACATCTCGCCGCTGAATACTCGGGGGAGCTTTGTTGGACGGAGAACATCTGGATGGGCACCACGGTCGAGAACGCAACCGTCACGCACCGAGTCCAGACCCTTCGTCGAACGGGCGCTCACATCAAGTTCCTTTCGCTGGAGCCCTTGCTGGGAGCGATCCCGCGGCTGCCGTTGTCGGGGATCGACTGGGTCATCGTCGGCGGCGAGTCCGGCCCCGGCGCGCGACCGATGAAACCCGAGTGGGTCCGCCGTATCCGCGACCGGTGCCTTACGCAGGGCCTCCCTTTCTTCTTCAAGCAGTGGGGTGGCGTGAACAAGAAGTGCGCTGGTCGACTATTAGACGGACGGGCATGGACCCAAATGCCGAACGGTGTCTACGCGGAGCAGTCTGGTGCCAGACGAGCTGCCAACGATATGGCGTGCTGAACCCCACACGCTCGCAAAGCACGCGATTCTCAAGAAATATCTTGAAGCGTGGATGCCCATCCTTTCACACCAGACAGCGAAGCACCCAGCCCGTCTCTCGCGCATATGGTATGTCGACGGATTTGCTGGCCCCGGTGAATACGTCAATGGGGAACCGGGTAGCCCTGTAATAGCCCTTCAGACAGCACTGGATCACTCTCATATTTTTCCTACACCTGTGAGGTTCTTGTTCGTCGAGGCTAGAAAGGACCGTCTCGATCACCTGAGGGCGATTCTTGCCCGATACGACGAAGCCATTCGGTCTTCGAAGCGCGTCGAGGACTACGAGACAAAGCTGGGTGATTGTGCCGATACGCTCAACCGCTATCTGGATCAGCGCGACGAGGCAGGCAAGGCTTTCGGGCCCGCCCTGGTTTTCCTCGACCAGTCCGGATACTCGGCGGTTCCGATCGACCTCATTGGACGTGTCATGCGCTACCCAGTATGCGAGGTATTCTCGTACCTTGATTGGAAGGACCTCAATCGGTTCATCACGGACGAGAGCAAGTGGGCGGGCCTGACGCGCACGTTTGGCGGCGACGAATGGCGTGATGCAATCGGCATGGGGGCAGCAGATCGGCGGGCTTTTCTTTTGAAGGCCTACAGGAGTTCCTTGCAGCAACGGGCTGGCGTTGAGTTCTTCTGTTATTTCTCCATGCACGACGAAAACGGGCAGCTGCTTTACTGGCTCTTCTTCTGTACAGGGCACCTCGCTGGTTTGGAGCAGATGAAAAAAGCCATGTGGAGCGTTGACGAGACGGGAAGTTTTCGGTTCTCGGATTCTGAGGCACCTGGCCAACTACTACTGCTGGACGGCTTCGACCAATCTTGGCTCGCCAACACTCTAAGCGACCGCCACCGCGGCAAGGCGCTAACAATACAGGATGTCGAGCGGTTCGTCCTCGTTCACACACCATGCTACAAATACATCGACGCCCTGCGCATCCTTGAGAAGGAGGCGCGTGCCGATCTGCTAGGTGCACCTCCGGACCGACGCAAAGGAGCGTTCAAGAAGTACAAGGGCAATACACGCGTGAAGGTGCTCTTCAAGTAGCTTGGTGCGCCAGCAGTCCTGCCCCGACGCGCCTGTCACCCTGCCCCAGCGCAGCTGAGGGCGCCGGTCTGCACCCGCGGGATTTGGCGGCCGAGCGGCCGGTGGCACCGAGGTCCAGCAGGATGGCGAGGATGAAGACGGCTAGCCAGATGCCCTTGATGCCGTCGGCGTGGCTGTGGGCCAGGCTGCGGCGGGCCGGCGCCCGCGCCCTCATCTTCCCCTCTGCTCGAGCAGCGGGTACGGTTGCGGCAAGTTCGGCCGGAACGGGCTGAATCAGCCAGGGCAGGGACGCGTAATTGGACGCCGGGATACTCGCCGACGCATCCGAAGCCGCCACGGGGCTGGGGGAATTCCTCTGGACCCAGCTTCGTGACACGCCGTGGAAGTTCTGGGAAGCCTTTCACTGGCGGGACTTCTGGCTGCGGCTGATCCTCGACGACCGCTACCTGGTGTGCTATTTCCTGCCGCTGTTGCCGATCCTGCTGCTGCTGTCGGGCCGGCGGCTGCGCATCGGCATCGTCGTCACCTGCCTCATCTTCCTGACGTACGTCTTCGGCGTGTTCTACGCGCTGTTTTGGCTGGGCATGTGCGTGGCGTTCCACCGGCTGGGCGAGCGGTTTGCCATCGAGGCCAAGCGCACCGACGTGATCCGCTGGGGCCCGCCGCTGGCGGCCGGGGCCTGCATCGTCGGTTGGTACCTGTTCACGGACGTGTTGCAGCATCTGAAGATGTGGGCCGAGGTGAATGGCTGGCTTTTCGAGCACGCGCGTTTGCTGTTCCCCCTGGGGGCCCGAGCCTTATGGTGGGAGCCGCGCTTCGTGGAGATGTACGCCCGCCCCGACGCTGCCGATCCCACGCAGATGTTTCGGGCCATCTTCTGGAACCCGCACAACATCGGGACGGCCTACTTCACCATCCGCATGTTGCAGTACTTCTCGGAGATCAAGCGCGACAACATCCCCCGCGAGCGGCGCACGCTGCTCAACTTCCTGTCATTCGTCTGTTACGCGCCCACGCTCATGCAGGGGCCCATCGAGCGCTACGCCGAGTTCCACGACGAGATGGACACCTGCCACCAGCGGCGTGGCTGGCACAATGTGCCGCCGGCCTTCGCACGGATCGCGTGGGGCATCATTAAATCCCTTCTGGTCGTCCGGTTCTTCGGGTGGGTGCTGTACTTCCAAGTGGGAGTCAACAATCCGGATATAGACTTTTACGCCCACCCTGAGCGCATCCAGAGTTACGCGGTGCTGTACTTCGGCGTGTTTCTGCAAATCTGGTGCCTGTATCTGGAATTCAGCGGCTATTGCGACGTGGCTGCGGGCATGTCACGTCTGCTGGGCTACCGGCAGATCGAGAACTTCAACTGGCCGTGGCTGGCGACGAGCATGCGTGACTTCTGGCGCCGCTGGCACATCAGCCTGTCGTTCATGCTGCGCGACTACGTATACATCCCACTGGGCGGCAACCGCCGGCACGCCGCGCTGAACGTCGTGATCACCTTCCTCCTCATCGGGGCCTGGCACGCTCCCACCAAGCCTCAGGTGACCATATGGGGCATCGTGATGGGCCTGATGGTCGTGGTGAATCAGAAGTGGGTCGCCTGGATGAAGAGCATCGACGCGGCACCCGCTACCCGGTTGGCCGCGATCCGCCGTGGCGTCCGCAAACTACGCCCCTTGCCGCAGATCTGCTCGTGGGCGCTAACGATGAACGCGTTCGTCTTCTCGCTGCTGATTTTCTTTGGTGGCAGCGGAGCGATCCGGGTAGGGTGGGAGCTGATCCGCCGCCCGGCGGAATGGCTGGCACAGGCCTGGGGCCTATAGACTCACCGAGCCTCCCCTCCCGGTTCAAGGCCGCTGCGCCAGCGCAGAAAGTAGCCGTACGGGGGTGGCCAGGAGCTGGCTCCTCGCAGACTGGGACGCCACGGGATTCCTGAAGCGACCGGTGTTGAGCGGGCCGTCTCGTCTGACGGAGGAACGCGCGGAATTTGCGCGCCGGGCCGGCTGCCGGTCCCACGCACCGCGACGCGCAATTCTTGCCTGCACCGGCCGGCACATAGCGACGATAACAGTAATGAGGCTCCACGCGCGGCATGTCGGCGGTGGCAGTTGTCGGATCGCCCCCAGCCGTTGCAGCCGCACGCCTCTCATCCCAGGCCCCGCGGCACGATCGGGGTCGCGGGGTCGGCGGCCCGTGCGGAAGTCAGGCATGATCGTCACAGAGCGCAGCATCTCGAGGCGACTGAAACAAGAGACCCGCATCCAACATGAGCGCGCCGAACGGCACCGGCTGCCGCAGGCGTTACGCGACGGGAGGCTGCCGCGCAGACTATATGCCGATTGGCTGGCTCAACGGTTCTTGATTCATCGCGCCCTGGCGAGGGAGGCGGCCACCCTCGCCGACCGGAACCCTGTTGTCCGCCGCATCGTGGAGCATCAGCACGACGTGCTGGCTAAGCTGCGGGCCGACCTGACATTCTTCAATGTCGATCCAGACACCGTTCGACCCGCCTCGGCCGGGACGAAACTGATCGCCTCGATCGAGCACACGGCGCGGTTCAGTCCGGTCGCTCTGTTGGGCGTCTGCTATGTGTTACACGTCACTGGTGACCGGCCGTGTTCCGGCGTTCAACAGTTGCGTCGCGCGTACGGATTGGAGCCCGGCCCCGGCACACTCTACCTCGACAGCGGCTGCCGCTACTACCGCGCTGGGGGATGCGCTCTCAAACTGGCCGAGGACGCCGACCTCGTTTCGAGGCTGGAAACGCACACGTTGGTGGCGGCCGCCCGGACGACGTACATCCTGTCGGCGGAACTGGAAGACGAAGTACTCCCCCACGTCGTCCCGAAACGCTCCGGGGGCGCGGCGACGCACTCCGAGGGCGCAACGCCTTCGATGGCGGGCCAAGCCACTTGAAAAGCGGCGGCGCGTTACGGGGTGCAGCCCCAGTCGGCGAGCAGGATTCCCAGGTCGGCCTGGTCGGTGTCGCCATCGCCGTCCAGGTCACCGGGGCAATCGCCGCCCGTACACCCCCAGTCAGCCAGTAGGATGCCGAGGTCGGCTTGGTCGGTGTCGCCATCGCCGTCGAGGTCACCCGCGCAGCCGATCTCGATCAGAAACGCGCCGTGGCGGCCATCAGCGAGCGTTGCCTCGAAGATGATGAAGCTGCCGTTGTCGCTGACCCTGAGGCCGTCTTCACCGGCGGGGATGGCGTCGATCAGCTGCCCGTCGACGATGGTCACGCCTTCCTGCACGAGCAGCGTGTCGTTGAGGAAGATGCCGCTATCGACGTTCGTGTCCGGATTGTCCCAGTGGCCAAACCAGACCACGTCGCCGTTGTCGTTGATCAGGACGGGGGCGGTGGTGCCGAAGCTCTCGAACGTGAACGGGGCGATGGCCGGGACGGAATCGCCCTCCTGGATGAACTTGGCCCCGTTCTTGATGAGCAGCTCGTCGTCGGCGGTGTCGCCGTCGAGGTTGCCGCGGAAGACGTAATCGCCGTTGTCGTTCACGTCGAGCGGCCGGCTGGAAAGCAACTGCCAGTTTCGGCCGTCGATCGGCGACGGACTGCCTTCCTGCGCCAGCAGCGTGTCGTTCAGGTAAATGACGCCATCCGCTGCGCTGTCGCCGGTCAGGTCGGCGAAGAACATGATGTCGCCAGCGTTGGTGAAGTCGAACCGCGACCAACCGGTGCCGAAGTCGGCGACCGTTTCGGTCTGTCCTGGCAGCACGTCGCCCTCCTTGGCGAAAACACTTTCAGACTGTGCGTCCGAACTGATGACCACCAACGCGCGGTCCACGGTCGTGGGGATGTTCGGATCGTCCACACTGGCCACGACCAGCATTGCGTTGGCATCGTTGATCTTGACCTCGAAGAAGCCGATGTAGATCGTGCCGGGCGAGAACTCCGGGGCCTCGGAGATATCGCTTTCCTGGATGATCAGGTCGGTGTTCAGGTAAATGCCCGAGTCGTCGTCCCCGCCGCCGGTACCGTCGAGGAAGAAGTTCCAACCGCTGTCGCCGAGGATGTTGATGTTGACCGAGTCGAACGAGCCGATGCTGGCCCCCTCGGGCTCGTCCAGCGGATCACCCTCACGCAGATACAGCACGCCGTCGCGGATCAGAACCGAGTCGGCGTCGGTGTTGGCGTGATCGGTGTCGGCTTCGACAATCCACATGCCCAGGTTGTTGATGGCGAGGTTGTCGATGTAGGTGACCAGCCCGACGCCGGGCACGCTGTCGCCCTCGAGCACCAGCGTCTCAATGGTGAAATCGGGATTCGCTGAAGCCGCCGCGGTCCCCAATACCACACACATGGACAGACCGACGCATCGTGTGAGTGTAGACATTATGGTCTCCTTGGACTTCTTCCGCCCGGACTATGGACTCTCCGCTCCTCTTCACCCTAGCTCGGCGACCCACGAGAATCAAGCCGAATCCCGGAAGGGCCTGTGACGTGCGCGGACGGCGCACCGGTCTGTTCCGGCCGGCTAGTCGGCGGGGACGCAGCGGCCGACGGCCCAGTCACGCAGCGCGGCGACCCGTTCGGCCATGGTGACGGACAGCGGCGGCGAGGTCTTCAGGGCCTTGAGGACCCGCTCGGTATCGAGCTCGGCTTTGGCCTCGAACGCATCGTGCAACGCCGAGGCGACCGCCTGTTCGATCTCGGCGCCGCTGTAACCCTCGGCAGCCTCTGCCAACGCATCCAAATCGAACTTGGCCGGATCGCGTTTTCGCTTCCTGAGGTGGATGGCGAAGATGATGGTGCGGGTCTCCTTGCGCGGGAGGTCCACGAAGAAGATCTCGTCGAAGCGGCCTTTACGCAGCAGCTCGGGCGGCAAGGCCTCGATGTCGTTGGCGGTCGCCACCAGAAACACCGGCTCTTCATGCTCCTGCATCCAGGTCAGCAGCGTGCCGAACATGCGCTGCGACAGCCCGCCGTCGGTGCTGCGGCTGGCCGCGGAGGCGAACGCCTTTTCGATCTCGTCGATCCACAAGATGATCGGGGCCATCATCTCCGCTTGGCGCAGGGAGTCGCGCAGTCGCCGCTCCGACTCACCCACGTAGCGGTCGTACAGCGCGCCCACGTCCATGCGCAGCAAGGGCCGTTGCCACGCGGCCGCGATCGCCTTGGCACACAGGCTTTTGCCCGCGCCCTGTACACCGAGCATGAGCACGCCGCGCGGCGCGCTCAGGCCGAACTCGGCCGCCGATTCCGTTAACGCGTTTTGACGCTGTCTGAGCCACGCCTTGAGTCGGCGCAGGCCGCCGATCTCGTCCAGATCCACCGGCGTCTCGACGTATTGCAGCAATCCGCCGCCGTGGATGGCCTGCCGCTTGCGGGCGAGGATGGTGTTGATGTCACTCTCGTCGAAGCGGCAGTCTTGGGCGACGCAGTCGATGATGATCTGCTCCGTCTGTCGGCGGGTCAGCCCGCGCAGGTTGCGAATGATGGTCCGCCACGAGCGGCGCGAGAGCTCGACCTCGATCGGCTTCTCGCGGTGGAAGCGGCGGAGCGTGTCGCGGACCAGCTCCTCCAACTCGTCCTCCTCCGGCAGCGAGGTTTCGAACTTGGTGGCGTACGCCTGGATGACCCCGGGGACGTTGGCGTTGTGGTCAATCATGATCAGTTGGCTGCCCGTCTGGCCGAGCTGATGGATCAGGTTCCGCAACACCCGCAGGGCGCGGTCTTTCTTGAGGTGGCTGACCAAGTCGAGCGTGACGCACAGCGGCTTCGACCGCAGGCCGGCGAAATAGACCAGCCCGGCGATGGGGTCTTCGGTGTTAGGAATGGGTGGGCCGCCCGCGAGCAGAGCGTCCTGCACCCCCGCGCTGACCGACCACATCAGCAGCGGCCGACGCAGGCTCATCGCCGCGTTTCTGACGAGCCCCAGCGCGTAATCCTCCTCGTAGGTGATGATCGAAATGCACGCGTGTTCTGCCTGAACAAGCCGTTCGAGCCGTTCCTGATCGTTCATCACCGGTCACCCCTGAGGTCGCCAAGAGCCTACCGCGTTTACCCCATAACTTCCAGGCAATTCCCCGGTTGCTGGTGGTTTCCAGTACAGCTAGGCTGCCGGCGGGAGGTGACCTATGCTGTCGGATCAGGAAATCGAGGAACATGTTACATATATAACGGCCAGACTCGACAGGCTTGCCGCGGACCGGCCTGACCTGACGCTGTCCGCCGAACTGGCCGAACGGTTCCGTACGCTGCGCGAGCAATACCAGCAGCGACCGGCGTCTCTTCAAAGACGTGTGCAGCAACTCGCGATGCTCAGCAAGCGGTTTGACGAGTGCATGGCCGCCCAGCTCCCGCTCGTCGTTGATCGCTTCCACGAGCTCAACGAGCAAATCCGGCACGCCAACAGCGAGAAAGAGCTCTGGCGCGACTTTCTCATCCGCCGGGCCACGGACTCCCGCCAGGAACACCTGGCCGGCAACGCCGCCGTCGTCCGCGTCCGGTCCGTTCAATCGCGCGCGTTGCCGTCCGCTGCAAGCGCCGAACGAAAACGGCTCGAAGACCTGATCCGCGAGTCGGGGCAGTGGGGGCAGGTGAGCCAGCTCTCGGGGCCGAAGCTGCAACGGGCGCTGGCAGGCAACCTCTTCGACCGGCCCCAGGCCGAAGCGATCGGGCAACTCTGCCCGCCCACCGTCATACACCAGGTCAGCAGCCGCGAACCGGAACGATGATCCGGGCCGGCGAGCGCCGCCCGCTGGGCGGCGCGACCGCGAGGGGTGAGCATCACTTGCATGGGTAGCGTGTCATTCCGAGAAGCCCTTCGACGTTGCTCAGGGTAAACTCCGCGCCGAGGAATCTGGCCCCGGTCGCGCGATTGACGCAGATTCCTCCGCGAGGCCAAATCGGCGTTGAAGTTGGGCTAAGCATGTAGTATGCTATAAGTCGTGCAGCTCGCCCCCGGCCCGAGAACCTGTCGTGCACGGGGCATCCGGGGGCGACGGTGTGAGGAGGACGGACTCATGTCCACACGCGTCCCGAGCATCACGCTCGTTCTGCTGGCCGTGCCGATTGCCACGCTCGGACTCCCCGCAACCGTCGTTCACGCCGATACGATCTACGTCTGCTGGGACGGCAGCGGGGATTATCGGACCATCCAGGAGGGGATCGACGCCGCCGGCGACGGCGACGAGGTGGTCGTCTGCGACGGCACCTACACCGGCGCGGGCAACAAGGACCTCGACTTCCACGGCAAGGCCATCACCGTCCGCTCGGAGAACGGCCCCGACAACTGCATCATCGACTGTCAGGCCGACGAGTTCGACCTGCACCGGGGGTTCCACTTCCACAGCGGCGAGACGCCTCTGTCTCTCGTGGAGGGGCTGACGATCACCAACGGCTACGCAGGGGATGGTGGCGGCATCTACTGTACCGAAGGGAGTGGCCCAACGATCAGCAACTGTGTGGTCACCAATAACACAGCCCACGACCCGATGGAGGGGGGTCGCGGTGGTGGCATTTGCTGCCGTTACGAGAGCAACGCCACAATAAGTGAATGCACCATCACCGGAAATGACTCGAGCATTGACGGCGGCGGCGTCTACTGTGGCGAAGCAAGCAACGCTACAGTGATCAACTGCACCATTTCGGAGAACCGCGCGGTGGACAACGGCGGTGGCCTCTGCTGCCGGTGCAGCGCGCCGATGATTACTGGTTGCACGGTCGCGGCCAACACGGCTTCAAGAGAGCACGGGGGTCGCGGCGGCGGTATCGGCTGCTATGAAAGTGCCCCGACGATCAATGACTGCACCATCGTGGGGAATGCCGCCGCAGATCTGGGTGGGGGTGTCTATTGCGACGAAGGAAGCGACGCCACGATCGGCGACTGCGCGATAGGGTCGAACACCGCCGGATCCGCGGGGGGAGGTGTGGCTTGTCGGAACAGCACCGCCACGATCGCTGGTTCCACAATCAGCGACAACTCGGGCGCTGACGCCGGGGGCGTGTATGCCTTCTACGGTTGCTTGACCGTCACCGATTCTGAGATCCTGGGCAACAACTCGGCCGGCTTTTACTGCGGTGGCATAACGATCATTGGTGGCGCTGCGAGGATCGAGAAGTGTACGATTAAGGGGAACGAAGGCAGTCCGGGCAGCTGGTGGGGTGGCGGCGTCTGCTGTCGCGGATCCAACACAAGGATTAGCGACTGCGTAATCTCAGAGAACGTGGTGGGCTACGGGGGTGGCCTGATGTTCATGCTCGACGACGATTCGGTGAT
>Ga0307378_10011591_pt1 | contig 11340 bp, 17 predicted proteins | sample UN1MG_FD_202238 | JGI IMG/M metagenome (GOLD analysis project Ga0307378, IMG submission 202238) | Soil microbial communities from Risofladan, Vaasa, Finland - UN-1 | ecosystem: Environmental > Terrestrial > Soil > Coastal area > Acid sulfate soil | place: Finland: Risofladan, Vaasa | collected...
ATTCAAGACAGGCAGTGCATTTTTCCTGGTTAATTCTTAAATAGCCGTTAACTCTTTCAATAGCATCATACTCGCACGCTTCAACGCACTTTGGCTTCTTACACTGCCGGCAGATGGTTACCTTGTCTTCCCAGGGCCAATTGCTATTTATCCTTACCATAGCCAATTTTGGATTCATTTCTTTATGATGTTGAATTGAGCAAATTATCTCGCAGATGCGGCAACCTGTGCATTTTTTGTGGTCTGCAATAGGCATTAAATGCTCCTTTTCAGACGAAAATTCACTTAATTCTATCAACGATATCGGCCTATTGTCAAGTAATTTATTGGAGATTGCTGTAGGAGTAGCTCCGATCCATCGGAGCGTTTATTTGGAGTAGCAGACTTTAGTCTGCGTTATTTGGAGTAACAGACTTCAGTCTGCGTCTGGGAAAGGAGTAGCAGACTTCAGTCTGCGTGACAAGTCTTATCTGAGTAGGCACAAATGACACAACAGCTACCCGGGGTGGGGCTAATCGTTTTATGGCATGCCTTGCATTCGTAGAAATGGAGGCAGGAATTTTGAGGAATAATTACTTCTTGAATATAAATTCAGTTAGGATATCTTGACAGGGTCTTCTAAATCCCATGGTATCTTCGCATCTTTATGAACAACAGCCGGGAGTTGGATTTCCACCACAGCCGCCACCAAAATCAGAACCACTCCGTTTAGAGAAAGTAAAGAAGTTTCCTATGAGTTGAACTGTTTTCTTACTGCCACACTCAGGACAGCTCCCCTTTAGCCCTTTTTCCTTCTCTTTTATAGTTGCCTTCACATCAAATTTTTTCTCACAGTCCTGACAAAGATATTCGTACGTTGGCATAATCATCTCCTCCTCTTATAATTTGCCTTTTATGGCTGATATAATTTCATTGGTTTCCGACTGCCCTATACAGGCAACCTCATCGCCCACAGTTATTACGGGAATAGCCTGAGGTCCAAATGTACGAAAAAGTTTGAACACTTGTGGATTTCCCTGCAGATTCTCCATTTTCTGGATATCGCAAATTTCCACATCAATTCCGAGTTTTTCTATCCCATTTTTTAAAGATATTATTTCTTCTTCACTTTGCCCTATTGGCCCACAACAGCTTGATTGTGGCCCACAGGGAAACTGTTGCTCCATAGTAAAGATTTTTACTGTTTTTTCATCCGACATAACCAATCACCCCTTTTCGCCTTTTATGGTTTCACTCAATACTTTAATCCCGCTTACTACCATAGATTTTTTTTTAATAATCTTTATACTTTTAAAACCAGATTTTTTAATTGCCCCGATATAGTCCTTTTCGGTAAGCGCTCCGCCAACGCAAGCAACTAATTTCTCTGGATTATTTCTTGTAGACTCATCCAACTCTTTCTCAGTCACCAGGTCAGAAATGACAAATCTTCCGCCCGGTTTTAAGATTCTATATATTTCTCGATATGCCTTTTCTTTATCTGGGACAAGGTTAATAACACAGTTACTCATAACTAAATCTATTGAATTATCCTTTACCGGAATATCTTCTATTTCTCCTAACTTAAATTCAACATTGTTATAATTTCCTTTTATAGCATTCTTTCTGGCTTTTTCAACCATCTGCTCGGTCATATCTAAGCCTATGACTTTACCTTCAGGGCCAACCCTTTTGGAAGCAAGGAATACATCCAATCCTCCGCCCGACCCTATATCAAGAACAGTTTCACCCTTTCTGATATCTGCCAGGGCAACAGGATTGCCGCAACCCAGCGAAAATTCCGATATACCAGAGGGCAAATCCTTAATTTCCTCAATGCTATAGCCAATGTCGCAACAACTGTAATCAGGACAGCAAGAAGAACCTTGCTCCGCAAGTTGTCCATATCTTTTTTTTACTTCTTTTTTAATCTCATTTCTTTTCATTAAAGTGTACCTCTTTTAAGTTTTAAAATAAATTAAACACATACCCGGCAACCACACAGCCAATGAAACTTAAACCCACGTATAAAGCTAAGAGTTTCTTACGAAACGCGGCTGAGAGCATCATTATCGAGGGAAGGCTTAAGCCCGGGCCCCCTAATAGATATGCCAGGGTCGCCCCTGGCCCCATTCCTTTAGCGATTAGAGCCATTGCTGTGGGTACTTCAACATAGGTGCACACATAAGCTAAAACAGCCACTAACGAGGCAATAAGCACTGAATTAAGTGCCTTTCCTCCTATAAAATTGACAATTAAACTTGTGGGAATTAATACCCTGATTGCGCCGGCGATTAGAACTGCGAGAACAAGATAATAATTTAACTGTAAGAATAAATCCCATGAAATTTTAAAGGTCTTGATAACTTTTTTCCCAAAGGTTAAATTTTCACTTGCTTGAGGCAAAACAAAACAGGCATTCTGGTGCGCTGACATATCCCGATTAACAAGCTTCCATTTGCCTTCTTTAGTTTGTTCTATAAGACCCGCCTCCTCTAATTCCTTTAGTTTATCTAAGTTTTCTGTCCCTGCTTCTTCTAAGGTAATCCCTTCTGGCTTAGTAGCTAATTTTACGCCTATCTGATAAGAAAATTTCTGCACCTCAGGTGAAAGATTTGGTTTAACATATATCTTTATCAGATGCTTCAATCCACCTCTTTTCTGCCACCAGCTAACTATAGTGCCAACACTCATAGCGATAGCAAATACGCCAATGATACGCGCCAGGGCAAGTTTCTTACCCAACAGCCCGGCAGTAAGAAATACAGTAGGAATATTAAGCATTGGGGCCGCAATTAAAAAGGCAAGACTTGGGCCTAAAGGCACTCCTGCCTCAAGCATCCCCACTAAAACTGGAACTATCCCACAGGAACAAATGGGGATAACGCTACCTGCACCTGTAGCCATAAGATTTGCCTTAAAACCGCCATAGCCCATTTTTTTTCTTACCGCCTCCCAAGAGACAAATACCACTAAGACTCCGGAGATAAGCATGCCTATAAGCCAATACGGCAACAGTTCTACTAAAAGGGCTGCACCCTTCAGGATGATATACCAGATAACAAAAGGGATATTCCATAGAGGTGGATTATCTATCTCTTTTACCCTTGCCTCTAATCCCTCTATCCCTTTAGACTGTAAGAGGCCTGCCTTAAACATCCCCGACCAGGATAAATCATTCACTGCCACATAGGAAACGGCCAAGGCATAAAGCACAATTACTGCTACTAAAAAGAATAACTGTTTTTTCTTATTTGTAACTACTGTCATCTTTAATTTTCCTTATTTTCAAATTCTAAATTAAAATGCTGGCTTACAATGGCTTTGTTCTTGGGCTTTAATTTTATCGTAGATACATTCCTTTAGGAATCTAAAGGCTTCCTCTTTATCTTTATCTAAGATAATTTGTTCAAGCCACATCTTTTGTTTATCATCCAGAGTTAAACTAACAATAGCCATCTATCTTTCCTCCTTAAAAATAATCTGTCAACTTTTTCGCACCATCTCAGCGATAACTTCTAAGGGCCGAGCAATGCATTTCTTCATATTGGTTAAATCCGCTCTAAAGGATTTTTCCTTGCGCAGGCATTCTCTAAAGCATTCAAACAAATTCTCTTCAACCTTATTTTTTGGCTCTGCAAGAGAATAATAAATCCACAAGCCATCCCGTCTGTCCTTTGCCAAACCAGCATATCTTAAAACCGTAAGATGGCGAGAAACCTTGGTCTGAGAAAGACCAAGGGCAGCCTCAATCTGGCAGACACAGAGTTCTTTCTCAGAAAGTAAAACCATAATCCTTAAACGTGTCTCGTCTGAAAGTGTCTTAAATAAATCAATATACTGTTTCATCGAACCTCCTTCGGTCGTATCTTTATATGCGATTACACAGATATAATACCACAAAGAAAAATCCTTGTCAATGCTTTTCTTCAAAATCCTCAGGCACTTCGTATCCTAAAGCCTCTACTATGTCAAGCATAATACTTTTCTTATCTTCGTATCTTTTAGTGAAAAGGGGTTTACAGTTAATGATATTCTGTTCGCCCAAAAGAAGCTTCACTGCAAAGGCAAGACAGGTTGTCTCACTACATTGTTTACAATTTGTCTTGGGAAGCCAACCGTATATTTCTAAAGCAGTTGCGCGAACCTTCCTTTCATAATTTGGCACTATAGAATCTTTTTTATTATATGTATTATTGATTAAGTCCTTTATATAGGCCAAAATTTTCCAGGCGTCAACTATCTCATCAGCCTTGGCAATAGCAACTTTGTGAGAATAAATATTAACCATACGCCGCTCTTTTGAGAAATTTAGAGTAGGACCCTCCTTATTGTAAGTAGCGCTTTTCATTACAGCATTAAGATAGGGAAAAACTTCAGCGACATTGTTGGAAAAATAGGCAATTAGCCTTATCTTTTTTGGGTCAGCAATACAAGGAGCAACAAAGGTGATATTTATATCCTTCAATAATGATGCCCGAATCTGGTCTCTTCTTAACTTTTGAGGCAAAATAGAAGCCGGCTTATAATCTATAAATCCACTAACCGCTAAGTTTTTATTAGATATGGCAAGTTCTATTCTGGGCCTATCCTCCTGAGAAAATATAAACACCTCGCTTGCTACATCCAGAAAACTCTCCGGTGGCGCTATCGGCTCAAAGGCTACCCTGGTCTGGTTAATAATCTCCTTTGCTCTTTTAGATTCTTCTCTATTTGGAAATACTACTATTTCCTTCTCTTTTTTATTTCTCAAGTTTTTACTTCTAATGATATTCCGAATCAGCGGCCATAATACCGATTCCGGTAATCATATATAATTCTTTATTTTCAATTGATTTGCGATACCTCTTTTAATTTTTCAATAATCTCAGATGCATCCAAATAATCTGAAGTAAATACAACCTCGTGGTTTTTATTGAGAAATATTAATGCGGGATCAGTAAGTTCAGAAAGATATTTGGAATAATCTTTGATTATGTCGAGTTTGTAATCGTCATAGTCATTGCCTAAAAGCCAGTTTATATTAAAGTGTTCTGCCCATTCCTTAAGGTCAGTAGTAGAACAGGTTGCTAAGGCTATACTTATTATGTGAACATCTCCTTCTGTGCATTTTTCGCCTTCACATAATTTTGCACAGACTTTATTTAGTTCTTCTATTTGCTTGAGATTTTCTTTTGTAATTTTTCCGCCGCAATAAATTCGGAAAAAATGTAAAATAACAGGTTTATCTTTAAACTGCTCTAAAGAAAATTCATAATTCCAGGGGTCACGTAATTGAAAATTTGTTGCCATTTCTGGCTCTGCTTTTACATATAGAATTTGAGAAAAAGTCAATAATATAACACAAATGAAAATTGTGAGGATGCTGATTTTTCTCATTATTATTTACCTCCAAAAATAACATTTAACTTTGGGCCATAGATGATAAATAATATACCGATAACCAAAATAATTACCCCGAATATCTTAACAAGATATTCACCTGCCTTGGTAAATTTATTTGCTACTTGAGCGCGCATTTGGCCCGAAAGAGCGGCTAAAGGTATAATTGGAACTCCATGACCTAAACCGAACGTAAACAAAAGTCCTCCGCCTTGCCAGATGGTTATATCCTGGCTCATTATTAAAAGCGCTACAGGCATAATCAGAGATACTGCGCAAGGCGCCCACCCAAGAGCAAAAAGCGTCCCCAGGATAAATGCAGACAAGATCTTTGAATGTTGGCCTAAACGTAAAACAGAAAGTATTAATCGTTGGATGATATTAAGATTTTTTGGCTTGCCATCATTACTTTTGGCAAAGAGTTTAATCTTTGCTCCCTTATAGATACCTAATTGGCTTAAACCAAAGAGAACTAAAAATATCCCGGCGATGATATAAAAAAGATGTGCAAACCTTATGAATTGGCCTAACTTAGAAATAAAAAGTCCAAGAATAAAAAAGACAAAGCTCATCCCTAAGGTAAAAGCAACCCCAATAGAGATTCCTTCTTTCAAATTTTTCTCTTCACTAATGATAAAAGAAAGGGCGGCCACAAGAAGCGCTAAAGAGCAGGGAGAGAGACTGGTCATTATACCCAATCCAAAAAGACCCCATATAGTTATATTACCCATAAGCTACCTTAGTTTCCTTTTCTTTCATAGAAATTCCCTCCTATCTTCCCTGAGCCTTGTTAATCGCCTCCACTAATTGCTTCCTTGTCGGAAATTTGATTGCCTCGCTATTACATAGATTGGCACAGGCTGAACAACCGACCACACAGCTATAAGGCCTGGTGACCTTGGGTTTATTGTTTTCTTCATCCCATTCGAGAACGCCATTTCGGCAAAAGTTAAAACATTCCTTGCAACCAACGCATTCGTCAAAATCAATGGTCGGAAACCAAGGAATCTTTTCTCTGGAAATATTGCTAAACAATCCCATTGTTATGTCTCCTTATTTTGATATTTTGCGCGCACTATATGTAACATCTTTTTTAACTCTTCCCTTGTCGGAAAGCTTATGACATCAAGTGGACACTGAAACTTGCAGGATTCATCTCCTACGTTACATTCATAAGGCTGGGAAACCTCAACCACTCCATTACCTTTATGGGAGAAGACTCCAAAAGGACAGAATTTAACGCAATGGAAATTACACTCCTCAGGCCTGCATTTTTCCTGGTCAATTCTGGGAAACCAATCTATCTCTGCTCGAGGTAGCCCTGTATATGTACTTCTGTCGCGTTGCATCAACTTGCCTCCTTTGAATCACTCTTTATGGTTAAACCCTCTATGGTCTCTTTGACTTTATTCATAGTATCCTGGGTTGGCATATTTCGCAGGTCTAAAGGCACAACCTGCTCATCATAATTTCCGCCTGCCTCAGCGAAAGCGTCCTTAAACATTTTCCTTTGCATCTTGGGGTCACAGGCGCCAATTATGTATTTTACGTTTGGTTTTATATAATCGTGGATGAACCTGTCGCCATCGTCAACGCAAAGCTGAGGATGGACAATGGCATATTCTACATCCAACTCACCCCTTACATAATTAATCAATTCCCAAAGATTCAAACTTGCAAACCCTGGGCATTGACCTGTACAAATACACATTATGAATCTTGGTTTTTGTCCGTTTGTCATTTTGACTTCCTCCTTCCTGAATTTTTATTTTTTGCTTTCTCCTTAATCTCTTTCAGTATCGGGGACTCCTTGCCACTCCATTCAAATACTGGCTTACAACCTGGGGCAGCGGCTTTATCAATCTTCTTTTTAACCACTTCTCTTAAGAACTCCAAGGCTTGCTTTTCGTCTCGATCAGTTGTAATCCGCTCAAGCTCAATCTGCTCTTTTTGATTTAGACTGATAACAACTTTTTCTTTCATTTGCTTATTTATCGGAAGACAAAATGTTTTTTATCTCACCTACCGTGGGAATCTTGCCCGAAGTCTTAATCTGACCATCCACAATCAGAGCGGGAGTAAACATTACTCCTCTCTTTGCCATTTCACCCATATCGTGAACATGAGTAACTTCGGCGTCAATACCTAATTCTTTAAGTGCTTCGTTTACATTTTTTTCTGTCGCTTTACATCTTGGACATCCCGGACCTACAACTTCAATCTTCATCTTTTTCCTCCTTTTAAATCTTTAAAATATGAAATTTCCAAAAAACCAACCCACAAAAGTTCCTAACACAATTATCGTTAACACATAGCAAATTGCCTTTTTGGCACCAAACACTCTGGCTATTGCCAGCCAGTTAGGAAGACTGATACCCGGACCAGTCAATAATAATGCCAAAGCTGGACCTTTCCCCATGCCCAGTTTCATTAAAGTGTCCACAAAAGGCGCCTCAGTCATAGTAGCAAAATAACTTACCGCCCCAATTAAAGTTGCTAAGAACGAAGCGCTTAAAGATGAGCCTCCCAAATAGTTCTTAATCCACTCTTGAGGTAAAATCTTTCCGATGATACCAACGATAAAAACACCTAAAAGAAGTAAAGGAAATATTATCCTTACAAAAAAGAAGGTCTCGCGCAGCCAATTTCTTAATTCATCTTTTGTCTTTACTCTTAGAGCATAAATAATCATTATCATAGTCGCTATTGCCCAGACAATAACTTTATGGACATAGGGGCCTTTTCTTATCAGGTAATTTGGCAAAAGCAGTGTTAACAAAATCAAAAGGATCAGGATAAGGTCACGCGACCCGATTACTTTTCCTTTCGGGTTATCGCTGTTATTAATTATTCTTTTTTCTTCGCTCTTTCTGAAAACAAAATTCATAATCAGTCCAACGATAAATGCCATAAGAATTGCTGAGATAACTCTGGAACCTACCATTTCATAGCCCAAAATCGCACCCGTGTATAAAAGCGCCAGAACATTTGCTGCGGGAGCTACCCATAAAAGAATAAAGGCAGGTCCAATTCCGCTTCCCCTATAATATAGCCCACTGGCAACAGGAATTACTGTACAGGAACAGGCAGCTAAGAAGAAGCTACCTACGCTGGCTAGGGCAAATGACTTTAGCTTGTTAGCTGCATAGCCTAAGTACTTAATAATTGTTTCTTTAGATACGAAACTCACCATTGCCCCGGCTAAGAGAAAAGCCGGCACAAGACAAGTTACAACATGCTCGGCAATGTATTCTTTTAAGGCTAATAGCCCGGCAAAGATTAAATCGAAGAACATACAAATTCTCCTCTCTAAGAAGTTAGAATGCCTCTAAAACTTTTTGCCCTTCTTTTACTTGCGCATGCAAAATAGACTTGACTATATCAAGAATCTTGTCCACATCTTTATGTTTCACTTTGTAAAATGACCTTACGCCCTCGCCCCGCAATTCCACAACGCCCACTGTCCTAAGTGCATTGAGATGCCTTGAGATGTTAGATTGGTCTTTTTTTAATTCCTCTACTATGTCACATACGCACATCTCCCCTTTATTTTTAAGAAGCTGCAAAATCTCAATTCTTGTCGGGTGACTCAGTGCTTGAAAATAACCGGCTATCATTTTAACTATAGGTTCTTGCATTTCAACCTCCTCTTTATGCTTTAATGCAACTATGCGAATTATAGCATAATGTAACAAGATTTGTCAAGTAAATTTTGAACACTCAAATTCAAGATGGCCTGGAGGTAATCTTTCTCTGTCATCTTCTAATTTCTGGACGAGAAAGGCGCTTACGGACAGGAGCATCCTGGAGGACAGCTCGAAGAGGACCCCTTGCTTTTTCCCGGGGTTATTACGGAGATATTGCCAAAGACTTGAGAAGTCTTTTTACTTTTGCACTTTGGGCACTTCACCTTAAGTCCTTTTTCCTTTTCTGACAGCGTGGCAAAGATATCGAATCTATTACCACAATCTAAGCAGGAATATTCATAAGTTGGCATATTTCGCTCCCAGGATCAAATACCTATTTTATTTTAGGAAAGCGGATAGCCCTGGTAAAATGTTCCAAGAAATTGGAATGGATAGCCAGTTCTAAATACTCTATTTTCTTTGCCAGTTGGTTAGCTTGTTCACGCAATTTTTGGGAGATGAGGATTGCTTTTGCTCCTATTCCCGCTCCATTTCCTACCTGAGTGAACTTTCCGATGTCTATTTCTGGAAACATTCCAATTCTCACTGCTTTCAATGGGTCTATATAAGTGCCAAAAGCGCCACCAACGATTACTCCATCTATATCCTGAGTTTTTATATCCGCCTCTTCTAAGAGTATTTCAATGCCTGTCCTTATAGCTCCTTTGGCGAGCTGGATTTCAGAGACATCCTCTTGGGTTATAGTTATCTCTCGTCTTTCCTTTTTTACCAGGAGGAATTCGAGTGATTTCCCTCGTTTAATCTTACGGACTCCTTTATAACCAAGATTTATTTTACCCGAAGAGTCAATAATCCCCACTCTTAACATCTCAGAAATACCATCCAGAATTCCAGAACCACATATCCCCAGAGGAGCTCTGTCATCTATTGTAGCAACGTTAACACTTAAACTCTTCGAATTGATATTAACTCTCTCTATCGCTCCAGAAGCTGCCCTCATCCCATATTTGACGTGTGCTCCTTCAAAAGCAGGTCCTGAAGCGCAGGAACAAGATATAATTCTTCCTTTAGTTTTCAACGCTATCTCGGTATTTGTTCCAATATCGATGGCTATTAGATTCCCTTTTTTCGTTTCGATTCCCGAGGCTATGAGCATAGCTAAATGGTCAGAGCCAACAAATCCTGCAATGGGAGGTGGAAGATAGATATATCCCCCTGAAGATATTTCCAAACCCATTTCACTCGCTTTTATTTCCCGGGACTCGCCCGTGGCCATGGCAAAGGGAGCCCGTCCCAGCTGCTTTACCGGGAGTCCTAAAAAGATGTGGTGCATAGCAGTATTGCCCACAAGAGTCGCTTCCAGAATGTCCCCACGTTCTACCTTGCTTTCTCTACAAATTTTCTTTATTGCAAGATTGATGGCTTTGAGAACCTCGCTTTTCAATTTTTTCAAATTAGTTTTGGTATTGCCTGCGTAATGAATTCTCGACAAGACATCTTCGCCATAAGCAATTTGGGGATTTGTAATCCCGTAAATATTTATGGACTCACCGGTTAGCAAATCGACTAAATAGAAAGCTATCTTGCTCGTGCCCAGATCAATCGCCATACCCAAGCTCTCCTTCGTTCTGTTTCCAGGTTCAACTCCGATTATTTCGCTTCCTCTCACAATAGCGGTAATTGACCAATGGGAATCTCTCAAAGTAGATCCAATAATGTCCAACACTTTAGAATCTGCACTCTCAACTTTAACATTATATTTTCTCTTCAGTTCTTCTTTAATTCTCTGGAAATCGGACCTTGTATCTGAGAGAGTTGTTTTGGTAAGCTTGAGGAAGAACTTTCTCACAGAAAGAAAGAGTTTGACTTCAATCTCCTTTCCCCAAATCTGCAATTTCTGCTCTTCGGTTATGGATGAGGGCGGAATATATACTTGTGTATCTTCTCTTACGGTCGTGCGGCAAGCGAGTCTGTAACCTTCGTCTATCTCATCTTGAGTGAAAAGTTTCTTCTCTATTGCGGTAGGGTCACTGGCCGGGTTTATCATCACTTTACACTTCCCACACTTACCTTTCCCTCCACAAAGGGACTTTAAACCCACACCCGCCTCCCTGGCGATATCCAAAAGGAGCCGGGGTCTATTCTCCATTACTCTTTTACCAATTGGACTGAACTTTACCGTAAACTTCATTTCCTTTTCTCTTGCTGGATTCCTTGCGAAAGCAAGGCATTCCCCTCCCTTTCGGGAGGACTCCATTTTTCAATCCTTTTTGGTTTTCACTTTTTCCCTATAGTATTTCAAATATCTCTTACCATAGGAATCTCTTCCCGC
>Ga0307378_10011592_pt1 | contig 11340 bp, 10 predicted proteins | sample UN1MG_FD_202238 | JGI IMG/M metagenome (GOLD analysis project Ga0307378, IMG submission 202238) | Soil microbial communities from Risofladan, Vaasa, Finland - UN-1 | ecosystem: Environmental > Terrestrial > Soil > Coastal area > Acid sulfate soil | place: Finland: Risofladan, Vaasa | collected...
CGAGCCTGCTGACGGTCTCGAGCTGCAGCCGGCGATCCCTCCGGTGATGCTGATGCCAAAACCCATAGGCCCTATTCCGCCGCAGGTCATCATTCATCATTCATCCCACTTCCCCCTTCACACTTCACACTTCCCCCTTCACACTTCTCCCTTCACCCTTCACTGCCGGCGCCGTTCTGCCGAAACTGATATCGTGAATACGCAATCATAGGCAGGATCGAGGCGGCGCGCTCTGCACGGCACGGTCTCGATTCTTCGCATAGACAGCTGCCGTATCCTGGATGCGGCCCGACCGGCCACAAGTGGTTTACCGGACGCGGGAAAAGATGTTCGGAAAGGTTTCAGACAAGGAATTGATTCTGTTCACCTCGCAGCTTTCGCTGCTGATGGAAACAGGTTCCAGCCTCACGGAAGGCCTCGGGACGATAGCAGCGGACGTTAGCAACAGCAACCTCCGCGATGCGCTCGACGAGGTGAACAGAGACGTGCAGAGCGGGAATATGTTGTCAACTGCACTTTCGCATCAGCCGAAACTGTTCTCAGACATCTACGTAAGCATGGTCAGAGCCGGCGAGCTTGGCGGTTTTCTCATGGAGATGCTGCAGAGGCTTGTCAAGATTCTCAAGCTCAGGAGCGGGCTTAAGACGAAGATCAAGTCGGCCATGGCCTATCCGGCGATCCTGACTCTTATGTCGGTGGGCGTGGTTGTATTTATGATAACATTCGTCCTGCCCCGGTTTGCTGCGCTCTTTGAAGGCAAAGAAGCGATACTGCCGATAACGACAAAGATTCTGATCGCCTCGGCCAACTTCACGATCGACTACTGGCCGTTCATACTCGCCGGGCTGGTGGCCCTGCTGGTGGGCGTTTCATTTTTCGTAAGATCGAGGTCGGGCAGAATTCTGCTGCAGAAGGCGATGCTTCGGATGCCCCTGATCGGCCCGACCTGCCAGGTGCTGTATGCTTCGCGAATGCTGCGAACGCTGGGTGTGATGCTGGATAGCGGCATACCACTGCTGGACGGGGTGGACGTTACCCGCGGGACGGTAGGGCACTGCGAGTATGTGAGCTTTCTGGAGGGGGTGGAGCAGAGCGTGAAGGAAGGAAGGAATCTTTCGGATTCCTTCATGCAGAGCGATCTGTTTGCACCGGCCGTGAAGCAGATGATCCGCACAGCCGAGATGACCGGCAACACCGGCACGGTCATGCTGAAGATGGCGGATCATTACGAGGAGGAAGTGGAGACGCGGCTGAAGGTCCTGACGTCGATGCTGGAGCCGATGATCGTGGTGATGATGGGATCGGTGGTAGGCTTCATAACAATGTCGTTGTTTCTCCCGCTGTTCAAGATTTCGCGCAGCGGGTTCTGAAAACGTAGAGTGTTTTTTTCAGGCACGTGATGTGCCGGCCCCGGTGAGGCGGTTTGAAGGCCGCCGAATGACGGGCTGCTTCTTCCGGGACTGGTCCGACAGTGCAAAGGAGAGTTTTATGGCTGGAAAGCGAAGGAAAGCGTTTACGCTGGTCGAGCTGTTGATCGTAGTGATCATCATCGGCATTCTGGCGGCCGTGGCTACTCCGCAGTTCGGCGATTCGGCAACGGATGCCAAGGTGGCGTCGCTGGATGCAAACCTGACGATTCTGCGGGGCGCCATCGAACTGTATTACCACCAGCACGGCAGCGTGTATCCCGGCGTGGTCAAGATGCACAAGGAAGGTGCGGCCGAGGCCAAGGCCCATGCAAGCACCGTCGATGCGATGGTGAAGCAGATCACGATGTATTCGGACGCGGCGGGTAACACTGCCAGTGCCCGCGACACGAGCGCGTTTCCGTACGGGCCGTATCTGCGGCGCGGCATACCGAAGAACCCGCTGCCCGCAGCCGGCGCAGCCTCGGCCGAAGACACCATCAGCCTAGTAACGGACACCGGCCCGATCAGCGCCGATGCCGCTCCTACCACCGGCTGGAAGTTCAGCTCGGCCACGGGCATGATTATCGCAAACCACGGCGACTACGACGACCGTTGATGATTCAGTTAACCGGACAGGCAGCCTTCTCGGAGGTAGCGCCGGAAGGGACTGGGGGATCAGTCACAGTAGTATGGGGCTTGATCGGGGGGCGGGAGAAATCCCGCTCCCCATTCAGCAGGTACCAATGATGCAGAATCACGCCGTTCAAGCGGTTCCTCGCTTCGCCTGGTTTATGAGAAGGATTCCTGATGCGAGCAGGCCTTCCCGCTTGTGGAAGCGCACAGGGAGCCGAAGGCGCTCGGCTGCGCCGATGCAAAGGGCGGATCCGCGGCCGCATGTCATGGCTTTCACGCTTGTCGAGGTGGTCATTGTAGTGATGATTGTCGCGATAGTTGCGGCGGTCGGCATGCCGGCTGTGGGCGATTCATTCGACCAGATGAAACTGCGTGCAGCAGCGAAGACGCTGATGGCCGATCTGAACTATGTGCGTAACCTGGCCATCGCGGATGGGCGCGAACACGGGCTTGTTTTCAGCTCCACCGGTTATACTGCCTTTCTGGAAACACCTCCGGCAGGGGAAGAAGAGGCCCGCGTTGATGTCATAGAGCATCCGATCTCGCACCGGCCGTGGAAGGTAAGCCTGTCTGAGCGCTCCATTGCCCTGTCGGCTGATTTCGACGGCGGCGGCAGCGTAACGTTCGATTCGTCGGGCACACCGGGTGCGGCCGGAAGCGTAGTCTTGCGCACGGGCGGGGGCGGCATCGTTGTGAACGTCGAGGCGGGCACGGGCAGGGTCTCGGCACAGCAGGGAAATGAAGGGTAGGAAGATGAGTGCGACAGGCCGGAACTCGGCCGCCTGGCCCGCAATGCTCCTGCGGCATCAGCACATGCTCAATAAGTTTACACTTTCACTGCGTTCGCAGCGCGGCGCTCCGGCAGGTTTCACGCTAATAGAGCTTGTGATCGTTCTTGGGGTGTCGTCGATGCTGCTGCTGTCGCTGTCTGCGGCGCTCTCGGCGACGCTATCGACTACAGCGGAGGTCTCCGATCAGTTGTCGGCCTGGCACGTGGTCTCCGATGCGCTGCTGAAGATGGAAGGCGAGCTGAGGGCCGCCACTAGTGTGATAGCGACACAGGTGGGGCGCGTTTGTTTCTATGTGCCTGATATCACGGGCGACGACGCTCCTGACCTGGTAGAATACAACTGGGGCGGCAACGCGGGAGATGCGCTCACAAGGAGCGTGAATTCCGATACGCCGGCGGCTCTGCTTCCAGCCGCACAGAAGGTGGCGTTTTCATACAACTACCGCCAATACACTCCAATGACCATTGCCGCCGGGGCCGAAGACCTCGCCGTGGTGCCGGCCATGTGGGAACAAGCTAGTCAAGCTCAAGCTCATATTGAGGACATTCGCGGGAATGCCTGGCGCGCTCAGCGTTTCACGGCCCAGCTCGACACCGATCGCACCGATGCGGTCGAGTTCTACATGCAAAACGGGCTGGAGATACTGTTTTCCGGCAGCAATCTGAACGTTGAGCTGCATGATATCGAGGCCGGCCGCACCATCGCATCTACTACGGTATCGTGTTCAATCCTGGGCATGCTGCTGTCGCCGAGCAAGCTGACCGCTACGATGTCCTGGCATAATCCTGAAGGTTCGGGGCTGAAGGCGAACAAGGAATACCGCTGGGTTTTCAGGCCGTCCGGCTCAGGCTATGCCGGAAGCCTGATCGTGTATCTGTCTGGCAGCTCCAGTCCGCCGAACGACGGGACAATGTTTGAATATTCAACCAACAATGGAGCAAGCTGGTCGAACTTCGGCAACTCCGTAGACGCACCCTTCACGACCAGGGGGACGAGGCTGATAGAGTACGGGGTGAATACGACGCAGACGCAGTGGCACCTGCGGCGCGTATGCATCCACCTTGAAAGCGGCACAGGCAAGAACGCCGTGAAGATCAACACGGCCATTCGTTTGGCTGAACTCAACTGACGGCCCGCAAATTGTGAAGTGTGAAGTGTGAAGGATGATGACCTGCGGCAGAATAGGGCCTATGGGTCTATTACGTCGTATACAGGGGCTCTGAATGGGAACATTGATGAGGACCGACACATGAAGCAGCATGGGGGACCAGCCTTTCAGACTTCAGACTTCAGACTTCACACTTCCTCGGCGCTCGGCAATCGGCGCGGGATGGTTGCGCTCTCGGCTATCATAATGCTGTCGCTGATGGTGATCGTGGCGCTTGCGGGGCACGAGGAGATGACGCTGGAGGCCAGGGCGGCCGTTAACCGCAACGACATCCGCCAGGCGTATCAATGCGCCCGTACGGGCATAGATTATTGCCTTTACCTTGCCGGGCAGAATACTAACTGGCGGTCTGATTTCGGCAATGGAGTTTGGGTGACCGACTATGCGGTCGGCAGCGGCCTTGTAAGCGTTTCTGCAAGCGATCCGGCCGACGGTATGATCGGGAACGATCCGATCGGAATCGTAGAATTCACGGCGGCGGCGTCGAAGGGTGTTGCCCGCCGCACACTCATCGCCCAAGCGCAGCCGCCGCCGGGCGAGGCGCTGCGGTACGTCTTGTGCTGTCTTACCGACCAGGAGATGCTGCTCAGGGACGATGTGTGCGTGTATGGCGACATACGCACCTCCGGCAATGTTACGCTCAGCGGCACTGTTTCGCTGAAGGGCAATATTAACACGCTCGCCGGCGCGGCAGTCAGCCCGGACCTCCTCGATGGCGACACGACTGTCGTGAACACCAGCGACGCAGTCCAGCCGCCGCCGGTCAGCCTCGCCTGGTACAAGAATATCGGGGAGCTTGTGCAGATTCCGCGCGACGGGGAGGATTACCGCCTGCGAAATGTGCGCCTGGCATCAGACTCCAATCCCTATGGTTTCATGCAATCCGACGGCGTCTACTGCTTCGACGCCGGCGGTGCGACCGTGATCGTCTCGGACTGCTACATTGAAGGCACGCTTGTTGTGACCAATGCCGGCAAGCTGAGAATTCAGAGCGGCTACCATCATGTGCCGGGGCGGGAATATTACCCTGCACTGTTGTCCGACAGCAATATCGAGATCAGGATGTCGCAGCCCTTGCGGGAATCTGATTCGAACGCAGATTTGGACGGCGACGGCGACAAGTCCGACGTGTTTGTTTCGCAGATTCGCGGCGTGATATACACCTCCGCCCGATTCAGCGGATTCCAGGACCAGACGGCTACAGGCCCGTTTTTCGTGAGCGGTGCGGTGGTTGCAGGAGCGATAGAAGTTTTCGGCGGCGAGTGCCACGTATCATATGATCCGCATCTGGCGGCCACGCCCGTTGCTGGTTTTCAGGGCGACGGTCTGGCGATCATGAAGTGAGAAGTGTGAAGTGTGAAATGTGAAGAATGAAGAGGGCTCACGCGGAGACGCGGAGAGGGAAGAGAAGAAAAGGAGATATTCCGGTTTGCGGCAGAATAGGGCCTATGGGGAATGGCGTGAAACTAAGGCCGTCCGTCCGTTGTAGGGGCAGGGCGTGCGAAGTTTGCCGAGCCGTAGCCGCTTCAGCGGCACCGTCCTGTAAGGACGACCCAACCGTAGCCCACCGTTTCAACGGTGGGCGAAAAATCGTGTGGGCGAAAAATCGGTGGGCGAAATTGTGCCCACCGTTGAAACGGTGGGCTATAATTAGGTTGTCCCTACGGGACAATGGCGTGAAATCAAGGCTGTCCGCCGCAGGGGTTCTTCGAGCATGTTCCCTGCCCACTTACAGCCTTAATTTCCTTGATGCCACTGCGGCGTAAGCCCGTGGGAAACTAGAGAGAACATTGATGAGGACCGACACATGAAGCAGCATAGGGCACCCGCCTTTCACACTTCACACTTCACACTTCACACTTCCTCGGCCTTCAGCCTTGTCGAGGTGGTGGTTGCGATTGTAATCGTGGGCACCGGCGTGGTGGCGGTGTCTGCAACGGTCACGGCGCTCAGCGGTGGTGCGGCGTTCTCGGCCGATTCGACGGCTGCGGCCGCGCTGGCCCAGGACTTGATGGCGGAGATCGACACACGCCCGTTCCACGCTGACACGCCCACGCCAACCGGCCGCATTATCGACGGGCTTGTGGCCTACTACGCATTCGAAGACGCAGCCGGGCAACAGGCAGCCGATGGTTCACGACTCAGCCCGCCCGCTCACCTCGATTTTATCGATCCGGACAAACTTTCGTGGACGCCCGGCGCCAACGGCATCTCGATCACGAGCGGCGGTGCGCTGAAGAACGTCAGTGAGTCGTACAAAGTGGTCGAGCGTTGCGTGGCGTCGGGGCAGGTCAGCGTTGAAATCTGGTTCAAGCGCCGTGTTGCAGAAGGGGCGAAGGCGGGCGGCGAGGCGGCTCTTGTGCATTACATGGGCACGGAGGGCGTCAATTTTGTCCTTGCCGAGCGCGAAGGGAACCTGGCGTTCTACGTCAGAAGAGACTCAACCGACGCGATGGGCGCGCCGGCCGTTGCCACAATCAACGCTCCCGTCGGCGAGGATGCGGTTCATGTTGCAGCAACGTTCGACGGCTCGCGCTCGTGGCTGTACCTGAACGGCATGCCTGCGGCCTGCAACGATGCCGCCGCCGGAGCACTAGGCCCGTGGGAGAATCATCCGCTTGGCATTGGAATGCACCCCGACTGGGGCGTAGCGTGGGAAGGGACGGTTTTTCTCGCCGCCATCTATGCCAGGGCGCTCACGCTGGACGAGGTGCAGAAAAATTTCGCGGCAGGGCCTTCGCCCGCCCATCTGCACAACAGAACCGGCTACGACGACATCGACGATTACAACGGCTATGCCGACTTCCCTCCGTGCCACGAAACTGGTTCGGCCATCGATGGTGCAGAAGGTTATTCCCGGGCGGTGCAGGTTGTGAACGTGGCCGAAGGGAATCTTGGTACTGAAAAAAGCTGGGATTCCACCGATGCTAAGAGGGTAACCGTCAGCGTGTATCGCAACTATCAGCTTATGGGCACGCTGATTCGCGCCCGGTATCGCGGTGTGTCGCCCGACGACGCAAACTGACGTGCGGCCAGGCTGCACGCCGGCTCATCAGGGATGTATCATCATCATGGCGAAACGCAAAGGCTACTCACCGATCGGAGTCGACCTCCAACCAAACTCCGCCAAGATGGTGCAACTGTATGTTTCACCGGAAGGCGCCTCCCTTGCCTGCTGGACCGAAGCCAAGTTCGATTTTTCGCTGGTGCGCGTGGAAGATGGCGTTCCTTCCTCCCTCACTGAAACACTGAAAAACGCGATCCGCAAGACCGGCTTCGTGGGGCGGCGGGCGGTTGTGACTCTGCCTGCTCACAAGGTGGACGTGCGCCAGCTTACGCTGCCCGGCAGCGAGGGTGAGCTTGAGAGAATGCTGCGCTGGGAGGCCGAATCTTACCTGCACTACGACGTGTCTGAAGCTTCCATCGATTACGTGAAGCTCGGCGAAGTGAAGATCGGCAATGAAATGCGATCGGAAGTGATGGTTGCCTCCGCCTCCAGGAGCTATGTGAATGCGGTGCTGGGGCTGCTGAGCGGCGCCGGGCTTGTAACAACGGCCGCAGACGTTGCACCGATGGCCCTTGGAAGGCTGGGGGCCTATCTCGCGCGCGACGCGAGCGGTCCCGTTGCCGTGATCGACATAGGCAGGACGGCTTCCGTGGCGGTGATCCTCAACCAGGGCGAGCTTCGCCTGACGCGCACAATAGCCAAGGGTGGGGAGGAATTCACCGAAAGGATCATGAACAGCCTCGAGGTGAGCCGCGAGGAGGCCGAGCTGCTCAAGCAGGAGTATGGGGCCGGCACGCCCCAGAGGCCGTCGCAGCCGGACGCCGAGCAGGAATTGGTGACCAAGACGGAAGTGGCCGCCACCATCCACGAGATACTGAGATACGATCTCGAGGAGATGGCAGACGAACTGCAGAAGCTGTTCAGGTATTTCTCGACTCAATGCAAGGGCGCACCGATCAGCCTGGGCTACCTGTGCGGAGGCGGTGGAAGGCTGAAAGACCTCGATGTTTACATGACACAACGCACCGGCACGAAGATGGCGCGGATCGAGAATCTCAACGCCATCTTTCCGGGCAGGAAAATCGACATGGGCGAAGCCGGGCCGGAATACGCCGTGGCGGCCGGGCTGGCTCTGCGGGAGCAGGCCCAATGAGGCCGCGGCGGGATACGACGCCGGATACAGATGAAACAGATAAATCTGATACCCCCTGATTACACGCACCTGCGCTACGTGAAGCGCCGAGCCGTCGTGTGGGTGGAACTGGTGCTGGCTGCAATTGCAGTGCTTGCAACGCTGACGCTGAACCTGCACGGCCAGTTGCACAAGGTCCAGAAGGAGAAGCAGCAACTGGCGCAGAAGGCCGAGCTTCACCGCCAGATCGTGCTGCAGTTGAATGAACTGGCCGGCCGGAAGACACAACTGATCCTGCGCCTGACCGACATCTATGCGGCGCAGCGCAAGCGCGTGTGCTCGAGGATTCTATACGACATTGCGGCGGCTGGCAACGGCAAAATATTTCTGACCGAATTCACGCTGGACAGTGTTACGCCGCGCGACGGCAGAAAGCCTTCCGGCAGCCGCGCGTCCGCGGGCGCCTCGGCCGCCGAAGACGAAGCGGCCTCCGAAGGGCAGCGTGTCCTCGTGCTCAAGGGCTATGCGCTCACAAACGTGGACCTGACGCAGTTTGTGTCGGGGCTGTCGGGAATGTCCAGCCTCAAGGCGGTGAAACTGCGGCTGTGGCGGCAGGACGTGCTCGATGGGCTGAAGCTCATCAGCTTCGAGATCGGCTGCTCGCCCGAACAGTCATAGCGGAGAAAAGCTCATATGAAGCCGAGCATGGCGGATGCAATCGGATTCCTGGTGCTGGTGTGCGTGGCCGGATCAGGCTATTTCGGCCTCATCCAGCGGCAGAACCATAAGCTCAAGGATGCTAAGGCCGCCGTGGCCGAACTCACCCGCACCACGTTGTCCAACGAAGGCCTCGAAAATATGCTTACGCACGACGTCGACGATATGCAGCCCTTCCGCGAGCGGCTCGACAAGTATTCGGAGGCGTTTGTTGGAAGGAAGAGCATAGACGAATTCCTCCGGCGTTTTGCGGCCGACGCAGACGAAGCCGGCGTGAGCGTCAACCTGCTGCGCCCAGGCGAGGTCCGGCAGGAGTCGTGGTATAACCTCACGCCGATCAACGTCGACCTCGAGGGCAGCTTCGCGGGCATCTATAGCGTGGTGCGGACGCTCGAGGCAGGCTCTTCGATGACGATCATCGAGCGCATGCGGATTCTATCCGATTTCGGCTCCGAGAGTTGCCGGGCGTCGATTACCTTCAACCTGTATCACTTGTGGGCGGGTAACGCAAACCCGCCCTTGCAGTTCAATTCTGTATCCAACGGCGGGGCATGATGGCTGCAAAAAAAGGCAAAAAGAAAAACACGTTGGGGCTTAGCGAGCGGAATCAGTATGTGGTTGTGGGCGTGTTGGGCACCGTCTTGCTGGGCGTGCTGATGTACCAGGCGATCGGCAACGGAAGCGCCGATGCATCGCCCGCGCCGCCGGCCTCTGAATCCGAGGCCGAGCCGACTGCGCTGCGTTTGATCGCCGCACCGGCAATGCCGGAGGAGCCGCCCGAGCTGCTGCCGCCTCTTGAGCCGCCCAGCGACCTGTTTCGGCTGCCCGACGAGCTTAAGAGCCGCCTGGGCAGCCATAAAGGTGAGACTCCTGCATTGGGCGAAACATCCGGCCGGGAGAAGCCGGCCGGGCCTGATCCGCAGATAATCCAGGAGGCGAAAAGGCTGACGCTTAAGGGGATAATGGGCACCGAAGGCCGACGCAAGGCCTTCATCAGCGGCCAGGTTGTCGTTGAAAAACAGAAGGTTGACGGCTTCACAATCGTCAGGATCAATGAACGCAGCGTGATAGTGAAGAAGGGTGAAACGCAGGTGGAGCTTACACTGGAGCAGGAACAAGGCGGTTCACAGCCGGAGCCTGCGTTGCCGAGAATCCCGCTGAAAGAGGCTCAATGAAGGCGATAGCTTTGCAGAGGTGAACGCATGGAAAAGCTGATGCAGGCAGCGGCCGGCGGAGAGGCCGGCGGAAACGTTCAAAGCGGCGGCGTGAGGGCTGCGGCGGTATTGCTGGTCGTCATGTGCTGCCTGCTCGGGCCGGGCGCACACGCGGCTGAAGAAGCCGCCGGCGAGCCGCCCGAGCGTTTCGACCTGAGCGTGGGCGACATGCACCTGACGGAACTGCTGAAGATGGTGGCGGCCGACCACCGCGTCAGCATAGTGTGCTCGAGCGAAGTGGCCGGCAAGGTTTCGGTCAACTTCTACGACGTGACTCTGGACGAAGCGCTCGATTCGATACTGACGGTCAACGGTCTGACCTACACTCGCCGGGGGCGCATCATCCACGTGCACAAGCCCATCGACGTGGTCGAGAAGATGATAACGCGCACCTTCGACCTCCACTGGGCGTCTCCGGAAAAAATGAGCGAAATCCTCCTCGAGATCAAGACCGAGGACGGGGCCGTGACGCACTCGGCCGACTCGATGATGATCGTTGTGCAGGATCAGCCAGGCATCGTGGAACAGATGGCGGAGGTGGTCAGAAACCTCGACCGTCAGCCCAAGCAGGTGCTGATAACCACTTGGGTGGTGGAGCTGGGCGATTCGGACCTCGAGAAGCTCGGCGTCAATTGGGCATCGCTCGATAGCCTCAAGGTGTTCGATTTCACCGGCGAGGTCGGCTACCAACGCAACAAGGCCAACACCGAATCAGGCACGACTTTCACAAAATCCGCGTCGACGACGGTCGACCTGCGCGCGGGCGTGCTGGCAGACAACCAGTTCAACCTGCTGATGAGTTTCTTCGGAACGCTCACAAAGTCTAAGATCGTGTCGGAACCCCGCGTGATGACACTCGAAAACCGGCCGGCAACAATTATGGTCGGCAACATCGTGCCCATTCCGCTCTACGACTTCGCGCAGGAAACCGGCACACGCATCCTCAGCGGATTCCAGGAGCAGAGGATCGGAACCGAAGTGACCGTTACGCCCAGGGTTCACTCAGATGGGCATATCACGCTCGACATCAATCCGAAGGTCGAAACGATCTCGGAATACATCATCGTGAACGGCGAGAAGCAGCGCCCGATCGTAAGCACACGCCAGGCGCAGACTTGCGTGATGGTCAAGTCGGGCGACATAGTGGTCATCGGCGGATTGCGCGACGAACTGCACCATACCGCCAAGAGCCACGTGCCCCTGCTGCACAAAATCCCGCTTATCGGCTGGTTGTTCAAGAATTCATCGGACACAAACGAAGTGAGCGAT
>Ga0307378_10011598_pt1 | contig 11337 bp, 11 predicted proteins | sample UN1MG_FD_202238 | JGI IMG/M metagenome (GOLD analysis project Ga0307378, IMG submission 202238) | Soil microbial communities from Risofladan, Vaasa, Finland - UN-1 | ecosystem: Environmental > Terrestrial > Soil > Coastal area > Acid sulfate soil | place: Finland: Risofladan, Vaasa | collected...
AATCATGGCGGAATGGCTGGAAATCTTTATCTTAACCTTTATTCCCCTTTTCATCGCTATTGACGCTGTGGGGAATTTAACCTTTGTAATCGCTTTGAGCAAGGGGATGGACAAGTCTAAGCGGCGCCGGACGATTCACATTGCTGTCTTCACCGCCGCTCTGGTTGGTCTTGCCTTTCTATTTTTCGGCCAATTTATCTTAAATGTGCTCGGTATCTCGGTAGGTTCCTTTGCCATCGCTGGCGGACTGGTATTATTAGTACTTTCCATTAAGTACGTGACCACCGGTGAGATGGTGGAGATAGTCAAAGAAGAAATGGTGGCGGTGGTGCCTATTGGTACCCCGCTGACGGTAGGTCCAGCCACCATAACCACCCTGCTGCTGCTGGCGACACAGTTTCCGCTCTATCTGGTTTTGCTCTCTTTTGTGCTGAATATACTGCTAACCTGGTTCATCTTTTTGCTGAGCGGTCAGATTGTCCGGTTTACCGGGCGGGGTGGGCTAAGCGCAATCTCCAAGGTGTTCAGCCTGCTGCTGGCGGCGATTGCGGTGGGCATGGTTATTCGCGGGTTAAGCCTGCTCGGCATACTCAACGTTCCCGCTTGAGGGGGCATTAAGAAAGAGGTCGGGCTGGGAACCGGCCTGAAACCGGCTATTTCTCCATTTTACCCCACCTTAAAGATACTGCTAACGGCCAAGTAAACCTGTAAGCCGAGTTCTGTACTCCGCAAAGCGGAGCGGTGACCATTTATCTAGCCCTGATGTTACCACCAGGGTCAAGCGGCCAACCCGGGGACAGGCCGGGCGTCCTTAAGTCCCTCTATTTGGCCTTGCTCCGGATGGGGTTTGCCCAGCCGACCGGTCACCCGGCCGCTGGTGGGCTCTTACCCCACCATTTCACCCTTACCCCCCGGAAGGGGCGGTATGTTTCTGTGGCACTTTCCGTAGGGTCACCCCTCCTGGGCGTTACCCAGCATCCTGCCCGGTGGAGCTCGGACTTTCCTCCCTGACCTGAGTCAGAGCGGTCACCCGGTTTACTTGACCACCTATAGTCTAGTATTGAAAAACTGGTTAGTCAACTGCTGGGCCTAGCGCCTTATTAGCCAGACGGTCCGCTTTGGTGTTCTGCCGGCGGGAGATGTGGGTTATGGTGAGCCTTTCCACAAAGCCCTGCAGCTTTTTCACCTGCTGGTACAGGGGTTTAAGGGCCGGTGCCTTTACCCGATAGCTGCCGTTGATTTGCCTCACCACCAGCTCCGAGTCTGACTTCAGCTCAACCTCCCTGGCGCCCAGGCTGACCGCTTTTTGTAAACCGGCGATGATAGCCCGGTATTCGGCTTCATTATTGGTGGTGGTGCCGATACGCTGGGAAAGGCTGGCGATGGGCTTACCCGCTTCATCTTGGATAACGGCGCCTATCGCCGCCGGTCCCGGGTTGCCCCGTGAGGCGCCGTCAGTAAATATTATCACTTTCTCGGTATGCATTCTCTCATTCTCAGGCTAGAAAGAGGATGCGCCCGCAGCTGCTGCACTGCACCAGCTGGCCGCTTCGGGCCTGCTGCAATTCGGCGGTGGGCAGCGAGATTCGGCAGCCGCGGCATATCCCCTGCTCGACTTTAGCCACCGCTTTACCCTTATTTTGCTTGAGGTGGTAATAAAAATCGGCTAATTGGGGTTCAATGCCCGCCAGCAGCTGCTGCTGCTTTTGCTTTAGTCCGGCTATTTTGGTTTCCAGCTGCCCCTTATCACCGGCTAGCTTTTTTTGCTGGCTCTGCCAATCGGCTTCGGTTGATTCAAGCTCGCCCTCCAGTGCCTTTACATCGGCTTCGGCAAGCTCAACCTTATCTATTATCTCCAGTGCGCTATCCTCCAGATGGTCACGCTTGGCTTTGAGCAACTCAGCCTCCTGCTGGAGACTGGCTAATTCTTTAGGGTTTCCGATGCGACCGCCGTAGAGCTGCTCTTCAGTGGCTTTGAGCTTGGTGGTGATATCGTCAATCTCCCATTCGGCGGAGTTCTGCTGCCGCTTCAGCTCTTCCAGACGGCTTTGCTCCTCTGCCAGCTTGCTTTGAGCCCTGACCACTGCCTGGTTCTGACCAAGCTGGCTGACTATCTGCTGGAGCGAGTGCTCATCGGACTCAATCTCCATCTCAATCTCCTGCAGCTGATAAAGCAGTTTGATGGTTGCCATCTTAATTTAGCTCGTTTAGCTCAAACTTCATGCCGTCGCGGGCCGCCAGCACCCTGATTCCGGTCTCCTGCGACAGCTGCTGGGCTATCTGCCACGGTTTGGCCCGCCACATGCTGGCGCCGAAGTGGGTCAGTATGGCTACTTTGGGCTTTAACTCAGTGATGATTTGCTTCGCCTCGGGCACGGACAGGTGGTCAAAGGGGCGTCCCGCTTCCAGAAAGACGACATTGATGATAATCAGCTCACCGCCATAGCTCTGGCACAGGCCGTCAAAATAACGGCTATCGGCAATATAAGATAAAGTATGCTCGGCGGTTTTAAACAGCATGCCGTAGGTTTCCACGGGGTGGATGTGCCGGATGGGGGTGCTGAAAGAAACGTTGTCGATAGAGTAGCTCTTGCCTTCCTGTAAGACCTCAATGCCTTCCAGGTAGCTCTTGAGATAGGAGAAGATAACCGGCTCGTTCCCCAGGGCATCAGATGGGGCGAATAGCCAGCCATGCTGCCGGAAACCGCTTTGGGCCATCGCCTCAATCATAATGTTGACATCGGCGGAGTGGTCCAGGTGGCGGTGGGATAGGATGATGGCGCTCAGCTTTTCCGCCCTTAGTTTTCTTTTGGTCGATTGGACAATGCACCCCGGGCCGGGGTCGACCAGTATCTGGCTGCCGGCTAGATTCAGCCACAGGCCACCTGAGGCTAGAATCTGGTTGGCTACCACCACCCTGGCTCCCCCTGTGCCGAGAAAGGTTATACTATCAACCGATGGTTCTTTCTCTTTGACCACTGATGTAACTATAAAGCAAAGCCCTATTTTTTACAATCAGCCCTTTGACGTCGGCGCCGTAGCCGACTAAAATAACACTGGATGCCGGCTAAGGAGAATAAAGTGAAGCAAATTTGGGCGCCGTGGCGACTTGAGTATATCCAGATGGAAAAAGAAGAGGGGTGCATCCTCTGTGAAAAACCGAAACAGGATAGCGATGCCCAGAATTACATTCTGTATCGGGGGGATAAAAACTTTGTTATCATGAACAAGTACCCCTACAATCCGGGGCATCTGATGGTAGCCACATATCGCCATATCGCTACTCTGGAAGACCTGACCACTGAAGAGCTTCACGAGCACTTTGAGATAGTAAGCCGCGGTGTCCGCTTACTGAGAGAAGTTTTTAAACCTCAGGGTTTTAATATCGGCATAAATACGGGGGCGGTGGCTGGTGCCGGCATTGCTGACCACTTTCACACCCACATTGTGCCCCGCTGGACCGGTGATACCAACTTTATGGCGGTTGTTGCCGAGACCAGGGTGGTCAGTGCCGCGCTGGAGGAAACCTACCGCAAGCTAGAGGGCAGGCTGAAATAGCTGGTGCCCCCAAGCGAATTCGAATCGCTGTCTGCAGCTTGAAAGGCTGCCGTCCTAGGCCTCTAGACGATGGGGGCACAGTATTAAAGTATAGCAGAGACAGACTTAGCCGACAAGACGATGGCAGCAACTACTGAAGACAAGATGAGCAGAGTAAATAGTACTGGCAGCCCCGGTGAGACCGGGATAAAAGCCTCGGCAGGGAAAAGGATTATCCCTCTTTTGACCCTGCTCCTGGTCATTGTCATTAGCGTTACCCTCTACTACTGCGGGCGGAACCCGGAGATAGTTGCCGAGCTGAAGGGCTACGGCTATCTGGGGGCTTTTTTAATCAGCCTCATCGGCAATGCCTCTGTCCTCCTGCCCGGTATAGTGCTGCCCATACTCTCCGGGCTGGGTGTTTTCTTGTATCACTCCACGGCCAGCCTGGCTGCTCCGGTCATCGTCGGCCTATTGGGTGGCGCCGGGGCGGCTATCGGGGAGATAGTCGGTTACATGGCCGGCTACAGCGGGCGGGCGATTGTGCAGAGCCAGAAAAGATACAGCCAGCTGGAGAGATGGGTGGGGAAGTGGGGGGTTGTCGCCATTTTTATCTTCACCCTGGTGCCTCTCTTCTTTGACCTGGTCGGCCTGGCGGCGGGCGCGCTCCGTTTCCCCCTGTGGAAGTTCGTCCTTATCTGCTGGCTGGGCCGGACCATGTTATACGTGACTCTGGTGGTGCTGGCCGCTCTGGGGTGGCAGGCGATATCGCCTTACTTCGGCTGACGCTCCCTAACCTTCAGCAGCAGTGCCGAGCCGGTAACAAAATAGACAAAGCAAGCCAGCAGCATAACCTGATAGCCCAGTGTGGGGTCGAAACCCCGACTCAAGCCATAGCCGTTGAAGAAATCAATCACCGGTCCGATGAGGCGGGCCAGGGCGGCACCGCCGGCGGTAGCCAGATTGGTCAGACCGAGGTAGCGTGCCTCCTCACCCTTACCCACCAAATCAGTAGCCAGTGCCCAGTTACTGCTCATAAAGGCGCCAAAAGAGGCTCCTACCAGACCGCCGCTGAAGATAATAACCAGGTGGTTTTGCTGAAACAGGAAAATCAGGCTAATCCCCAAGGCACCAACCAGGGGGGAGACGGCGGCAATCGGTCGCCGGCCCACTCTATCGGACAGACGCCCCGCTGGGTAGACCACGGCCAGCATGCCGAGCACGGCTACTATGGAAAACTGGGCAGTTGCCGTCGCCGGGTTGGCCACCCCAACCACGTCTTTGAGGAAATAGAGGGCGAAGGTCTGCAGGGTGGTGAATGCCATCAGGATAAGCAGGCGGGATATCAGAAACCAGACAAAATCACGGTTGGCTTTAATATCTATCTTAAAGCTCTTATACAGAGTGGGCAGTAATGGCAGTTGGGCGCCGGTGCCGGCCCTTTCTTTAACGCCGAGCATGGTGGCTACGGTGACCCCGAACAGGACAGCCGCCAGCGCCCCCAGCGCCAGCCATAACCAGGAGGCTTCCTGACCGGGGTGGTAGCGGTCCATCAAGAAGGCGATGGGATAGAGCAGGGCAACCCCGCCGGCTATCTCCAGCAGGGTCTTCACTCCGGAGGCCATGCCTCGCTTTCGCTCCGGGACAAGGTCGGGAATAAATGCCTGATAGGAGCTCTGGGCGGCATTGCCGCTGACCTGAAGCAGGCAGTAGATAAGGAAAAGGGCCAGATAGCTGCCGGCCAGTCCCAGACCGGGCAGGAATAATATAACCGCCAGTGTGCCCATAAGGATATAGGGGCGCCGCCGCCCCCAGCCCAGACCGGAGCGGTCGCTGATGGCGCCGGCGATGGGCTGGATTATTATCGCCAGCATCAAGCCGGTGAAAGTGAGCAGGCCGAGATAGGTATTCTTCTCGGGCTCGGTGACAAAGTCAAGCAGCCGGATGGGCAAAATAATGCTGTGCAGGCTGGCCCAGAGGGCAGCCAGGCCGAAGCCAAAGATAGTTATCTTGATGTAGTCAATAGGGCGGGATATCCTGAAACCGGTGTGGCTGGCTGCTTCGTTCATTTTAACCAAGCATAGCAGAGGTAGCGCCAGCCGACAACTCCGAACTGGTTTGATTTCGCCTCCCTCAATCGGGTATACTGCCTAAGCAAGCCGAGCCGAAAACCGAGGAAATTTTCCATGAGCCAGGAGCAATCCCCTTATTTTATTGATTGGGCGATAACCGCCAGGTGCAATCTGAGCTGCCGCCACTGCCGGGGCATGGCGGAGGAGGGGCTTTCCCTGCCGAGAGCCGAAAGGCTGGTTAGTGAGATAGCCGGGCTGAAGCCGGAGTGGGTCATCATTGAGGGCGGCGAGCCGCTGCTCCGGAAAGACCTTTTTTCGCTGTTAGCCTTGATGCAGCAAAAGCAGCTGGAGACCCATCTGATTACCAACGGCATGCTGCTCACCCCGGAGATAATCAATAAGCTCAAAAGGCTGGGCGTAAGGGTAATGATAAGCATTGATGGCGCCACCCCGGCCACCTACGAGTCAATCAGGCAGGGGGCTAGCTTTGACAAGGTGGTTGAGTCGGCCCGCCAGTGCGCTAAAGAGGGGCTTCTGGAGGCAATCAACCTCACCATCCTGAAGCAGAACTATACCGAGATACCGGCCATTATGGCGCTGGCGCGCTCTATCGGCGTGCCCAGGGTAACTTTCATCGGCCTTAAGCCCTGCCAGTACTATCCTGAAGAATTACTCACCCCTGAGCAGTATGGCGAAGCCATAAGGCTGGCCTGTCAGGCGGCCGAGGAGACCGGGGTTGAGTTCTATTTTGATGAGCCGTTCTTCTGGGCGGCGGTGAGGGAGTGGGGGCTTTCGGCCAGGATGCCCTCGGTGGGCACCGGGATTTTGTTCCCCTCAACCACCGCCTGCATCTTTGGTGAGTATCTTTTTATTGAGCCCAGCGGCGAGGTGAAGCCGTGCAGCTTTGCCCATATGGTGGTCGGCAATGTCAACGAGAAGCCCCTCGGTGAAATCTGGCAGGAGGTGCTTGATTCGCCTTTCCTCCGCCAGATTAAGGACATCAAAAGCCGGAGCGGGTACTGCCGCAGCTGTAAATACTTTGCCGACTGTATGGGCTGCCGCTCGCGGACCTTTATCTTAACCGGGGACTGGTTTGCCGCTGACCCCTGCTGCCCGTTGAGCCTGAAATTGGCGGCCAAGGAGGGCTAGATGAGAGTTGTCGGTATTGACCCGGGAACGGGCAGTTTTGACTTCTTCGGTATGGAGGGGGGAAAAATTATCCTGGATACCTCGGTGCCGGTGCCCGAGGTGGCCGAGAACCCGAAGGTGCTCCTGGATACGGTGCGCAGCGTCTTCCCGCTGGATATGATTGTCGGTCCCTCCGGCTACGGGCTACCGCCCACCCCGATTAAGAATATCACCGAAAAAGAACTTACCCTGATGGTGCCCGATGATAAGAGCATCCCGTTATATGACGGCATCCGCATGGTGATTCGCCTGATGCAGTCAGAGAGCTTTCCGGTCTACTTCACCCCGGGGGTCATTCACCTGGCTACGGTGCCCCGTTACCGCAAGGCCAACAAGATGGATATGGGCACTGCCGACAAGGTATGCTGTGTCGCCCTGGCTATCCGGGACCAGACAGAGTGTTACGACATCGGCTATGATAAGACCTCTTTCATCCTGGCCGAGATTGGCTATGCCTTCAATGCCGTCATCGGCGTTGAGGGGGGCAAAATAGTGGATGGTCTGGGGGGGACATCGGGGGGGGCCGGCTTTATCACCGTGGGCAGTATGGATGCCGAGCTGGCGGTGCGTCTGGGCAAGTTCCCCGGCGTGGTCCTCTTCAGCGGTGGCGCCAGAGACGCCAGCAACAAAGCAGACTTAACCCCGGAGGAGATGGCGCGGGAGCCCAAGAAATACCTGGCTTCCTGGAACATGATGCTGGAGAGCATCCTGAAGGGAATAATGGCGATGACAGTCTCGGTGAAGCAACCGCGTGAGATTCTGCTCTCCGGACGGCTCTCCCGCATCCCTGAGATTGCCGGGGCACTGACCGCCAAGCTCTCTCCGGTGGCTAAGGTGCGTCGGGTAGGGCGGAAGGCAAAGTTTGCCAAGGAAGCCGCCGAAGGCGCCTATATCATCGGTGAGGGGTTGCTGGGTGGTGAATACCAGGGAATTGTCAACGCCCTGAAATTAAATGAAGCCCGTGGCACCATGTATGACTATATCCGCCTCAAAGGCGTTGAGATAGAGAAGCCCTAGGGATAAACCGCCAGCGCCTCAAGTCCGCTGGTTTCGGGCAGGCCGAGCATGAGGTTCATATTCTGGACCGCCTGCCCCGCCGCCCCCTTGACCAGATTGTCAATGGCGCTGACGACGATGAGTCTTCCTGACCTCTCATCAATGGCGGGGTGGACCAGGCAGAGGTTGTTCCCCCAGGTATGCTTGGTGTGGGGTGGGGAGTCAACCACCCGCACAAAGGGCTCAGCTTTATAGAAGTCCCGATAGAGCTTCTTTAATTCTTCCCGGCCTTTTTTGCCCGAGGCTATCTTGCCGGAGACCAATCGGGCATAGGCCGTAGTCAGTATCCCCCGCGTCATCGGTATTAAGTGGGGGACGAAGGTTACCGCCGCCGGTTTTCCCGAGCCAAGCTTGCCCAGTTCCTGAACCATCTCGGGCAGGTGCCGGTGCCCCTCCAGGGCATAGGCGGTGGCATCTTCGTTGACTTCGGCGTAGTGGGTGCGCAGGCTGACCGTCCGGCCTGCCCCGGAGACGCCGGACTTGCTGTCAATGATAATATCAGACTCAATGATACCGGCTTTGAGTGCCGGCGCCAGCGCCAGAATCGCCCCGGTGGGGTAGCAGCCGGGGTTGGCTACCAGCCGAGCCGAGGCTATCTGAGAGCGATATAGCTCGGTCAGGCCATAGACCGCTTTACCGAGCAGCTGGGGGGCGGGGTGAATAAAGCCGTACCACGGCTGGTATTCTTCGGCTTTCTTCAGCCGGAAATCGGCGCTGATATCCACTATTTTAGTGCCTTTCTCCAGCAGCGGCATGATTGCCTTGGCGCTCTCGCCGTGGGGCATAGCCGAAAAGGCCAGCTCGACTTTGCCCGGTTCAGCTTTAATGCTGAGGTCAATGCCGGCCAGGTGGGGGAAAATAGCCCCCAGCTTCTGCCCGACTGCGCTCCGCCCGGTAACCGAAGTCAGCTCCACTCCGGGGTGCTGGCAGAGTATTCGGGCCAGTTCCACACCGGCATAGCCGGTGACATTGATAATACCTACCTTGGGTTTGGTCATCTCGGGCTCTCTCTGATTTTGGTCTAAGTATAGCATAAGTTCAGTGCCAATTTACACGGTAGCTAAAACGGCGTTTGCCAGAGGCTGAAGATGTATGTTACTATTTATGTTAACAGAGGGATACTTATCTGACTTTACGGAGAAGTTTGATGCCTAAGATCTATTTCATTGATGTCACCAATCGGGACGGAGTTCAGACGGCCAAGCTTGGCTTGTCCAAGCTGGAGAAGACGCTGATTAATATGTATCTCAATGAGATGGGCGTCTTCCAGTCCGAGTTTGGCTTTCCCACCACCCGGCACGAGACCTACTACCTGCAGGCTAATCTGGAACTGGCCGAGATGGGTGTGATTAAACCGATTCGCCTCGGCGGCTGGATAAGAGCCATCGTGGATGATGTCGAGACGGCTTTTAAGCTGGTGCCCAAACTGCGTCATCTCAATCTCTCTATATCCACCTCAGACCAGATGATTCAGGGTAAGTTCCAGGGGAAAAAGACCAGGAAGGACATCATCAACGGCATGGTGGCTGCAGTTGACGCCGCACGTGCTCATGGTGCCGAGAGCATCGGGGTTAATGCCGAAGATGCCTCCCGGACCGACCTTGATTTTCTGATTGAATTTGGGCTGGCGGCGAAAGAACACGGCGCTGACCGGCTCAGATACTGTGATACCCTCGGCTATGATAACCCCTTCACCATTTATGAGTCCATCAGGGCGCTGGTGGAAAAGGTAGGCCTTCCCGTTGAGCTTCATTGTCATGGTGACCTGGGTATGGCGGAGGCCAATTCCATGGCCGGGGCTAAAGGCGCCATTGATGGCGGACAGGATGCTTATATCAACACCACCGTTAATGGCATCGGGGAGAGGGCGGGCAATGCCGACCTGGTGGCGACGGTTCTGGCGGTCACCAAATCAAAGAATTTCGCCCGAAAATATCAGCTGGGCAATCCGATTGATTTGGCCAAGGCCTGGAAGACAGCCAGATTTGCCAGCTATGCCTTTGGTGTGCCCATCCCGATAAACCAGCCCGGAGTCGGTGCCAATGCTTTTGCCCACTCCTCCGGTATCCATGCTGACGGCGTCTTAAAGGACCCGGAAAACTACGAGCTGTTCAGTTTTGAAGAGCTGGGCCGGGGGGAGCCAGATTTTGTCGAAACCGGCCGGGAGATTATCGCCGGGCAGTACAGCGGCATATCCGGTTTCAGCCATGTGATGGGGAAGATGGAGGTATCATTTGGCAGCAAGGACGAGGCGAGGGAGATTCTGGAGCTGGCCCGGTATGCCAATGTGGAAGCGCAAAAGCCTCTGGTCCAGGATGAGCTAATCTTCATCGCCAAATACCCCCAGATTGCCAAGAGGCTGCTGACTCTGAAGCCGCTGGAATAAGTCACCGTGGCTAACCAAAAAGTAAGCCAGACGCTGCAAGATATCTACCATCAGCTTATGGCGCACTACGGTCCCCAGCACTGGTGGCCGGCAGATAATCCCCTGGAAGTCATCATTGGCGCTATCCTGACCCAGTCTGCCGCCTGGGGTAATGTGGAGAAGGCAGTCGCCAACCTGAAAGCGGCCAGGGCACTGTCGCTGGAAGCACTGCGCCAGTTCAGCCTATCTCAACTTGCCGGGATTATCCGTCCCTGTGGCTACTACAATGCCAAGGCGCTGAAGCTAAAATCTTTCGCTGGCTGGCTCGGGGAATACTATCACGATGACCTGGATAAGCTATTCGCCCGTGATGTTGACTCTCTCCGGCAGCAGCTATTATCAATCTACGGCATTGGCGAGGAGACGGCTGATTCCATAATCCTGTATGCCGCCAGCAAGCCGGTATTTGTGATTGATGCTTACACCCGCCGCATCATCAGCCGCATCGGTCTGGCGCCGGACAGCAACCGCTACTCTGCCTACCAGTCTTTCTTTATGGACAATCTGCCGGCTGATGTCAGGCTGTTCAATGAGTACCACGCCCTGCTGGTGCAGCTGGCGAAAGATGTCTGCCGTCGGCGCCCCGTTTGCCCGCGGTGCTGCTTGAATAGCCTCTGCCGTTTCTATCCTGATACGAGTAATAGTCAAGGGAGATAAGAGTTGGCCGAGCGTTTGGATATTCTAGCCGGGCGGGTGGCTGAGCTTATTATCGGCGCCGGGAAGGTGGTTGTCTTCACCGGTGCCGGCATTAGCACCGAGTCCGGGATTCCTGACTTCCGCAGTCCGGGTGGTATCTGGGACCGATTTGACCCCGATGATTTCACCTATCAGAAGTTCATTAGAAGCCCGGAAACGAGGCGGAAGCAGTGGCTGATGCTGCGGGACAGCGGGCTGGTTACCGAGGCTATGCCCAACCCGGCCCACTGCGCCATTGCCGAGCTATATAAAATGGGCAGACTGGACTGTGTCATTACCCAGAATATAGACAATCTCCACCAGAAAGCGGGCGTGCCGGCGGAGAAAGTATTAGAGCTCCACGGCACCATGCAGCGGGCGGTG
>Ga0307378_10011599_pt1 | contig 11337 bp, 11 predicted proteins | sample UN1MG_FD_202238 | JGI IMG/M metagenome (GOLD analysis project Ga0307378, IMG submission 202238) | Soil microbial communities from Risofladan, Vaasa, Finland - UN-1 | ecosystem: Environmental > Terrestrial > Soil > Coastal area > Acid sulfate soil | place: Finland: Risofladan, Vaasa | collected...
CCATGGGTAAACTGGTACCGAAAAGAATAGAAAGTATTGTCAGCGGCGTAGCCAAGGCCTGCCGTAGCGTTGGCTGTGCTCTTATCGGTGGCGAAACCGCTGAAATGCCCGGAGTCTATGAAGTTGATGATTATGACCTTGTCGGCTTTATCGTTGGGGCAGTAGAGAAGAAGAATATTATTAATGGCAACTCTATCTCCTTGAATGACATCATCCTCGGCTTACCTTCCAGCGGCTTGCACACTAATGGCTACTCTCTGGTACGCCAGACCTTCAGAATAGATAAAGACCCGTCTCCACTACAGGTTTTCTATCCTGAGCTGGAACGAACATTAGGCGAAGAGCTTCTCGAGCCACACCGCTGCTACTACTCAGAGCTCAAACCAATTTTGCCAATGATTAAAGGGCTAGCCCACATCACCGGCGGTGGGCTTACTGGAAACCTGCCTAGAATCCTGCCCCCAGGTCTTGCTGCTCATATCAACAAGAACACCTGGCATATCCCACCTATCTTCAACCTCATTCAAAAACAGGGCAATATCGAAGAAACAGAGATGTATCACGTGTTCAACATGGGAATAGGTATGGCTGTTATCTGCTCGCCCCAGCATGTAGCTAAACTTACGGATGCCTTGCCTGAAGCCAAAGTAATTGGTAAACTTATCAAAACCCCCAAAAGCCAAAAAATAATCATCAGGTAGGAGGTTAATATGCGTGCTATCATCAGCGTTTCTGACAAAACAGGGGTGATTGATTTCGCCCGGCAATTAGAAGGTTTAGACGTTGAAATATTCAGTACCGGCGGCACCAAAAAGGCCCTGGAAGTAGACGGTATAAAAGTCCATAGTGTCTCAGAGCTCACTGGCTTCCCCGAGATTCTAGATGGTCGAGTGAAGACACTCCACCCCGCAGTCCACGGTGGTATCCTGGCCAAGCGCAATCTACCCAAACATCTGGATGAGCTGGCTCAAAACAAGATTCAGCCTATCGATATGGTAGTGGTAAACCTCTACCCCTTCGTTCAGACCGTAGCCAAAGGAGATGTCTCCCTTGACGAAGCACTGGAGAACATTGACATCGGCGGGCCAACCATGATTCGGGCTGCCGCCAAAAATTTTCCTTATGTCTTGGTAATAGTTGACCCCGAGGACTATGGCTCTATCATCGAAAAACTGCGCCAGGGTGATATAGGCTTAAAAGAACGGGAGAAACTAGCTCAGAAAGCTTTTCAGCATGTAGCTATGTATGATACAGCTATCGCCCAGTATCTCAGGGGAGAAGACAAGTTTCCCCAGGAAATGACTATAGCCCTGAAAAAGAGCTACAACCTCCACTACGGAGAAAACCCTCACCAAAGAGCTGCTCTCTATATTGAGCAGGTCATAGGACAAAAGCCGTTGGGCATGACCTCAGTTAATCAACTCAGTGGCCCTGAGCTTTCCTTCAATAATTTCCTTGACCTCGAAGCTGCCTGGGGCACAGCCTGTGATTTTGATGACCCCACTATAGCCATCGTCAAACATACTAACCCATGCGGGCTTTGCAGCAATAATGACATGATTGAAGCCTACAGAAGAGCTCTTGCCGGCGACCCTGTATCCGCATTCGGAGGTATCGTTGCCAGCAACCGGCCTATTGACCTCGACCTTGCCACTGAGATAGATAAGACTCATTACGATGCCATCATCGCTCCAAGCTACAGCAAGGAAGCTCTTGACTTACTCAAACGTAAGAAAAAACTACGCCTTCTCTCATTGTCCTCCCAGCCATACCCTAACAAAATAAGCAGCATCGACGTGCGCCCTATTAGCGGCGGTTTCCTGATCCAAGATGAGGATTATTACACCGAGCAGGAGTTTGAACCACGGACCGTATCCAAGCGCCAACCGACAAAAGACGAGCTGCGCGATCTTCTCTTCGCCTGGAAAACAATGAAACACATAAAATCTAACGCCATCGCCCTGGCTAAAGACAATACGATGCTTGGCATGGGCTCAGGTCAACCCAATAGAGTAGTCAGCGCCGAGTTGTCTCTACAAAAAGCTGGCGATGCAGCAAAGGGCAGTGTCCTCGCCTCCGATGCCATGATACCATTCCCTGACACCGTTGAAGTTGCAGCCAAAGGCGGAGTGACTGCCGTTATCCAAACCGGTGGTTCAGTAAGAGATGAAGAGGTAATTGCTACAGCCGATAAATATAATATGGCTATGGTCTTTACCGGGGTGCGCCACTTCAGGCACTAAATAGCTCCAGGAGGAAAAATGCTGATTATCAATAAAGACAGTATCGACGCCATCAGACACAAGCTTGATGACCTCGAAAAAGCACAAGAGGTTGTTAACGACGTGGAAAAAATGCTGGAGATAAAGCAGGCGCTACTCTGGCGGTCCGAAGTAATTGCTCCTTGCTGCGGCTCCCTGTGCAGCATAGCCTCACAACTGACTCACGAAGTCGGTATCCTGGAAAACACCTTGGCCGCTTTAAAAAACGGTGATAGGGCTCGGGCTGCCCACCTGCTAGAAGAGTTCGCACATATCGTGAAGGAAAGCCGTGAGCGCGAACCTGCCGAACCAAATTATTGCTGACCCCAAGAGCTCAAAGAGGCTTTAGGCAAAGATAAACGGATATTATAAAAGCCTCATCTTTGATATAATTAAGATGGAACAATAAAGATATGCTATTAAACCTGACAGTCGTAGTTATCGGTTACCTGCTGGGTTCCATCCCTGCAGCTTACCTCGTAGCCAAACGAAGAAAGGGCGTAGACATCCGTGAAGTCGGCGTAGGCAACATGGGTGCTGCTAACACCTTTCGGGAAATCGGCCCCCGAGAAGGGGCTATCGTCTGGGCAGTCGATGTAGCCAAAGGAGCCGTCGCTATACTTATCGCTCAGGCCCTAAATGTCCCCCAACTCTGGGTGCTGGGAACCGGCTTCGCCGCTTTACTCGGCCACATCTTTCCTGCCTACATTGGCTTCAAAGGCGGTAAGGGCGCAGCCACTATTATGGGCATCTTTCTGGTTCTGGCACCCGAGGCAATGGCTATCACCTTCGTCCTACTGGCTATCCCCTTCTACTTTACCCGCCGTATCTTCATCGCAATATGCGCTGTGGCTCCCATTTTACCTCTGCTTATCTGGCAATTCGAGGCGTCAACAATCTTAGCCTCCTATTCATTAGCTCTTATTATCTTTATGGGACTCAGAAACCTACCCAGACTGACAGACCTCCGCACAGTGTTGGTAAAAGTAAGAAATAGGAATACCACCGACAGCTACGACGAGGATGACCAGTCGCCTCCCCTTGACTAGTCATGCGAGGAATGTCCTTGCGAGCCGAAGCTGCGAGGAACAAAGTAGCGAAGCAGTCAGCGTAGCAACCCAGCCTCACCCTACCTCCACGACGACCTTAAAAGGTCGCACTACATACTGTTTTTTAGTCATTGCAAGGAGCACCAGGCATTGAGGCCAACAGACTATCATTGCAAGGAGCGCTAGCGACGAAGCAACCCCAGCGGAAGAAGGGAACTATAGGGTCACACTACATTAGCTGGTAAGTTAGCAGCTTCAACGGCCCCCGTTGTGTTATAATATGACCTCAAAAAGGATGAACTAGACCAAGAACAAGCTTGAAACTCCCACAGGAGGTGAGCAGACTATGACTACTGAACAGAAAAAGAGAGCGATAAACCGGCTGAATTCAATGCATCCGCTTCGAGCCAAAGTAAATGAGTCATACTTGAAGAGTGTCGAAGCTATGCAAGCCGGCAAGCCCACGGTATGGGGCATGCTAAATTACTATTATGGTGACCCCATCCTTAAAGCTATGGACGTGGAGGTGGTGTATCCCGAGAATTATGGTGCTGCTCTCGCCGCTGCTGGAGTTGCCCAGTCTTATCTGGACCGTGCTGATGCCGATGGCTTTCCTACGCACCTCTGCGGCTATAGTCGGGCCAGCATCGGCTATACATCAAGGATGATGAAGGAGTTGAATGGGGAGATACCCCCAGAAGCTCCTCTGGGAGGAATGCCAAGGCCTATATTCCTGATGGCCTCAACCGCTGTCTGCGATGCCAGGTATAAGTGGTTCCAGGCACTGGGACGCTATATGGATGCCCCTGTATGGACATTTGAAGCACCCCTCCCCGGGGTGAAGGAACTATTCATGGAGGGCTCCTATGAACGAATGGTTGATTTAGGAGTTAAGCACGCTAGAGACTTTGTTGCCTTCGTCGAACGCATGCTGGGCAAGAAACTGGACTGGGACAAATTGAGTGAAACAGTAGACCTTATGATAGAAATTAGCCAGGTCTGGCACGAGACCAACGAACTGCGCAAGGTAAAGCCCAGCCCCATGCATAGCCGGGACTTCTGGAGCTCTATGCCCCCAGCCTTATTCCTTATGGGTGACCTCAAGGACTCCTTGCAATGCTATCAAGATATGTATGATGAGGTGAAAGATAGGGTGGATAACCATATAGGAGCTATTGCTGAAGAAAAATATCGATTGTTCTTCGCCGAGCTTCCACCCTGGCATAGCTTGGGGTTTTTCGACAGATTAGCCGAGAGGGGGTGGAACTTCGTGATAGAGAGCTTTGGTTATCACCCTCCTATACCCCTGGACATGAGTGGAGTCAGCGACCCCTTAGAGCGACTGACCCGATTTAGCTTGCAAATCTATGTTGGCTATTACAAAGATGCCTTCGAGAAAAACGTACCTGCGGGAGGTATGGCATATCCTTATTTGAAATACGCTCGGGAATGGAAATGCGATGGAGGATTCCTGCATCCACTCATCAGTTGCCGCAGCGCCTCCACACATCTACCGTATGTCTCAAACATTCTAATGGAAAGGCTAAAGGTACCTTCACTAACAATCGAAGGAGATATTGTAGACCTCCGGTTATTTGACCCCGAAGATGCCTTAAGCAAGGCAGAGCCATTTGAGGAAACTATGGAACATTACAGGCAGATAAGGAGGCAGGAAGGCTTTGATTGGTGAGAATACAGCAAATCTCAACTCAGCGAGGTGTCAGCGATGCTAGATAAAAGTAAAGGGCTCAGCAAAGCCAGAGAAATCTACCAAAACAGGTCCCACAGGGTCAAGGAGCTTAAGGCAGAAGGCAAGAAGATAATAGGCTATCCCTGCATGTATGTTCCCCTCGAAATAATCACCGCTCTTGGCCTGGTCTCATACAGGACGTACGGAGATATAGCCGAGCCAGTCACCGAGGCAGACAAAGCCTTGCCCACAGCATTCTGTCCTATTATGCGCACTTGCCTTGACTGCGCACTGAAAGCCAAAGACGATTTCTTAGACGGGATGGTTGCCATTCATTCTTGTGACCCACAGGACAAAACGACTCGTGTCTGGCAATCCTATATCAGCTATCCCTATTTCCACCTCATAGATATGCCCGGCACCCTTCGTACACAGTCTCTGGAATACTTCAAGGGGCAGCTAAACGATTTTAAGAAGACGCTGGAATCATTCGCAGGAAAAGAACTGCCCTCAGACAAACTCAAGGCAGCTATCGAATTACATAATCGACAGCGAGCCCTGGTAAGAGAGTTATATAAGCTAACAAAGCCTGACCCTCCGCTTATCTCAGGAACCGAAATGCTTCAGGTAATAAAAGCTTTGATGAGCCTTCCTGCAGCCGAGGGAAATGAGCTATTAACTCAGGTCATAAGCGAGGTCAAGGAACGCAAAGATGGCCCTGAGAAGAAACCAGCACGGCTTCTCATCTGGAGCAGCACACTGGACAATATCGATATTATGCAGCTATTCGAAGCCGGGGCAAATGTGGTGATGGATGAGAGCTGCGGGGGCATCAGAGCCTATAGAGCCGATGTGAAGCTGACCGATGACCCATTAGATGGGCTGAGTGATTATTATCTAAAGGAGATTACCTGCGCCCGCACCTTTAGGGAAGCTGTCTTCGGTGAAGCCAGAAAGGACTATATAGCAGACCTGGACAGCCGGTTCGGCTATCTGAAAGACTTCATCAGGGGCTGGAATATCAATGGAGCCATCCTGTTCCTTGTCAGATATTGCGACCCGTTTGCCTTTGAGATGCCCAGCCTCAAGGACTACCTCGATCACCTTGGTATTCCCAATACCTACATAGAATATGATTATACGCAGGGATCTTTAGCCCCTTTAAGAACAAGAGTCGAGGCCTTCCTCGAGACAATCGACTAAAAACACAACCCGAGAGGTCCACATGTATTTCGCCGGAGTTGATATAGGTTCCACCATGACCAAAACCGTGCTCATGGACACGAATAATAAGGTCGTGTCTGCCATCAAGGGCCCTACCGGCCCTGAACATCGGCAGCTAGCCAATGAGGTTATGAAGATGGCTTTGGAGCAAGCCAACCTGCAGCTTGATGACATTTCATACATCGTAGCCACGGGCTACGGTCGTCTAAATGTCCCTTTCGCCGACCGTCAGATTACAGAGCTGACCTGCCATGCCAGAGGGGTATTGAGCTTGTTTCCCGATGTCAGAACAGCTATTGACATCGGCGGGCAGGATGCCAAGTGCATGAAGATAAATAGTGGCAAGCTGGTCAACTTTGTCATGAACGACAAATGTGCCGCCGGAACTGGCAGATTCCTGGAAATCCTTGCCGCCACGCTGGGCATTAAACTGGAAGACCTGGGAGATATCTCCCTGAAATCTACCAAAAAGGTCCAGATTAGCAACTTCTGCACTATCTTTGCCCAGCAAGAGGTAGTGTCCCGATTGTCTGAGGGGGAAAAGTTAGAAGATATCATAGCCGGTCTTCATGATGCTCTGGCCAGCAGAGTAGCTGGATTGGCACGGAGGCTGAAGATAGAACCTGACGTGGTGCTTACCGGAGGCGTGGCAAAAAACGCCGGGATAGTTAAGGCAATGAAGGAAAACTTAGGCTGCGAACTTCTCATCCCCGAAGACCCACTCCTCACCGGTGCATTGGGCGCTGCCATACTGGCAAAGGAGCGCTTCTCAAAGGCAACAGCAAAAGGCGAACCAATCCCCACAAAGCCACGCCGTTTGGAAAAGGCTACTTTTTTCACTAAGGAAACAAGCTAAATGGCCTGGTTTATTGGCATCGATATCGGCTCGTTATACAGCAAGGGAGTCATAATCAAGGACGATGAACTTTCCGCTTACTATATAACTCTTTCTGGAGCTAATTACCGAACAGCAGCCGAGACGATAAGGCAGGAACTTCTGACAAAGGCTAATTTAACTCAGGATTATATAACCGATATCGTAGCCACTGGCTCTGGTGCCAGCAGTGTCTATTTTGCCAGCAAAAAAGCCAGTGACATAGTTTGCACCGCTAGGGGCATAAACAGCATCTTCCCCTCAGCCAGGACAATAATCGATGTGGCAGGGCAATCCACCAAAGCAATGCGGATAGATAGGCAGGGGCTGGTAGCCAACTTCGCCGTTACCGAAAAATGCGCCGCCGGAGGTGGGCGATTTATTGAGGTCATCGCTAACGTACTGCGGATAGATTTAAAGGACTTCGGCCCGCTTTCTCTTCATTCCGAGAGTCCCATCACCTTCAGCACAGGATGTGCTGTTTTTGGCGAATCAGAGGCCATCACCAGAGTAGCCGAGGGCATTCCTAAAGAAGATATCGCTGCTGGGGTCAATAAAGCCTTGGCCGACAAGATTTCCTCCCTGGCCAGGAAGATTGCACTGGAAGAGCCCTGTGCCATCTGTGGTGGCGGCGCTCTCAATATCGGACTTATCAAGAGTGTGGAAAATACGCTAAATATCCAGCTACTTATCCCCCCCCAACCCCAAATCACCACCGCCCTAGGTGCAGCTATAACCGCCAGAACTTCAAGCTTAAAGAGGTAACGATGTCCCCACCCTTGAAGATGGAAGCAAATCACAATAAACAGCCTGTAGTGCGAGGAACAGAGTGACGAAGCAGTCAGCGAAGCAACCCAGCCTCGCCTCAGGCGACCTTCGAGGAGTTTAGGAATGATCAGGAGCTTCAATGGCAAAAGCCCCAAAATAGCAGCTTCGGCATTCGTTAGCGAAGCTGCCTACGTCACCGGTGACGTAGAAATTGGCGAAAACTCAAATGTCTGGCCCGGAGCAGTCATCAGGGCGGATTTTGCCAAAATAACAATCGGAAATAATAGCAGCATTGAAGATAACTGCGTTGTGCATAGCGCAACTGACGCCATCATTGGGAATAACGTAATCATCGGCCACGGAGCCATCATCCACTGCCACAGGATTGGCAACAATGTTCTGGTCGGTAGTAATGCCACCATCCTTGATAACGCTGAGATTGGTAATTTCTGCATTATTGGCGCTGGCTCTCTGGTGCCACCAGAGACGAAAATACCAGACAGGTCACTGGCTATTGGCATGCCAGCCCGGATAAAGAAACAGCTATCTCCAGAACAGCTAGCTAAACTAAAAGTCGGCTCGGAGGTTTACACGAGGCTAGCCCGGGAGTATAAGCAACAAGGGCTTTGAGGCATTAAGGGCCCGCAAAAATAGCGAGGGCTGATATCAGGAGCGGCTTTGCCTTCGCTCCTTATGTAGGCTTGCCACTATCCCCTTCGGTTTCCCGTCTCCCAGTACCAATTTACCAGACAGAGTAGGACTTTCAGGGCATTTACAAAGCGAAGAAAAACCTTTATTATTATCGATCCCCCGTGCAATCGATTGTGCACCAAGTATCATATCTTTTCCATGGCAGAGGCCGGGGTTGCGAAAGCCCCAAGAAGTACTCCCACAACCAAGATAGCCTGGCCTGCCTTGTAATATATGCTGAATTATAGATGCCAGTGGCGATTGGTTCAGCCTGTGTGCTAAGATATTGCCGATGAATTTGGAGAGGAGGCATCTGGTTGTTTAAGCAGATTCATGTATTCAGAGTCAAACCCGGTCAGGAGTTGCTTGGTGAGATAGCCCGCTATTGCCACGAACATGACATCTCTTCGGGTGTGGTCATCGGTATTATTGGCTCAGTGAGGAGCGCCCGACTCAACTTCCTGATGGAACTCCCCGGGAAATATGATAGCATAGATTATCCCGGCCCGCTGGAGATTGTCTGTGCCCAAGGGTCGGTAGCCCTGAAGGACGATAATCCCATCATCCACATACACATCCAACTCTCAGGACAGGATACCTGCCGAGGAGGACATCTCGCCGAAGCAGCGGTATTCTCCACGGCTGAAGTAACTATAGGCGAACTTGATTACCAGCTCCACCGCCAGCCCGACAATTTCACTGGCTTGAATGAACTGGTTGATTGATAGACCATCAGCGCTTGGCTAAAACTTGGCAGTCGTGCCTTTCGAGCCAATAGTGCTTATTTTACGCCGGCTGCATCTATCTGCTGCCGCCAGAACTTATTAATAACATGCAGAGCCTTCTCCCGCGGTGTAATGAGCTCGCGGCTGACAATGCTGAGGGTTTCGGCGGACATCTCTCCATCCTCTATAAGCTGGCGGCCAGCATCTTTAGCTGCATCAAAGATGTCATCCAGTGACAATCCTGCCTCCATCCTCGGCTTCATCGACGGTCCATTAGGCCGCAACAGTGCCCCGGCGAATTCCGTTCCCATGTTCTTACAAATCGCCTTCACATGGATGAGCAGCGGGTCGAAGTTATCCATCTCTAAAAAGCCACAGTTAGAGACCAGCACGACCTTTTCATACTTGTGCCCCTCACGCGCAGGATGTCGACAGTGTTCGTCGCGCAGTTCGAAAAACGGCTCTGCGGTTGGGACAATTCTATCAAGCAGGTTCTTCATTGGTCCATTCATGCCATCCACATAGAGCGGAGTGGCAAGCACCCACACGTCTGCCTCCCCTAGCTTTGGAAGGAGCATCTGCATATCATCCTTCTGAGAACACACACCCGGCGTCTTAATCCAGCAGTTGAAACATCCCCGGCAGGGGTTAATCTTGAGCTTCCTGGTATAGAAGAGCTCGACTTCTGCCCCCACCTCCCTCATCCCATCAAGGAAAGGGTTCAGGATAAGAGCCGTATTCCCCTTGTCCATGTAAGGGCTGGAGTTGACTGCCAGTACTTTCATTTACTTTCCTCCTTTGTGCCTGCCATTCTATCCCTTTCCCTCGATGAAGTCCTGCATGTAGGTATTAACGAGTGCCGACTTCTGGTGAATGACCCAGTGCGAGCCATCAGGTATTCGCTTGATTGTCAAATCAGGGACAAAATTATCGAGCCCTTCCAGATTACCGGTGAGCAAATACCTGTCCTTCTCACCCCAGATAACCAGCGTTGGCACCCTCACTATCAATAACGAGGGGTCAGTAAGGTTGCTCGATACCTCATCGCTTTTTCCTGTAAGCGGGCCCAGGCGCGCGGCTCGGTAGTAATTCAAGCCGCCGGTAAGCGCACCCGGCTGCGACCATGCCTCAACATACGCCCTGCGGTCCTCTTCGGTAAAATAACCCTGCTTGAGGCCCTCAGTCAAAACACTATCGACGAGTGCGGCATAATTATTCGCCGACAGAATTTGCTCGGCCTGTGGAGTACGGTGCACCAGGATGTACCGGCTGGCCTTTCGCTGAGCTGGGTTATCGCGCAGCTCGCGCTCAAACACACCCGGGTGCGGCGCATTTATTATGATGAGCTTTTCAAGATAATCGGGATGACGCAGAGCAAACGCCCATGCCACCGTTCCACCCCAGTCATGAGCGACAAGGACAAACTTTTTATGGCCGAGGTGCTCAGCAAGCAAACGCAGGTCTTCAACCAAGTGCTTCATGCGGTACTGTTCGACATCAGCAGGTCTTGATGACAGATTGTAGCCACGCATGTCAGGAGCCACCGCCTGGTAGTCTCGCCCAAACTCGGCAAGCTGGTTCTTCCACTCATACCAGAACTCAGGGAAGCCATGGACAAACATTATCAGTTTGCCCCTGCCCACACTCACATAATGCAGGCGGATATTGTTCAGCTCAGCATAGTCATGTTTAAACACCATTGCCCCACCTCCTGTCTGCGCACTTCGGTATACCGTGTTTTTGCGACCTATTATATCAAACTTCTGAAGGCTGACCAATAAGCTATCGACAGTGCACACCAGTTATGCGGTTGATTAAGCTGAGCTGGCTGTCATGTCTGGCTTCTCCTTTGGCTTGGGCGGTTTGCAGAAGAGCATCGCCACAAATCCAATAGTTGCCCCTGCCCACGCAATGAGCATAACAGCGAAGTAGGTACCCTGAAGATCATAGATAAACCCGGCAAGAGGAGCGGCTCCAGCTTGGAATAGCATCGCTATCGGCCCAACCACCCCCCTAATCCCCGGAAAAGCCTCGTGGCCCCAATAGTTACCGATAA
>Ga0307378_10011601_pt1 | contig 11336 bp, 10 predicted proteins | sample UN1MG_FD_202238 | JGI IMG/M metagenome (GOLD analysis project Ga0307378, IMG submission 202238) | Soil microbial communities from Risofladan, Vaasa, Finland - UN-1 | ecosystem: Environmental > Terrestrial > Soil > Coastal area > Acid sulfate soil | place: Finland: Risofladan, Vaasa | collected...
CCTCCCGTACGGGGTGACGAAATGGGCGTGGGTGACGATGACCAACGTGAGCGTCGCCGCCATCGGCGTCTATCTGATGAATACGATCCGCCACCGGGAGGAGGAGCTCAAGAAGCTCGTCATCAAGGACAACCTCACGGCACTGTACAATCGCGCCTACTTCTTTTATCGGCTCAATTCCGAGATCCAGCGCGCGAAACGGTACAACCGATCCCTCTCCCTCCTCATCATGGACATGGACGATTTCAAGCAGTTCAACGACCGGTACGGACACCTCGTCGGGGACCAGTTGCTCCGGGTGCTCTCCAGCACCATCCGGTCCAACATCCGGTACAGCGCCGGGAAGCCGAGTTACGAACTGGATATCCCCTGCCGATACGGCGGCGACGAGTTCGCCATCATCCTTCCCGAGACAACCTCCGCCCAGGCGACGGTCGTGGCGGAGCGGCTGGGGAAGGAAATCAACGTGAAATGCGGCCACGAAATGATGGCGCAGATCCAGGCCGCTACCGACTCCCACCCGTTGGAAGTCCCGGACGTCACGGTGAGCATCGGCGTGGCCTCCTTCCCCGAGCACGCTTCGATAACGGAATCGTTGGTGAAGGCGGCCGACGACGCCATGTATGTGTCGAAACGCTCGGAGAAGGGGAGGGTGGCCGTGTCGGAAACGCTCACACCTCCCCCTGGTACTGCTCCGCTTGCAGAAGGAGTTACCCGCGTCAGCATCGTCCGCGGGTAACCCCGATTTCCCTCCGAACCCGAACCATCCCCCGGCTACGAAATCATCGGCTTCCACCCGGTGAAGGTCCGGTAGATCAGCCAGAGGATGAGAAGGATGAGGAGGAGGAGCACGATGCCCCGCATCCAGTACCGGGCGGATACGTTCCGTTGCGGGTGGGATGTGACGTCAGCCGCGGAACGGATTTTCGCGGGGCCTTCCTCCTGGACGATGGAAGCGCCCGCGGCCTGCGACAGGGCGACGATACCCGCCATGGCGTCCTGCGGAACGGACCCTGTCATCGCCACGATGGAAGAGAGAATGAGAGCGGTTGCCGGAACCCAGGATCTTCTCGTCATCCACCCTCCCGAGGATGGGAAGTAGCCGGGGGAGCACTTCGCCGAACTTTCCGGAGATTGCATCCCCCCCGGTATTCCCGTTTACCCCGTCCTTGAGGCGTTGCATCGCCGTAACTCCGTAGAGTATCACCACGTTGTCAGCCGGACATCGGTGTTTCCTGCAAGTTTCCGGACGGCGAAGGGATCTTCGGTTTGGTGACAGCAGATCTGCTTGCGCGGAATTTGCGAGCCGTTCCGTTCCCCCTCCAAAATTCCTTGGAAACGTACGGAAGATTTTTGCACTAAGATACGGGTGGACCGATCACGGGGGGTGGTCAGGTTCGCCGGAAATGCAGGGAGGGTTGCGTGGCCAAGTCGCGATCCGTTTTCAATGTCGTTCTACCTGGACTGGCGGCGCTGATCGTGGCGGCCGTCGTCCCTTCGGCCGTTTCCGCCGCTTCCTGCCGGTTGAACGACCCGACGGTGCTTCGGAACATCGAATACAGGGGAATCTACGATAACGCGGCAGCCCTCAGGGATGGTGTCTACGAAGGGGAGCCGTTCGTCCCGGGAGGGGCGTCGCGGCCGCGGGTGGAACTCCTCGAAATGCCCCCCGTACTTCACGACCTGGACCGGGACGGGATCGATGACGCCGCCGTCCTGCTGGCGGAAAGCTCCGGCGGGAGCGGGGTGTTCACCTATCTGGCCATCGTCGCCTGCCGGGACGGCCGGGCGGCCAACATCGGAACCATCGGTCTCGGAGACCGGGTCATGATCCGCTCCATGGCCGGCAGGACGGGTGCCATCGTGGTGGAATTCGTGGCGGCGGGCGCCGGCGAGCCCCTCTGCTGTCCGACCCGGAAAACACGGAACAGATACCGCCTGCGGGACGGGAAACTTCTCCTCGCCTCCCTGGAAGTGCAGGGAACCCTCTCCCTCGCCGACTTGAGGGGGGGCACATGGCGGCTCACCCACCTGGGACGGAACGAGCGCGTTCCGGATGGCGTGAACGTCACGGCGGTGTTCGGGGAGGGCAGGGTCTCGGGGTCGGGCGGGTGCAACCGGTACTCGGCCGCGGTTGTCGAAACCGATCCCCCGGGGTTCTCGATCGGCCCCGCCGCTTCCACCAAGATGGCGTGCCCCGATCCGGCCGGGGGCTTCGAGGACAGATATTTCTCCGCCCTCCAGGCGGCGAACCGGTTCGGCTTCCTCCTCGGGAATCTCGTCCTTCATTATGGGAAGTTGGATGCACGGGAAACGATGATTTTCGAACGCGAGGTTCCACGCTGAGCCTCACCCCGTCTTTGGTCCGACCCGAAGTTCCAGAAATCCCCTCCTGCCCGGGAAGCAATGCGGTCCCGGATATTCCTCTAAACAGAACCGGGAAAATTACCGATAAGGATATTCATGTCCTCCCACCCTTATGTAATCGCCGAGGCAATACTGCTCTTCCTCGCTGTCGCTCTGATGATCGAATTCTCGTTCCGCAGGCGGAAGGTAGGCAGGCAATCGGCGCAAAACCGCCGGAAAGAGCAGCAGCTTGCGATGTATTCCGCAGAGTTGAAAACCTTGAACATGAAGTTCGCCCGGAAGAGCGAGATCGCCGATCAGTTCCCGGGGATCACCAAGAAGATGACGGAGAAATTTCCCCCGGAGGCATACCCGGCCATCGCGGTCCGCTCCGCAAAGGATTTCTTCCACGCCGCGAAAGTCGGATACTTCGCTCCGGTGGAAGGATCCTCCGACTACAGCCTCGTTGTCGGAGTGGGGTTCCCGCAGGATTGGGCGAGCGAGGTACGGATCCACTCCGACGAGGGGATCCTGGGCATGGCACTCCAGAAGAAGATGGTCGTCTCGAGAACAGACCTGCATTCGTCCTCCGGCCGGAGATCCTCCCGTTGTTCTCTCGAAGATATTGATATGGCTGCCGATTTCGTCGCACCTGTTTTCGGGGTTTCCGGCATCGTTGGGGTTCTTGTGGTCGCCGGCACCCCCTTCCCGCTGGAAGAGGAACGGATCAACGTGGTGATGCTGGGGGATCTCCTGTCCATGGCGCTGCAGAACGCCACGCACCTGGATCCAAGCCAGGATGGGAGGTGGGTGGATCAACTCACCGGGGTGTCCAACCGGATGCATTTCCTCCGGAAGTTCGAGAGCGAGATCCGTCGCACGGAGAACTATCGGCAAACCCTGGCGCTCTTCATGTTCGACATCGACGAGTTCAAGAAGATCAACGACACGCACGGCCATTATGCCGGCGACGTCGTCATCAAGAGGGTGGCCGAAATCGTCCGGAAGAACACCCGTGGGTACGACCTCGTCGGACGCTACGGGGGTGACGAGTTCATGGTGCTCATCACGTCGACGGCGGCGGAGCAAGCGGCATCTTTCGCCGAACATCTGCGAAAAAAGCTATCCACGACCGATATTTTGATCCCCGGGACCGAGGTCCCGGTCCGGGTCACCATCAGCGGGGGGCTCGCGATGTTCCCTACCCACGGGCAGGCGACCACCGATCTGTTCCGGGCCGCCGACGAGGCGCTCTACGAATCAAAGCGTCAGGGAAGGAACCGGATTCTGGTTGCGAAATCCGTCGGGCTGGGCAGCGGGATCGCAAAGGGTACCGATGCCGATCAGGAATCGCCGGCATCAACGGACATTTCCACGGACGCCGGATCGGATTCCGTCGTATTCCCCCTCGGGGAACTCGGCGACGAACTGAACCCCTGAATTCCTCCGAAGCCGAGCTAGGGCCTCGGAATGTACTCCGTATAGACCGGATCGTACATTCTCGCCTTCACGTGCCCCATCAAGTCGTCCGGACGGCTCCTTTTCGTCAGGCCGCGCCGGAAGGCCACTTCCGCGACGGCGACTCCGATCGCGACGGAGACTTCCCGGATCCGGTCCAGCCGGGGGTAGATCCGGCCCATCGCATATTCCTCCTCCGTGACCATGTCCCCGAGCGTCTTCGCGGCGTCGAAGAACATCTCGTCGGTGACGCGCGTGGCCTCGCTGATGATTACGCCAAGCCCCACGCCGGGGAAGATGTACGAGTTGTTGCTCTGCCCCGGGACGAAGGTCTTCCCCTTGTACGTCACCGGCTCGAACGGGCTGCCGCTCGCATATACCGCGCGCCCCTCCGACCACGTGTACGCGTCCTCGGCCGTGCACTCCGACTTCGAGGTCGGGTTCGAGAGTGCGAAGATGATCGGGCGCCGGTTCATGCGCGCCATCGCCTCGATGATCGGCCTGGTGAACATTCCCCCCGCGCCGGAAACGCCGATGATGACCGTCGGCGCGATCGCTTCGACGGCTTCCCGGAAATCGCCGATGAACGCATGGTCGTGCGCGAAAGGCAGCTGGTGGGGATCGAGGTTCGCGCGGCCCTTGACGACGAGCCCGTTGATGTCCACGTACCAGCACCTGCGTTTCGCTTCGGATTCCGGCATCCCCTCCGCCATGAGCGCCGTGACGATCAGGCCGCCGATGCCGATGCCGGCCTCCCCGGCGCCGAGGAACAGGAATTTATGGTCGGTGAGCCGGTTCCCCGTGATGCGCAGGGCGGAGTAGAGCCCCGCCAGCGCGACGGCCCCGGTGCCCTGGATGTCGTCGTCGAACATGCAGGCGCGGTCCTTGTACCTGTTCAGGAGACGGAAGGCGTTCGCGTTGCCGAAGTCCTCGAGCTGGATGCAGGCCTTCGGGAATATCTCCTTCACGGCAAGGAAGAATTCCTCCACGAGTTCGTCGTACGCTTCGCCCCGCAGGCGCGGCGAAGGGGTACCGATGTAAAGCGGATCGCTCAGCAGCGTCTTGTTGTTCGTGCCGCAATCCAGCATGACGGGCAGGCATTGCGTGGGATGGATGCCCGCGCAGGCGGTGTACAGGGAGAGCTTGCCCACGGGGATGCCCATTCCGTTCGCGCCGAGGTCGCCCAGGCCGAGGATCCGCTCCCCGTCCGTGACGACGATGATGCGGACATCGTGGTACGGCCAGTTGGTGAGGATCTCCCGGAAGCGACCCCGGTTCTTGAAGGAAAGATACAGCCCCCGGGGGCGGCGGAAAATGTGCCCGAACTCCATGCACCCCTGGCCCACCGTCGGGGTGTAGATGATGGGCAGCATTTCCTCGATGTGGTCCATGACCACCCGGTAGAAGAGGGTCTCCTGCCGGTCCTGGAGCGAGACCAGGTAGATGAACTTCTCGATGTCGCTCGGCTTGCGGTGGATGTTTTCCATCACGCGCAACACCTGCTGCTCCAGCGTGGACACGTGCGGCGGGAGCAGGCCGCGCAGGCCCAGGGCGTCACGCTCCTTTTCCGTGAAGGCGGTTCCCTTGTTGATGTGCGGATCGTGCAACAGGTCGACTCCCCGCTTCCCGTTCACGTGCAGATGAAGGTGGAAACCGTACGGCATAAGGGGCCTCCTCGCTTTTCTCCAGGGTACTGCGGGTTGGCTGCTCGGGAATCGACGTCCGACCGGATCCCCCACTTACCATGATAGACTGAATATATATCCATGGATCCAAGAAGGAGAGGGGCATGAAGCAATATCGGATTGCCGTCGTCGTAGGAAGTCTTCGCAAGGAGTCGTTCAACCGCAAGCTTGCCAACGCCATCGCAAAGCTGGCGCCGCCCGACTTCTCGTTCCAGCAGGTGCAGATCGGCGACCTGCCGCTCTACAACCAGGATGACGATGCGGCTCCGGCCGACTCCGTCAAGCGGCTGAAGCACGAAATCACCGATTCCCAGGGCCTCCTGTTCGTCACCGCCGAATACAACCGGTCGATCCCCGGGGTGCTCAAGAACGCGATCGACCACGCCTCGCGCCCTTACGGCCAGAGCGCCTGGGCGGGTAAGCCCGCAGGAGTGCTGGGGGTTTCGGTCGGCGCTACCGGCACATCCCTGGCGCAACAGCACCTGCGCAATGTTCTGGCGTGCCTTGACGTGCCTACGCTTTGCCAGCCCGAAATTTTCCTCCAGGCGAAGGACGGGTTGTTCGACGAGGCGGGCGACATCGGGCCGGCCAGCAGGAAATTCCTTCAGAAGTGGATGGATCGGTATGTCGCCTGGGTGAAAAAGCTCGCCGCCTGACGGGAGTCACGGTTCCGAAGACGGTTTTTTCCGCAACCGGCGAAGGATTCGCCGGGCGAGGAGAGCGAACAGGACCAGGAAGAGGAAGACGAGGAAAAGCGCGGCCAGGGGGTGGGCGACGGCGAAGTAGCTCCCTCCCACGACCAGGCCATCCTCGATGAGGCTGAGCAGCAGGTTGCTGAAAGGCTCCGGGCTCTGGTTGACGAGAAGCCGCGTTCCCGCCTTCGCGGCATGGGAGGAGAAGGCCACACCGCCGCACAACAGGACGACCGCGACCTCGACCGCGGGATCAAGGCGGCCGACGGCGGCGAAGGCGATCAGCGCCGCTCCGGCAGGCCGGACGAACGCGTGGATCGCATCCCAGAGCGAATCCAGCCACGGGACCTTGTCCGCGAGGAACTCCACGACGGTGCAGAAGCCGGCGATTGCCAGTACGTGCGGATGGGAGAGGATGTAGAGGGAGGAGAGCTCCGGCGGCAGGGTGAGAAGTCCGTACCGCAGACACAGCCCCACGGTGAGCACCGTCGCGTAGAGGCGGATTCCGGCGAAGAGGGCGATCCCCGTCACCGCCCCGAGGAGCGTCAGAGCCTCCATCGTCACTCCCCGTCTTCCGGGCGGAAAACGGACGCGGTCTCGATGGGAAGCGCCAGGCCGACGACGTCCCCTGCGTTCGGCGCTTCCCCGTCCGTTAGAACCGTGAGGATCCCCCCTGCGGTTTGGACGGAAACGAGCCTCTCCCTGCCAAGGTTTTCGGCCGAGACGACGACCCCGCGAAGGGCGGGAGGTCCGGGATCCCCGGAAATCCGCACGTGCTCGGGGCGCAGGCCGAGAAGGACCCGACCGGTCCCGAGCCGCCGGACTTCCGCGGCCTTTCCGGGAGACAGGGCGATCTTGTCCTCTCCGATGCAAAGGTGCAGGCGGCCCTTCTCCTCGAAAACCCCCGCATCCAGGAGGTTCATCGGGGCGGTCCCGATGAACGACCCCGCGAAAGGCGTCCGCGGCGTCTCGTAGAGCTCCCGCGGCGTCCCGACCTGGAGAACGCGCCCGTCGCGCATGAGGGCCACCCGGTCGCCGAGGGTCATCGCCTCCGTCTGGTCGTGCGTGACATACAGCGTGGTGACGGCGAGTTCGCGCTGGAGGCGCTTCAACTCCGCCCGGGTCGCGGCACGCAGGGCGGCGTCGAGGTTCGACAGCGGCTCGTCGAGCAGGAAGAGGCGCGGCTTCCGGACGATCGCACGCGCGATCGCGACCCGCTGGCGCTGCCCCCCGGAGAGCTCTCCCGGCCGCGCGCGGAGCAGTTCGCCGATACCGAGCATGGACGCGGCGCGGGCCACCTCCACCGTGATCGTTTCCTCCTTCACCTTGGCCACGCGCAAGGGGAAGGCGATGTTCCCGAACACGTCCAGGTGCGGGTAGAGCGCGTAGCTCTGGAAGACCATCGCCACGTTGCGCTCCCTGGGGGAGACGAAGACCTTCTTCCCGGGCGCGGCCACCAGCTCCCCGTCGAACCGGATTTCCCCCGATGAGGGCTTCAGCAAACCCGCCGCGAGGGAAAGGACCGTCGACTTTCCGCAGCCGCTGGGTCCGAGAAGGACGAACAGTTCCCCTTCGCGGACCGCCAGGTCGACCCCGCGCACCGCCGGGACCTCCCCGCGCTCCGAGACGAAGGTCTTGCTGATATCGTGGAACGTCAGCATCATTCCCTGACCGCCCCTCTCGTGAGTCCCGCCACGATCCCCCGCTGGAACGCCAGCACCAGGAGGATGACCGGCACGACCGCAAGCGTCGCCGCCGCCATGATCATGCCCCAGGGGATCTCCCCGTGCAGCCCCTCGAAGAGCGCGATCCCCACGGGGATCGTGCGGGCGTTCCTGCCCGTGGTCAGGAGAAGAGCGAACAGGAACTCGTTGAACGCGAAAATGAACGCCAGGATCGCCGTGGAGAGGATCCCGGGGGCGGCGACGGGTACCATCACCTTCCGCAGGGCGGCAAGCCGGCCGCAGCCGTCGAGGAGCGCCGCGCGGTCGAGGTCCCGGGGGATCCGTGAGAAGTGGCTCGTTAGGATCCACAGGGACAGGGGGAGGACCCACGCCGTGTAGGGGAGCACCAGGGCGGCGTAGGTGTTGATCCAGCCCAGGGCGCTCATCATCCGGAAAAGATAACTCACCAGGCTCACGGGCGGAAACATGGAGACCGCCAGGACGAGGAAGAGGAAGGACATCCGGCCGGGCAGTTCCAGCCGGGTGACCGCGTAGGCGGCAGGGGCCGCAAGGGCCACGGCGAGAGCGGCGGAAAGCCCCGAGACCACGATGCTGTTCACGACATACTCCGGGAAATGGAGCGACCCCGTTCCGAGCACCTCGAGGAAATGCCGGGCGGTCAGGCGCACCTCCGTTTCCGCCGAGAGAACGTCGGGGCGGCTCGACGCACCGACGAGTACCATGTAGGCGACCGGCAGGAGGCAGAACGCCGACATCGCCACGGCGCCCACGGTGTAGAGGATCCGGATCCTTCGCTCCTCGCTCACGCGATCTCCCTCCCGAACCGGCTCGCCCGCAGATACAGAAGGGAGAGCATGAAAGCGAGAAGGAACAGGACGACGGAGACCGCCGACCCGTACCCGAAATCCCCGCCAACGAAGAAGCGGTAGCCGTACAGGGAAAGGGAGGTCGTGCTCCCTCCCGGGCCTCCCCCCGTGAGGACGAATACGAGGTCGAAGACGCGCAGGGAGTCGATCGTGCGGAAAAGGAGCGCCACGACGAGGACGGGCCGCAGCAGCGGGAGCGTGACCCGGAAAAACCGCTGCAGGGGGCCTGCCCGGTCCACCTCGGCCTGCCGGTAGAGGTCCTCCGGGATCGCGGAGAGGCCGGCAAGGAGGAGGATCGCCACGAACGGCGTCGTCTTCCATGCGTCCGCCGCGACGAGCGCGAGGAAAGCGCCGGCGGACGTCCCGAGCCAGTGGACGGGTCCTTCGGAGATCCCGATTCCGGTCACGAGCGCGTTCGCCAGCCCGTACTGGACGTTGTAGATCAATTCGAAGACCCTCCCGGAGACGGCGGCCGGAATCGCCCAGGGGAGGAGGACCCCGGCGCGCAGAAACCCGCGGGCGGAGGTGGGGTGTTCGAGGAGGAGCGCGAAGGCGAGACCCAGCGCCAGTTCCAGGGGGACGGAGACGAGCGTGAAGAGCCCCGTGAAGCGGAGGGACTGCCAGAACCCCGGGTCCGATGCAAGGGACCGGTAATTCCCGAGGCCGATGAAACGCCTCGGAAGGAAGGTCACGTCCCGATGCAGGCTGTCCAGGAGGGTCCCCGCCACGGGGAGGAAGACGAACGCCAGCAGGAGGGCGCACACCGGGGCGAGAAAGGCGTACCCCTTCAGGAGTTCACGAAGATCGTGGTCCTTCCTCATGTTCACGCCTCAATCGTACCGCGACAGGACGTCGCGGATCTCCCGCTGGGCGGCGGCGAGCGCCTCCCCGGGGGACAACCTGCCGGCCAGGGCGGCGTTCAGGCGGCGCTGGAGGATTTCCGATACCTGGCTGTAGTACGGCACCATCGGGCGGGGCCGGGCGCGTTCGATCACCGCCCGCAATTCCCTGTAGTACGGGAGCCGCTCCGCAACTTCCGGATCGTCGTAGACGTCCATCCGCCCGGAGTTCCAGCCGAGGCGAAGGGCGAGCTTCTTCTGGACCTCGCGGGAAGTGAGAAAACCGATGAGCCTCGCGCCTTCCGCCGCGGCGTCGCCGTACCGGGAAAGGCCGATATGCCACCCTCCCAGGCACGCCGTGCCGCGGCCCGGCTCGAACCCCGGGAGCGGGGCGGTGCCCGTCACCCCCTTGACCCTGGAGCCCGGCGCCTGGTGAAGGGACCAGGCGTAGGGCCAGTTCCGCTCGAAGAGCGCGTTCCCCTCCTGGAAAAAGGCCCGCGCCTCTTCCTCCGTCATTTCCGTGTAGGTGTTCGGCGGCGAGATCCCGTGTTCGTGGATCAGGTCGCGCATGAACCCGAGCGCCTTGCGGTTCCGGGGGGTATCCACGATCACCTGGCCGCCGACCGTCTCCACCCCGCCGTCCGCCCCCGCGAACTCCAGGAAGTCACAGACGAGTCCCTCGTACTGTGCTCCCTGCCAGACGAACCCGTAAAACCCGGGACGATCGCGGCGCTCCCCCGCCTGGACCTTGAGAGCGGCCTCCTTGAGCTGCTCCCATGTGGCCGGGGGCCCGGGGATGCCGTATTTCCGCAGGAGATCGGTCCGGTAATAGAGAATCCCGCCATCCACGTACAACGGCAAGGCGACGGTGCGTCCCTGCCAGGTGTCGGCAAGTTCGAGGATCCGGGGGAAGAAGGCGTCCCGCCCGCTGAACCCGTCGCGGCCCAGGTAGGGGTCGAGGGGGGCCAGCCACCCGGAAGCGGCGAATTGCGCCAGCCATGCCACGTCCATGAGAAACACGTCGGGGTCCCTTTCCCGCGCCAGGAGCGCGACGGAAAGGGTCTGGCGGCGAAGGGTCGTGTCGGTCGGTTGGCGCAGCAGCTCGACGGGGATCCCCGTCCGGGCCGTGAAATCCCGGAGGAGCTCTTCCCAGTAATCCAGCTCGGAGGGCGCGCCCCCCACGGCGAACGTAAGCGTCTTTACCGGTGGGCGCAGGCCGGCAGGATGGGAATCCTCAGAGGCCCCAATGAGAAACACGACGACGAGAAGAAGGATCCGGATCCGCACGCGACCTCCGGTACGGCTGCGGGCCCACTCGGCCCAATCTTGATGCTTCGAATCTTATCCTCGTCCGGTGGTAGCATACAACCGTTCAACGGAGGAACGCCGGATGCCTGAATGGATCGAGCCTTTCATCGAGCACCTGGGCGAGAAACGCGGCTTCTGGCTCAGGAAGGCCCGGCCCATCGGCGAAAAGCTGCTGGTCGCGAAGAAAGGCAGCCCCCTCCGGATTCCCGGGAAAACCGTCATCCTCCTCGATCCCAGGAGCGCATTCGGCACCGGCGGACACGGCACCACGGAAGGGTGCCTCACCGCGCTCGAAAAGCGCATCAAGGGCGGGGAGACCGTCCTGGATGTCGGGACAGGTACGGGCATCCTCGCGATCGCGGCACGCAAGCTCGGGGCCGGTCGCGTCACCGCGATCGACATCGACCCGGCTGCCTGCGCGGAAAGCCTGAAAAACATCGCCCTGAACGGAATCGAC
>Ga0307378_10011602_pt1 | contig 11335 bp, 10 predicted proteins | sample UN1MG_FD_202238 | JGI IMG/M metagenome (GOLD analysis project Ga0307378, IMG submission 202238) | Soil microbial communities from Risofladan, Vaasa, Finland - UN-1 | ecosystem: Environmental > Terrestrial > Soil > Coastal area > Acid sulfate soil | place: Finland: Risofladan, Vaasa | collected...
GTGATGGGGATGTTCAGGTTCCTCCAGGTGGGGCTGTGCGCCGTGCTGGTGTTCGTAGGGGCCAAGATGCTCGTCTCCGAGTTTGTCCATATCCCCATCGCGATATCGCTGGGCGTGGTGCTCACCATCCTGGCTGGGTCGATCGTTGCCTCCATCCTCCTCCCCGTCGCGAAGGACTCGGTGCCCGAAAGCGGCGACGAAAGCTTCGCTGTGCCGACCGCGTCGGCCGAGGAGGACACAGAGGAAACCAGGAAGAAAGATCGGGCAGCCTAATCGTTGCCTCAGGGAGGGTACGCAGATGCGAATCCACATCATATTTTGACAGGTACGGCTAACACATGATTCAAGCATCAATTGTTACATGTAACAAACATTAATATGAGGAGGTGGCACCATGCAAGTCTTGGCGATTTGGGGATTATTCGCGGGCCTGATTGTCGGGATGCTTATAGTGGACATTCTTCGGTACATGAATAACCCGCGTGCGTTGTCCTTGCGCGAAGCCGCCGTCTGGACGGGCACCTGGGTCGGCCTGGCCGCACTATTCAGCGGGGCGGTCTTTGCGGCCTACGGAACGAACAAAGGGATGGAGTTTGCCACAGGCTACATCATCGAGTGGTCCTTAAGCGTCGGCATCCTCTTTGTGTTCCTGATGATCTTTCAGTACTTCCGCGTGCCGGCGATAGACCAGCAGCGGGTTCTCTTCTGGGGGATCGTGGGGGCAATCGTCCTGCGAGGCATATTCCTCTTCGGGGCGGTAAGCTTGCAGTCGTATTTTGCCTGGCTTGTTTATGTCTTTGGGGCCTTCCTGATCTACGTCGGGATAAAGCTGCTGCGCCAAGGCGACGTGCACGTGGAGCCGCAGAAGAACCCGATTCTGCGTTTCTTCAAGCGGATCGTTCCGATGGAGCCCACCTATGACTCGCAGAACTTCTTCGTTCGTCGAAAGGGGAAGCTGGTAGCGACGGCCCTGATGCCGGTCATGATTGTGGTCATGACGACGGACATCTTGTTCGCCGTGAACTCGATCCCGGCGATCCTCGCCATCACACAGGATCCGTTCATCGTGTACACCTCCAACCTGTACGCCATCTTGGGCCTACGCGCCCTGTTCTTCCTCCTGGCTGGGGTGATGGGGATGTTCAGGTTCCTCCAGGTGGGGCTGTGCGCCGTGCTGGTGTTCGTGGGGGTCAAGATGCTCGTCTCCGAGTTTGTCCATATCCCCATCGCGATATCGCTGGGCGTGGTGGTCACCATCCTGGCTGGGTCGGTCGTTGCCTCCATCCTCCTCCCCGTCGCGAAGGACTCGGTGTCCGAAAGCGGCGACGAAAGCCTCGCTGTGCCGACCGCGTCGGCCGAGGAGGACACAGAGGAAACCAGGAAGAAAGATCGGGCGGCCTAATCGTTGCCTCACGGGGGGTACGCAGATGCGCATCCACATTTTCTTCGCGACCGATGGATCCGTGTCGGCGCGGTTTGCTCAGGCGCAGATTATATCCATGCCATGGCGTTATCAGGAGAAGTTCAATCATGGAGGAACCCTGTCCCAGTGTAGGTCTGTAAACGGTAGGCCGAAGAGGCCTGCGTAGACCGCAAACCCCGTGCAAACAACGCCTATTTTCGGGGCCTGAGGGGACATCCCAAGGATGCTGTTGACGCCGGAAACCCCTTACATTATGATGACTTTCCCTTACGTGCGCCCTTAGCTAAAGCTGGATAGAGCACTTGACTACGAACTGTTGGGGCCCATTCCCGCATCCCCCCGTCTTTTCAGCGTTTTCAGCCGGTTAGGCCTTCCCACAAGTGGACAGGAAGTGACAGATTAGGACAGGAAGGAACAGGAGAACGCAAACCCCGCGCAAACAACTTCCCGTTGGCACATGCCTGGGGGCTCGGCCACAGGATATCTCCCAAATGTGATCATTCACGGATAACGCTTGACGTTATTATCGCATGGCGTTATTATATCCGCCCATGATACGGAGTTTTCGTTGCAAGGAAACGGAGAAATTATTCGGCCGCGTGTTTTCACGGAAGCTGCCCCACGACGTTCAAAGGGTGGCACGTCGCAAGCTGGAGATCCTGGACGCCGCGGAGACCTTGGAGGATTTACGGATTCCGCCCGCCAACCGCCTGGAAAAGCTCCATGGGAAGCGGGCAGGGCAGCACTCGATACGGATCAACGACCAGTGGCGTCTCTGTTTCACCTGGCGCGAAACCAACGCCCATGATGTCGAGATTGTGGACTACCATTAGCAGCGAGGGAAAAACATGACGAGAAAAATCCAGCCGCCGATCCACCCCGGTGAAATCCTTCTGGAGGAGTTCCTTCTACCGTTGGGCATCAGCCAGTACCGGCTGGCAAAGGACATCGGCGTCCCGCCCCGGCGGATCAACGAGATCGTTCACGGAAAGCGTGCGATCAGTGCTGACACGGCTCTTCGGCTGTCGAGGTACTTCGCGATGTCGGATCGGTTCTGGATCAACTTGCAGGCAAGGTACAACATCGAGAGGGAGAAGGACCTGTTGGCCGGCCGTCTCGACCGCGAAGTGCGTCCGCGCATCGCCGCCGGCTAATCGAAGATCGGGGGGACACTCACCGCCACTGCTGGTGCGTACCCCCGCGTCTCCCTGTCTTTCAAGCGTTTTCAGCCGGTTAGGCCCTCCGCCAAGGGGACAGGAAGTGACAGAATTGGACAGGAAGGGGCGGGAGAACGCAAACCCGGCGCAAACGGATGCACGCTGCAGTTATCTAACGATCTCTTTCGAGCGGAACCGCTTCTTCGGCATGCCAGCCTCCTCCTCTTAATCGGTCTGGAAAGCATTACCGCAGACCGGAACGATCCAGGGGGGCAGGTCAGAACAAGACAATGGGCATGTATTAATCTCCCTTAACACAACGAAAACTCGACACATCGCGGGGATCTCCTTTCCCGTCGTACTTCGCCACTTGCGGATACGCACACAAAAGTCTTGAACCTGTTGGCTGAAATTTCTCATCGAGCCAATAGGCGGCTGTTTGTTCAGGTGCTTTTCCAGTCTCAACCCACTGATCGATCTCAGCCAGAAAATTCGTATACGATGGTCCGGGACCACCCCAACAATGCTCTACCCCCGGCATCATGAACAATCGAGAATCGTTAGTGGCGGTTTTGTCGTGAGCGAGGACATCTTCATAATAACCAATCGTGCCAAGCGCAGTAATCGCGGCATCCGACCACCCCGTAAACATCAGAAGTTTGCCACCACGCTGTCGAAAGGCCGACAGATCGGGGTTGGTGGCATTGAGTGTGTTTCCTGCCAACTTCGCGTCTTCACGTAAGGTATCGTAATTATAGTTTTTATAAGTCCAATCCGGGTCATGATAGACAAGGTACTTCATGACATTGGTACCAAAGGGGTATTGCGCATTTGGAACGATCGGTGCGGGAAATTCTGAACCCAACCCCTCTTGGTAGTCACCGCTATTTTGATGATATTTTAGGCCACCCGTCACCCACCTAGACCAACCGCCTTCACCGGTTTCACCGCCAAACGGAAAGCCATAATACAAAGGATTACCCTTCGAATCTTTTGGACCCTTATAGTAGGCTTTAACAGCTTTGAGTTGCTCGCTGCTCAGGCAGCTATCAGTTTTCTTGCCTTTGCACAACAACGACGCCACATCAAATTTACACTGCCTGGGGTCGTTCAGTATCCCGTCTTCAATCCCATCCAGTGCATCACACTTTTCCAGATACGCCGACTCGATCAGCTGCTGCTCTTTTGGCCCGATCACAGCCTGCTGCAAGTTATTGGGATCAGGAAACATGACTTTCATGTTCTGAGTCATACCTGCGCCTAGCCCCATGGTCCAGTTATATGCGGGGGCGCCCGCCACAATGCCCTCGAAATCGTCTGGATAACGTTGCGCTTCCATCAAGGCCTGTCCGCCGCCCCGGGAACAACCGATAAAGTAATTCCGGGCGATGTCTTGTTGGTAATAGGCCTTGATCAACGCCTTCGCCGTGACGGTGGTGCGGTGCACGGCCTGGTGACCGAAGTTCACGATACGCTTCATGTTGTTGAGCGCCCAGCTGGCATCCAGAGAGTGAGCTTGATGGCCGGTATCGGTGCCCACCGTGGCATAGCCGGCCTGCACGGCACCGTACAAGGCCGAAGCCACATTTACGACCGACCCTACAAAACCGCCGCCGCCGCCAAAGACAAACTTGCCATTCCATTTCTCAGGCAAGAGCAGTTCAAAGTGGATCTCCGGACCAATCACACCCGCCACCTTGCAGTGAGGCGCGTATTGGGTTTCTTGCGTGACCGACGTGATGGTGACGTCCGGCAGCTGGGGCAGTGATTCCAACTTGCATACGGGCTGTGCATGAAGCGGTGAATGGAATAGTGCAAGCCCAATAAGCGTTGTCGTGACGAGAAACAGTCTTCTCATGATGCATTCCTCCTCTTACTTGTTGAACCACTTTCAGGGATCAGAAATGTCCCATAATGTTTAATATATATGTGAAAGTCTTCATTGGGATGCCCTGATCCAAAGGTCTGTTTCTGAGTTTTCGAGTTTTGTTACCTTCTCCGCGGAATGAACCGCAAACCCCGTGCAAACAACGGCCTTTTTCGGGCCCTGAGGAGACATCCCAAGGATGCTGTGAACACCGGAAACCCCTTGCAGCAAGATGACTTTCCTCTCGTGCGCGCCCTTAGCTTTAAGCTGGAAAGAGCACTTGATTGGGAGTTACGCGGGCACAATTAGACAACGCCACCATGAGCGGAGTGGTGGGCAGGCCCGCGGGGGTTCGAGTGTCCCTTCGGGGGGAACCGAAATGCGAACGAGCTTACGGATCAGAATAAAGCGAACGTCTTCTTGGAAACGTGCTATATAAGGTTTCGATGCGAAAACTTACGGGCTCTTGTCTGATCCTGCGCTCGGCGGATAAGACCCATATCTCTTATCCGGATCGGGAATAGAACGTTGGAGTCGATCTCTCCTTTTCTCTCTTCTATTGGCATCGCAATCGGGTTGGTTGCAATTCTTTGGGGAGCGCACTGGTTTCTTATCGGGCGACACGCCGACTTGGGCAACGAGCGCAAGCTTCCTCGACAGATCGTAATGCTCGGGCTGACGCTTGTCTGTCTGGTGACGCTGGTTCTTTCCCTGCCCATAAGCGAGAGCTCCCGCAACCGGCTGATAGGCCTGATCGGGCTTCTGGGTTCTGGAATCATTGCGTTCTCGTCGACAACCGTCATCTCGAATCTTATGGCTGGAATCCTTCTTCGAGTAACAAAACCGTTCCGCATCGGGGATTTCATCCGCGTCGGCGATCATTTCGGCCGGGTATCGGAACGGGGGCTGTTCGATACGGAAATTCAGTCCGAAAGCAGGGAACTCATTGCCATTCCGAACAACTTCCTGATCAGTCATCCTGTCACTACAATTCGCAGCTCGGGAACCATCGTTTCGATTACGCTGTCTTTGGGCTATGACGTTCACCACTCCAGGATTGAAACGCTTCTTGTGAAGGCAGCGCGGGAGTGCGGTCTCGAGGAGCCATTCGTTCACATCCTGGAACTGGACAATTATTCGGTCACATACCGGGTTTCTGGATTATTGACCGAGGTGAAATGGCTCATCACCGCCCGATCGAGTCTCAATCGAAGTGTTCTGGACATATTGCATAGCAATGGCATCGAAATCATGTCCCCGGATTATATGAATCAGCGGAGATTGTCTGAAGACAGAAAGATCATTCCCGTCACCGTTCGAGATGAACCATCGGAGAAGCCGGTTATCGCGGAAGACATCGTGTTCGACAAGGCCGAACAGGCGGAAAATGTCGAGAAAGAGAAGCAGGAATTGATAGGGAAGATTGAAGAACTGGAGTCTTCGCTCAAGGAAGCATCCGATGAAGACAAGGAACACATCAATAAACGGATTGTGGAAGCCCGTGAGCGCCTCAAGGTTCTGGAACAACCTGCCACGGAGTTGAGCCTGGACGATCCTGTCCACGAGCCAGGGGTTCGAGGGGACGTGGACAAGCCGCGCCGCTAAGGCCGATGGCATGGACCGCCGAGGCTGACCGCGGTCGAGTTCCCACTTCGGCACTATCGCATCTTCATGTTGAATTTCTGCTGAAGAAAAAGCACGGACCGTAAACCCCGCGCAAACAACGGCTGTTTTCGGACCTTGAGGGGATCTTTCGGAGATGTTGTTGACGCCGGAAACCCCTTACATTATGATGACTTTCCCTTACGTGCGCCCTTAGCTAAAGCTGGATAGAGCACTTGACTACGAATCAAGTGGTCAGAAGTTCGAATCATCTGGGGCGCGCCAGCGGCGCGTTTTTCGGCCCAGTTTGACCCATTTTAACCCTTTTTGGCCATCGCAAGCGACCGAAACCATTGAAATATCTGCCCTCCGGGGTTTCTCTTAATCAGGAAGTTGCAGGTTCGATTCCTGCGTGGCCCACCAATTTTTTCAGGGGGTTATCCGGTAACGGGTAGCCCCTTTTTTGTTGGACTGTATAGTATTTGTATAATTGGGTCCTGACGACTCCGAAAGGACAGCATCAAATAAAGACCTGACGGTTGTCTACGAAATCGGGGGAAGCCCAAAGAGGTGAGATCGATGGACGTCAAGGTGCGGGAGTGCAAAGGGATGTTTCGCTATCTGACGTTTGTTTTTCTCATCCTCTTGCTCTCTACATCATTGGCTGTTACAGCGCTCGGGGGACAGTTCGAGGATGGTATCGCCGCCTATGAACGGGGCGACTATGCAACAGCATTCCGATTGATGAAGCCATTGGCTGAAAAAGGAAACGCCAGGGCCCAGCACAACCTCGGCGTCATGTACGATTACGGCCGAGGCGTCCCGCAGGATACCACCAAGGCATTGAAGTGGTATCGAAGGGCTGCTAATCAGGGAATCCCCGATGCCCAGCACAACCTCGGTCTCATGTACTACTACGGCCAGGGCGTTCCGCAGAACTACATCGAGGCGGCGAGGTGGTACCGAAGGGCCGCTGATCAAGGAATGCCCGATTCCCAGGTGAACCTCGGCATCATGTACTACCACGGCCAAGGCGTATCGCAGAACTACGTCCTGGCGCATATGTGGCTCAATCTTGCGGGTTCACAGTACCCTGCATCAGTAAGAAAGAAGGTGAATGATGCTGTCCATTATCGAGATATTGTCGACGCCAAGATGACCCCGGCCCAGATCGCCGAGGCGCAACGGTTGGCACGGGAGTGGAAGCCGAAGAGGGAGGTGAGATAGATGGGCATCAATATCCGGTAACGCAAGCCCGCACCTGAAGGATGGTATTCCTTTCCCGCGGACATGACCCTGCAAGACCAGCCAACCGAAATCCCTGGCTTTCCTACCACTTCACTTCAATACGCTACTTGGGATGGATCGGCGCCGCTGTTAAGTAGGGGGGAAATGGCCGAGAGGTTTTTAAGGTTTGATTCCTGCGTGGGGCAACAGCAAAGTCAAGGGGATTACGGCTTTCGCCGTAACCCCCTGTTCTCTTCAGGTCTTGGCCGGTTCTCCTACTCCCGAAGCTGGGTATCCGCCTGGACCCCCTCGTGCAGGATGATCACCTCCACCCGCCTGTTCAATGCCCTGTTGGCATCCGTATCGTTGCTGACCGCCGGATATTTCTTCCCGTATCCCACGGTGGTGATCCGATCCGGACCGACTCCGTCCCCGACCAGTTTTTCTTTCACCGATTCGGCCCTTCTTTGAGAAAGATCCTGGTTGTATTCCTCCGATCCGATATTGTCCGTGTGCCCTTCGATCAAGACGTTCCGGTTCGGATACTTTTGCAGGAACTTGGCCAACTTGTACACATTCCTGTCCGCCTTCGATGACAAATCCGCCTTCGCGAAGGCAAACAGCACTTCGCCGATCGTCAATACGATTCCCCGCTCCGTCTGCCGGGCTTTCAGTTCCGAAAGCTCTTTCATGAGCATGTCGGCCTCGGCCTTGGCCTTGGCTGCTCTCTCCGCTTCCATCTTGGCGGCCAGTCTGGCCCGCTCCGCTTCCATCTGGGACCTTTTCATCTCGAGTTCCCGTTGCTGGTCCAGTTTCTTTTTCTGCGCAAGAAGCTCGGCTGTCTCCGTGTTCAGTTTCCGGATGTTTTCCTCCGCCTTCTTTCCTTCCGCGATGGTCATCGCAATCTGGGCTTTCTTTTCCGCCACGTAGCTCAAATGAATCATCTCATCCGAATTTCCGGCCTGCTCCGCCTCCTGGAGGGCATTTTCTGCATCGGTCAAGTAGAACGGTGCGAGGGCGGTTGCGTTCGGGTCAGCCTTGGCCTGTTCATACGTCTTGCGTGCCTTCTCCAGTTGGTCTTTTGCCATCTTGGAGGGACCGCATCCAACAGAGAGGGGAAAAATCAGACTCAACGAAAGAAGGATACCCAAACCTCTTCCCATACTGCTCCATGTCAAATGGTTCATATTCCAATTCCTCCTGGAAGAATGTGTGGTTATCTGGATTGGATCTCGATTTCCCGACGCAGGGTTTCGATATTTCCCTGCATCTCCTTCTCGGTTTTCTTTTTCTTCTCGGTCGTTGTCTTGGCTCGTGCGTACTCCGCCTCGACCTCGGCTTCTTTTGCCAGGCGCGAGGCGTTATTATGCCACCCATTCGCGAATTCCTTCTTGGCCAGAGAGAGTTTTTCCTCCGCAGCCTTCAATTCGTCAGGTGCTTCCACCGAGGCGTCACCCGCCTTTGCCTCATTGATCGCCTTTTCTCCCTGGGAAATCCTTTGTTTGGAAGTAACGGGCCAATTCGCGGTCGCGCAACCACCTAAAAGCAGCGCACCAACGGCCAATACACCTCCGATCAAGTGCTGGATATTTCTCTTCCTTCCATCCATGTGATGCTCCTTTCCGATGATCGGAAGACACGTTCTTGTGAACAAGTGTCTGCCGGACGATATGGATACGGCGGTTTAAAAAATAAGGGATTACTCATCATTATACTAAAATAAAAGATCGGGAAGTGGAAAACAATAAAGGAAAGCGGGGGGTAAACGGGGATGCTTTTCCTCTCTCCCGGGACGGTTTCCCTTCCTTCGCGGAGGGGTCATACGGCAGTGAGCAAGGGCGGGGGTTCCCGCCCTTTTTTTTGCGGTCCCTGTCCTCAGGCTTCCCATGGTGACCGAACAAGACAGGTGCACGGGGGCTGCTTTCATCCCTTTAAGGTTGGGGGGGATTCCTTCCGAAATAACCGGTATCGACGGTTCGGGAGGTGGCTTGTGCAGGCTGCAGGGAGGCAGGCAAAACGGGTTTCCTTTTTCCTGATCGCAGTCGCGTTATCGTCCCTGTGCGGGTGCGGCGGTGGGGATTCGGGGACCGTGTCCCCCTCGACACCCCCCCCGGAGAACCCCGGTCCGGGGACGGGAATCCCGGGGATCGAATCGATTCGTCAGGAGTTTCTGGACGCCGTCAACCAGGCCCGTTCGGCGAGCCGGATGTGCGGAGCCGACCCCTATGACGCCGCGCCTCCCGTGGCGTGGGACGATACCCTCGCCATGGCCGCCTTCCTCCACTCCTCCGACATGGCGGTCAACCAGCTCTTTTCCCACACCGGATCGGACGAAAGTTCTCCGGGGGACCGGATCACCCGCGAGGGGTACGACTGGTGGACCTACGGGGAGAACATCGCGGTGAACTACCCCACGGTCTCCGCCGTGATGCAGGGGTGGCTGGGAAGCGACGGGCACTGCCGGAACATCATGAATCTCGCCTTCGAGGAGATCGGCGCCGCATACGCGGAAGGGCCGTACCTGGGCACCCCTTCCGCCCCCTACTGGACTTTCGACCTGGCGACGCACCGGTAGGACGAGTCGCCTTACCCCGTGTTCGACACCGGGATGGGGACCGACACCGATTTCACGTGGAGGTCCCGCTGGGGGAAGGGGATCGTGATCCCGTGCTCCTTGAACGCCTTGAAGATCATGAAGTAGAGCTCGCTGGCAAGTTCTCTCGGGTACTGGACCCGCGTGATCGTCCAGACCCTGAGTTCGAAATTGAGCGAGCTGTCGCCGAACCCGGTGAAGAGGAGATCCGGCGGCGGGACGTTCAGGACGTCGGGGTGATTGTCTGCGACCTCCATGAGCACGTCGCGCACGACCTCCGGGTCGCTTCCGTACGAGACGCCCAGGGGGAGTGGGAAGCGCACCTGGCGGTCGTTGGCGGTCCAGTTCGTCACGTTGTTGTTGATGAACTCGGAGTTGGGGATGATCATCACGACATTGGCGTTGGTGCGGATCCAGGTGCTGCGCGCCGCGATCCTGACGACGTCGCCGTTGGTGTTGCCCACCTCGACACGGTCCCCCACCTGGATCGGTCGCTCCAAAAGAAGGATGATCCCCGAAACGAAGTTGTTCGCTATGTTTTGCATGCCGAACCCGATCCCGATGCCGAGCGCACCGCCCAGGATGACGAGACTGCTCATGTTCACCCCGGCCCACTGGAGGCCGATCAGCAACCCGAACAGGAACACGAGGTACGACGTGATCTGCGCATAAGCGTACTGCTGCCCGGTGGCGAGGGAAGTCCGGATGAGGACCCGGTTCTCTATGAGGCGGCGGATCATCCCGGAGAACATGCGGAGAAGTGCGAGGAACACGAAGGATTTGAAGAGGAAGACCGGCGTGATGGGGAGACCCCCGATATGGAAGTAGGGGCGGTATACGGCCTTGATGATGTCGGCCCCCAGACTGCCGAAGAGCGGCATGATCTCCTCGTACGCAAGGAACCCGATACCGAGGATGGCGACGATCACCAAGCCCAGCAGGATCATGATCCGATTGCCCGTGGTAAGTTTCATGGCGGCATGCTCCTTTTCCGAAAGGTTTTCTCGCAAGGCATAGGGACCATTCCTCGAATTACGATATCCATCGAAGTTGACCGCAACTGGACCATTCTACCGTGGAAAGCGGTCGGCTGTGCTTTGCCCGCCCTAACCGGATGAGATATAATACCGCCATATCAAGATATCTGTGTTCCCGCCTACGCTGCCCCAAAACGAGATGAAAACGCATCTTGCATGAGGGTGGGACCGGATTCGCCGAAACCTCAGCAGGAGGATGCGGATCGTATGGAAGAGCAGGGGTTTTACAGAATTTGCCGTAAGGACCGGACATGAAGCCGGATGTACGGAAACCCCGGAAGGAAGGGACCCGCGTGAATACCCCTCATCGCGTGGTCATCGAGAACGTCTCCCCGGAAATCGACGGTGGCCGCTTTCCCGTCAAAAGGACCGTAGGGGAGAAGGTGACCGTCACAGCGGACATCCACACCGACGGCCACGACCTGATCG
>Ga0307378_10011604_pt1 | contig 11334 bp, 8 predicted proteins | sample UN1MG_FD_202238 | JGI IMG/M metagenome (GOLD analysis project Ga0307378, IMG submission 202238) | Soil microbial communities from Risofladan, Vaasa, Finland - UN-1 | ecosystem: Environmental > Terrestrial > Soil > Coastal area > Acid sulfate soil | place: Finland: Risofladan, Vaasa | collected...
TCTAATATGTCAAAAATAAAGGTTTGACCCCTAAGGCAATTTAAAATAAACATAAGAATTTATTAGACGATACGGGCATGTCAAAAACACCCAAAACGTTATCGGAAATAGTACGTCTAAAAGTTCACCCCATCATGACAGACATAAAAAAGATATAAAGTAAAATAAAATATATTGAGAGGAAAAAGTCAATGAGTAAAACTGATACTAAGGATGAATCTCAAATAGTTCGTGCGCTTGCACTAGAAGATGATATCAAGACATTTATCAGATCACTTCCTTATTGGGCAAAATATCTTTCCGAAAAGCTGTTATCTTCTACTAGTATTACTGATAATGACATAGAAACTGCCTATTCATATTTACTGGAAAATGCTGGGTTGAGAGATAAAACTGAGAAGCCAGAAATCAATATTCACTTTAAAGATGATAATCTAGAATTTTACAAAAAAGATCTAAAACTATCAAAACTGCAAAATGTCGAAGGAGTTAATGCTCTTGTAGAGAATCAAACTATTAAATTTAGCCCAAATTTAACTATAATTTATGGTATTACCGGGTCGGGTAAAACGGGGTACATTCGTTTATTAAAAAAAGCATTTTTTTCAAGAGCCGAAGAAGATATTATTCCCAATATAAACTTAATGAATAAATGCAAGACCATAAACGCTAATTTTATATTTAATTCTGAAGGTTCGGAATACACGCTAAACTACCCTGCTGATTCTTTAAAGTCTGAATTTTCACAGTATGCAGTTTTTGACGGGAAAAGCGTATTAACGCATCTTGATGGTAAAAATGAATTTGAGTTTAAGCCTGCTAGTTTAACATTTTTTAAGGCATTAACAGAAGTATTTAAAAAAATTGAAGAAAGAATAAATGTTGATATTAATGCAAAAAATATTCAAAAGGACTATTCTGAATTGTTTGATGGTGATTCAATTATAAAATCACTTTTACAGGATATTTCGGAAAAAACAAAGATTAAGGATTTAAAAAAATATCTACCCTTTAGTAAAGACGACCAGAAAAAGAAGAAATCATTAGAAGAGAAAAAAGCTCATTTACAGACTTTAAAGATGGATAAGGAAATTGCTTCACTAAAAAATATTAAGAGCTTAATTGTAATATTAAAGGATTCTATTAAAGAAAATAACAAATTATTCACTGAAGACCACCTTGAAGAAATTAAGACAGATGTAGCAGCTTGCATGACTAAAGAAGTTGCTGCAAAAGAAGAGGGTATTGAAAACTTTAAATCAGATAAAATAAAAAACATCGGAAGTAAAGAATGGAAAGCATTCATTAAGGCGGCTGATAATTTTGCAAAACAGCAAACTAAAGAAGCTGATATTTATCCAAAAGAAGATGACTTTTGCCTGCTTTGCCATCAACCACTTTCCAGGGAAGCACAAAAGCTTATTTTAAAATATTGGGCTTTCGTAAAAAGCCAGGTAGAGGTAGAAGCAAAAAAAGCACAAGAATTACTAGACAAGCATATAGAATCTTATAAAAATATAAAATTCGACTTATTGCTAGAAAATACTATTTTGCACAACTGGCTTTCGGATAATTATTTAAAAAACTTAAAAAAACTACAAGCTATGCTTACAGCACAAAAAAAGCTTTCTGAATATTTAATATCTGATTTAAAAGATAAAAAGAAAAACGAAAGAAAGCATTATCAAATTAAGGTTGATATATTAGAAACTATTATTTCTAATATTGATATCAAGATAAAAGAATTTGAAGACAAAGAACCAACAGTTGAATTGTCAGAAATAGATAAGGGCATAACACTCTTTACCCACAAAGAGAAACTAGGGCAGCATATTCTTAAAATTGAAAGCTACATCAATAATCTAACTTGGGCTAAAGAAGCTACCGAAGTTAAACGCCAATTAAACCCAAAAAAAATAACAGACAAAGAAAAGGAACTTTCGGGCAAATATTATAATCAAAAATATATTGATACATTTAATAATGAGTGTAAATTTCTAAACGGAAATTTTGGAATTAAAATTAATTATACAGGTTCACTTGGAGCATCTTTTCGCCAACTAAAAATAAAAGACTATCGACCATCGAGAATATTAAGCGAAGGAGAACAAAAAGTAATATCATTAGCTGATTTTCTAACGGAAATGCAACTTTCAGATATAAACCGAGGTATTTTTTTGGATGATCCAGTTAATTCACTTGACGATGAAAGAAAAACGAATATTGCCGATAGATTAGTAAGGGAAAGTAAGGATAAGCAGGTAATAATTTTTACTCATGATCTGATATTTGTTTCATCAATTATCTCTGCATGTGATGATCATCAAATACCTTATTATGGTCATTGGATTGAAAAAAATGAAAAAAATCCTGGAAAAATATGGCTTGATAACAATCCATCTTTTGAAAAGTCTTATAGAACATCTGAAAAAGCCCAACAATACTATAATAATGCAAAAAAATGTGGGCCCGAACAAAGAGAAGAAAAAATTAAAAACGGTTTTTCTGCTTTAAGAACATGCTATGAATCGCTGATAATTTTTGGTTTATTTGGAGGGGTTGTGCAGCGTTTTAATGAAAGAATTAGTGTTGAAAGTCTTAAAGATGTTTACTTTGATGAAGCAATAAAAAAAGATGTAATTGACGGCTTTTGCCAATGTTGCTGCTATATGGAAGGCCATTCTCATAGCGATAGATATCCTTACAAAAAACCAATACTAGAAAATCTTAAAGAAGAAATTCAACGGTTTAATGATATTAAAAAAAACTTAAAAAACTTAAAAAAAACTAAAGAATAAATAGAGAAGTAAATAATTAATAAAATGCTAAACAGAAATATAAAATATTTTATATTTAGAAGGTTTTACCATGAATAATGAAAAATATTGTATCGCAGGTTCGAAAACACCGGAAGACTGGCACCTGCTTAAACAACGATTAATTGAAAATAGTTGCGAAGAAACATGGAAAGAAGCCTTGAATGACTACTTTTTAAAACGATTGAATCTGCGTTATTTAAAGCCAATAGAAGTATTACGAAAGCATGGTACTTTATCTGGCGAAGGTTTTTCTATTCTTGCAATACTTTGTACATTAATTGAATTTTTGGAGTCAACAGTTAAAGGTTTTAACTACCGGTATCCAAAACATGGTAAAAAACTTGGTAAATTTGAGTACTCAAAAAGCGGTAAATTATTTAAAGATTTTCTATGTAATAGAGAGCCATTCAATAAAGAATTTGATTCAGAATTAGCTACAAAATTTTATGTAAATATTCGATGTGGATTGCTTCATGAAGCGCAAACTAAAAATCATTGGAGAGTTCGGGCTAAAAATAAAGAAGGTAAAATAATAGAAAAAGATCAGAAAATAGTTTATAGAGATAATTTTATGGAAGCAATTAATTTATTTATAGAATTATACAGTGTTGAATTAAAGTCCAATAAGAAATTTCAAGAAGCTTTCATTCGAAAGTTTAATAGTTTATGTGAATAAAACCTGACTTTTTGATAAGACAAGACCGAAGGTATTCTCGGAACACTTTCATTAATATTTTGCTTTTAAATTAGATAAACAGGGAAGGTGTACCAGGTCAGTAATTTGGTAACCTTTAGCGGAAAATCTATAGGACCTGATGAATTTCTTAACCAGATGGTTGAGGCTTTAGGTATTACTGCAGATAGACGTCCTAAAGGAAGAAATCGTAAAACGGAAAGCTAAACCATAAAAAAATAGGATTTGTCAGTATTTTCTATTAAAGTGAGTTTGGTACCAATGGAGCAGAGAAGGGTGTAGAAGATAATTTTCTAAATAAACATCCTATATTAATTAAAAAAAATACTAAAAACTTTCCGGAATCCTTGCATTAGAGGAGCAGGGGATTTTTAAATGATTTTTTTAAAAAGAGGGTTTTTAAAAGATTTGTCGTATAATGAATATAGAAAAATTATATTATTGTAAAGAAGTAATGCACATGATGATTTGGGAGCATAAACGAAGTAGTTCGGTTATACGACATGTTTAAAATCCATAAATATAATATTCTACAAAACTTTACATAATGATGTATAGATCATACAAGGGTAATAAGAGGGAAATAATATGAACATTCCACAAGAATTAGTTTCAGAGCTATGCATAGACAATGTAGTGTTATTTGTTGGTGCTGGTATTTCCCAAGGTGCTGGCTTGCCGGGCTGGTTGGATCTCATCCAACCCCTCGCAGAGAGAGTAGAATATTCACTACCCGCGAATCACCGGCTTATCACGAGTGAGCATCTACTACGAGCCGCTCAGTATTTTGTTAACCAAAAAGGCCGTAATGCTCTTGGCACTTACCTGCAACAAAAACTCGATACCACTCAAATCAATCTGAATGAGCCACTAAGGCTTGTCGCATGCTTACCTATCTCGACCATTTATACTACTAACTACGATGATCTACTGGAGCGTGCATTACATGAAGCCAATCGCTCCGTTGCCCCAGTAATAACTCCTGTACAATTAGCTCATGTTAGTAGTGGACGAGTATGTCTAGTCAAGATGCATGGTACCTTGGAGCAACCTGAAACGTTGGTCATTACTCTAAGCGATTACAATCAATACTTCCGCACTCACGCCCTCATTGCTCAAAAGTTGAGTACCAGTCTAATTGATAAGACATTCCTTTTCATAGGCTACGGTCTTAATGACTACAACTTCAACCAGATTCATGGTCAAATCGAGTTTGATCTGCGCGAGTATGGGCGCCGTGCTTATGCTGTAATGTTCAATGCCAATCCGCAGGATGTGGAGGACCTTCGGAGGCGTAACATTGAAGTTATCAGCCTAGCTGGAGATAGTATTGAAGAACGCAATCAAACATTAGCAGAGTGGCTCCAACTACTTATGAGTCAAATAGAGCAGATGCCTAAAAAACCGATGAGGTCAATTACTATTGGGCGTAGGAGCAGCTTAAGCACATCAAAACGCCCATATAAGTTTCTGGATTATTTTGAAATAAACGATGTGGATATATTCTTTGGACGAGACATGGAAATCGAAGAGATTTTTTCTAAAGTTATCAGTCGCCGCCTATTAGTAATCTATGGCAAATCCGGTACTGGTAAGAGCTCACTTATTAATGCAGGTCTCTTTCCCAACCTCCCAACCAATTATCTACCTTTAATTGTAAGATGTATTGATGACCCTTTTGAAATGATTAAGGTAAGCCTGTCTAAACTTTCAGAGCGTTGTGTTCCTCCCGAACCTATACTTTTGGATTTCTTGCTAGCAATTCAGAAACATACCAAGAAAACATTAGTGGTTATTCTCGATCAATTTGAGGAATTCTTTATTCGGTTTGATAAAAATGCCCAAATGAACTTCGTACTAGAATTAGCATCTTGCTATCGGGAACGTGCACTTGACATTCGATTTATTATTGTGATTAGAGAGGATTTTCTCGCTGAACTCAGCAGTTTTAAGAGAGAAATACCTGAGATATTCCACAACGAATATCGACTTCTCCCTTTGGCTAAGACGCAAGCACGTGAGGCAATTACTCAACCCGTTGCATCATTAGGGATCAGCTACGAAACAGAATTGGTTGAACGATTACTCGATGATCTTTACCAAGATGGAATAGAGCCTCCCCAACTTCAGATCGTTTGTGACAGGTTGTATGATGCTCTGTTGAAGGAAGGAAATACAGTCATAGGTCAAAAAATATATGACTGTCTTGGAGGGACATCCTCTATTCTGCACGAATACCTTGATTTAGTTTTAGCTCGCTTTAGTGGGGATAGGAGAGAATTCGCCCGGAGGATTCTAAAGGCTTTAATCACATCATATGATACCAAAATCATTAGCAATGCACAAAATATTGCTGATAACATAAGTGAAACACCGACAGAAGTGAATGAGATTCTGTTGGAACTTAGTCGTGCGAGGATTGTACGGACAGTTGGGGGTGAGAATATCCTTTTTGAACTGGCACATGAATGCTTAATTCCTAAGATCAAAGAGTCCTTATCTATAGAGGAAATTGAATTAAAACGTGCACAAGAGCTACTGCGGCGTGAGAAAGAAACCTATCAACAATTTGGCCGATTGGCACCTATAGATACTCTGCAAATTATTCACAAGCAACGGGAATCCCTTATGTTGGATCGTCACACGTTTCGTTTTCTCCTGAGAAGTGCAATGCAATATGATTTTGAACTGGATTATTGGTTGCAACGCGCCCATTATGATGATCAAGATCTTATCCAACAATTAGAAAAAGATCTTGAAAGCCAAAATCCTGCTCTTCAGAGAAATGCAGCTACTCTTCTCTTGCGAATGGAAATAAGTGATAGACTGATCGAGAAGATTTTGTCAATATTGAGAGTTATTGGTAACCCTAATGTAATAATGCATCTTCAATCTCTAGGCGCATCTGAGCAAATAATCGTTGAAGCGGAGAAAGCAGTTATAAAACGGATTATGCGAAATATGATCTATGTGCCTGGTGGAGAATTCACCATGGGAAGCAACCAAGAAGCAGTCGAATATATTTTGAGTGAATGGGACGTTCCCAGATCGTGGATTGAAACCGAAATGCCTCAACATAAGGTAACACTGAACGGCTTCTACATAGATAAATATCTTGTGACTAATGCAAAGTATAAGGAGTTTGATGAAAATTACACTTATCCTGAAGGACGACGTGATAATCAACCTGCAGTATCCATATCTTGGCATATGGCTCGAGCATACGCTGCCTGGCTAGGTAAGAGGCTTCCTACTGAAGCTGAATGGGAAAAAGCAGGAAGAGGAACTGATGGAAGATACTATCCATGGGGGAACGAATTCAGCGTAGAGAGATGCAATTCGTATGAGGCTGGAATTTTAACTACTACTCCAGTAACTAAATATGATCGAGACGATTGTCGGAGTACATACGGTTGTTGTGATATGGCTGGCAACGTTTGGGAATGGACAAGTACACTTGCTATGCCCTATCCTTACGACAACTTCGATGGGCGTGAAGATCCAACCACAAAGGGAGCGCGCATAGTACGTGGCGGATCTTTTGCTTTCTATCGCTATGTGGTGAGAACAACTTACCGATTTGGAGCCGGACCCATCGCGATAGACACCAATCAAGGGTTTCGATGTTGTGTTAGCGAACCGCCTCGAGTCGGTACTTTCTCGAAGCGTCACATATGGCCTCAGTCAAGTCGTCAAACTGATTGATTTACTAACATTAAGAAGGTATATAGAAATGAAAATACTACACCCTTTCCAAACAACTCTGGAAACCATTCGAGCACATCACTGGAGGTACTACGCAGATCTTTATATTGGTTGCCATTTCGACTGTCTATACTGTCTATACCGAGGCAATACCAGCTATTCAACTAACGTTACGGCTAAGGCCAATGCACCAGAGCTAATATTAGCGGAACTCAAAACACTACCAAAAGGGATATTGGACATTGGTGCCGTTAGTGATGTATACCAGCCAATTGAAGGGCGGTGCAAGTACATGCGTAGGCTCTTGAAGGGTTTGTTACAAATGAAACAGCCAACCTTCATAGGCACCAAATCCACGCTTGTGACTAGAGATATAGACCTCCTCAAAAAGATGGCAATAGAAGGGCTTATTGAAGTCAGCTTCACTGTGATCTCATTGAACGCCGCCGTCACCGAACTCCTTGAGCCAAACGCTCCATCACCTTGTGAACGGCTAGATGCGGCAAAGACTTTATCTAATCATGGTATTCCTGTTTCCTTTCATTTAGCTCCAGTGATTCCCGGTATGCTGGCCGAGTCTGAATTACGTTACCTGATTCACAAGCTGAAGGATACTGGTGGTAAACATATTTTTTCTTGTATCTTGGGTGGAAGAAAAACATATTGGGATCGGTTGGTCGTGACTTTAAGTTCCTTGTTACCAGACAATTTTCATGATTGGGATGTTTTCAAATCTGTGTATCTATCCAAGGAAGAGTTTGATGATCGAAGACGTGCTCAATCTGCTAATTATGCATATCTAACAGATATAATGGAATCCATTCGAAAGTGTTGTGAACAGGTGGACATTGAGTTTATATGTGAGAACATACCTGCCTTTACTAATATCGATCTAGTTGATGGAATCTACCGATGGAAATTGCCAACTATCTACGATATGACAAAATATATAAGTAGAAGTGCAGAGCCGGTTGGGTTTGATCAGTTCTACTTAGACTACTGGTGCGCATTTAGTCCGCCCAATGACCTATATGAGTTTGTTTCTCATTTGTGGGAAACGCAAGTGTTGTTCACTAATACGTGGCTGTCCGCATCAATTCATAAAGGGTCAGTCCACTACTCACCTAAAGATAACCTATCTGTCAACTGGGGAGGTGTCATGACCGTGACAAAAAAGAATTCATTTTGATGAAATGATTAAAAAATTTAAGATCATAAAATAAAAGACGCACGTCGTATAACACAGCATATATTGAAAAAGAAAGAGGGATCTCAACATTTGACATAGCTTCTTCCTAGGGTTGAAATCAATATAGTATAGTAGGGGATGTTGTGCTAGCTCAATAATTCAGTAACTTTTTCTAATTTTTCGTAAGGGGTCTGATAAGTCTAGGTTCCCAACGTCTTCTTAAATAATTGAAATATGGCAGGAGAAAGAACTTTATTACGCTTTTATTATATTTTAAGGAATTATGATATGTCTAATGTCGAGAATTGTCCCCAAATATCTGCAGGAGGAAGGGTGCATTTTAGTTTACCATTTCCAACTTACTTTACTCTTGAGACTAAAAATAAGTTTGGTACCACTAGAGCAGAGAAGGGTGTAGAAGATAATTTTATAACTAAACATCCCTATATAAATTAAATAAAATATAAAAAAACCTTCCGGAATCCTTGCATTAGAAGAGCGGGGGAGTTTTAAATAAGTTTTTGAAAAAAGAGGGTTTTTGAAAGATTTGTCGAATAATAAATATAAATTTAGATAACTCTAAAAGGTGTTTTGTCATTTATTAATTTTTAGTAAATAGATAGTTGTTATTCGAGGAGGATAAAATGAAAAAAACTGTTTTTATTTCTTCTACATTTAGGGATTTGAAAGATTGTAGGAGAAAAGTTTGGGACACTCTTGAAGAGTACAATGTAAATGTTAGAGGAATGGAAAAATTTGGAGCTCGCACAGAAAAACCATTAGAAACTAGCTTAGCTGAATTAGAAACATCAGATATATATTTAGGAATAATTGCCTTTAGGCTTGGAAGTATCGATAAAAAGTCAGGGAAATCGATAACTCAAATTGAATATGAAAGAGCCTATGAACTTCAAAAGGAAATATTAATTTACATGATGGATGAGAATTCTAAAGTATATTTTAAAAACATAGATCGTGGTAAAAATTATGAAAAATTGGAAGCATTTAAATCTATTTTAGACAAAAATCATACTCGTGATACATTTGTTGATGAAGATGATTTGATTGACAAATTAAGAAGGCGATTTAATGAATTGCTGTCAAAGAAAGAAAAGTTAATTGAAACACAAATAAATGAATATGATAATTCTAAAAGCATAATCAATAAATTCCTTCTTTTACCAAAACTTTATTCAGGAAAAGAAATAAAAATAAAGATAAAATTAATAGAAGATCCTTTTCCTGCTTCAAACAATGTTTGTGAAGAATTTAATTTAAATTTTGGGAGTACTCTTGGCTATAATATAAAGATAATTTTGCCCAAGATAAATGAAAATCCCTTTCAATATATTTTTATTACAGAAGATTTAGTGGAAGATATTTTGAAAATAAATAATAAAAATGAAATCGAAGTTTATGCAAAAATATTATTTTCAGAGAAAAATATAGATAAATATAAAGCAAGTTTTATTACAAAAGAATTAAGTTATATTCCTGGAGCCACAAGTGTATCTATTCTTGATAATATAAACTGGAAAAAATTATACCAGATGCATACTGAAATAATAGAGGGCGAAGGTTCAATTGTTTTATTGCTTACGAAAATATTAAAAAATGACCATTAGAATATAGAAAAACACTCGATCTTTCAAAATTTGGAGGAATTAAAATGTCTTGAAAATATTCAAGTGTGGATGATTTGATGAAAGATTTCAAATCAAAAGGATATTATCACGAGTGGTCAAAATTTATTTTATATGATGTTCTAACATTTTCAACTACAAGAGATTTAAAAAGTGAGATTTAAGAGGCTGTACGAAGGAGATATCCTGATATCTGTGTTAATAATATTCATATTACGACAAACCAAAATGGATACATATAGTTAGAAACGTTTTAACTAGCTGTAAATGTCAAGCACTTTTCCCATCCCTTCGGTAAGTACATTTCCCATGTCTTTGATTATTAGCTTAATATAGGCGTAAAGATATCCCCAAAACCTTCCGGAATCTTTACATTTAAAGGGCAGAGGGGGGAGGTGGAGTAGGGGTTCAATTCATTGAATCCGTGATAAAAAAGACGCAGAGACTTGATTTATAAATTTTAAAAATATATTTTCCCAAAAAAAGAGGGTTTTTAAAACATATGTCGTATACTTGATATATAACACGTGAAAGATTTCACTTAAATTAATTTTTTTTATTTCTATAACTTAATAAAACTTAATATAATAACCTGTATGAAAGTAACGGGAGAGACTTTTGCTTTCCATCATAAAAGAAAAGGGGCCGAAGAGGTAAGATACCAAAAGTATCCAAACTTTCAGGCAAAAGGACCGTTACCGGACAGGACTCTGGAGTTGTAAAACGGGGACATTCTTCTTTTGTATCCCCGCATTTCATTCCATGGAAAAGTAAAGTGTGTCCCCGTTTTACAAAAATAGTATTTTATTGAAAAAATTTCTTACTCTTTTTGTTCAACGGGCAACTCCCAATCTTTAGGAAAACCCATACAGAGTTTACTAAAAGAACTATTCTCTAATTATATAGAAAACCAGGGATCAATAAACTTTTTACCATCGGAGAAATAGCCAGAATTCTTCGTGTCAGCGGTCGCATTGTCGACGTTGATAGAGGAATAAAGAGTGTAGAGAAAAAGGGAATGCTTGATATACCAAAAAACGAAGTTGAATTACAAAATGCTTTTGATCATTTTGCTCGCGATAATTTAACTCCATTTGCTCCAGAATTATGATCAATTAAACGTATCAACAACTCTATTTACCGCTTTTTTGATAAGGCATTCAAAATGGACGTTAATGATTGGCTAAAAATTTAAGTCATAGTGTTGACTGAAGAAAATAGACAGATAATCACGGACGTTATTAATAGGCCAAGGAGATTTACCAAGAATCAGTTGGCAAGGAC
>Ga0307378_10011605_pt1 | contig 11334 bp, 19 predicted proteins | sample UN1MG_FD_202238 | JGI IMG/M metagenome (GOLD analysis project Ga0307378, IMG submission 202238) | Soil microbial communities from Risofladan, Vaasa, Finland - UN-1 | ecosystem: Environmental > Terrestrial > Soil > Coastal area > Acid sulfate soil | place: Finland: Risofladan, Vaasa | collected...
TAGATAGCAGTACATTATAATTACCCTTGAGCATATGTTCTTCCATTTCAGACGATGGAAGTTTATAGTCAAGAATGATATCTACTCGCTTGGGATTGGGAAATGTCTTACGTAGATCCTTTAACCAACCGGTAGGTCGAGAACCATTAGTCTCAATCTGGATGGCTTGAAGTAATTGTATTCCCACAAGGTCTTTTATTAGAACCTCGAGTTCACTCTTAGATTGAAGTAGGGGCTCCCCACCCGTTAGACATATAAATCTCGGCTGGGCATCCAAAGCTAATACTCGATCCATAACGGCAGAGACCGTTAACGAATCCGCACTCTCTGCATCACGAGTACGTGCATAAGGGGTATCACAATAAGAGCATGCGAGATTGCATCCAGCAAATCTGATAAAGGTTGTGAAGGCTCCTTGAAGTGCGCACTCTCCTTGCAGACTAGAAAAAATCTCATTTACAAACATAGATACACTAAACTCCTATACGCAGGTATGTTCGGGTCTATTTGAGCTGTACTCGGCATACGATTCTTTCGGATGGAGTTTCTCATACACTCTAACGTACACCACATCAACGCCTCGCTTACCCTCGCTATCAAGTGCATTACAAAAACGGTCATAGAAATATTTAGAGAGAGTCTCAGCCGTGGCTTCGATAGGTAGACGTGCTATCTTAAGGGATGAACCTAAAACTAAGCAAAGTTCTTTGAAGAGATTGCCATTTTGCATATCGGTTACATCACCCTTACCTATGAGCCAACAATGATCGAACTCCTCCTCGAGTGGTCTGAGAAGGAGTTCGTCTACCTCTCCAAAGTCCATAACCATATTCTGCTCATCCAATTCGTTACTAGATAGGCAAACTTCAACCTTCCATGTATGACCATGAACATTTACACATTTGCCCGCATGGCCCCTAATACGATGAGCCATGTCTAAGTACACACTACGCACAACTCGATACATAATTACTCTCCGGTGTAACCAAACTTAGCGTCTTTGCCCTTACCTTCTTTCGTCAACAGATTGAGCTTACGTAACTTCGAGAGTACGTTGCCTACAGGGTTCTTGCCCCTACCGCCATGCTTGAGTTCGATAGCTTCAATTAAAGAACTTTTTGTTACAGAACCGGCTTTCAGGAGATCGAAGACATCAGCAGCGATAGTTCCACCTCTAAAGAGAGATGAGGGTGCGCTTGAAATAGCAGGTTCAGTTTCAACAGGTTCAGTCTCAACAGGTTCAGTCTCAACAGGTTCAGTCTCAACAGTTTCAGTCTCAACAGTTTCAGTCTCAACAGGTTCGGGTGCGGATTCTGAACTACAAATCATTTTACAATCCTCCAATTCGTCACATACGTGACATTCAGTAGCCGTTAAGGAATACATCTTGCCAAAACACTTTGGCTTAGGTGCGGAAACATTCTCGGACGTTGTAATCATGACATTCTCCTAAAAAAACTGTGCAAATACTAGATATGAACAAATCTACTTTCTCTCCTTATTATATTATATGGGGACCAATGCCCAAAAAACAAATCTTTTTTACATTTTTTCACTTATTTACTCCGCTAAATGCTTAACTATTTCTCTAATTTCTCGCCTTAATAACATTGCATCACTCCTACTAATACCCAAAAGTTTGCTAAGAATGACACTAGTTAATCTAACGGGTTGGTATTTCAAGCTAATTCTCAAAGTAGCCTCAGCTAACGGGGATAGCAAACTCGACAAAAGTCTTAACTCATCCTGACATGTGAGAGACTCGTTTCCGCCATAAGGGGATACAAGAGTAGAAGGAAAAGCGGAACCATCCTGATATCGATTCCGGATTCGCATTTCTTTCTCTATAAACATCAAAAGATCGTTACGCGCTAAAGTAACTAACCAAGACGAAAACTGAGTTAGCCTTCCTTCTATAGTTCGATGTTGAGAATCATAAGTTTCTCTTGCTCTCAGAGATGATATAAGTGATATAGCAAAGAAGTCATCTAATTCAATCCAAGTATACCTACGGTGTAAACTAGCTATAAGTCTACATACCGCTACGGTATCCCCACGTTGACAATCTATCTTTACCATATCATTGATGAATTCACTATACGTAACCTTACGACTCCTCAAACTTCATTGATTCGCCATCAAGAAATAAAACTGCATTGCCGCCAGCACAAAATCGTGAAGCCGTAGTCTTTACTAAAGTACGGGCTTCGAAAGTGGGAATCTCATCATCTACATAATCATCATCTCGTACTCTATCAGTTCCCAAAGGTTTGCGATACAGAGAGATTAATACATCACAGTCGCCTGCAATCTCTCCACTTTGACGAGCCGCGTAGAGACCTGGAACCTCATGTAAGTCGGTTTTCTTAGGATGTGCGATGACAATACCAGGAACATGTAACTCTTCAAATAGAAGTTTGAGATCTCGTATCACATGGCCAACTTCAGCTGTTGAGTGATTTACATCTCTACAAAGAAAATGCAAATGGTCAAAGACAACTAGCCTAATACCAAAACGCCTAACAGCATACCTAATAGTTTCATATATCTTTTGAGGTGTGATATCACTCGTATGACCAAAGTAAAGAGGTAACTTGCACATCTGCGCCTTAGCCATCATAATATCAACATCGGTAAGATCTTTCACACGTTTGCCTCGTACCCCGGAGATAGCCCTCTCCAGAAGTCTGATAGGATTCATCTCCAGGCAGAAAAGGAGACAAGGTTTCCCAGTCTCTGAAATACTATAACAAGTATTCAAACAAAAGGTAGTCTTACCTATCTTAGGAACTGCTTGTAGAACTATCAACCATCCAGGCTCAAGCGCACCCACAATCTTGTCAACATTCTGCCAAGGAAATCTAATATCATCACCGATTGCTTTACTCGATCTAGATATATCCAATTCATGAAAGACTTGAGAAAGGGATAGAACGGTAGACCTACCTACAGTTTTAGACTCTGCAATAATTGCCTCGAAATCCGCTTTAGTATGCTTTAAGAAAAAGTCATTGATATCTTTGGTGGGTAACTTAATGTAGAAGCATCTTTCAGGACCTAATCTCTCAGCTGCGGATATGGCACCTTTCTTACCCTCAACATCAGAATCATAACATAGGTAGATTCTCTTACAAACAACGAGTGCATCAAAATGCTCAGTTAAGAATGTTCCGGCACCCAGGGGTATGCTCACAGCATTCTCGTATCCTTGTTGAACTAGCATTATAGCATCAAGTTCACCTTCGGTAACATAAACGGGCGTGCTAATGTTAAGATTGTCTATGTTGAAGAGTGGGGTCTCATGTTCGGGAAGGAGCCTAAATGATTTTTCATGCGGAGGTAAAAGTCTATGCTTAATGTTGACTAGTAATCCGTCTTTGTAATAGGGGATAGCAAGCCAAGAAGTCATTCCGTCCTCTATCAAACCTAAGCGAAATCTACGAATGGTCTCCTTTGTGAAACCTCTATTGAGTAGCCAATTAAGAGCATGTCCATTTGACATTAGAGCCGATATATATTGCTCTACTACATTTTCATTGATAGCTTCGGCACTCTCCTGCGTAGACAATATCTCCGACACAGATGTAACTAAATCGACTGTACCCATAAGTCTTTTCAATGTCCAAAGGTTTCCAGAACTCGAACATTTTTTGCAGTGATATAATCCGAGTTCTCTATCCATATAGACATGGAATGTATCATCCCCGCAATGATGGCAATACTCTATTACAATCTCCTTATAGCCTGAAGATTTGTAATTCAGATTATGTGCTTCAAGGAACTCTATTGGCTGCATATATTTCCTATATTCTCGAGAGCATCATGAAATTGAGATACGGTAGGATAGAGTTGGGGGGTGCAACACTGAGGGCAACAAGCTTGATAAACATGATTCCAAATGAACAACGCAGCTTGATTAATCTGTACATATGGTGCATTTGAAATATCTAAAAAATCTATACCAAAAGTGTGCTTATGAGTGCATTCGCAATAAGGGCACTTCACATGGACTATAAAAAGATGAGCTTTTGAGTTAATGTTTGGATAGCTCACTTTCAACTTGCTTCCGATACGCAGCTAACTTCTGCGGTGATAACACCTCTAACTTATATCCATCCGTCTCAATTAACTGTAGTACTCTCTTATCAACTTCTTTCTGATGGGAAGCTTTTACAATCCTTTGTGATGCTACCTTAGCAGCCTTTACGTCTGTTGCTACTTTTGAAGGTAGAGGTTGGATTTGACGTTCAACTTGAACTTCTGAATCTCTATTAACGCCTCGTATGATCCCAAGTGCATATTCTTCTTTCATACCACGTTCTATATAATCTCCACCCATGTAGATACGAAGACCTTCCATAACAATATGCACGGGATACTTTTCATAACTAGTTAGACATCTCATAAGAACGCTAGGAGCTATAGCATTCGACTTACGTGCTGATGCAAAGAGAAGAAAGACACTCTCGAGTATTCCTAGATCTGATTCAGAATACCTACCTAACATCTCTAACATCTCTTTATTGAAAATAGAAGACTTGATAGCTTTGCCACCAACAAGTCTACGCTCTGCAACTTCCCAAGTACCTAATACGAGTGCTCTTCGTTTGCCTATCATCTTCAAATAAGCAAATCCGAGTTGTATCAGTTCGCTAATCTCCTTAGCCTTCTTCTCGGGGAAGTCACAATTGATAATTAATCTTTCGCTATCATACGTTATTAACCTCCTATCTTTACTAAGGCTATTATACAGAGGAGCTAATCTTTTTGGAAGACCCAACTCATCAAATAATCCCGCCACTGCCTACTCCCTATTGGTGACTTCTGATAATATCCCACAAGTCCTCAAGATCGTCATCGTCATCAAGATAACTCATAAACTCTATATTCTCTATAAAGTCTTCAAGATCACTAGAATCGTCATAGATCTCTATTACGTCTAGAGCAGATTCTTCATCAAAGACTCCTGTAAATCGTTCATTGAGTGCCTCGATCAGTTCTTTATTTACTGACATTGTTTACTCTCCCTACGTCTATCAACATCACACCAGCTTTAGGAGCTAACTCTCGTACTGCATCGATAAGCTGTCGCTTACTTAGATTCATCAAACCATCTTTAGCATTCCTATACAGATTTATCTGCGACCAACTAGCGTGAGTCATCTCTGCATAGGCATCCCAGAATAGTTTACGCTCAGGTTTGCCAAACCCATGCTTCAGTGCTTTGGTGAATGCTATCTTTCTACCTATCTCATTGTTGAACGTATCCTTTATGGAACATACAGACTGCCTACTTGCAATAGGAGTGAATGTACCATCACTATCAAACCGAACAATGTGACACCAAACAATACCGTTTTCTCTCGCATCGTAGTCCCACCATACTCCGAAGTTCTTGTCATCAATTGTTACGTTCATCTTTCTCTCCTACTGTTTGTATTCGAAGTTACTAAACATTCCACCGTTAGCTTTGTGCATACGTAACTTAGCAGCCATTTCAAATCCTGCAGGAGTCATCTCGAAAACTGGATGAGCGCCAGTTCCACCATACACAATAAACTGCGCAGCTTCTAAATCTTCTGCACAGTTCCAGTCGTCATGGTCGTGAAGTTCCACTTTTCCTTTTAAGCGAGTAGGATATTCCGTATCAGATATGTGATGTGCAAGTCCTGGATGAAGTTTTGCATCACATCTAAAATGGCGCCTATCAGGAACACCCTTATGGTCTACACATCTAATTTCTATGTAAGCTAATAGAGACCAATGGTCTTTACCAAACTTGTCAATTGTTACGTTCATCTTTCTCCCCTAACCTTTTTTGCTTTGATATCTTTGTCCCAATATTCTACTAGTTGCTCCTTCTGAAGAGCTATTACTGTTTCCAACCGTTCATTTTCTTCACTTAATTTCTTGGTGTGATCTGTAGTTAGACAACTGTTTTCATTAAGCCAATTGAGGAAAAATCTACATACATCTACAAATGAGGATCCATCGAGCAGATCCTCTGCAACTCTCTTACCTAGTTGTTCGCACAGACTGTCTAGAAACTCTTCTACGTATGTTTCCTTAGGCATCCTACTCTCCTAACCTTCCAGTTGTAATATCTTTGAATCCTCGGTTACGATAAACTCTCCTACGAGCATTGCTATGTTTTAAGAGAACAGGATGTGCTCTGTCCATAAAGTCGAACACCAGCAATTGCTTCTCACTAGACTTTCTCATCCCCCTACCTGCGCGTTGCATAGCTTTGATAGCAGACTTACCTGCTGCTGCAATGACTACTGCATCAATTTCTGGTATGTCTGCACCTTCATCGAAAATGGAAGATGCTATGAGAACTCTGACTACACCATCCTTGAAAGCTTCTACTACTTCATGTCTAACTGCATCTGAAGATGTTCCCCAAACAAACTTAACATGTGCATCAGTTTGAAACCATCTGATCAACTCCTTTTCTAAAATCTTGCCGTGCCCAATCATCCTAATGAGAACAATAGCTCGTCTATCAGATTCTACGCAATGTTTGCATACATCCAGGATAGCCTGATTGCGTAGTGAGGCATTGACAATATACTTCTCGTAAAGTTCTTTCCAGATTACTTCACCAGCATAAGGTTCTTTAGCACTGTTACAACCATCCATGTATTCTACAAAAGTGATCTTGGGAACATCAATGAAACCTAGTTCTGCGGCTTCCATAGGTGTCAACTCGTAGATGATATCTCCAGCGGTACCTATCAGGCAAAGATCAGAACCATCGCCTCTATCTAGTGGGGTAGCAGAGCAACCAAATCTAAATGGTGCGCTGCAACCACACAGAAGTTTGAACCATGTTTTGGAAGGCGTGTGATGAGCCTCATCGCTGATAATCACTTGGATTGGTTTGAGTAACTCGATTACTTTTTTGTGATTGGCTTTATGAGTAAGTGTCTGCACTGTTGCTATGGTAATGTCTTTAGGTTGCCAACTGCCACCTCCAATCTGGCCTATGGAAATACCTTGATGCTCAAGACGCTGTTTGAATCTTTCAAAAGTCTGCTCCAGAAGTGTTCTGGTGTGAGTAAGCCATAGCGTTGGAAATGCTCTCAGTGAATTGACTAATGCGATCATGATCTCAGTTTTGCCAAGCCCAGGTGGAAGAGAGAAGACTCCTCTTTTAGATTTCAGTCCCTCCAATACTGCCTCTGTTTGGTACCCACGTAATTCGATATCGGTGAGTGGACGAATCTCCTCTACTGTTTCAGGATAAGTTCGGTTATCATGTAACTGGTAAGAGTAGCCACTCTCTTCCAGTGCCTGGGCTACTGTTGGAACAAGACCTGTTGGGAATTGCAATTTTTTCTTAGACAAGAGACGATGCGTTGTATCGAAGCGACGTCCGCTAAATCTTTGTGCGAAATAGTCACCTGGATCCTTCCAAGAAGTAACTGCATCTACTGCCTCGATAACATCACTTTCATTTTTGGAATCGGGCACAAGATATGCGTAGGCATGGTCAATCACAATTTGTGTGCCGGGCTCGTCAAATTGTCCTATCAACCTATCTAGCATATTTTCTTTTCCTTTCAGGTGCAAAAGCTCTAAGAAAGAGATATATATTTTTTTTCTCTCGCTTTTTTTTCAAAATATTTTCAGACATGTTGTTTTTTCACTAGACATGTGCCAGTTTTTGAGTGCATATTTCTTGTGAAATCTTAATGAACATACGCAAAAATACATTGTACTTTGTCTCAATATTTGAGATATTCTTGCCTAATAAGCCACTCTAAAAATGTGTGCAAAAGCTGTTCGGGAGACAGTTTTTTAAGCATCAATTCCGTAGATAAATCGCCCATTTTCTCACGGCAATCATTAAGGAATTGTTCTACGAGTGATCCCAATTTTCTCTCCTATTTATATTATATGGAGAACGCCCGGGGTGAAAATGATATTCCTTCATTTTTTATTTCGCATCTTGGACAAAAACGATTCCAAGGGCCTTCTGATACAAACTTTTTATCGCACCGTAAACACCCTCTCTTTCTTACTGTTTTCATCATTATTTTTTTGATGTTTTCAGGAAACTCTCTACGGTTTAGTGAGGCTACTTCCTTCAATGTATTGTTGCAATATGAACGTCGATTGTTACGTTTACGTTGCTTCTTGCATGCATCCGAGCAGATAATTCTATTGTGTGCATCAGGAGTAAATATACATTTGCAGACCACACATTTACGAGGTTTAGATTTTTTCTTTTGACGCATTAAACTATATGCTTATTAAAAAAAGTTTTTATATTCCGGATGAGTGTAACATCTTTTCTCATAGAGAGCCTTCGCACTCTCTATCAAGTTGACGAATATCTCACCACCGGAGGTTTCGGAGCCTCTTAGTATGAAGCTCCCATGTTGCTCATATACGCAAGCCAAAATCTTCTCAATTAAGTTATATTCTTCTTCATCAATTTTGACTTTTTCTTCAGCCTTAAGCTCTTCAATACGTTTGGTTTGTGCTTTGATGATTGTATTCGCTTCATGCAAATCATTCTCAAGTTGCCTAACGCGAGTAGCAGCCCCATTGTTATCTGCTAGTTGTTGATATTTCTTCACCTGATCTTGCAACTCACTTATGAACCAATCTTTGTGGCTACAGCTATCTTCGACTTCTTGCTCAAGCTTTGCATTTTGACATATTGGACAAGGATACTCATGGCTCTTAGCAAAGTATATATGATTGCGGATGCATGTTTTCTTTTCGTCTTCAAGCAATTCAAGTTTCTCATTCTTCTCTTGCAAATCATTCTCAAGTTGCCTAACGCGAGTAGCAGCTCCGTTAGCATCTGCTAATTCTTTTACACGATCTAAGTTTCTTTTTAATACCGTACATTTGTCTTCAAAGCAATTACGTAATCTGGTAATCTCACGTATTTGACCCGCATGCTGTATTTCCTTTTGTTTGAGTTTTGCTTTGAGTTGTGCAATCTTCTCATCTTTCTCTTGACAGATACCTTTAGGTTTTACTGAAGACTTTCGACTCTCTAAGCAAGGTAAGCATACCATAGCAGTGATATGATCAGCTATGATGGTTGCACGTAAGTCTTTAGATGAATGTGGTATATGGCAGTAGTAACATTTTATCATCCCATCTCTCCTATAGTGAAAATCCTTCGTATCCACCGTGTTTTCGTATGTAAATTAAAGGGTTCGGGGTACTATCAATATCATTACATACCATCCACTGAACTCTCTGTAAAACCTGGTTCTTGGTCCTTTGATATGCATTCTCTACAATGCCAGCCATCCATACGATAAACCCAACCTTCACCCCTCTTCATCTCTTCACCAGCTTCCATATAGTCGCTATTTGACTTCTCAATCTTTGCTTTGCATTCAACACAAGTGAATATAATTGCCATAATCCTCTTACTTCTTTCTTGTGTACTTGATGGGACCTTCATAGTGACCCAAGCCCATATTCTTGTTAATGAAAGCTTGTGCCTTCATTTTAGATTCGAAAGGTATAGGTCCGCCTTCCATGAGACCTTCACAATACACAACCCATAGCGTTTGATGCACCAAACCTTTCTTCTTGATCTGTGCTACTAGCGGTTGCATTCTTCTAACTTGCTGTCGTTGCATTCTTTCTCTCCTTCGTTGTCAGGTTTCGGTGGCCAGAGTTCTGGATATGCGAAATAGTAATTGTGTTCATGCTCGAGGAATTGAAAGACTTTTTCTTTGCCTAATTCTCTACCTGTATGTATCATGACAAAGGCTTCCCAAAGTAACTCTTTACCTTGAATGATGTGTGAAGCAAAAACTCTTACACGATCGGGGTATGGAGCTAGACCATCCTCTTCTTCAGGCTTCACTACTTCACAAAACCAACCTTTCTTTTTGCAACTGTATTTGAAGTTGCTAAACCAACCCCAATCGTCACGGTTGAGAAATAATTCTGCAAGGCTCATAATTCTCTCCTTCGTCTGAATGATGTAACGGTTTGCCCCTAACCATTTTCATAGGTTCGAAATCGTAATCATAGTCAGCACCGTACTCTTTCATTGCTTCGAAGCATTCAGGATGCTGCCTTGTATCATTAAAGCATTCATCATAACAATAGACTCTTCTAACTGCTTTCTCACCTATCTTTATTACCACTCCGCACCATTCGCAGAACTTAAACTTGCGAAGGGTTACAATTCTACCATTATCATCAATTGGTTCATAGTCAAACATAATTCTCTCCTAAGAATTGCTAAATGGTTGGAGTAAGAATCGAACTTACATCTCTTGATTGCAACCTAATAGAGTGGCGAACTCCCGCTGCAATCAATTGCTCTACCATTGAACTATCCAACCTAATAAAAGCCAACCTGCCTTTGCCGAACATACAACGGACTCACTTAAAGTTCTCTGACAACTACTACCATCCATTGTAGAAAGTTGTCCTATATTGAGAACACGACAGGTTGGTTGATTGGTGAGCGAGGCGGGATTCGAACCCGCAATCTTTAGAGAATTGGATTTTAAGTCCAACGTGTATGCCATTCCACCACTCGCTCATTACTTGCTTCTTCCTTCAATCAAAGACTCGAAACGTGCTCGCTTCTCTTCCACCTCTTCTGCTCCTGCACCAACAAGAATATCGGAGCGGCTAAATCTCCAACAATCGTCAAGTATGATACTGAGATCGCTGATATTCACAATCCCCTTGTGAATGAGCATAAGCAGCAACTCTCGCAGGGTACGTTGTAGTACATAAGCTTGTGATCTCACTTCTTCGATAACTCCGCCATCATAGTCGACTTCACCCAATGTATACTCAATGAGCTCGTCTAGATCAAGAGGTTCTTCTTGAGTACTAGTATCTACACTAAGTGGGCCATCGAAAGGTATGTGCTCAACATCAGGTTGTCTTGACAATCTACCATGTAGCGATTGTGAGTGCCTCTTTGAAGTAATAGGTAGATCGTTACCTGGTAGCGGTTTGAGCTTATCGGACATGCTTCATTCTCCTCTTAGTCAATCACGGATTGCGACCACATTCTTCACTTTCATCTCGCATTATCCTTGTAATGCTTAATCTCATAGTCTTTGACTTCGACTACTTGATAATGAGTTGGTTCGACAGCCCACGTACTGGCAAACAGACTATCTGTTATCTCCTGACCGCCTTGACTACAGAATCTGATTTTATAGGTATAATAAGGATGTTTAATATAACTCTTCCAAGTAACACCTATCACAATACCAGAACGACCATCAAGTACGTGCTGCACCTTATCACCTTCTGAGAACTTAGGTGCAGGTTGTGGCGAGCCACAACTAGGCAGAAAGCATACTGAGAACATTAACGCCA
>Ga0307378_10011607_pt1 | contig 11333 bp, 7 predicted proteins | sample UN1MG_FD_202238 | JGI IMG/M metagenome (GOLD analysis project Ga0307378, IMG submission 202238) | Soil microbial communities from Risofladan, Vaasa, Finland - UN-1 | ecosystem: Environmental > Terrestrial > Soil > Coastal area > Acid sulfate soil | place: Finland: Risofladan, Vaasa | collected...
TGGTTTCGTCGGCCAGGAGAAGTTCGAAATCGGGCGCCTCCCGGCCCGGCTTGAGAAGCTTTTCGGCCGAATCGGGCGGCGTCCATTGCTGCCAGCCGGCCGGCGGCGCCCAGACAAATTTCTCGTCCGGTATTTCTGCATTGACAGTCACGTCTGACCAGTATTCATACCCGATGAGAGGGCGGGATACTCGAACAACCTGCTTTATTTTACGCGGAAGATGGTCCTGTTTGGAAAGCCAAATGTACCAGATCCGCTGACGCTTCATGAAACTGACCTCGATCACGTCACACTCCTGGCCGGCGATGCTCTCCGTGTACCAGCCTCTGACACCGTCCAGATAGGGCTGAAGAGAATCCGTATAACCGTGGAAGGTGCTTGGATCGATTATTGTCATACCCATTCCCGCCCTGAGCCAACCCACCTCATGTCCGATAGAGTGCCTTGCCAGGGGAGTGACCTTTTTCATATAGACGTTCGCCTGTGTTTGTGCATCGCCATCCGTGTCGTTAGAAGCAGGCGAATTTCCCTCCGGCCAATAAATCCAGAGATAATCCCCATCGCCGACGAGTGTCCCGCATTCGTCGCCCCGGCCGTTGATTGTCTCGACCCTGAAATAGTTCGGCTTCTTCATCCAGATTATGTACGTGGTCCCTGCACCCGAAGCGCTGTATTGGCCTCGATAGGAAAGGCTTTCAGCGTTTCGCATCGTTTCAATCATCTTCTCGTAGAGAGCATGCGCCTCGGGCTCATCCTTAAACGTATCTTTAACTGAAGCTGTCTTCGGCGTCACTTCATTGGGCTCGGCCTGTGGTGTCACTTTATTCGGCTCTGCCTGCGCCATCACTTCGTTCGGTTCGGCCTGGGAAGCTGCATCAGGCGGCCGGTCCGTAGGCGCCGCTGCGGGCTGCTCTCGCCGCAGGCCCGGGACTGTAAAATAGAGAGTCGAACACACAAGCACTACACCGATGCCGACCAGCGTCCATACAACAGTCTTGTTTTTCATTTGCATCACCTGCGACCTTTCTTCTCAGGCGTTCGAGGTGATTCAGTCGATGACAACCGCAGTGCCTTTGGCGGACGCCATCAGCAGCGATTTATTCTTGGAGCCTATGTTATCGTAGTCGAGCGAGAAACCGACGATGGCGTTGGCGCCCAACTTCGCGGCTTCGTTCCTGGCTTCGGCGATGACATCATCCTGCATCATCCTCATCACTTCCTGATACGACTCGGATCTTCCGCCGAATATATCACGAAATGACGTGAAGAAGTCGCGGACAACATTGACAGCCCTGACGTTTCTGACAAATACGATTCCCTTGTATTGCCTGATTTTAATACCATCCAGAATCGGCGTCGTGAAAATTTGAATATCGTTCATCGGATTCCTTTCATAATCCCCCGATACGTTCGATATAAACTGCCAATTCGCTGCCGAGATTGCCCGGTTTGTCCCAGCTTTGGTCGCCTCCGGCAACGGTTACGTTTTCCTTCGTTACCTCGCTGCCGGTTGCACAATCGAACCAACGTAATTTATACACCCCCGCCCGCATGTTTTTCAAGCCCATTTTACCCTGCAATTTCGATGCGTATGCAATGTAGCTTCTGCCCGGCCGGGCCAGCACGTATTGCGTCCCGGCGAATCTTAGCTCATCGTGCGGCGACATTTGTTGAAAATCGGTCGATTCGAAGAAACGCGCCAGCCGGCCGCAGTCTTCCAAATCGCTTTTGGCTGTCGTGGCAATATCCATCCCTAAAATCATCACGTAAGCACCGCCCATCGCACAGGCCCAGCTCTTTCGGCGTGCCTCGGCCCCGGTACCATAGTCGGCCGCCTCGGCCATATTCAGATTATACCTGCCCTTCGCCTGCTTCCATGCCTTCACCAGCCCGGCGTGCAACTCTTCGGCGGTCTTGACGTTGTACTGAATCGCAAACTGATCGATGTTAGGCTCGTCGGCAAGCTCCGAGAAATCCAGACCGTTAAGCTTGTGCACGGCGATAACATGGTTGTGATCGTCCGCGGCGTGAATTTCTGCGGCAATATTTATCACCCGTTCGGCGCTGAACGCTTCCTGGTATTCCTCCGCGATGCACCATATCAAATTTCTATGATGCTCGAACCGGTTCACGAGCGAATAGATAAAATTCTTTTCTTCTTCGCCTACCCTGTTACCAGTCCTCCAAATCCGCGCACTGTCGTCATAAAGAAACAAGTATATGACAATGTCACTTTCATCCATTTCAGTAAACCACGTTTCCCACTGATCGAGCACCGCGGAATTGATGTCTTTTGACGGGTTGTGATCGACAAACGGATTATGCGTTTTATCGCCGTCGCCGCCGTGCGAGCGTATCGCCATCAGGTAGATGCAGTTGGCCCCGGTCCCCTTAATTTTCTCGATCAATTCCATCTGGTCGCCATCGCGGGTTCCGTCCGGCTTTAGCGTGCCGCGATAAAGAAAACCCTCCGGATCGCCCGGCCCACACATAAAGAACGGCCGGCCGTCGCTGCGCTTGAGCCATTCCGGATGCTCTGGTTGAACAATAATCCGGCCGCTTCGAGACGCGGTTGATGTCACGGAATCCTTGAGCAGCTTCAGCGTGTGGTTTTCCTTCTCGCGGCCTTCAATTTTGGTGTCGTTCCAGCTTATGATCAAATCCAGGCTCGGCACAACAACCATAGCGCGCAGCCCGCCATGCCCGAAGCAGCCGTATGTATCGACCGGCACATCGGGCCAATGCCGCACACCTTCACTATCGACGCCGTTTGTCCACCAGAACCAACTATAGCTGCCGGCGTGGTCGCACTGGTTATCCGGGATTCGTTTCGAGCCGATGGAACGCTGGCCCGGGATCATCTCGGCCGCTACGTTGCCCGCGCGCCGAATCGAGTTCGGCACGGGATTGGTTACCGCCATCGTCGCGTATTCACGGCTGAGAAGTTGCTCATCTTTCCATTTGCCGCCCCGCAGGTAAAGCAATCCGAAACGGGCAAAATCACGAGGCGAAATCGCCAGTCGGCCCGGCCTGTCGCCTGTGCCGAAGGCCATGAACGTCGGTTTATCCTGGCATTGAAGCTTATCGGTCAGCATCGGACCCAGCACTTCGGCGTCCACCGTCTCAAAGCCGGCGCCGTAAACCTTCTGAAACAGCGTGTCCCAGAACAGCGACATCTGCCAGTCGTTATAAGCGTAAGCCGTTCCCGGCGCCTCTGCCAGACCGTAGCATGATATTTGGTTGGCAAGGTGCCGCCACCTGATGTTACTGTCCTTATAGCCGAGATTTTTGTTTATCTGGTTCAGCCGCGGCTCCCACTTGCTGACGTGCTCGTCGAAGCTTAAGATTTTGCCGTCCTCGACGGCCTTGAAGAGGAAGTGCGAGTAAAGAGGTTTTGCCGCCGAGGCAACGTCTTTTCGCCTGCCGGCATCGCCCCAGGTATAGACCATATATCCATGCCGCACCACGCAGCCGAATCCGCCGGCATAATCGCTCAATTCCTTTAGTTTCTTTGCATCCAGGCCTACTTGATCGGGTCTTTTTGTTGTCCAATCGGCGCCCGGATAAACCGGCTTGCTTTCGCCTGCCCGCGTCTCAGCAATCGCCGAACCAGCCAGAATCACTGCCAAAATCATCTTTGTCAATTTCATTTTCAATCCTTCTTCTTACTCATCTTCCAGATTGTCTTTAACCAGAGACGCCTCTAATTTTTTGTGGTCGCCGGTCGTATCGACCAGGACATTATCCGAAAACAGCACGTGCCTGCTCGCCGGGCCTTCGAGGCTCAGCGCGTTTGGCCTCAGACCGGAGAAAAGGTTGCCCGTCACAGCGACGCCGGATGTGCCGTTGAGGACCATGCCGGCCGCCGCCAGGTCGTTTGCCTCCCGCTTGACCTTATCAGCACCGATGTAGCTGTTGGAGAAATTGTTGCCGGTCACGGTGATGCGCCCGGAAGCCGGCCCGATGTTCAGGGCATCCTTGCCCATAATCGTGAAGGTGTTCGCGCTGACGGTGCAGCCGTGCGCATCTCGCAGAGCAATGCCGCCGGCCGCATCGTGCGCAATCACATTGGCGCTAAGCGCTATTCCGTAGCAGTCGCGGTCGAGCACGATGGCCGTACCGTTGCATTCCTCGATCATATTGCCGGAGACGACCGAGCCGTAGGTATTTTCGATAACTACGCCGTCGCCGAGATGGTCGTCGAGGCAGTTGCCCGTCATGCAGAGATTGAAACCGTCGATGAACCTGAGGGCATCATAGTTCTCCTCGAACTGGTTCGCCGAGACGACGACATCGTGACAGCCGATTATATCCAGCCCGGTTTTCTTATTATACGTCATCAGCGAATTGCAGATTCGCGGGTCCTCGTAGCAGAAGTACAGCCGGATGCCGTCGCCGCCGTGATAGCTTACGGTGACGCCGTCGATGAAGACCTCGTTGATCCGCCGGGCCTCGATACCGTGCCCGCTCTTTTCGTTGCCGGTAATGCGGAAGTCGGCTAAGCGAATCCGCCAAAGCTCGGCCTTTCTATCGTCACCGCCGCCGGGGTGCTGAATGATAAGCGCACTTTTGCCGGCGGTGTTAACATTTTTGATATGCGTAGCGGTCCCGGCCCCTTGTATAAGAACGTCGGATTTGGTTACCATCAAAGGCTCGCTAATCTCAAACGTCCCCGGCGGCAAACGCACGAGCCCGCCCTCATCAGGCAGAGCATCTATCGCCGCCTGAATCGTAGGATACAGCCCGGCATCAATCACCGCCCGAGCCCCCGGCAGCCGCACAGGCCCCGGTTCATTCCCAGGAACCTGCCCGCCTGCGATGCAAAAAACTCCTGCCATTACTACTGCTGCGATTGTCACTGCAATACCATGTTTCCGCTTCATTTCGTTGCTCCTTATCATGGTTTCGTTACAAAAAAAGGCGGCGGTATTACTTCTGTAAGCAATCCGCCGCCATGAGGGATCTCTTTTGCGTTATCAAGCCAGAAAGGCCTTGCCGTCAATCGGAATTAGCCATCGATTTCTTTGCCGCCTTGACCACGTTTTCCGTTGTAATGCCGAACTTTTCGAAGCAGACTTTGCCGGGTGCAGAGGCACCAAACGACGACATGCCGACGAAGAGGCCTTTGTCACCGATATATTTGTGCCAGCCTTGTTCGACACCGGCCTCGATACCGACTCTGGCCTTGACGGCGGGCGGAATGACAGAGTCTTTGTATTGTTGACTTTGCTTTTCAAACAGCTCCCAGCACGGCATACTGACCACCTGTGCGGCGATATTTTCTTTTGCAAGAGCTTCGGCGGCACCCAAGGCAACCGAGACTTCCGAGCCGGTTGCCAAAAGCAGAACATCCGGCTCATCGGCGGCGACCAGAACGTAGGCGCCCTTACTGAGATTCGTCGCCGAGCCGTATTTGTCCTGGTCCAGAACGGGACATCCCTGCCGGGTCAGGAGCAGAGTTACCGGCCCATCGCGATGCTCCAGCGCGTACTTCCACGCCTGGGCTGTTTCGTTCGCGTCGGCGGGGCGAATGACGAGCAGATTCGGAATCGCCCGCAGGGCGGCGAAATGCTCGACCGGCTGATGGGTCGGGCCGTCCTCGCCGATGCCGATGCTGTCGTGCGTGAAGACAAATATGGTCGAGTAATTCGAGAGTGCCGCCACGCGGATCGCGCCTCGCATATAATCGCTGAAGACCAGGAACGTCCCGCCGAACGCGCGGGCCAGGCCGCTTACGGAAATCCCATTCATAATCGCCCCCATCGCGTGCTCACGAATTCCGTAGCGAAGGTACCTGCCGTCCCGCGCATCTTTCTGGTAATCCTTCGCATCGGGCCACCGCGTATTATTCGAAGGCGTCAGGTCTGCCGAGCCGCCCAAAATCAGCGGCAGTTTCGGCATCAATTCGGCCAGGACTTTGCCGGACGCCTTGCGCGTCGCCAGGGAGCTGCCCGGCTCGAACGCCGGCAGAATCTCATCGAGGTCCACCGGCAGCCTGCCGGCCGCGGCATCCTCGAACTGCGCCGCAAGTTCCGGATATTTCTTAGCGTAGTCGGCAAACAGCTTGTCCCACGCGGTCTCTGCTTTTTTGCCCTCAGCCTGAACCTTCTGCATGTGTGTCTTAACTTCGTCAGGGATATAGAAGCTCTTTTCCGGGTCCCAGCCGAATTTTTCCTTAATCAGCCTGATTTCATCGTCACCCAAAGGAGAGCCGTGTGCCCCGGCGGTATCCTGTTTGTTCGGACTGCCGAATGCAATATGTGAACGGAATTTTATTATCGTCGGCCGCTGTTTTTCCGCCTTCGCCTTTTCCATCGCTTTTTCGAAAGCGGCCATATCGTTGCCGTCACCTTCCACGACCAGCACGTTCCAGCCGTAGGCTTCGAAACGTTTTGCCCTGTCTTCGGTAAACGACAAATCCGTGCTGCCGTCGATACTGATGTGATTATCGTCGTAAACTACTATCAGGTTATCGAGGCCAAGATGTCCGGCAAGGGAGCTGGCCTCCGAGGCGACGCCTTCCTGCAAGTCGCCGTCGCTGGCAATGACGTACATGTTGTAGTCGATAACGGGAAATCCATCCCGGTTGAAATGATTCGCCAGGTATTTCTCTGCAATCGCCATTCCGACGGCGTTGGAGATGCCCTGGCCCAGCGGCCCGGTAGTCACTTCGATGCCGCGGTCCGGCTCGTATTCCGGGTGTCCCGGCGTCTTGCTGCCCCACTGACGGAAGTTTTTCAGGTCATCCAGAGTTATATCGTAACCGGTCAAATGCAGTAGCGAGTAAAGCAGCATGCTGCCGTGACCCGCCGAGAGAACGAAACGGTCACGATTGTGCCATCTCGGATTAGATGGATTCTGCTTTATATATTTTGTCCAGAGCACGTACGCCGCCGAGGCCATTCCCATCGGCATACCGGGATGGCCCGCATTGGCTTTCTGCACACCTTCCATCGATAAAAAACGAATTGTTTCTATACAACGCTCATCAATCTCCGATAAACCCGGATTTTTCACAGTTACACTCATCACAAAATTCCCGTAATCAAAGTTCACATTACATTTTAAGCCACAAAACGCCGACGATAAAGTAACGGCTATCCCTTCTTTTAGCAAGTCTTTTGTTGTTATTACGCTCGATGGCCGGTGTTTAGTGAGCCGCCGGCCAGGATTTGACTTTCTCGGAAAAAACGAGGAAAATCGGTAATTTCTTGAACTTATCAACTTACTGCGCATCTGTATAGGTCGAGAATAGCGCATGAAAAAGGCTGCTGAATTAATAGAACAGTTATTGCTGCTTCGCTGCCAGATGGGCGATAAGGATGCTTTTGCGGAACTTATCGAGCGCTACGAGAGGCCTCTGCGTTACTTCATAAACCGGTTGTTGGACAACAGCGAGCTGACGGAAGATATTTTTCAGGACACATGGCTGACGGTTATCAGGCGGATACACGGCCTCAGGGAAATCGATGCCTTTCCGGCGTGGTTGTACCGTATTGCGCGCAATAAGGTGTACCAGCAGCTCAGGAAAAAAAGGAACGTATCGGGACTGGATGAAAACATCGCCGTTGAAGATCACGCCGAAGACGATGATTTCTCCCCTGAAGATGCGGCGAAAGTTCACAAGTGTCTGAAAGAATTGCCGCCCGAATATCGGGAGGTCCTGATGCTGCGGTTCCTGGAGCAGATGCCGTATCAGCAGATTTCGCAGGTGCTGAATTGTAAGCTGGGCACAGTTCGTTCACGAATCCATTACGCCAAACTTGCGCTCAAAAAAGAATTGGAGAAATAAAAAATGGAAAAAGCAAAAGATATAAAAGAAGAGCTTCTCAAACAAATGGATGAGAACTTTGACCAGACATCCAAAAGGTCAACGCAGCAAATCATTGCGAGAGATACAGCTCGCGTCAAACGCATGAAATGGATTACTATATTTAGCTGGCTGGTCATAGCAGTATTCTTCATAGTCGGAGGTGTCATTGAACGCAATCCGTCGTATCGAAATACGGCCGCGCTAAACTCCGCAGTTGTAATATTGCAAGGCCTGCTCCTAATTGCTGTTATCTTTACAGTCTCGCTTTACGTCAGGTCGAGAACATTAACCCTGCATAAGATTCAGGTTAGGCTCGCTACGATCGAAGAACAATTGAAAAAAATGTCTCAGGATAAATGAGCAAGTTGGCGAGCTTGACGGTCTGTGTACGTCTTGTTAAACTGACGGTTTTGCATCGTTAAGGAACAATCGATGAGTCAAATATGGAGGTGTTTTATGAATCGGCGCGATTTTCTAAAGCTAACAACAGCCGGTGCAGCGGCACTCGCGCTGCCGCACATGGTCTTCTCGTCTGACTCGAAACGACCTAACGTGCTGTTCATGGCGATTGACGATTTGAACGACTGGATCGGCTGCCTGGGCGGGCATCCGGATGTCAAGACGCCGAACCTCGACCGCCTCGCGAGCAGGGGGGTGCTCTTTACAAATGCTCACTGCTCGGCGCCGGCCTGCAATCCTTCGCGGGCCAGCCTGATGACGGGGATTCTGCCCTCGACGTCCGGCGTGTATCACAATCCCAATCCCTGGCGGCAATCGCCCGTGCTGAAAGACGCCGTGACGATTCCACAGCATTTCATGGCCCACGGCTACAGCGCCGTCGGGGGCGGCAAGATTTACCACGGCGGCTTCCCAGATCCGCCCTCGTGGCAGAGCTATTTCCCGTCGCAGCAGCAGAACAAGCCGGACGACCCGATGCCGCCTAACCGGCCGGTTAACGGCATCCCGAACACGTCACATTTCGATTGGGGTCCTGTGGATGTGCCGGACGAAAAGATGGGCGACAGGCAGGTTGCCGCCTGGGCGATAAAGGAACTGCAGAAAAAACACAACAAGCCGTTCTTCATCGGCTGCGGCTTTTTCAGGCCTCATCTGCCCTGGTACGTGCCGAACAAATACTTCGATATGTACCCGCCGGATAAAATCACGCTGCCCAACGTTAACGAAAACGACCTCGACGATGTCCCGGAGTTAGGCAAAAAGATGGCCAAGCCCCAGGGCGACCACAAAAAGGTCATCGAGCACAAGCAGTGGCGAAAGGCCGTCCAGGGCTATCTCGCGTCCATCAGCTTCGTCGATACCTGTGTCGGAAGGGTCATCGATGCGCTGGATCGAAGCGACTACGCGGATAACACAATAATCATCCTCTGGAGCGACCACGGCTGGCATCTCGGCGAGAAACTCCATTGGCGCAAATTCTCGCTCTGGGAAGAGGCGACGCACAACGTCCTGATGGCGGTCGTGCCCGGCGTCACCAGTCCCGGCGGGCGCTGCCGCAGGCCTGTCACTATGCTGGATGTTTACCCGACGCTTATCGAGCTTTGCAATCTGTCTAATAAGGATGAGATTCAGGGCAAAAGTCTCGTGCCCTTATTGAAGAATCCTGAGGCCGAATGGGAGCGCCCGGCCCTTACGACGCACGGCCGGAACAACCACTCGCTGCGCACCGAACGCTACCGCTATATCCGTTACAGCGACGGCACGGAAGAACTTTACGACCACGATAAAGATGAGATGGAATGGACCAATCTCGCCGGCGATCCGAAATACGCCGATGTCAAAAAGCAGCTCTCAAAATGGTTGCCCCGGACAAATGTCCCCGAAATAACGAAGGCGAAGGAAAAGGCTAAAAAGAAACGCACATAAAAATAGGGGCGGTTCGCGAACCGCCCCTACTTGTTTAATTTAATCCGGTTTAAGGCATCTTCGATTCAAACTCATAGTGTCCCGAGCCTACGGCAAAGACGGCTTTTCCCTGCTTTATCCGCAGGAAGCGTACCCCCTCTGCTGAGGTGGCGGGCCGGCCGGACTCGGTAACGCTCTTGGCGCTCTGGGCCGGCATATAAACCGTCGCCGTCGTATTGGCGGGGATAGTCACGTCCAGCTTGAACGTGCCGTCTTCGAGCCGCCAGTCGCTGACGATTTTGCCGTTAATCGAATCGTAGCTTGCCTTTGCACTGGTAATGGAAGCTGGCATTGGGCGGATAATAATCTGCTTATAGCCCGGCCCATCCGTGTCGATCCCGGCGACCGTATTGAAGAGCCACCGGCCTACTGAGCCGAAAGCGTAGTGATTGAACGAATTCATGCCGGGGTCCTGGAAGCCTTTTTCCTCGGTCCAGCCGTCCCATCGCTCCCAGATGGTCGTTGCTCCGTTCTTGATGCTGTAGCCCCAACTGGGGAATGTGTCGTTGGCGAGCAGGCGATAAGCGACATCCAGATGTCCCGTCTCCGTAAGGGTCGGCAGCAGATAGCTCAGGCCCACAAATCCGGTTGAGAGGTGCCAGTTCTTTGCCTTGACCGCTTCGACGAGATGTTCTGCCGCTCTTTCGCGTTTGTCGGCTGGCAGCAAATCAAAATGCAGTCCCAGCAGATAACAGGTCTGCGTCTCGCCCTTGATTCGGGCATCGTCGGAGACGTAAGCCTCATTGAAGGCATCCTTGATTTGCACGAAGAGTTCTTCGTATTCTTTCGCCTCGTCGTCTCTGCTGAGAGCGGCGGCCATTTTCGAGAGCAGCCTGGTGCTGTAGGCGAAATAGGCCGTAGCGATTACATCCTTGGGAGTGTTGGACGCGATCGAGACCCAGTCGCCGTACCCTTGGTCCGGGCGAAGCAGGCCCTTGCTGTTCGTCTTTAAATAGGATATCCATTTCTTCATCGATTCGAAGTGTTTTTCGATGACGCGCTTATCGCCGTAAACTTCGTAGATCGTCCACGGGCAGATGACGCCGGCATCGCCCCATGCGGCCGTGCCGTCGCCCATCGCGACCTTGCGCGGCGCCACGTCGGGGAATCCTCCCTCGGGGCTCTGAGCGTCTTCGAGGTCAACCAGCCACTTGGTGAAAAATGCCGCGACGTCCATATTGTACGTCGCCGTGCGGATGAATATCTGTGCGTCGCCTGTCCAGCCGAGCCGTTCGTCGCGCTGCGGGCAGTCGGTCGGCACCTCGATAAAGTTGCCCCGCTGGCCCCAGACTATATTACGATAGAGTTGATTGACCATGGGATTGGAGCACTCGAAGGCCCCGGCCGGCGGCGTATCCGAATGAACGACAACTCCGGTAATCGCGTCGAGTGCGGGTTTGCCCGGATAGCCGGTTACCTCTACGTATCTAAAGCCGTGATAAGTAAAGCGAGGCTCCCAGATTTCTTCGGCGCCGCCTTTGCAGATATACGTATCGGTGCAGCGCGCCGCTCGAAGGTTGGTGGTATAAATCGTCCCGTCTGGATTGAGCATTTCTGCGAATCGCAGCACGATTTTCGTGCCGGCCTGAGCTATAGC